>OODC01000009.1_pt1 | contig 166875 bp, 143 predicted proteins | sample 1671711 | NCBI WGS metagenome assembly OODC01 (sample SAMN06348184, study PRJEB24527) | human gut metagenome | reverse complement strand
GGAAACACTGATCCGTTGCTAGCGGAATCGGTGATCCGATGAAGCGGAATTTGCATAATAGATATGATTATAGTTAAAATACATAGATAGGAAGTAAAAGATATGTCAAATATAAAAAAACAAAAAGATCAGAAAAAAGATCAGATGGTGACGATTAAGTGTACTTCTCAGCAGAAGAAGCAGCTTATGCAAATGGCGCAGCAAAAGGATATAAGTGTAAGTGAATATGTTTTAGAAGGAGCATTGACCGGTAAGGAGAGCCAGTGTAGAAAGAATAAAATAGATACTACACAAATGGTCATGCAACAAGAAAATTTAAACGACATGCTTAAAAATATATCGCCGGATCAGCTGTCAGTGAAAAGAGCCTGGCGAAATTTTGCGGAAGAGGAGAAAAAGAAATGGGTGTTTTAAATCGTATGACTAATGGAAATTATGTAAATGAAGATGCAGTGAAAAATGTCATTCGTTACATAACGAGAACCAGAAAGAATGAAAATAGAAAAAATGAGCTGCTAATGTATGGTGGTAAAGGCGTTGCAATTTATGAACCGGTTGATTATATGATTGCGCAGTTGATATATGTGCAGTGCGTGTTCGGAATAGAACAGAGAAAAGGCAGGCGCATGTATCATGAGGTGTTTAGTTTAGATCCACATGAGTTTATTCGAATGGGGAGAAATGTTAATACATTATGGAAATTTGCGGATCAGTGTGCACAGTGTTATTTTGACGCTGGATATCAGGTAGTATATGCAATTCATGGTACAAATGAAAGCGATCTGCATATACATTTTGCTGTGAGTACGATAAATTTTCGAAGCGGTTTGAAATGGCATGACAGCAAAACGGATCTGGATTTGAGGGAAGCGTTGTTTAATAAAATTTTGGGTAAATACCAGTACATGTTTATAGTCAATAAATAAGAAAACAGTGCAATGTGCGTTGTTTTATTCTTCATCATCTGTAAATTCAAATAAATCACCGATGGGACATTGCAGAATCTTGGTTAGTCGATCAAGATTTTCGAACTTGATTGAGGATGTTTCGTTTGTTACCATCCGGTTGAAATTCTGATAGCTGAGATCCATTTGCTTGTAGAGCCAATATTTGGTGTGTCCCTGTTCTTGTAATATATCCAATATGCGTAAGCGTACCATGAGTTCCTCCTGACTTTAGGAAAATTATATCCAAAAACTCATGCTTGCATGAATGATGTGCGAATTATATAATGTAGACATTAGATACAAAGAAAAAAAGACAATGGACAAAATATGTCCATGGTAATGAGTAAAATAGAAATATAAGGTATATAGACAGTAAAGGGGAGGCGGATTATGAAGGTAACAAATGAGTATGTTTTAGAATTGCAGCAACTAAACAGACGTATGGATAATATAGAAAAGCTTATGAATATGATTTTGCTGAATGATTTAATTGATGATGTGGAAGGGGTAACAGAAAAAGAAAAAAATACAAAGAAAGAAGTATTGAAAAAAGAGAGTACGCGGGTAAGGATAGCAGACATAAAAAGAGATACGGAAATTACCATTGACCCGTATCTGCTGAAATTATTGAATCATTATAATCTGGATATTGGGGAACAGGATAGGGTATGTGATATAAACGTTGTTTACATTTTAATGCCAAGACATATGGGAACTGCAATTGGAGATGTCATATATCTGAATAAAAAATTTAAAGAACGATATCCAGAAATGGAACCGGTTTTTAAATATGAGACAATTAATGGGATGCACAGAAAACGGCTAATGCAGGAAAAGATATCTTTTTGCGTAAAGGGGAAAGAAATGCGTATATATGGAGCGGGACAATGAAGCAAATACAGTAATCAGGCATTATTGGAGTTATCAGTTTCATGATATTTAAGAAAATGGAAAGTAAAAGAAGGGCATATTGAAATTAAAAAGACAGTGTTTATGCATAATTCAGTTAAGAATATAAGGCAGAACAAACCACAATAAAATTTAAATATACGGAGGAAAAAGGAATGGCAGATTTTAAATTTACAAACGAGGAAGCACGGAAAGAGTATGAGGAAAAATTGAATGCATTGAAGAAGATAGTGGAGGATAACTCTGTTGACAGTGCATATTTATGGGATGCAACCGTTCAGAAGTATGCAGCTAAGATGGAAAAAGTGAAAAAAATTCTTCAGATGGAAGGTATTAATGAATTGATCACAGCTAAAATGTTCAAAGACATTGATACATTCCTGCATCGATGCAAAGATGCAGAGTTCCACATTGCTCTTGTAGGAGCCATTAAAGCAGGAAAATCTACATTGATCAATGCACTGTTAGGTTATGAGTATGCATCAACAAAGGTAACACCGGAAACAGCGTCGTTAACAAAATTCAAAAAAGGTACCACAAATTATGTAAAGGTTTCTTTTTATTCAGAGCAAGAATGGAATGCATTATGGAAAAGTGCAAATGACGCAAAGGCAACGGTTTTTTTGGAAGAATATGCGCAATTAAACGGAGACAGCGAAAAAGCAAACTGGCTTGGTCAGCAGGAGAAGTTCAGTGAATGTGATACAAAAAAAGAATTGGTTGATGAAATCATGAAATGGACTTCTTCAAAATCAGTCTGCCATTACTTTGTAAAAGAAGTTGAAGTTGGATTAAAAGAATTTGATCTTCCGAAAGGTGTCGTACTGGTAGATACTCCGGGTTTAGATGATGTAGTTGAATACAGATCTAATATTACCAGAGACTATATTGACAGAGCAAATGCTGTCCTGGTATGTGTCAAATCCGATGCGTTGACAGGACAGGAGATGGCAACGATTTACAGTGTCTTTGCAAATACGAGGTATAATCCGGGAAAAGTATATATCATTGCAACACAGGTTGATACTTTAAACAGACCGAAAGAAAACTGGGCTGAGCAGCAGAAAGAGTGGTTAAAATATTTAAAAGGAAACGGAGCTTATGCAAGTCTTGAACTGGCGCAAAAGAACCTTGTGCCAGTTTCCGCATATTTGTATACGCTTCTGAAACAGTATAATGATTTAAAGGAGGACGATGATAAATATTGGGATCTGGATTCTATCGTAAGAAAGTTCCGAATCAGGGATATTAATGAAAAATATAAGGAACTGCTTGATTTTACCAATATTGAATTATTAAAGAGCAAGATCCAGCGTGAAATTATACAGGACTATAAAAAACTTCTATTAGATGATATTACAGGAAGTTACGAACTGTGTAAGGAATCTATCAAAGAGACGATGGAAAAGGTCAGAAAGGCGCAGGAGGAAATTATCAGTACAAGCCAGGGAGGCATTGAGGAAATTAAGGAAAAACAGGAAGAATATAATAAGAAATATCAGGAGGCAGAACAGGATAAAAAAGAGCTGGATAATTTGATAAAATCGTTGAAAATGGCAACTTCAAAAAGAGCAGATGATCTGGAAAAAGCCATTAAGGATTTAGCAAAATAAGACAGGAGGTGTACATATGAATGATTTTATATATGACGAATCTCCATTACCGAGAGATCCGGGTGGGATGATTGAAAAAATTATAAATATAATTGGCACAGTAGTGGATTGGTTTGGAAATATTGCAAAAAAGACAGGAGAGACAGATTCCGTAAATGACAATTCATCTTTAGATAATATTGACCGTATTACCAATATCTTTACTGATTTTAAAGGGCAGGCACATACGAAAGCTGTTGCAATCGAAAATGCAGTTGCAAAAGAGGTCGATTATTATGTGGAGGAGCTCCACGACATGCTGGATGCCAATGCTGATAAGGTAGAGAAATATAATATTCATATAAAAAGAATTGAGCGTCAGATTGATAAAATTGCTTCTAAAATAAATGGAACTATAGACAATGAATTATGTAAAAAAGTATCGTTAGACAACACAGAATGTAAGGAAATTGTCAAAATGATTCCGGGATCCAAAAAGGAAGAGGCAATGAACACATTCTTAGATCAGTCTGTAAACAGTGCACTTGAATCATGCTGTAAAGAAATAAGGAACAGTCTTGAAGAAATATATGAGGATGTAGAGACAGAGGTTTTAGGAGCTGTGGATACGATCCAGAAACAAAATGAACTTCTGAAGGAAAGCCTTGCATCCGTAGATGAAAATAATTATGAAGTGACAGCGAAAGAACAGATGGTCGAGGCATATTATATGATTGATGTGTGCGACGCTGTCTCACAGATTTTATAAACTGGGAGGATGTTAAAATGGGATTGTTTGGAGATTTTTTTAGGGCAGTTGGACGAACAGTGGGACGAGTGGTAGAAACAGTCGGTGATGCAATTGGAAGTACCACAATCAGTGACTTGGGATGGAAAATTCAGGATGCATGTGCAGAAAAAGTGGCATCTGAGAAATCTTACGATAAAAAGGAAGCCAATATTTATACAACAGAACGTCTGAATGAGATATTAGTATCCTTTTCCGAGGGATATTTACAGAATGCAACACTTCTTGAAAAAGAGTGTATCCGTCTGGTGGAAGAATATTATGATAAGCTGATCGGTGTCATTGAAAGTGCGCCGGGAGGGACCTATAGTGCGGCTAATTTAAAAGCCTTAAAAAATGGAAAGGGAAGGATTCCCAAAACTATTTCAGGAGGAATCAGAGAGCCTTTAGCAAAAAGAATGTCATTAGATGATACAGAATGTCTTGGCATTTTAAAAGTGGATGCCGGTGTGGAAAAGAAAAAAGCAATGAAAGATTTTACACAAAAAGTAACAGAGGAAGCGTTAAATAATCTGGCGAAGAGTGTGAGAGAGTCTTTAAATGATCAGACCGAGGATATTCAGGATTACCTTAACAGTATATCAGAGGAACAGGCAAAAACCATGCAGGCATTAAAGGAACGCTTTGATAAGATGGTAAATGACAACGAACTGGAACAGGGAGATAAAGAAAAAAACTGTGTTCTACCAGTATTTATTATAGATACATCTGACTGTGTGTGCCAGATCTTAAAATAAAAGGAGTCAGAGATGAAACGTAATTGGAAACAAAAGAATGAAATTAAAATCCGTAAAAACATTTCAGTTTTAATGGATGAATTAAATGCATTTGAACAAAGAATGGATGAACGCCTGACGGATGAAATGGGAAAAATCAGTTCTATTGAGCAGCAGGTAAATCAGATTTTACCTATATTGAAGGATTCAGTGGAATCAGATAATGAAAACAGAGAAGTTTTGCAGGGATTGGCTGCAAAACTGGAAAAAGCAAATGCAGATATTTTGGATGCACAAAAAAATGCAGAATCTGCATTGAACAGCAAAAGTGAGGCGGTAATACTTAATATAGAAGAGGTGAAAACGCTGATTCAATTGTTAGCTGTTAATGAATTGCTGGATGAAATTAATGCAGAAGAAAGAACACAATAAGTTAGGAAATGCTTAAGTTTAATTTTTTCATTTTAGAAGATATGTTCAGAAATGATTAGCATAGGGATTGAGAAAAAACATAGAGTTGTTAGACACAAAAGAAAAATGGAGGATGAGAACATGAAAAAAGAAACATTTAAAAGATGCTTAGCGTGGATTTTGATGGTAGTCCTTATTGTATCCGGAATCGGTACAGGGCAGATTACAACCATACAGGCAGCAACAAGGAAACCAAGTAAAATTGTTTTAAATGAGAAAGAAGTCAGTACATCTGTTGGATGTAAAGTAAAATTAAAGGTGAAAAGTGTAAGCCCTAAAAAAGCATCCAGGGATGTTAAATGGACAAGTTCGAATAAAAATGTTGCAGTTGTCACATCTAAGGGAGTTGTAACAGCTAAGAAAAAAGGAAATGTGACTATTACAGCAACATCTAAAACCAATAAAAAAGTAAAAGCAAAATGTAAGATCAAAATATATGCAGCAACGAAATCAATGAAGAATCAGGGGAAGAAATCCTATGAGTTGAAGCCAGGCAAGAGTGTAAATTTAAAGGTTAAGGTAACAAATCCTAAAAAAGGATATCAGCCGATTCAATGGTCATCTGCAAATGTGAAAGTTGCAAAAGTGACCAATAAAGGAAAAGTAATTGCTGTTGCACCGGGCAAAACAACGATCGTAGCTACATCAGGAACTAAAAAAATAAAAATAAATATAAAAGTTAGCAAGCCACATGTACCTGATCGTGAAGATAATGGAGAAACATCAGAAACAACAGAGACACCGCAGCCTACACCACAGCCGACGGAGACACCACAGCCAACAGAAACGCCACAGCCAACAGAGACACCGCAACCAACAGAGACACCGCAGCCGACAGAGACACCGCAACCAACAGAGACACCACAGCCGACAGAAACACCGCAACCAACAGAGACACCACAGCCGACAGAGACACCGCAACCAACAGAGACACCACAGCCGACAGAAACACCGCAACCAACAGAGACACCGCAACCAACAGAGACACCACAGCCGACAGAAACACCAGAACCAACGGAAGATACCGAAGATCAGGATTCTACGGAGGAAGTGGGCAATGTTGCAGAATTGGAAAAATGGGAGTATGAGATAGATCAAAATAACAAAATTGTTACACTGTTAGAATATACTTCGGACCAGCCGGATGTTTTTGTCTACAGTAGATACAAATTAGGTAATGTAGTATATAGTACAAGATTAGAGAATGCAGATATATTACAAGGAAATGGAATAATTGAGAGCGTTGAATTTGGAAAAGTTGATATTAGTGATTTAGGAAGTTTGGATGGAATGTTTTCAAACTGCAAAAAACTAAAAAATGTGAATATCAATCGACTTGATACCAGTAACATATATGATATGGAAAAAATGTTTTATAATTGTATAAGATTAAAAACGATAGAACTAAATGGTATTAATACCAGTGCAGTAACGGATATGGGAGAAATGTTTCGCGGATGCAGTAATTTGACCAGTCTGGATGTAAGTCATTTTGATACAGGTGCAGTAACTTATATGAGTGAGATGTTTAAAGATTGTAGCAAACTTACTGCATTGGATGTGAGTAACTTTAATACAGAATCAGTCACAAATATGTATAATATGTTTGGAAACTGTAAAAAGCTTGAAAAGCTTGATGTAAGAAATTTTGATACAAGTAACGTAAGTGATTTATTATATATGTTTTGGAATTGTGAAAGTTTGACCAATTTGGATGTAAGCAATTTTAATACGGAATCAGCAACAAACATGACGGTTATGTTTGGCGGATGTAGTAAATTGACGAGTTTGGATGTAAGTAAGTTTGATACGAGTTCTGTAACCCGAATGCGGTGGATGTTTAGTGGATGTAGTAATTTGACAAGCTTGGATGTAAGTAACTTTAACACGAAACAAGTAACAGATATGAGTGGTATGTTTGAGGGATGTAGTAAATTGACGAGTTTGGATGTAAGTAACTTTAACACGGAATTAGTAACAGATATGAGTGGTATGTTTGAGGGATGTAGTAAATTGACGAGTTTGGACGTAAGTAACTTTAACACGGAATTAGTAACAGATATGAATAATATGTTTTGTAGATGTAGTAATTTGACGAGTTTGGATGTAAGTAACTTTAACACGCTAGTAACAGATATGAGTGGTATGTTTAGTGGATGTAGCAGTTTAACAAGCTTAGATGTAAGTAAGTTTGATACGAGTTCTGTAACCCGAATGCAGTATATGTTTAGTGGATGTAGTAATTTGACAAGCTTGGATGTAAGTAACTTTAACACGGAATTAGTAACAGATATGAGTGGAATGTTTGATGAATGTAGTAAATTGACGAGTTTGGATGTAAATAACTTTAACACGGAACAAGTAACAGATATGAGTGGAATGTTTGGCGAATGTAGTAAATTAACAAGCTTAGATGTAAGTAAGTTTGATACGAGTTCTGTAACCCGAATGAGTTGTATGTTTAGTGGATGTAGTAATTTGACAAGCTTGGATGTAAGTAACTTTAACACGGAACAAGTAACAGATATGAGTGATATGTTTAGCGGATGTAGCAATTTAACAAGTTTAGATGTAAGTAAGTTTGACACATCATCTGTAACTTATGGATATGATATGTTCCTGTCCTGTGACAACCTAAAAGGAAAAGTAAAAGTAACCCAGGGCAAATGGACACTTACCGGATATGATGACTATGTCATATTCTCAGAATAAGAGCATTGTGTCATAAATTATCATTGAAGAAAATATCTGTGACAATTGTGAAAACAATAAAAAATAAATGTATATTATCCATATGATATAACAATCATGAGGGCGAGTCTGAAAGGATTCGCCCTCAAATTTTTTATCAGAAAGGAGGCTTAGAGCGATGGGAAAAATGGAGATTGAAGTAATTATTCGAAGAGCCGGGGAAGTTATTTTAGACATTTTAGCAAGATTATAAGTTTGGGAGGAAAAAGATATGGCAGCAAATGTAGAAACCATGTTTTCAGTGAGAGAAAAACCATGGCATGGATTAGGAACAGTAGTAGCAACCGCACTTTCGTCGAAGGAAGCGCTTATTGCAGCAGGATTAGATTGGAATGTAATACAGGAACCCATATATACGGACCGGGAGGAAATCATTTCAGGATACAGGACGAATATCAGGGATGTTGACAGAAAGGTGCTTGGAGTGGTTTCAGATCGTTACAAAGTGATTCAGAATGAAGATGCATTTGCGTTTACGGATGAATTACTGGGTAAGGGAGTATGTTATGAAACGGCAGGATCACTGCAGGAAGGGAAGAAAGTATGGCTTCTTGCAAGAATGCCGCATGAATATATTATTTCAGGAGAAAGAATCAGTCCGTATCTGTTATTTTCAAATACACACGACGGAACTGGAGCGGTAAAAGTTGCACTGACACCAATCCGGGTAGTTTGCAATAATACACTGAATCTTGCATTGAAAACAGCAAAACGGTCATGGTCTATGGTTCATACCGGGGATGTTCATGAAAAGATCAGTGAGGCGAAAGATACCTTGCTTCGGGCAGAAAATTATATGGATGGTCTGGGGAAAGAGATTGACCGACTGCAAAAAAGAAAAATGTCCGATCGCGAGGTAACAGAATGTATACAGGTGTTGTTACCGTTGGAGGATGGATTCTCAGCGCAGCAGACAAAAAATGTAAAGCGGCTGCGGGAGGATATGATGGCGAGATATTTTGATGCACCGGATCTACAGGACGTTGGAAAGAACGCATACCGGTTTGTGAATGCAGTTTCAGATTTTGCAACACACGCACAGCCTATCCGCAAGACGGCAAATTATAAAGAAAATCTGTTTTTAAAGACGGTTGAGGGTAATTCACTGATTGATAAGGCACATCAGATGGTGTGCGCAGCATAGGGAGAGACAGAAATGACAGATAAAGAACTGGAGGAGCTATTTAAAAGGAAGATTCATTTGGAGTTAAAAGCATTTGAGGAAAAAATGCTGGATTTGGAGCCGGAAGAAATCTATTATAACGCACTTCGGATTGATGGAATGAATAATGTATTTGAATGTCTGAATGAAATGAGCCAGAAGATGGAGCCGCATGAAATGAAAGAATTGTTGGTGGTTCCAGATCTTCTGGCTTTTCTTTGCGATTGCTGGATGCAAAGCAGAGACAATTCAGTGGAAGAAATGCGTGAATATCTGCAAAAAGAAATGATCGCATTATGTGAAAAAGCAAATGGCTGTGATCTGACAGAAGGAAAGGGGAAATAAAAAATGGAGAAAGTAGTGTCAACATTAAATCTCAGCAGGGAAGAGTGGCTGCAATATCGTAAAGCCGGAATCGGTGGATCAGATGCAGGAGCAATATGCGGATTAAATCCGTATCGCACTGCAATGCAGGTATATCAGGATAAAATATCGGATGCCTGTGAGGATATTGATAATGAAGCAATGCGTCAGGGAAGAGAATTTGAGGATTACGTTGCCAGAAGATTTATGGAAGCCACGGGAAAAAAGGTGCGCCGGGCAAATGCAATGTTCCGCAGTAAAAACCATCCATTTATGCTTGCCGATGTAGATCGGATGATTGTCGGAGAAAATGCCGGACTGGAATGTAAAACAGCCAGTCCATATATGGAAGATAAGTGGAAGGATGGAAAAATCCCAATGTCATATCAGGTTCAGTGCCATCATTATATGGCGGTATGCGGGGCAGACGCATGGTATATCGCAGTTTTGATTTATGGTCGGGAGTTCAAATATTACAAAATTGAACGCGACGAAGCACTGATTGCAGATTTGGTAAGAATTGAGCAGGATTTCTGGGAAAATCATGTGCAGAAAGGAATCATGCCTGCACCGGATGGCTCAAAGACGGCAGACAGTGTGATTGCGGAATATTATAAAAATTCAGTACCGGAATCGGTCCGGTTATCCGGGTTTGACGAAAAGTTACAGCGGAGGCAGGAACTACTGGATGTCATCACACGCATGGAAAATGAAAAGAATCAGATTGAACAGGAGATAAAAATGTATATGGGAACAGCAGAGATCGCTGAAAATGAACATTACCGTATTTCATGGAAATCTGTATCGAGCGGACGAATTGATGAGAAAAGGCTAAAGGAAGAACTGCCGCAGATTTATGAAAAGTATAAAAAGATGAAAGTGAGCCGGAGATTTAGCATTAAAGCAGCTTAAAGAAAAATGGAGGAACGGATCATGGGAGATATCAGGAGTGAACTTGCGAAGAAAGCAGAACAAACACAGGAAAATACAAAATTAACAAAATCAATGAGTATCGCAGATCTGATAAAAGCGATGGAACCGGAAATACAAAAAGCACTTCCGTCTGTCATTACACCGGAAAGATTTACACGCATGGCACTTTCGGCATTAAATACAACACCTAAGCTGCAGGAATGTACACCGATGAGTTTTTTAGCTGCGTTGATGAATGCAGCACAGCTTGGATTGGAACCCAATACCCCGTTGGGTCAGGCGTATCTGATTCCGTATAAAAATAAGAATGTACTGGAGTGTCAGTTTCAGCTTGGCTCTCGCGGAATGATTGATCTTGCATATAGAAACGGACATATGCAAAGTATTGAGGCACAGGCGGTGTATGAAAATGACGTGTTTTCTTATGCATTAGGGTTACACCCGGAACTTGTACATAAGCCTACTTTGGAAGAAAAGGGAGCCTTAAAAGCATTTTATGCAATCTTCCGGCTGGACAATGGAGGATTCCGGTTTGAGGTCATGGGAAAAACATACATTGACTGGTATGCAAACAGATATTCCAAAGCATTTACCTCAGAATTTAGTCCATGGAAAAGCAATTATGAGGGGATGGCGAAAAAAACGGTCATAAAACAGCTTTTAAAATATGCACCATTAAAAACAGAATTTCAGAGAGCACTGTCAACCGATGAAACCATTAAAAATTCATTGAATGTGGATATGGGAGAAGTGCTCAGTGAGGATATTATAGACATGCCGTGTGAGGAGGTTGCCTGAGATGAAAACAGAAGAGATGACAATGAGTTTTGAAGAATTTACAGCGTTCATGAGAGAAAAGGTACAGCTGGTTCTGGGAACAGACGTAATAGTTGTAAGCAAGAGCGTATTAAAAAATAATGGGACAAGATTACAGGGACTGGAATTTTTTAAGGAAACAGTAAGGATAAGTCCGGTGATCTATCTGGATGGAATTTACAAAGAATACGAAAGGGGAAGAAGTATGGCAGATTGTGTAAGAGAGGTTTGCAGTCTTTATACAGTAAACCAGTGGGAGAAGGAAAAAACAGAAAAAATATTTCATATGATATGCAGTTGGGAAGAGAGCAGGACAAAAATATATCCAATACTTTTACCATATGAAAAGAATCGGGAATTGCTGAAAAATGTAATACATAAAAAATATCTGGATCTGGCATTGTGCTGCTGCCTTACCCTGGAGGATGAAGAAAGAAACAATATGAGCGTGCGTGTGACCGAAGGAATATTACAGCAGTGGGAGATCAGTGAGGAAGATCTGTTCCGTCAGGCATATGAGAATATGCAAAATGCAGGCTATCATATCATTAATATGATGCAGATCATAAAAGAGTGTGGATTTGAAGGCGAAATGCCGGCAACGAAAATGTTTGTGCTGACGAATCGGAAACAGCTTTATGGTGCCGCCGGGATACTGGAGACAGATTTACTAAAAAACTTTTCGGACAGGATAGGGAAAAATCTTTTTATACTGCCGTCGAGTATTCATGAAGTGATTCTGATACCGGATGAAGGACGTTTTGGAGAAAGTTTGCTGAAAGAAATGATTATGGATGTCAATGAGAATGTGTTACAGGAAGAGGATTTCCTGGCGGATCATGCATATTATTTTGATCGGGAGAAGGGGGAAGTGCGAGTGGCGTAATATAGAAGTTTATAAAAAATAGCGATATGTGGGAAATCCATTTTCCATTATTTATAAATGATCTTGTAGGCTGATCTTGACTTATACGATATGAGTGTGATTAAATACTTTTGACATCAACAAAATAGTGAATTGTATGTAAAAGAAAGATATAGCTGGAAAAAAATGACCGGTTTGAGAGGACTTGGACGATACTGTATGAATTGCCGAGAATTTAGGTTCTAGTGTCCCCGACGTGCAGGTTCAAGTCCTGTCACCCGCATTGATTTAAAATAGCCGGAAAGTCGAGATTTTATTGTAAAATCAAGGATTTCCGGCTATTGTTTTAATCTAAAATACTCGAATATGTATGATTATGAGTTGCATGGATTGGTGATCTGTATAGTAATACACAGCAGAATTATACGGGATATGAACACAGTAAAAAGTGAAACAGATTTTATGTGAAAAAGGCGGATAGAAAATCAGCAAAAAAAATATATAGGGAAAAAGCAGGGGGAATTTTGCGCGTATTGACCAGGAATGAAGGGTAACAGCAGATGGAATGCTGATAACTGGATTATTTATAAAAATGCATAGATAAAAAAGTTAAAGCGAAATCCCTGTAATAAAAGTAAAATAATTGAGGAAATTTGTATAATATGGTAAAATAATGGCAAGGAAGTTTCAAAAATGTATATAGAAAAATCCATATACATCATGTTTGTAAACTCCGGAATGAAAGTATGGAAGCGGGAGGAACAATTTATGAACAATGTGAAAGTACAGACGAAGCTGATTATCGTAATGTTGGCGACGATAGTGGCACTGGTGTTGTGTGCTGTTATTTCATCGGAAAGCATGAAACAGCTGCAGAGTAAAGCACTGGAAACGCTGGAAGCAGATGAGCGCGCATCTTACGACGAACAGATCAAACAGCAGGTGGACAATGTGATTTCGCTCTGCCAGACAATTTACGATCAGTATCAGGCTGGTGTGTATACGGAAGAGGAAGCAAAGAAATTGGCAGCAGATGAGATCAGACAGCTTCGTTATGGAGATGCCGGATATTTCTGGGTGGATCAGTATGACGGAACCAATGTGGTGCTTTTAGGAAATGACACGGAAGGCACCAATCGTATGGAGACGAAAGATGCCAATGGATACCAGATGGTAAAAGAGATCATCCGTGTCGGTCAGGAGGCAGACGGAGGATACACGGATTATGTATTCCCGAAAGAAGGAGAGACAGAACCTTCTCCGAAGCGTTCCTACAGTAAGGCATTTGAACCGTTTGGATGGGTGATCGGAACCGGAAATTATACGGATTATATTGATGATCAGGTAGCATCAATTGAAAAAGATTTTTCTTCTTATGTTACAGGCAGGATGACACTGTTTATTATCTCAACGTTGATTGAGGGAATAATAGTAGTTTTATTGCTGATTATGATCATTATCAGCATCATCAGACCACTGAAAAAATGTATCAGTTCCATCGGTGTCATGGAACAGGGCGATTTTTCACAGGCAATGGGAACGGCACTGTTAAAGCGCCGCGATGATTTTGGAAAACTCGCAGCATCTTTAGAGTCCATGAGAAATGAGATGAGCGGACTGATCGGTGAGGTCAAGAGTCAGGCAACTGAGATCACCAGAATGGTACAGGAGATCGATGATAATATTCAGGCATTAGACGAAGAAATCGAGAATGTTTCCGCAACGACGGAAGAGCTTGCAGCGGGCATGGAAGAGACAGCGGCTTCCTCCGAAGAGATCAATGCAATGTCCCATGAGATCGAAAGTGCAGCAAAGAGTATTGCAACACGTTCACAGGACGGTGCAACGGAAGCAGATGATATCCGTGACCGTGCCGTAGGTATTAAAAAGACAACAACAGAAAATGATGAGCGTACCAAGGCAATCCATGCCGAGATCAATGAGGGACTGACAAAAGCACTTGAAGATATCAAGGTAGTCGATCAGATCGGTGTTCTTGCAGAGTCCATTATGGAGATTACAGGACAGACCAACCTGTTAGCACTCAATGCTTCAATTGAGGCAGCGCGTGCAGGAGAGGCAGGAAAGGGATTTGCAGTTGTTGCGGATGAGATCAGGGTACTTGCCGAGCAGTCAAAGGCAGCAGTGGTACATATCCAGGATGTGACAAAGAATGTTGTGGAATCGGTAACAAATCTTGCAGACGGAGCAAAGAAGTTGTTAGAGTTTGTTGGAACCGACGTGGTAGACAGCTTTGCGGGATTCTCCGATATGGCGGATTCCTACAGCAATGATGCAGGAAGTATTGATGCACTGGTAACAGACTTCTCAGCATCCTCAGAGCAGCTGTTAGCATCAATCAACGGTGTTATGGATGCCATCGGCGAAGTAAGCAAGGCAGCTACGGAGGGAGCAACCGGTACGAACGATATCGCAGAGAAGACAGGTGTTGTGGTAGAGAAGGCAGCCGAGATTAAAGAGAAAGCGGAAGCAGCTCATCATGCAGCAGATAAGTTACAGCAGAACGTAGAGCATTTTATTGTATAAGGAATAAAAGTAAATAAGAAGAAATTAACAGGCACAAATAATAAAACAGCGGGTAACAACAAGAAAAGAAGTTGTTATCCGCTGTTTTATTTATGACATATGAGATTTACTCACCCTGGTAATTGTTTTGTACATACTGTTCGACCGCTGTATTATCCTCTGGCATACGGCAGCCGACGATAAAGACGTTCTCATTGTCTGTGCTTCGGATGATATGACCTTCTAACTGGCGGGCATTTTCCACCGGAAGATCAGGAATCGATAAGGTGATATCAGAACCGATCGCACTGGAAAAGAAATTATCACGGACACTGAATGCAAAGCCGCCGGCACTGATGTTGATCATCTGACCGTTATATTGTTTACCGTTCTGTTTTACCGTGATCGTACATTTGTTAGAGATCGGCATACGAGGATATTTACGCCGGTTAACAACCTTCGGGTTGGTTGTAACTGTAATCTTATACATATCGGACGACTGACCACGCATCGTGGTGATCTCAGCATTTTCCCAGATATACAATGCGTTTGTCACGGAGATCTGCAGTTCGTAGGTAAAATTCCTGTTTCTGGTATCGATTGAACTTCCGGAAGGAACATGCAGACGTGCCGTGATTCCACCATCTAAGGATTCTGTCACTTCGCCGTGAGCGGTGAAAGAAGAGCTTCCGTTCTTTGCAATCAGGATGACTTTCATGCCGGGTCTGGCATCGCCAATTCCCATGAAACCACCGGTACCAAGCTCACCCATCAGTTTTCCGACAATGGTTTCGATCTTGTTTACGTTGATGGCAGATTCTTCATATTTGCTCAACATTGTGCGGGAAACATCGTCTGACTGGTTGATACATTTTGTCATGACATCCATGGTATCGCAGACCTGTTTCATGTTGTCGACCATGTCCTGATTGGAGGATTCCACATCTTTCATGGCGCCATCGATTACTTTAATGTTTTCACCGAGTGTTGTTGAGTCCTGCGTAATACTGGAAACACTTTCTTTTACGAGTGTTAGTTTTTCACGTGTTGTCTGGATAAGTTCAAGTGTCTGCGTGATGGACTGTGTCATTTTTCCGGAAGTCTCATCTAAATGGGTCAACGCATCACGAATGCGGCCGGATGAATTTTTGGTCTCCACGCTGAGCCCCTGGATCTGGTCAGCTACAACGGCAAAGCCTTTTCCGGCAGCACCGGCTCTGGCAGCTTCGATGGAGGCGTTTAAGGCGAGGAGGTTTGTCTGGAAAGTAATTCCTTCGATCGTTCCGGTCTCTTCCTTTACCATATCAAAATCCTGTTTGAAGTTCTCTAAAACCTGTTCGACATGCGCGGACAGATCAGCCATTGTGTTGGTGGTTGTCACAACATCGGCAAGCTCTTCGGCACTTAAGTTTGCATGCTCGATGGATTCCTGAATCAGATTTACCATTTCTTCGATCAGAGCTGCCACATTTTGCACCTGCATGTTGATATCGGAGGTTTTATCCATGGAGGACATCGTTTTTGTATAAAGAATATCGTTATTCTGGGTAAGCTCTTCCATACTTTTTACAACGGAATCAGCTCCTTGCCTGTTTTCATCAGCAAGTTCGCGGACAACAGTGACACCATCAACAATGGAACTGCTGGCGCCTTTTACCTGTCCGACTGTTGTTACCACGCGGTCTAAATTGTCCCGGATGGAGTTGACGAGTGCACCGTCAGATTCGTTTAAATGGTCAATGGAAACAACGTAGCAGATATAGCAGAGCAATATCGTGGAAATCTGAAGATAGTAATCGTTCAGTACGATACTCGGGTTGATTCCATACATATTATGTAAAACAAGATGGACAATTACGATGATCTCATTGGCGATACCACACCGGATCATGTATTTGCGATCCTTAAAAAGAATCAGCATACTTGTCAGAGGCAGGATATAGCCGAAAGCGATCGCGGAATCCGTGGTAAGGATGACGTAAGTATAAAACGAACCGTAACCGACGGCAACGATTTCCTTGTATACAGAAGAAGCTTTTCCATTGATCTTTAGTATGAGAATACCAATGAAAAAGGGAACCCATGCCATGAGAAGAAAGGTTGTGTAATATTTTGCTGAGTGAAGCCCCTGGGATGTCTCAGAGCCATAGGACAAAGTCATGATGGCGATTAAGATCAGCCAGACCGTGCGCGCTTTTGCATTTGACTTTGCTTTGAAATACGATTCGTTATACTCCATAAAATCTCTCCATTCCTGCCCGTTTTTCAGGGCATCATAAGTTTGTGCGTAAGCACAAATCTTGCGTGTGAAAAATCTTATTTTTCACACTATTTTCCTCCTGTGTAAGTTAGGACTAAAGTAACACCTTTAATCAGATTTTAAGTTTATATCGGGGTACTGTCAATCCTTTAAAGCAATAAAGACTGAAAATGATCTTTTTCCTTTTCCCAGTTCTCATTAAGCCAGTCCACGACCTGGATCTTTCCGTCCTCTGTAAAAGGAAAGGTGGCAGAGCTTTTTAAGGAATCATCTGTGACTGCAAAGTTATAGGGACCCGGCCAGTAAGTGGCACGGAAAATGTCATGATCGGACTCTTCCTCATGGTCCTTCTGGATCAGGTAGCGCATGCCTTTGTAGCTGCCGGTAAATTTTTCTTTTTTATAGAAATTAAGGTTTAATATGTCCTCCGGTGTGATCATGGTGATGTCTCCTTTATAAATAAAAATGAATGGGATTACAAAGTATCTCTATTATAACAGCTGCAGACAGAGATGGAAAGCAGCATAACGGTGAAATGCATATAATATAGAAGAAACAGGAAAAGGTGAAATCTATAACGGAATATAAATATTCCCAATAATTAAAATAATGAAAAAAAATTCATACATTTAGGAAGGTTCTTGAATGATAATGCAAAAGAATGGAAATTAGTAGAAAAAGCGTTATATTTATACATGTCTGAAAATGAGAAAAAGTATTGACAAAAAACGGCTCGCATGTATAATAAAAAAAGTGTTGTTCGTCGGGAACAAACAGTTGTATATTTTTAAAGTGCAACGGGCAAAGAGGTCTGTTGGCACTTTTTTTTGCTTATACAAAAATATTTTAGCGCGATAACGTGCTACAACGATAATGTTATAAAGACGCCATGGCGTTTTTATATAGAACAATTTTCTATAAGGAGGAACTATTATGAAAAAGAAACTGATTTCTCTTTTTCTGATCGGTGCCATGACTACCGGAATGGTAGCAGGATGCGGCTCTAATTCAGGAAACAGCAATGCTGATGCGGGAAACAACGCTTCTTCTGACAACGCTGCTGTAGAGGGTACAGAGGCAGTTGCAGACGGCACGGAGAGTACTTTTAACGGTACTTACAGCAACAAACAGGTAATCTTAGGCGAGAGCTCTGAAACAAGTGGAGATATCACCCCATTCTGGGCAAACGGTGCTTCTGATTACGACGCATTCAAATTAGTTACAGGTATGGCTCCGATCGACAGAGACCAGACAGGTAAATGGATCGAGAACCCGGCTGTTCTTGATAATCTGGAAGTAACAGATAACGAGGACGGAAGCAGAACTTACACAGTTAAGATCAAAGACGGCTTAAAGTTCAGCGATGGTTCTGATGTAAATGCAGACGACTACTTATTAACATACATGTTAAGATGTGACGAGATGATCACTGATCTCGAAGCCAGCAACTTAACAGACAGTACTGTTCAGTATGTAAAAGGTTATGACGCATATTCAAACGGCGAGACAGATACATTCGAAGGACTTCATCTGATCGATGACAAGACTTTCTCTGTAACCATCGACGCACAGTATATGCCATACTACTATGGACAGGCTTTGATCTCTAACCAGCCGGAGTCTATGGACTTATGGTTACCGGAAGATGTTACTTTAGAGGATACAGAGAATGGTGTGAAATTCTCTGACAACTTTACTTCTGAGTACATCGGAGATAAAGTACAGGCTGCAAGATATGACTACAATATCTGCTCCGGTCCTTACATGTTCACATCTTATGATGAGAATTCTTATGCATACACACTGACAAAGAACCCGAATTTCCCAGGTAACTTCGAGGGACAGACAGCAAATATCGAGACTGTTATCGTAAAATATACACCACAGGATACTATGATGGATCAGTTAAAGACCGGTGCTGTTGATATCTTATATCAGGTAGCAGACGGCGATCAGATCGAACAGGGTCTTGATATGGTTGAAGACGGAAGCTTCAATTACTTAAGCTATGGCCGTGCAGGTTACGGAATGATTTCTTTCAAATGTAATCAGGGACCGACCCAGTTCAAAGAAGTACGTCATGCAGTGGCTTACTTACTTGACCGTGTAACATTTGCACAGACATTCACAGGCGGACATGGTACTGTTGTAAGCGGACCTTATGGTACGCAGCAGTGGATGGCTGAGGAATATGCAGAAGAATTAGACGGATTAAACTCTTACACATACAGCCTTGACTCTGCAATCAAAGAGTTAGAGGACGGCGGCTGGGTATACAACGAAGATGGTTCTGATTACTCAGGTTCCGGAATCCGTTATAAGAAATTAGACGATGGTACTTACATGCCATTAGTAATCGAGTGGTTCTCTTCTGAGAATAACTCTGTATCTGACCTGCTTGTAACTTCCTTACAGCAGAACCCGGATGTAGAAGCAGCAGGTATGAAGATCAACCAGACCGTTGGTACTTTCACAGACTTACTGACATATTACTATGACAGCTCCAAAGAGAACCCATATCAGATGTTCAACTTAGCAAGTGGTTTCGGTAACCCTTACGATGTTGCATATCAGTATGAGCCAGGTTCATCTAACAACACCAATGCATTAGAGGGTGAAGAAGGACAGAAACTGTATGATCTTGCAATCACTATGAACCATACAGAAGAAGGTGATGATGAGGCATATGCAAAAGCATGGTTCGATTTCATCGCTGACTGGAATGATGAGCTTCCTGAGATTCCGCTGTACTCCAATGATTACCATGATTTCTTCACATCAAAGCTTCATGACTTTGAAGAAGATGGATACAACTGGGATGCAACAAACGCAATTCTGTATGCAAACATGGAGTAATCTGTTTTATAGAATCATATTCTATTCCATGTGAAATTTTACCGGCATGTGGCGTGGGGCATAAGTCCCGCGCCCGTGCGGTATATATTCCGGCAAATTCTTTGATCGTTTCTTTTGGAATGGGATCAAAGGGGCATGTCAGGATTTTGTTCCTAAGGAAACGAAGAAGAAAAATCAAATGAAGGTTGGTTAAATTATGTTAAAGTACGTTGGGAAAAGAATTTTATATATGATAGGGGTATTCTTTGTAGTATCCATTATCCTTTTTGTACTGTTTAATAACGTACCTGGTGACCGTGCTCTTAATCAGGTGCAGAACTTAAGAGGTAAAGTCTCCGATGAGACATTCCAGCTCCGCTATCAGGAAGCAAGAGAAAAATTAGGATTAGATGATCCGATTCCGGTCCGCTATGTAAAATGGATGGGAAATTTATTAAAGGGCGATCTTGGATATTCTTCCTTCTACAAAAAAGATGTGAAAGACTGTCTCTCGACACCATTGTTAAACACGATACAGATCAATATCGTATCCACGATACTCGCGTTAGCGATCACAATACCGCTCGGTATTCACTGTGCGGTCAAGAAATTTTCTAAATTTGACAATACGGTACAGGTGCTGACAATTGTCGGCTATAGTATGCCTCAATATATAATTGCTCTGGTATTTATTTTCATATTTGCCGTAAAGCTCGGCTGGTTCCCAATCAGTGGTATGAATACGCCGAACTTCCAGGGAACCGGAATGGCATTCGTGCTTGACCGTCTCCATTATCTGGCACTTCCGGTCATCGTTATGACGGTTGCAGCTTTGGGAAGCATGACACGTTATGTCCGTGCAGCAATGATCGATGCACTCCGTATGGATTATATCCGTACTGCAAGAGCAAAAGGTTTAAAGGAAAAAGTCGTTATTTATTCCCATGCATGGAGAAATGCACTTCTTCCGGTTATCACACTGATCATCAGCTGGTTCATGAGTATTTTCATGGGATCTATCGTTATTGAACAGATTTTCCAGTTGAATGGTATCGGTAAAATGTATTATGTCGGACTTATGAATCAGGATTACGATATGGCACTTGCAGTAAATATGCTCTACTGTATCATCACACTGCTCAGCAACCTGATCACAGACTTAAGCTACGGTCTTGTAGATCCGCGTGTACGTATTGATAAGTAGGAGGAACGAAAAACATGAAGATGCTCAAACACCTTTTTGGAAAAAGGGATAAAGAACTCGATGTATTACAGGAAGAAGCGCTTCAGAGTCCGCTCCGTACGGTTGTGAGGAATTTCACCTCAAACAGACTTGCGTTTGGCGGCTTGATCGTATTTTTAGTTATCTTTTTGATCGTTTTAATCGGACCAATTTTTAATCCGATCGACTTAAGTGAAAAAGAAGAGACACAGATCAACGTGGCTCCGGGACTTAATATGATGAAAGTACCGGACGGTTTGAAAGGAAATGTAAAAGAGATTTCCACAGGTGCGACATTCAGTGTAGGCGTTGACAATGATGGTAAAGTCTATGTCTGGGGCTACACAAAGATCAGTAACAAGATCGATATTGCAAAGAAGATGCCAAAACAGAAAGAAATGGGAAAAGTGGTATCTGTATCTGCAGGATTTGACCATGTCATGGCACTCAATGAAGATGGGGAGCTTTTCATCTGGGGTAGTGACCGTATGGGACAGTGTCAGGTTCCGATGGAAGTAAAGCATGAGAAGATCAAACAGATCGCAGCCGGTTATCAGATTTCTTATGTTTTAACCGAAGGCGGCGAAGTCATCGCATGGGGAAATGAAAACTTAAATGATGTGCGTCTGACCAGAAGAAACGGTAACAGCCACATTGCAAAGATTTCCGTAGCAAATACAACTTTAATGGCGCTTACAGATGATGGTGAGATCCGGCATTTAGGAAGCCAGAAATCCGATATCTCCAATATTCCGGAAGACCTTGGAAAAGCGAAAGATATCGTGACAACCTCCGATGCCTGTGTGGCATTGTTAGAGGATGGCTCTCTTAGAATCTGGGGAAAAGCCAACAAGAGTGAGAAAGAGATTCCGGAAATGGATGGAGAGATCGTTTCCATGTTTGCCGGAAGATATCATATTACAACACTGACAGATAAAGGAACTGTTTACTCCTGGGGAAGCAATGCAAAACACCAGACAGATGTTCCAAAAGCAGCAAAAGATGTGACTGCTATCTATGGCGGTACTTACCAGAATTATGCAGTGACCAAATCCGGCGATGTAGTAACCTGGGGATTAAAAGGTTATCTGCTCGGAAGCGATGAGCTTGGACGTGATGTATTTACCCGTATCTTAAATGGTGGACGTATGACTATGACGATCGGTGCAATCTCCGTTATCATTTCCACGATCATCGGTATCATCATTGGTGGTGTGTCCGGTTTCTTCGGAGGCTGGGTTGATATCGTGTTACAGCGTATCACAGAGATCGTTGCATGTCTGCCGTTCCTTCCGATGGCGATGATTTTGACATCTATCATCGGAAACAGCATGACAGAGAGCGCAAGAATTGCCCTGATCATGGTGATCCTTGGTATATTAAGCTGGCCGAGTCTTGCAAGACTTGTCCGCGCACAGGTGCTTGCAGAGCGTGAGCAGGAGTTTGTAACCGCTGCAAATGCGATGGGTGTAAAACGTTCTGTGATCGTATTTAAGCATATTATCCCGAATGTAATTTCGGTTATCATTGTATCCGCAACGCTTGATTTTGCTTATTGTATGCTGACAGAGTCTACGTTGTCCTTCTTAGGATTTGGTGTAAAACTGCCGCGTCCTACATGGGGAAATATGTTAAACGGCTGCGTAAGTTCCGTTGTTATCCAGAACTACTGGTGGAGATGGGTATTCCCTGCCATCATGTTAGGTATCTGCGTAATCTGTATCAATATGGTCGGAGACGGTCTGCGTGATGCCATCGACCCGAAATCAAATGAGCGTTAAAGGAGGAAACACAAAATGGCTTTATTAGAGATTCATGACCTGCATACCTTCTTTAAAACGAAAAAGGGTATTGTAAAGGCAGTAAACGGTGTTTCTTACTCGGTAGAACCGGGAAAGACACTTGGTGTTGTAGGTGAGAGCGGAAGCGGTAAGAGCGTTTCCGCCATGAGTATTTTAAAATTATTAGACGGCAACGGCTATATCGACAGCGGCGAGATCATTTTTGACGGTAAAAATCTTGCAGACGTATCTGTAAAAGATATGTGTAAGATCCGTGGAAATGAGATCTCTGTTATTTTTCAGGAGCCGATGACCAGCTTAAACCCGATTTTTACCGTAGAGCGTCAGCTTTCCGAGCCGTTTATCATTCATCAGGGAATGAATAAAAAAGAGGCAGCCGAGAAAGTGGTTGAGATGTTAAAGGATGTACGAATCCCGAATCCGGAAGCGGTTGCCAAACAGTATCCGCATCAGCTTTCCGGTGGTATGCGCCAGCGTGTCATGATTGCCATGGCACTTGCCTGCCGCCCAAAACTACTGATCGCTGATGAGCCGACGACGGCTCTTGATGTAACGATCCAGGCGCAGATCTTAAAGCTGATGAATGATTTAAAGAAAGAGAAAGGAACATCCATTCTCTTTATCACACATGATCTTGGTGTTATCAACGAGATGGCAGACGATGTCGCTGTTATGTACTGTGGTCAGGTTGTGGAAAAAGCTCCGGTGCGCAGCATTTTTGGGGATAACTCCTATCTGCATCCGTATACGGAAGGACTGCTTTACTCTATCCCACGTCTTGATACACCGACCGGAATCCGTTTAGAGGCAATTCCGGGTGCCGTACCGCATCCGCTTGATCTTCCGAAGGGATGTAAATTTGCACCGCGCTGCAAATATGCAACAGACAAGTGTCGTGAAATGGAACCGGAACTGAACGAGGTAGAACCGGGACATATGGTACGCTGCTTTTATCCGAAGAAAGGGGAAAGAAACTAATGAGTGACGAGAACAAGGTATTACTGCGTGTTTCGAATTTAAAACAGTATTTCCCGATCGGAAAAAAGAAGATGGGAAAACCGCAGTCATTTGTAAAGGCAAATGATGGAATCAGTTTAAATATTTACGAAGGCGAGACTTTCGGTCTGGTTGGTGAGAGTGGATGTGGAAAATCCACATTCGGACGTACGCTGTTACAGCTTTACCGTCAGACCGGCGGACGCACCGTATATTACGGACGTACGGTTGAAGATTTTGATTTAAAATATGTTGAGGAGATCTTTAGAAATCTTCCAGATAAGAAGAAAAAATGCGAGGAGCTTTTAGACAAGGTAAAAAAATTAGAGGCAGACTACGCTAAAATGCCGGAGGGCACTGAGGAAGAAAAAATCGCTAAGAAGGCAGCCGGACAGCACCTTGCCGAGATGGAGAGTGAGGCAAACAACGATCTTTTGGATATCACTGCTTTGATCGGCGGACTCTATACGTTAGATGAGTCTGCACTTGCAGAGGCAGGCCGTCATTATCTTGCAGAATATCTTGCCATGAAAGAGATCCGTAAGATCAATGCACAGGCAGAGGATTTTGAGAAAAACGGAAAATCCGCAAAAGCAGAGGAAGTAAAGAAAAAAATTCCAGAGCTTCAGAAAAAAGTACAGGCTGAGCTTGCAGAGATCGATAAGATCCGTGACAACTGCAAAAAAGATGAAGCATTTGATAAATATGAGGCACAGAAGGATGACGGTATCAATCTTGCAAACTTAACGGATGCAGAGATGCGTTATCTGCGCCGTGATCTTCAGTTGATCTTCCAGGATCCGTATTCATCCTTAAATCCGCGTATGACGGTAGGTCAGATCATCGGAGAGGGACTGATGGCTCACAATATCTTCAAAAAAGGTGATCCTAAGATGCAGGATTACATCATGGAGATCATGGAGAAGTGTGGACTTGCTTCTTATTTTATCCATCGTTATCCGCACCAGTTTTCTGGTGGACAGAGACAGCGAATCGGTATTGCGCGTTCACTTGCAGTAAATCCGAAGTTTGTTGTCTGTGATGAGGCAGTATCTGCACTGGATGTTTCCATTCAGTCACAGATCATTAACCTGCTGTTAGACTTAAAAGAGCAGAATAATTTAACATACCTGTTTATTTCACACGACCTTTCTGTCATCAAATATATCAGTGACAGGATCGGTGTTATGTACCTGGGAAATATGATGGAGCTTTCTGATACGGAGCATCTGTTTGCACATCCGTACCACCCATATACAGAGGCATTACTTTCTGCGATTCCAACCACAGATGTGGATGGTAAAAAAGAGACGATCATTCTTGAGGGAGATATCCCAAGTCCGATCAACCCGCCGAAGGGATGTAAGTTCCATACGAGATGCCGTTACTGCACAGAGATCTGTAAGAATGTTACCCCACAGTTCGAAGAAGTAGAACCGGGACATTTTGTAGCATGTCATCATAAATTAGGCGTGCCGGAAGAAAAATAAATATATTGATTGCGTGCGAAACCGGCAGATGTTGTCCGACCGCGTAAACAGCAGAAAATAAAATAGATACAATTTGACAGATGATAAGAGCTGGCTTAAACTGGAAACATAGTGTTTTTTGGTAAGAGCCGGCTCTTATTTTATAAGCGGCTGGCTGTGATTTGTTTTGCAGCAGTATCTTTACAAATAAGTACTTTTAGTAGAAATGGAGATTATATGTTATTTCAGAGAAAAATAGATGGAGCAATGAAGAAGCTGCATGAGAGCAGTGATGCGGCGGAGGAAGAACGCAGGAAAGATGCAGGAGAACCGTATGAGGAGCTGGAACGCCCCGAATTAGAAAAGGGGGATATGCTTGCGATGATCATTGCGGCATTTATCACGTTTATACCGGTTGCTATTTTGGTGCTTGGCATTATCCTGGTGGCAGGTTATTTTCTGCTGCATTGATATGGATAAACGTCAGCATTAGAAAAATTCCGGCAGAGTATTCTATATAGGGCAGTGTGTCGGAAATTGTACGGGGTTAAGGAGGAGCGTGAAATGTTATTTGGGGACAGTGAGCAAAAAAGGAAACAAAAGGAACAGCGCAGCAGGGAAAAAGACTGGAAGAGTAAATTACTTGGAACCGGCATGGAAAAAGGAGCCGCAGGTGAGCTGGTAAAAATAATTACAGAGGCACAGGAACTTGGGGAGAGACTTCAGACAGACTATAAAACATCAAGAGAACATCTGGAGCGTGCGCAGCGCAAGATTGAACTTTTACTGGATGAGATGACAGAGGAACCGGAACGTGATGCAAAAAAGAGCCTGGATTCCCTGATCGTGGATCTGGATCACGTATATCATATGTGTTCTATCAGGGAGGATGACCCGGATTATGGATCGACGGTACAGTGTTTAAAAACTGCATCGGCAGAATTTGGTACACCGGATGCAAAGATCAGCACACTTATGCTGCGCAGTGAACTGGAGAATATACAGGCAGTATTAAAGGACGCAGCAGGCTGGGATGCCCCCGATTTTTTTGCACTTGCGTATTATCTGAAGCATGGAGATAAAGAAGCACTTGCTGATATGGAGAATGGGCAGCGCAATCAGTTTTTGGCAGATTATCTGAAAGAAAATTTTACAGACTGCTATGCGCAACATATTGAATCCGCAGGGTTAAAAGATGAAATTTCAGATTTTATTCGTACAGTTCATAATATACATAACTAATAGTTATGGAAAACGTCACTTTGTATAATTGTGATTAAAATCCATCAAGAATTTAGGTAAATCTGAATATTGTGCAAAGTGTATATTTTTGCTATTATTGCAACAACAAGTTTGAAAGCTTTCGCAAATGTATGAAATTTCAGGACAATATAAGATGCGGAAGATGAATGGAGGAAAAAGTGTGAAAAATTACATTTTTCACACACAAGATTTGTGTTTGAACACAAACTTGTGATGCCCTGAAAAATGGGCAGGAATGGAGGCTATTATGAAAAAAGCGGTAAGTATGTTTTTAACAGCAGCACTGGCAGTAAGTTGTCTGGCAGGCTGTGGTGGTAATGCAGCAGGAAACACATCAACAGGCAATGCATCTGCAGGTACGGACAGCAGTGCAGCAGACGGTTCTGCATTTAAAATCGGAAGCATCGGACCGACAACCGGTGATGCAGCAATTTACGGAAACGCAGTTATGAACGCAGCACAGATGGCAGTGGATGAGATCAATGCAGCTGGCGGTGCAAACGGATATCAGCTTGCATTCAAAGCAGAGGATGATCAGAATGATGCAGAGAAATCCGTCAATGCATATAACTCATTAAAAGACTGGGGTATGCAGATCCTGATGGGAACTGTTACAACAACACCTTGTGTAGCAGTTGCAGACAAGACAGCAGAAGATGGTATGTTTGAGATTACACCATCCGCATCATCCACAGATGTTATCACAAACGATAATGTATTCCAGGCATGCTTTACAGACCCGAACCAGGGTACAGCTTCTGCACAGTACATTGCTGAGAACAATTTAGGAACAAAACTGGCAGTCATCTATGACAGCTCGAGTGTATATTCTTCTGGTATCGAAGCTACTTTCGTGGAAGAGGCACAGAATAAAGGACTTGAGGTTGTAGCTGAGGAAGCGTTTACAGCAGATTCCAAGACAGATTTTTCCACACAGCTTCAGAAAGCGCAGTCTGCAGGCGCTGACTTAGTATTCTTACCGATTTACTATACAGAGGCATCTATCATTTTAACCCAGGCAAATGGTATGGGTTATGAGCCGGCTTTCTTCGGTGTTGATGGTATGGACGGAATCCTTGGCGTTGAGAACTTTGATACATCTTTAGCGGAAGGTGTTATGTTATTAACTCCATTCGCTGCAGATGCAGATGATGAGAAAACAAAAGCATTTGTTTCCACATACAAAGAGAAATATGGCGATGTTCCAAACCAGTTCGCAGCAGATGCTTACGATGCAATCTATGTTATCAAAGCAGCTATCGAGCAGGCAGGTGCAACACCGGATATGAGTGCTTCTGATCTGGGCACTGCATTAACCGGAGCAATGACATCGATCTCTGTAGATGGATTGACAGGTGAGGGAATGACATGGCAGGCAACCGGAGAGGTCAGCAAGGCTCCTAAGGCAGTAGTGATCAAAGATGGTGCTTACGCAGCAATGTAAATGAAATAAAAAATAAATAGTTATTTTATAAGGAAAGAAAGGGGTTGTTTGCAGACGAAGCTGTCGCAGTCAGCCCCTTTTATACTTATGACAGAATATTTTTAAACGTCACATTGTGGCGTTTTTTGAAACAAAAAGATTGTATACAAGTATTTCAAATGGTATAATAAAAAAATCAATGTATTAACGTTATAAAGTAAGAATGGAGGATTGTTATGAATTTCTTATCTTACCTGATCAATGGTATCAGTCTTGGAAGCGTCTATGCGATCATTGCACTGGGATATACCATGGTATACGGTATCGCAAAGATGTTAAACTTTGCACATGGAGATGTTATCATGATCGGCTGTTATGTGGTATTCCTTGCCATGAACGGTCAGGGATGGCCGCCACTTGTGGCAGTTGTTCTGTCTGTTATTGTTTGTACGGTTCTTGGTATCGTCATCGAAAAAATTGCTTACAAACCACTCAGACGTGCTACCCCGCTTGCCGTATTGATTACAGCAATCGGTGTCAGCTACTTTTTACAGAATGCCGCACTGTTATTATTCGGTGCAGACACAAAGTCCTTTACAAATGTTGTAACACTGCCGTCCTTAAAACTTGCAGGTGGAAGTCTTACAATCTCAGGAACCACGATCGTGACGGTTCTTGCCTGTGTCATCATCATGGCTGGTCTGATGATTTTTATCAAAAAAACAAAAGCCGGACAGGCGATGCTTGCTGTTTCTGAGGATAAAGATGCAGCACAGCTGATGGGTGTGAATGTCAATGCAACAATTTCACTGACCTTTGCAATTGGCTCCGGGCTTGCGGCAATCGCAGGTGTGCTGTTCTGCTCCGCATATCCTACACTGACTCCTTATACAGGTTCCATGCCTGGTATCAAAGCATTTACCGCAGCGGTATTCGGAGGAATCGGTTCTATTCCGGGAGCACTGATTGGTGGTATCCTGCTTGGTATCATTGAGATCTTAGGACGTGCTTATATTTCGTCCCAGTTGTCAGATGCAATCGTGTTTGCAGTGCTGATCATTGTACTGCTTGTAAAACCGACCGGTATTCTTGGAAAACAGATCCACGAAAAAGTATAAGGTCAGATTGGAGTAATGATATGTCAAAATTAAATGTAAAATCAATGAAAAAAAGTACATTAGACCATCTGATTACCTTTGCGATGGTAATTGTGGCCTATCTCATCGTCCAGATACTGATTGCAGCCGGAGTGTTGTCCTCCCTGATGCAGGGACTTTTAGTGCCGATGTGCACTTATTCCATTGTTGCGATCGGATTAAATCTGTGCGTGGGGTATTTAGGGGAACTCAGTATCGGACATGCAGGATTTATGTGTGTCGGTGCTTTTTCAAGTGCATTTGCAACAAAACTTTTACAGAATGTGATCCCAAACCAGATCATTTTATTCATCACTGTTTTGATCATCGGAACAGCGGCAGCAGCGTTTTTCGGATTTCTGATCGGTATTCCGGTACTGCGTTTAAGAGGTGACTATCTTGCCATTGTAACACTGGCGTTTGGTGAGATTATCAAAAACGTGATCAATGTGCTTTACATTGCAAAAGATACGGACGGTTTTCATTTTGCAATTTCAAACGGAAATGCAATCAAACTTTCCGATGAGGGAGAGTGGCTGATCAATGGTGCAAAAGGAATTGCAAAGATTCCGCACTTATCCAGCTTTACCGCCGGCGTGATTATGATTCTGATCTGTCTTTTCATTGTATATCATCTGGTAAATTCCAGAAGCGGACGTGCAATCATGGCAATCCGTGATAACCGTATCGCGGCTGAGTCAGTTGGTATCAACATTACAAAATTTAAACTGATGGCATTTACGATCTCCGCAGCGATCGCAGGAGCCGGCGGTGTTTTATATGCACACAACCTGTCAACCGTTACAGCAACACCTGCAAACTTTGGTTACAACATGTCGATCATGATCCTTGTATTTGTTGTATTAGGCGGTATGGGAAGTTTCCGCGGTTCTATCATTGCGGCTGTGATCCTTACGTTATTGCCGGAGGTACTGCGTGGACTCTCCGATTATCGTATGCTGATTTATTCCATCGTACTGATCGCAATGATGCTCTTTAACTGGGCACCGAAATGTATTGAGTTCAGACAGCGTGTAGCTGCAAAACTGAAAAAGAACACAAAGAAAGGAGTACAGTAACATGAGTTTATTGGAAGTAAAAAATCTTGGTATCTCCTTTGGCGGTCTGCGTGCAGTAGACGGATTTCATATTTCAATCGAAAAAGGACAGTTATACGGACTGATCGGGCCGAACGGTGCCGGAAAGACAACTGTATTTAATATGTTAACCGGTGTGTATACACCAAATGACGGATCTATCACATTAGACGGAGTTGATATCACAGGGAAAAAGACCATCGATATCAACAAAGCAGGAATCGCCCGTACATTCCAGAATATCCGTCTGTTTAAAGACCAGTCAGTGCTTGATAATGTAAAGATTGGTCTGCATAATCAGATCACATATTCTACGCTGACAGGAATCTTACGTCTGCCAAAATACCATCAGGCAGAAAAAGAGATGAATGAGAAAGCAATGGAACTTTTAAAAGTATTTGATCTTGAAAAAGAAGCAGATTTTCTTGCGTCCAATCTCCCTTATGGTAAACAGAGAAAACTTGAGATCGCAAGAGCACTTGCAACGAATCCCAAACTTCTGCTTTTAGATGAGCCGGCTGCCGGTATGAACCCGAACGAGACAAAAGAGCTGATGGAGACAATTCATTTTGTGAGAGATGAATTTGATATGACAGTGCTTTTGATCGAGCATGATATGAAACTGGTATCCGGTATCTGTGAGAAACTTACTGTATTAAACTTCGGACAGGTTTTAGCAGAGGGTAAAACGACGGAAGTATTGAATGATCCGCAGGTCATCAAGGCATATCTTGGAGAATAGGAAAGGAGATTTTAAGTTATGGCAATGCTTGAAGTAAAAAATCTGGAAGTATACTATGGCGTGATCCAGGCAATCAAGGGAATCTCCTTTGAGGTCAATGAGGGTGAAGTCATTGCGCTGATCGGTGCAAACGGCGCCGGAAAGACGACAACGCTGCAGACGATCACCGGTATGTTGAGTCCTGCGGCGGGCGAGATTATTTTTGAGGGATGTGATATCTCAAAGATCCCGGGACACAAGATCGTTTCCATGGGAATGGCGCATGTGCCGGAGGGACGTCGTGTATTTGCAGAGTTATCCGTATATGAGAACTTAAAACTTGGTGCATACACCAGAAAAGATAAACAGGAGATCGCAGAGACTTTAGCGAAAGTATATGAGAGTTTCCCACGACTGGAAGAGCGTAAAAACCAGCTTGCAGGAACCTTAAGCGGTGGTGAGCAGCAGATGCTTGCCATGGGGCGTGCGCTGATGTCAAAGCCGAAAATCATCCTGATGGATGAGCCGTCCATGGGACTTTCTCCGATCCTCGTGGAGGAGATTTTCCACATTATCCGTGATATTTCTGCCGGCGGAACAACGGTTCTTTTAGTAGAGCAGAATGCGAAGAAAGCGTTATCCATTGCTGACCGTGCATATGTACTGGAGACCGGCAATATCGTTCTCTCCGGTGATGCAAAGGAAATGATGAATAACGAATCAATCAAGAAAGCATATCTTGGAGAATAGGGGGATGCAGCAATGAAAAAAACAGTGATTACAATCGCAAGAAGTTACGGCAGCGGCGGACGTACGCTGGGTAAGCTGCTCGCAGAAGAACTTGGAATTAATTGCTACGACAGAGAGATTTTAAGAATGGCATCCGATGACAGCGGCATCAATGAGGCGCTTTTCGGACAGACCGATGAAAAATTAAAGAAATCACCTTTGTTTCGTATTGCACGCAAAAATCCGTATAAGGGCGGTGTGATTCCGCCGGAGAGCGCAGATTTTGTATCGGATGACAATCTGTTTAATTATCAGGCAAAAGTGATCCGTGAGCTTGCAGAGGAAGAGTCCTGTATCATTATCGGAAGATGTGCGGATTATGTGTTAAAGGATGATCCGAATGTGCTCCGCCTGTTTTTCTTTGCACCGAAGAAAGATTGTATCGTCCGTGTAATGGAGCATGACGGAATCACCGAGCGGGATGCGGAGAAGAAGATCGAAAAGATCGATAAGCACCGTGCGGATTATTATAAATATTATACCGGGAATGACTGGTATGATGCCAGAAACTATGATTTCTGTCTGGATACGACTTCCATGGGATATGAAAAGCTGGTGGAGGTTGTGAAGAACTTTATTGAGGTGTACCAGAGTTAGGGTGCGGAAATGAAAAAGCAGGGCGTGGGTGGCTCTGCTTTTTTTGTGGGAGTGGGGTGGCTGGGTTTGCCGGCTGGTGCGGTGTGGGTGGCTGGGGCTTTCGGCTGGGGTTCCGTTGTGCGGGAATAAGAAATTCTAAGTGCCCCTGCGGGAGGTTGTGGAAGGCGGACGCGAGCACCCCAGACGAGCCATCCGTGGCTCGACCGGGGTTTGTGCTGCCATCCGTGGCAGCACATCGCTGTGTGTTGGCAGGGGCACTAAGATTTTCTAATTTCCTTCCAAAGTCACCCCAGCCGAAAGCCACCGCCACCCGCCCCTCCCAGCCGGCAAACCCAGCATCTCACGCCGGGGTGTGGGCGTTGCCGTGCCGGCCGCCCACGGGGAGTTGTAGGGCGAGTCGTGCCGACCGCCTGCGTACCTGCATGAAAAAGAATACTATACAGCTTTCCTTTAGGTTGCTATAATAAAAAGAAAGGTTTGCCAACGCGAAACTCTCAAGAACGTAGCGTCGTTGTGCGGCGTGCCTTCGTTAAACAGGTGCCCGCCACACAACGACCACCACAACCTAAAAAAGAGTTTCGCCCAAGGCTTTATTATCCTATTATAACAACCTAAAAGAAAGGGGCACACACAAATGAGCGAGTTAACTAAAGAAATGCCAAAGAAACTGGGATTCGGCTGCATGCGTCTCCCGGTAACCGACGGCAGCACAGAAAATATCAACGACGCAGCGTTCTGCGAGATGATCGATTCCTACATCGAACAGGGATTTAAGTACTTTGACACCGCATATCCATATCACAATGGCAGATCCGAGGAAGCAGTCGGACGCTGTCTGGTACAACGGTATGCGAGGGATCGTTTTTTCCTTGCGAGCAAGATGCCGGTATGGCTGGTCAAAGAGTACGCTGACTACGGAAAGTATTTCGAGGAACAGTTAAAAAAATGCCAGGTAGAGTATTTTGACTTTTATCTTTTACATGCAATGAATAAAGACCGGGTCAAAGAGGCAGAGAACTTAGGCGGATTTCAGTTTGTACAGAGCATGAAAGCGGAGGGAAAGATCCGGCATATCGGATTTTCTTTCCACGATAAGGCAGATGTGTTGGATGAGATTCTGACAAATCATCCGGAGATGGAGTTTGTGCAGCTTCAGATCAATTATTATGACTGGGAGTCTGAGAACGTGCAGTCACGCAAATGTTATGAGGTGGCAGAAAAGCATGGAGTACCTGTGATCGTGATGGAGCCTGTCAAGGGCGGTACGTTAGCAAATATGGTCGGAGAGCCGGCGAGGATCTTAAGTGCGCTGGATGAAAATGCTTCCTATGCATCTTATGCGGTCCGGTATGCTGCATCACTGCCAAATGTAATTTTGGTGTTAAGCGGAATGTCGGATCTAAAGCAGTTACAGGACAATACGGCTTATATGAAAGATTTTCAGCCGCTCACGGATAAAGAGCAGCAGGCAATTGGAAAGGTGGTAGAAGAACTCGAAAAACTTCCAACGATTCCTTGTACCAACTGCCGTTACTGTGTGGAGGGATGTCCGAAAAAGATCCGTATCCCGGATATTTTTGGAGTCTACAACATGGGCGTACAGTTTGGATTGACGGATGTGACGCGGGGGTCTTACCGCTGTCAGATCGACGGAAGCGGTAAAGCCGGAGACTGCATCAAATGCGGAAAGTGCGAGGCACAGTGCCCGCAGCATCTTGAAATCCGAAAACTGTTAGAAGAGGCAGCAGACATTTATGAAAAAGAAATGCACTTATAATTTCTTCAAAATCTTTTCCATGTCCCGCTGATGCCCGATGATCATCAGATGTTCTTCTCTACGGAACACATACTCTGCATTCGGCATCAGTTCCATGCCGTTTTCAGCTTTGATGCCGATGATATTTGCATTATATTTGACACGGACATTGACGTCCCTGATCGAATGACCGATCCATTCCGGCAGAGGGGCAATTTCGTAAATGGAAAAATTATTTCCGAGTTCCACATAGTCAAAGACCTGATTTGCAGAAAAACGGACTGCAACTTTTTCTGCAATATCACGGTCTGGATAAATAACTTCGTCCGCGCCGTTGCGCAGCAGGAACTTTGCGTGGATATCACGGTTGGCCTTGCTGACAACATATTTTGCTCCAAGATCTTTTAACAGGCTTGTGATCTCAAGACTGCTCTGAAAATTTTCACCAATACAGACAAAACAGTAATCAAAGTTTCCGACACCAAGACTTTTTAATACTTTTTCGTTGGTGCAGTCGCCAATCTTGGCGCTGACCACAAGGGGAAGAAGGTCTTCTAAGCTTGCTTCGTCTTTGTCAACGATCATAATCTCATTGTCAAGTTTGGCAAGATCCTGACATAAATGGGTGCCGAAACGTCCGAGTCCGATAATTAAAATTGATTTCATAAGTAAATTCCTTTCTCAGCCGATGTTGATGCGTTCTACCGGCTGCATGATATGTGTCAGTTTTTTGTGATCGGTAAAGGAAAGTGCAAAGGAAAGGCTTCCCAAACGACCGATATACATCAGAAAAATAATGATAAGCCGCGAGATAAAATTAAGCTGTCCGGTCAGTCCGGTTGTCATTCCGGCAGTACAGATTGCGGATATGACTTCAAAAAGCGTATCTCCGAGCGGAAAACCCTGCATGCCGCAGATTGCGAGGGTTGCGGCAAGTCCGGCAAACAGATAGGTACACAGCAGGGCTGTAGCTTTTGTGATCGTGTCGTCTTCGATCCTGCGGCCAAAAATATTTGTTCCGGTCGTTCTTAAGAGCGTGGAGCGCAGATGCAGGAGCAGAACGAAAATGGTTGCCATTTTGACGCCGCCCGCCGTGGAACCGGAACCGCCTCCGATGAACATCAGGATAATGGTAAGCAGTTTGCCACCCTCTGTGAGAGAGCCAATATCAAGTGTATTAAAACCGGCAGTTCTTGGTGTAATCACACTGAAAAAAGAACTGCAGATGATGCCTGTCGTGCTCATATCGGCGTAAAGATTATTTCGTTCCAGCAAATAAAACAGTAAAGCTCCGCCAAATACCAGAACTGCCGAAAAACTCAAGACCATTTTTGTCTGCAGGGCATATTTTTTAAAGTGCCATTTGTGATCAATGATATCACTCCAGACGATAAATCCGATGCCGCCGATCAGAATTAATGCAGACAGCGTAAAGCTTACGATTGGATCGTCATAATAGGCAGTAAAAGAGGAATATGGTTTGTATTTTCCCATGATGTCGAAACCCGCATTGCAAAACGCAGATATGGAATGAAAGATGCTGTAATAAAGTCCGTTAAAAAAACCCATTTCAGGATAAAAGCGGGTAAATAACAGCAGTGCACCGATTCCTTCAAATAGTACGGTTCCCTTTAATACACGTTTGATCAGCCGTACTACGCCGCCGATATCTAATACATTGAAACTTTCCTTGATCCAGCCGCGTTCTTTGAGACCGATTTTCCTGCGCAGCACCAGGGAAACAGCAGTTCCGATGGTAATAAAGCCAAGACCGCCGATCTGGATTAAAAGTAATAATACAAGCTGTCCAAAGAAGGACCAGTGTGTATAGGTATCGACCAGAATAAGACCGGTGACGCAGGTGGCACTTGTTGCTGTAAAAAGTGCTGTGATAAAAGGGGTAAATTCGCCGGTGCGAGAAGAGCAGGGAAGCATCAAAAGACATGTTCCGCCTAAGATAAGCAGAAGAAAACCAAGTGCGATCAACTGCATGTCAGAGAGCCGCTTTATTTTTTTTGGTAACATATATCCTCCAAAGAGTAAAATTTTGTTGAGAAACGTATATTAAAATATTATAATACGAATAGTGAACTTTGTATATATAACATTTTTACAAAGTTAAAGAGGAGAGGAGCATGAAGAGTTATGGATGATTTGTTTGGTCTGATTGTGATAATTATTGGCATTGCAGCAGGGATTTACAGTGATAAAAAGAAAAAAGAAGGAAAACAAAAGAAAGCGGCTGTGCCGAATCAGCCCGGCGGAGGAAGAAAAAATGTACCACAGACACAGGTTTCTTATGGTGGTCATGCAGGAAGACCGGATGTTCTGGCGGATGCGGTAAATGCGATGCAGAGGGATTTATCTGCAAGACAGCAGGAATTAAAACAGAGGCTGCAGCAGAAGTATGGCACGGCTGCATCGAATACGGCAAAGTCCACGCAGGCAGCGCGCCCTGTTTCAAATCCCGGAAAAGGTGCTATTTTAAACCGTGCAGATTTGAACGTCAATGAAAACCAGACGGACGAACTGCGGGAACAGTTTTATGAAAAAACAGGGGAGCCGCCGAAAAAAGTACACGGGGAGTGTGAGGACGAATGTTCCCTGATGGATCAGGTCAATGATCTGATGATCATGGGATATCAGGCAAACCTGAGTTTTGAGCGCGATTTTGTGGCAGAGGGAGTGGAGATGTTAAACCGTTTTGAACTGCCGGACGAAATTGCGGGATTGACAGAAGTACATACGGCATAAGTTGAAAGAAAGGACAGCAACAGTATGGCAGAAAGAATACCGGTAAGTGGCGAGATCTACCGCCATTTTAAAAATAAATTATATCAGATCGTAGCAATTGCGACACATTCTGAAACAGGAGAAAAACTGGTGATCTACCAGGCGTTATATGGAGATTTTGGCGTGTATGCAAGACCACTCACCATGTTTACCAGTGAAGTGGATCACGAAAAATATCCGGAGGTGACGCAGAAATACCGGTTTGAGCTGGTGGAGCGGGAGAAGAAAGAGGATGTGCAGGCAGCACAGACTGGCAGTGAGCGGTCTGCAGACATGACACAAAGATATAGTGTTGGACATAGTACAGGGCGGACGATTCTACAGAATCAGAACGGAAGAAATGCAGATACCAGCGTACGGGAGAATGAGCGCGTGTCAGGAGATATCAGTGTACAGAGCAACAAAGCTGTGTCAGGAGATGTCGGAGCGCAGGAAAGTAAAAGTGCTTCATCTGATACAGAAGAGCAGGTAGAACCTAAGCTTATGGAGTTTTTGGATGCGGATTCCTTTGAGGAAAAGTATAATATCCTGACATCTATGCGCGATATCATTACAGATAAAATGATCAACAATATGGCAGTTGTTTTAGACGTTGTGATCCCGGAAGGAGATCTCGATGACCGTTATGAGCAGCTCAAACAGTGTATCCGTACCAGACAGCGTTTTGAGAGCACACGTCTCAGATAATCTGTGTGGAAAATAAGACTGTGAGTTTGTTTTTCACACGGCTATTTGTTGAGGATTAGTGTACAAAAATGGAGATTACATGGTTTCAGAAGAATTAAAATCAAAATTACAACAGATCACGCAGCAGGAGATTTACAAGGTGATCGTCAGCAAACCTTCCGACAAAGCTGCAAAATACCGCAAGATCGAGATTGAAAAAAAATCGTCCGGTTACCAGGCAGCCGCTTATACGCAGAAACAGGTTTTTCATGAAAAGATAGAACCGGATGGACTTTTAGATTATCTGTCAGGGCGTGTCGGCAGTGAATTTTTACAGTTAAATGCCTGGGATGGCAACAGTGAATATATGCTTCTGATCTCGAAAAAGGGAAAGGTGACTTACCGATGTAAAAAGCAGGCAGAGGGTGCAGCAAAAGTGCAGGAATCCCATAACCGTAAAAAGAAATATCTGTTGGAAGAGGGAACCGTGATCCCACCGCTGGTTGATATGGGAGTTTTTACGGCAGACGGAAAAGTAGTCCGCACTATGTACGATAAGTTCCGGCAGATCAACCGTTTCCTTGAAATCATCGAGGACGGAGTGCGGGATTATCCGTATAATCACTTAAATATCATTGATTTCGGCTGCGGAAAGTCTTACCTGACTTTTATCCTGTATTATTATTTTGCGGAGATCAAAAAAATGAACGTGCAGATCGTAGGACTTGATCTGAAAGAGGACGTGATCAAAAACTGCAATCTTGCGGCGGAGAAATATGGCTATCACAATCTGCATTTTGAACTGGGGGACATCAACGGCTATCAGACACCGTTTCCGGTAGACATGGTAGTGACACTGCATGCCTGTGATACGGCGACGGATTATGCGCTTTATAATGCGGTTCAGTGGGATGCAAAGATGATTTTTTCCGTACCGTGCTGTCAGCATGAGTTAAACGGACAGATAGAGACGGACCAGTTTTCATTACTGACGCGCTATGGCATTATAAAAGAGCGTTTTTCCGCGCTTGCGACGGATGCGATACGCGCAAACCTGCTGGAGGCGTGCGGATACAAAACTCAGCTTTTAGAGTTTGTTGATTTTGCGCATACGCCAAAGAATATCCTGATCCGTGCAGTACAGAAGAAGATCGTGCCGCGTGCGGTAAAACAAAATTACCTCACAGAGGTGGAACATATGATGGAGGAGTTTCATTTTACACCGACACTGTATGGACTGCTGAAAGACAGTGGGAAAATTTAAAAATCAAAATGGGTGTGGCTGTTTTGCCACACCCATTTTAGGTTACGGAAGTTTACTTAACTGGCTGTTGTGGTATTTGCCGGAGAATGTGACATCCTCTCCGAACCATTCCGGCGGAGTGAAGTTATTTGCCTCTTCCTCTGTTTCAAATTCTACTTCGGCGAGCAGCAGTGGTGCGAGATCTCCCTCAAACACATCTAATTCGATCGTATATTTGGGGGCAAGCGGGATCAGATAGCGGCGTTTCTGAATCAGCCTTCCGTCGATTTTTTCTTTCAGGTGAAGAAATGCTTCTTCATTTAAGGGGAGATTGTATTCCTCACGCACCATCATGCCTTTTCCCTTGTAGGTCAGAATGTAATCATCATTGGAGCGGCGGATGCGCACGACCGGGTTAGTGTTTAAGTAGCCCTGTTCGATCACTTTACAGGCATACTGTTCTAAGTGGTCAGGTAAGGTTTTTACCAGATATTTGCGTTCGATTTCCATGGTGTAGAAACTCCTTTTGGTTTAAAAAATTTTTAATTGGTGCGTGAAAACAGCACTACTGCATCTATTATAGCAGTTGCAGGGGCAGGAAAAAAGAAGTATTGGAAGACATGTAAGTCATTGACCACAAAAAATCAGTTTGCTATACTTTATCTGTACAAAAATGGAAAACAAAAGCTTTAGAAAGGCAGGAAATATTTATGAGTAAAATTGGAATTTTCATGGCAGATGGCTGTGAGGAAATTGAGGGACTTACCGTAGTTGATGTTGTGCGTCGTACAAAAATGGAGATCGTTATGCTCTCAATTACCGGAAAAAAAGAAGTGACAAGCTCTCACGGGGTTACTTTTTTAGCAGATGCGCTTGCAGAAGAAACCGGATATGAAGACCTGGATGGAATCGTGCTTCCGGGCGGTATGCCGGGAACCATGCATTTACTGGAAAATGAGACCGTCAATGCCGTGATCCGCAAGTTTGCAGAGGAAGGAAAATTGGTTGCTGCGATCTGTGCAGCTCCGAGTGTGTTAGGCGCAGCAGGCCTGTTAGAAGGGAAACACGCAACCTGTCATCCGGGCTTCGAGGAAAAATTAACCGGTGCGACGACCAGCGAGGATGAGGTTGTAGTGGACGGCAATATCATCACAAGCCGCGGTATGGGAACAGCGATTCCGTTTGCGTTTGAGATCGTGCGTTACTTTACCGATGATGAGACAGTAGAGCATGTCCGTCAGGGACTTGTGTACCGTGCGAATGAAAAATAGTAAAGTGTATGTTGTATAAGAAAAACGGCTTCACATCACACCATGGATGTGGAGCCGTTTTTGGTCTTGCGGCAAGTTGTCTTTACTTGCGGCAAATCGTTTTTTATTTGCGGGAAGTTGTTTTTTACTTCCGGCAAGTTGTTTTTTTACTTGCCTGACATCTGCTCTTCCTGTTTCATGATCATTTTTTTGACCATCTCGCCGCCGATGCTTCCTGCCTGTGCAGAAGTAAGGTCACCATTGTAACCCTCTTTTAACGGTACACCGATCTCGCTTGCTACTTCCTGTTTAAAACGGTTCATAGCCTCTTTTGCCTGTGGTACAGCCATTTTGCTGGTGTTAGAACCAGAATTGTTAGATCCACTCATGGATTTCACCTCCGTAAATTAATCTGTTGTTTGTTATTAGGATTTACAAGTAAGAATTACTGTATGTCCTAATCCTATTATTTACAGGGGGGAGAAAAAATATGTTGGTAAATTCTGGAAATTGGAAACTTACAAAAAAATCCCGCTTCATTGACAGGCAATCCCGTGTGCTCTATAATAGAAACGTTATGATACGTTAAAGAGAAGGGAACGGAGAAATTTATGGATACAAGGAAACCGGATATTTTTGACCGGCTGATGCATCTGCCGGTTTTAAATATCTTTGAACCGTTTTATAAAAAACATAAGGAAATGCTTTTATATCTGTTTTTCGGTGGATTGACATTTGTGATAAGTGTTATCACATATGCCTTTTTTAATGTTTCACTGGGAATGAACGAGCTTGTCGCAAACATTTTTTCATGGATTTTAGCGGTTTTATTTGCTTTTTTTACAAACCGTATCTGGGTATTTGACGGGAAGACGAATGGTGAGAAAGAATTTCTTGTACAGATGATAAACTTTTTCGGTGGAAGAGTTGCAACGTTAGTTGTTGAGGAAGTGATTCTTTTCGTGTTTATCACAAAACTGGGATTTGGAAGCATGGTGGTAAAAATTGCAGCCCAGGTCATTGTGATCGTATTGAATTATGTGATCAGTAAATTATGGGTTTTCCGGAAATAAAAAGTTGTATCGGGCAGGGGGTTGATAGAGCCTGAGGGCATAATTGAACAGAATTAAAGGGAGAAAGTAAATGAAGGCAGTCTTATATATGGTAATTCCGTGTTATAATGAGGAAGAAGTTTTACCGGTAACTTCCGGTCTGTTTTTAGAGGAATTACAGTTGCTGATCGAAAAAGAAAAGATAAGTGAAGAGAGCCGCATCCTTTTTGTCAATGACGGGAGTAAGGACCGCACATGGGAGATTATAGAAGGACTTGCCAGGGAGAATCCACACTTTATTGGAATCTGTCAAAGCCGCAACAGAGGACATCAGAATGCAGTCCTTGCAGGACTGATGGAGGCAAAAGATGTCAGTGACATTACGATATCGATCGATTGTGACGGGCAGGATGATATCGCAACGATGGAAGCGATGGTGGATGCTTACTATGACGGGGCGGAAGTGGTCTATGGTGTCAGAAGCAGCCGTGATACGGATACCTTCTTTAAGCGATTTACGGCACAGGCTTTTTATAAGGTCTTAATGCGGATGGGGGTGGAAACCGTTTATAATCATGCAGATTACCGGCTGATATCGGCGAGGGTATTAAAGGAATTTGCAGGTTTTAAAGAGGTAAATTTATTTCTGCGCGGGATGATCCCGCTGGTTGGATTCAAGAGTACGAGTGTTTTTTATGAGAGGCATGAGAGGATCGCAGGGGAATCGCATTATCCGCTCGCAAAGATGGTCAATCTGGCGATTGACGGGATCACGAGCTTAAGTGTAAAACCGCTCCGTCTTATTTCAGGTCTTGGAATTGGCGTGTCTGTGTTAAGTTTTGTTGGAGTTTTATGGGCCGTTATTACACAGATCTGCGGCAGAACGGTGACCGGATGGGCAAGTACCGTCTGTGTGATCTGTTTTATGGGAGGTGTACAGCTTGTCTGTCTTGGCGTGCTGGGCGAATATATTGGAAAAATTTACATGGAAGTCAAGGCAAGGCCGCGCTATATCATCAGCGAGCGTACCTGGACGAAACAAAATGAGGATGAAGAAAAAGGAGAATAGAGAAACAAATGAAGATTTCATTGATTGTTCCATGCTATAACGAGCAGGAGGCGTTACCGATTTTTTATCGGGAAACAAAAAAAGTGATGCAGTCCATGGACTGTGATTATGAGATGATTTTTGTCAATGATGGATCAAAGGATGGTACACTGGGGCTTTTGAAAGAGTTCGCAAAAGAAGATGATCATGTGACTTATATCGGATTTTCCAGAAATTTTGGCAAGGAAGCTGCAATGTATGCCGGATTTTGTAATGTGACCGGTGATTATGCAGCAGTCATGGATGCAGATATGCAGGATCCACCGGCATTATTGCCGCAGATGCTCGATATTTTGGAGAATCAGGAATATGACAGTGTGGCAACACGCCGTGCAACAAGAAAAGGAGAGCCGGTGATCAGAAGCTGGTTTGCAAGAAGATTTTACCGTCTGATCAATAAGATTTCAGATGCGGATATTGTGGATGGTGCGAGAGATTTCCGACTGATGAAACGCAGCATGGTTGATGCGATCGTCGAGATGGGAGAGTACAACCGTTTTTCAAAAGGAATTTTTGGGTGGATCGGTTTTAAGACATACTGGCTTCCATATGAGAACGTTAACCGTGTGGCAGGGGAAACAAAGTGGAGTTTCTGGAAACTGTTTCGCTATGCGATTGATGGTGTGATTAACTTTTCACAGGCACCGCTTTCCGTGGCATCCTGGTTTGGAATGTTTATGACATTTGTTTCGTTTATCGCAGTTGTGTTTATCATTATCCGTAAACTGATCTTTGGTGATCCGGTCGATGGCTGGGCATCAACCGTATGTATTATTACGCTGATCGGCGGCATACAGTTATTCTGTATGGGAATTATGGGACAGTATATTGCAAAAACATATCTGGAAGTCAAAAAAAGACCACACTATATCGTTTCGGACACAAACCGTGAGAATATGGAAAAAGTGAAATAGTGTGAAAAATAAGCAGGAGGTTAGGTATGAAGAAAAAGGTATTGGCAGTGTTTATGGCAGTCTTTGTCACTGTGGGGACTGTGCTTGCACCGGCGGAGACCGGTTCTGTTTATGCGGCACAGACCACAGAAGAGCAGACGGAGGAGATTACGCCGGAAACGGAAACAGAACTTCAGAAAGAAGTGCAGAGTGAGGAAACTGAAACCGAAACTGGGACGGAGCAGGCTGACGCAGAGGACAAAGATACAGAAAATGCGAGTCAGACGGAGCAGAAAGCCGGTGTGACACAGAGTGAAGCAACGGAAATTGAAGTGTCAGAAACGGCAGAGACTGAGGAAGTGGAGACTAAGACGGCCGGGGAAACAGAAACACTGGAAACGCAGACGGTGGAGGAGACAGAAATACTGGAAACCGAAGAGGTCGAAGAAACTGAGGAGGCGGAAACCAGGGCGGCTGCACTTACAGGAATGCCGACGGGTCTTCTGCCGTTTGAAGCAGTTGGTGAAATCACACTGGATGGCGAAACTGCGGAAGAGGAAGAAGCAGAAAATATTTTAAAATCATCTGCTTATTATAACAGTACCTGGGAAAAATATGGAAGTTATTATTTTTATAATCAGTTAAGCAGTAAGGAAAAGGCATACTGGGATGCTTTGAATAAAGTTTGTTTAAAGTATATGACAACACAGGCAGATGCAGCAAAATACAATATCAGTGGGACAACTTACTACTGTATTGATAGTGTATTTAGCAGTGCACTGTCATTATCCCGAATAGTGGAAATATATCAGATCTTTCGTTATTCGAATCCACAGTATTATTTCTTAAAAAATGGAGTCATTCCATTACTGAGCAATGGTGCATATGGTATTGCAGCCTGTGTTTATCCTGCATTTGTAAAAGGTTCGGCACGTGCAACTGCAACGAAAAAAGTACAGAGTCAGGTTTCGTCCTGGCAGAAGAAGATCGATGCCTGCTCCACAGATGAGGAAAAGGTAAAAATAATCCATGATCTGATCATTGATAAAGTGGAGTATAATAATAGTTTTTATGATGCTGATTTTTCAGAGGATACGGCATATTCCCAGTCTGCATACAGTGTATTCTGCACGGATCTGACGGTATGTGCGGGATACTCACAGGCATTTGAGATGATGTGCAATGGTTCTGGAATTGACGCGGTAGCGGTAACGAGTAAAGATCACGAGTGGAATAAAGTGCGTCTTAACGATTCCTGGTACAATGTAGACTGTACATGGGATGATGCAAACGGACAGATTTATTATTATTATTTTGAACGCAGTGACTATTTTTATGATACGGATCCTGCTGATATATACAAAAATCATACAGAAGAAGATATCTGGGAGGGTTACCTGCCGGCATGTACGATCGATTCCGGGGCGACATCCACAGCACCGGGAACGATTGCCACAATCACTCAGACAGTAGCAAAGCCAGTTATTTCAGCGTCGGTAAGCGGTACCTCCTATAAAGTAAAAATAACATCGAAAACATCTGGGGCAGTTATTTATTATACCACAGACGGAAGTGAGCCAAATGCGGCATATTCAAAGGGCACACGTTATACGGGAGCATTTACGGTAGCACCGGGTAAAACAGTGCGTGCGGTCGCAGTCTGCAATAAATATGCGGACAGCAGTGTTTCATCGAAGAAACTCGCAAAGCTGACAACTTATAAGATCACATTCAAGAGCAATGGCGGCAAGGGAAGCATGAGCAAGCAGAGTATGGCAAAGGGTGTTTCCACCGCGATCTCAAAAAATAAGTTTTCGAAGAAATATTATACGTTTACAGGCTGGAATACCAAGGCAAACGGAAAAGGTAAGTCTTATAAAAACAAAGCAAAGATCAAGCTCACGAAGAACATTACACTGTATGCACAGTGGAAACTTACGAAATATAAGATTACCTATAAATTAAATGGTGGAAAAAATGCCAAAAAGAATCCGACTGCATATACATACAAGACTTCGACGATCAAACTGAAAAATCCGACAAGAAAAGGATATGTATTTAAGGGATGGTATTTAGATAAGAAATTTAAAAAGAAAGTTACTGTCATCAATAAAGGAAGCAGCGGAAATAAGACACTGTATGCAAAGTGGAAAAAGAAGTAATTTATGAATTACAGCTTTTTACCTTAAGGTTTTCTTAAAACGTGAAAATAAGATGGTAAAAAAGTCATAAAAAGTGGTATAATAACAGAAACGGTGCAAAAGAGCACAAAATAATTACGTTGAGAGGTATTTATTTTGAAGAAAAGAGCAATTTTAATGCTGACTGCGCTTGCAATGGCGGCATCTATGGCAGCATGCGGCGACAAAAAAACAGACGAGACGGCGGCTGATTCGACAGAAGTTGCCATGACAGAGGCTGGAACAGAGTCAACAGAGGCTGAAACCGAGAGTGAGGAAGTACTTCCGGAGGGAATGTACCGCAGTGAGCTGACAAACGAGCTGATTGATGAGAGTCTTAAAAATCAGAGACCGATCGCAGTTATGGTGGACAATGAGTCTATTGCACTGCCACATTACGGTTTATCACAGGCAGACGTTGTCTATGAGATGATGAACAGCACATTAAACGGCAGAATCACCAGATTTATGGTACTTGTCAAAGACTGGGAAAACATCAAACAGTTAGGAAGCATCCGAAGTGTGCGTCCGACGAATATCCTGATTGCATCCGAGTGGAATGCAGTCATCTGTCATGATGGCGGTCCATTCTATATTGATGAATATATGGCAGATCCGAGTGTGGATAATTTTAGTGGTACATTCTCACGTGTGGATAACGGCAAATCAAGAGAATATACCGAATATATCTTACCGGGAGATTTAGACAAGAACTTCGAAAACAGTGGTGTTTCAAAAGAATATACTTCTTATTATGAGGGACCGCATTACCAGTTTGCAAGTGAGAGTAATCCGGTAGATCTTTCTTCTGCATCCGATGCAATCGATGCCAATACCGTGGATCTTCCGTTCCCACACAATGGTTCTTATTTAGAGTACAATGCGGATGACCAGCTTTACTACTACTCAGAGTATGGTAAAGCACATGTAGATCCGGGTAACGACAACAAACAGCTCTGCTTTAAGAATCTTCTGATCCAGAGCTGCGGATATACCCAGTATGATGAACACGGTTATCTGATTTTCGACTGTGTCAGCCAGGGCGGTGGATATTATGTGACCAATGGAAAAGCGATTCCGGTTACCTGGAAGAAAGAGAAGATGACTTCTCCGACACGCTACTATGATGCAGCAGGCAATGAGATCAAGATTAATACCGGCAAAACTTATGTAGGATTTGTCCCGGTGGATGACTGGCTTGATCTTGTAATTGAATAATAAAGTGATAACGTAAAAAGATCTGTGCTTCAGAAATGGAGTGCGGATCTTTTTTTGTATTGTTATTTAGGCTTTTAAAATCGCGCGTTTTGCGGTAAAATGAAAAATATATGTGGTCAAAAACAAACCTCACGAGTCAGCAGGAAAATAATAGAATGAAAAACGGAGAATATGCAGTGGAAGAAAAGAAAGTTGCAACAGACAGGGAATATACGGTATGGGAGATCCTGCAGGGAAATCTTAAGGTATGGTGGCTGATGCTTTTTGGTGCATTGGCGGGAGCACTGCTTTTAGGGGGCTATAAATATTACTCGAACCGTTCTTTTGTTTCCGAGAAAAATTATGAGGATGATTACCGCGTTATGGCTTCTCTGATGGTGGAAGAATACAGTGGGGAGAGTGCCGCAGAGCGTGTCGGTACGGTGATCACGGTGGCAGAAAGCCGCAGCACTTATGAGAAGATGAAGCAGCTAAGCGGTTATGATATGGAATATCTGGCATATCAGGATATGTTTGACTTAGAGCAGAATACCTCCTCGGATGTGATGACAGTGCATGTCAAATATCCGAGAACTTATGGGACATTCTCATTGGAAAATGAGGAAGATGCTTTGGAATTTGCAGGTTATCTGTTGGAGGCAGTCAAAGATACCGTACGGGAGAGCATTGGTAAAAACGGAGTGCATGTGTTAGATGAGCCGTATGTGGCAGATGCCCAAAAAAGGTATCTCGCCTATGCCCCGACGATACAGGAGTTTAAGCGGGAGATTGCCAAGGCAGCTGTGGCGGGAGCATTTTTTGGTGTTATTGTAGAAGTAGCGGTTTATGCGGGCGTACAGGTGTCAGGCAAAAAAGAACGGAATTTTGAGGGATAACATATGAACACAGTACGAACATTTTTTAAAAATGCTGACGTAAAAAAAATCGGCGTTGTCTCTTTTTATGCATATTTTGCGATCAATATACTGATGAAGGCATTTTCCTATGATCACGGGGACAATATCTATAAATGGTTTTTTTATACAGCGATCCTGTTCTGGGGGATTAAAATGGTTTTTACGACCTACACCATGTGGGAAGTATTCTGGATCACAGTTATGATGGGAATCGGAGTGATGCTTTCTGTGATCACAAGACAGAATATGTGGCTGCTGTCGATCATGACGGTAGTGGCGATGAAGAACTGCCGTTTTTCGGTGATTGCACAGATCGCAGTCTGGATCCGCTGTGTGGCGGCGGTGATACTGTCAGGTGGTTCTCTGATCGGAATTTTTGATATCGGTGAAAAGACAAAACTCGATTCCGGCTATGTGGAACAGCATGTATATGGGTTTGCCATGGGAGAGCCTAATACCGCATTTCTGACGGTATTTTTGGCGTTACTTTTAGTATTATACTATAATTATGAGAAATTAAATGTCCTGTGGTGCGGAGTGACATCATTGATCGCACTTGTTTTTTACAAGATGACATTTTGCAGGACGGGAGTGCTTGTATTCTTTTTCTGCTGGGTGCTGATCTTATTTGATAAAGTTGTAAAAAGTAAAAAAATAAAATCGGTTCTGGTGTGCTCTGTACCGGTCGGTGCAGCATTTTCACTGTTTACGACACTGCTTTATAATGGAAATCATGCGCTGCTTTATAAGATTAATCATCTGGTGTCGGGAAGAGTATACATCATGAATACCTATTATAAAGATCAGGGGCTATCGCTGTTTCCGCGGACACAGGAGATTTTCTATACAAGTTATCATGGACTGATCGATAACAGTTACATGCATGTGACTTTTTATGCAGGCATCCTTGTAGCAGTGCTTTTCTTTGTAATTATCTTAAAAACCATGTTAAGATTGTACCGGATGGAGTGTTACAAAGAGCTTGTGATGATTGGTACTCTGGCGTTGTACGGTGTGTTAGAGCAGTTTGTATTAAACGGATTTATGAATATATTTTTACTTCTGTGCGGAATATTATTGTATCCGGGCATAGTGGAGGAAAAACATGAAAAATAATATTTATGTGTTAAATCAGAGGCAGGATGAAACATTTGATGCTGCGGGGAAAGCCATGCGTGACGTATTTTCCGTGCTTGCGGACAAAAAGGCGAAGATCATCTGGAGCGTACCAAAACATTGCAGTAAATATTTAAAACTGCTGGATCTGCCTTATCTGGTTTTGTTTTTGCTGTTTTGTGTGAAAAAAAGCGACAGCGTATTTTATTCGATCCCGGAGAATCATTTAAAAATCCGTCTGCTGAAAAGGTTGCAGCTCCTGAAAAAGTACCGGATCATCTGTTTTATTAATGATCTGAACGCATTCCGCTATGACGGACAGAACGATGGAGATCCCGGTGAGGTAAGGGCACTTGCCGCGGCAGATAAAATCCTTGCACCGAATGTCAATACTGTTTCCATGTTAAAGAAAAACGGTATTTCTTCAGACATGATACCGGTCGGGATCTGGGATTACCGGATGAATGAGACACAGATCGCTAAGATTCGAGAAATATCGCATGCACACAAAAAAGAAAATGCAGTAAAAATTGCATTTGCAGGGAATCTCAACAAATCAGAATTTTTGTCTGCCATGGAGATCCCTTCCGATGTCCGGATGGAATTATGGGGAAAACTCGATCCGGAACGTGAAAAGACACTGGCAGAAGGATGCCATTATCATGGAATCCTCTCTTCCGATGAGATACCGTTTGCAGTCGGTGAAATGGACTATGGATTAGTCTGGGATGGAAGTGGAAAAGATGACATCGAAGGCGGCCTGGGCGAATACCTTCGATATAATAACTCACACAAATGTGCATTATACCTTGCGTCCGGCATTCCGGTCATTGTATGGAGCCGGTCGGGAATGGCAAATTTTGTCAGAGAACATGCCTGCGGTATTACGATTGACCGCCTTGGCGATCTGGATCAGGCAATTCATACGGCAGATTATGAAAAACTCAAAGAAGCAGCTCTTGCGGTTGCACCGAAACTGTGGGAAGGCTATTATCTGAGCCAGGCGATAGATTCGGCCTGCGGATAAGTTTCGTATTCACACACAAAGGAGAAAAAAGTTATGAAAAAGAAATACCACCTCGAGGTCATCCGTATTCTCGCAATTTTGATGGTTATGTACAACCATTCTGCAGCATTTATGTCATTTTCCAATCAAAGTGGCGTAGAATATGCAATATCGTTTCTGTTTTCCATGGTATGCAAAGGTGCGGTGCCTTTGTTTTTCATGGTATCCGGAGCACTGTTGCTTGGAAAAAATGAAAGTGGGAAAGATCTGTTTCAAAAAAGGATTCTGCGCATGATTCTTGTAATTGTGATATTCTCGTTCCTGTATTATATGAAACTGGTTTTAAAAGGAGAACGTCCTTTTGCACCGTTTTCGTTTCTGCTGTCACTGCCGACGGATCTGGTATATCTGCCGTACTGGTTTTTATACAGTTATCTCGGTGTGCTTACGATTTTGCCGATCCTGCGCCCACTGGCACAGAATATGTCGAAAAATACCTTCTGGTATCTGATCATTTTACAGATATTGCTGGACTGCCTGAAACCGACAGCATGGGTATTATGGGGATACGGACTCTGCGGTTATTATAATTTTAGCGGACTGTTCCAGTATGTCATTTTTTATCCACTGATCGGATATGGACTGGATCAGTATTTCAGTGAAACGAAGTTTCTGACGCCGAAGAATATCGGCCGGAATCTTGCTGTGTTTGTGGCAGCGGTTCTTACACAGATGATGGTATATAAAGACTATCTTTCAGTGGGAAATTATCAGGAAGTATACCTTGGAACATGGCTGTCTGTCCCGGTCATAGTTATATTCTTAAATACGAAACTTCTCTTTCAGGAAGAACGGCTATCAGAGCGGACAAAAAAGATTCTCGTCAGTGTCGGAGGCTGCGTATTTGGCTGTTATCTTCTTGGTGGATTTATTGGAACCGGAGGAAGGCTGGATGTCATTGCTGGCACGTTAACCCCGGTAACCGGGATGCTACCGGCATATATCATTGAGATTATAATTGCATTCTTAATTGAAGTAGCAGTTACGTTAGTTTTGAAGAAATTACCGGTATTCCGGAAATTGTTGTAGGGAAAATAGGGATTGGATGTTTGGAACAAAAGGTGTGAGGGGGATTAGTGAAAGGCAAATTGCACAAAGCGCAGAAAAAAGGTGTGCCCAAAACCTTCGCCTGCCGGATTCGCGGAATCCCGGGCAGTTTTGTGACTATGGCAGAGGATTAGAATATCTTAGTATGCCTGTCAAAAACCAGTGTTGTGCTGCCATGGACGGTAGCACAAGTCTTAATGCACCCGGATGGTGCATTTAAGACGCACACGTCCCTCGTCCACAACCTGTATCAGGCATACTTAGATATTCTTATCCTCGAACAACGGAACAAAACAGCCCGGGGTTCCGCGAATCCGGCGCCGCCAAAGCACTCGGACACACCTTTTTTCGTCCCTCAGTCATCAACCGCAGCTATGCAAAAAAGCACGTTTTTCCACTAACAGGAAACCCGTGCTTTTCGTTACTTTTAATAAAAAATCAACCAATAAAATACGTGAGTAGTCTTCGGACAACACCTCTTACCGCATTCACACCCCACATCACCACGGCATTGACCACATTCACGAGCCAAGGCTCCAGTCGTCCAATTGTCGCTTTCCGCACCTCGTTCAACAGACACGCAATGATCATAATTGCAAGCGCATAACCGATCGCAAGGAATACTAAAAACCACGATCCGGCATACGGTTTAAAATCGATCCATTTTAACAGAAATGTCTGAACCGTTCCATCTAACACATAGACCGCGAGCACATTTCCGGCAGCACGGTTGATGAAACGGCTGTGAAAATTTAATTCACGAAACAGCAGTAAAACCATGACAGAACCAAATATAATGAAAATCGAACAGTCGCGGCAGAACGTTGTATAGAGCTTTCCACGGACAAAGGTCAGCGAACTGTCAGCGAGGAAAATAAAACCGATACTGAGGAAAAGTCCAAGGAACAGGCGTCCGGTGTTATGGCTGCGGTTATGATAAAGCGCAAGGTAGCGTCCGAGCAGATAGATCATAACCATGTGGACTAATCCTTTTCCACCGTCCTGCATAATTTCAAAGAATCCGAAGGTTGGGATTACGGAGAAAAGAAGCAGTAAGACGGCGAGCAGTTTTTCAAAGTTTTCCTTTGACAGCTTTTCCGGGATCTGGTTTAAAAATGGTGTTAAAAAGCAGAGGAAAAAGTAACAGCTGATAAACCAGTAATATCTTGAAATTACCGGAATACAGGATTTGATCAGTGCTTTTATACCCAGATTTCCAACTGCGATCGTACCAAATATTGTGAAAAAGATGATCATAAGGTCGAGCCGGATCAGTTTTTTGAAGTCAAAACGGATGCCGAAATAACCGGAGAGCAGGATAAAGCAGGTAACTCCCATATTAAAGACGGAGTTAACCAGTACATGGATCTCTGTGTTAAAAAATGATACGGAAGTGTCGATTCCGCCGAAAGTGTGCATCATCAGAATTCCGAAAATGCATAATAAACGTAATAATTCAAAATTAGAAGAACGATCTTTTGACATAACAAACCTCATTTTCCGTCAGATCAGACATTTTTACTGCGTTTGATCTTTAGTTTCTGCTGCCATTTTGTATTGCCATGTTTGATGTCTGCAAGTCTTCCGCGGCATTTCAACATGTATGTTACAAACTTCGCGTGTGCAGAATAGGACTGGTTTTCATAGACACCTTCCATAAAGATTTTTGTAATGTCGACAAAGTGAAGATTTAAAAACCAGGTTTTTTCATGACCGTCGATCGTATAGCAGTAAGGTCTGCCATCTTCCCAGTGCAGATTCTTTACGCTTAAGCGTTTGATATACTCATACTGGTGTTCTAAGTAACCGGAAGATTCACCCACGGAATTATCAAATACACCGTGGTCCGCATCGTCCTTTAACAGGTTTAAATATTCCCCTTCCGGAAGGGAAGAAACCCACAGATGTAATAGCGCCATCTCGCCGACACCGCCGTACATGCCGAATTTGCGGTGGACATCCCACTTTTTCATCAGGACATCTTTGTGATTTGCATACATATCGATGCAGAAATCCGTAAATTCGCGAAGTCCCTGTGTGGTAAAATACGAAAATCCTGCACAGGTTTTCCATTTCAGCCCGTTTCCTTTTTCAAGCATTGCAAAATCCTGTAAAAGGGGGGTTTCAGCAGCCACTTTGCAGTGACGGAACGGCTCATATTCACTGACATTTAAGTAAAGCAGAACGTCACTGTCGATAATGACACACTCCTCAAAGGAGTTGCGCTCTAAGTATTCCAGTATCAGGAAAAAGCGCTTAAAGATGCCCTCTGCCCATGCGGTCGGATATGTGGAAAGATTCTCAAAGACAGCATGAAATTTTGTCCATTTTTCGGTAATGAAGTCATTGGCATTGTGCCAGTCGTCACACCACGCTTTGTTATATTCATCGCCTAGCAAAACAACTTTTTCATTATATTTTTTTGCCTGAGCGATACAGTATTTTAAGTATTCCTGGTTCTTCTTCCCCGCAGCCTGAGCCTTTTCTCCGGTTTCGTGATGAACCATAACAGGAATGATCTTGCTCATAATAGTTTCCCCCTTAGCTATTCTTTTTTCCAGTAGGTGCCGCCTTCCACGTCACCACTTCCTTTTGGAACTTCGCTTGCCATCGGATAATGCCAGTAATCGTTATACATGGCGACGATATCCGGTTCTTCTTCATCCCAGCGTCTTCCTTTTAAACCAAACAATATCTGCAGACAACCACCGAGATGGATAGCCTGTTTGCCCATTTTTTTGATGTGGGCGGCCAGCGGATAGCCGTAGGCACCACAGCCAAGCAGGGCGATGTCAAAGTCAATTTTTTCACATTCTCCGCACATATAGTCAAGTGCGTCAAACCATGTGGAAAAACGCGGATCTACAGCGCTGCCAGCAGTCTGTACAGCTTTTAAGGTCTTTAATTCGAACTCCGGCAGGATATCCGTGCATGGGAAGAGTTTGTCAAAATGTTTATACTGATCCTGGATCGACTCTTCAAACGGATGAACAACAAGTACCTTTTTCCCGGCAAGTGCAGCAGACCATGGGTTTTTGCTGCGCCATGGCTCTAAAGAGATCAGCCGGCAGGTTGCGCTTAGATCGTTACAGTATCTGCGGATGTAATAATCCTCACAGGCATTCTGCCATAAACCTAAAATATCGGTCTGCCGGCAGGCGTCCTTCATGATATCGTTAAAACGTGGCAGAAGGGATGTATCATTGGGGAAAAAACCGGCGCAGGTAAAAAGCTGTTCGCAGGCTTTCTCTTTTTTGTTTTCCATATGAAATTCGGCAACACGCATATTGAAAAGTTCAACGGCACCAAAGCGGCCCATCATAAATGGTCTGCCGGACTTGATGAGTTCTGCCGTGTATGTGTTTAAGGCATCCGTATCATAAAAAGGTTTACCGACATAATGCCGGTAAAGAAAATCCGGGTCACCTGTTGCCTGCCGCAGTTTGTTACGCAGACAGTATTTTAACTGATAATAAGAGGCTCCGAGGATTGTACCCATCTTAAGAACACTCCTTTCTGGTCACAGTACATAGATATAAACATCATAAACAATGCTTCCTGTGGTGTCAAGGAAAATGGAATGGTGCCGGGAATCTACTGTTTGACACGTCCTATACATTTTTGATACAATAAAGATTATATGAAGTTAGGAAAATAATAAATGGAAAAAGGAGAAGATATGAATACGATCAGATGGAAAATGCCGGATCAGTATCTGACTGAGTGGTACCGGAATCTTTCGGGAGCGGTAAAGACAGCTTTTTATGCTGCTTTTGCAGCAGGGCTTGCAGCTCATTTGTATCAGTTCACCAATAAATTATACAATTATGATGAGCTTGCGAATACACCAGGAGGTATCGGATTAAGTACAGAACAGGGAAGATGGCTGTTAAACTGGATGGGGCGTTTTATGCGTTCTGTATTTGGAGGTTCTTATTCACTGCCTTTTTTTAATGGAATCTTTGCACTGCTGTTCCTTGCCTTATCAGCGGGAATGGTCGTATCTGTATTTCAGGTAAGAAACAAACTGACTGCGGGGCTGATCGGAGGACTTATGACAGTATTTCCGGCAGTTGTGTCCATGTACTTTTTTATGTTTCTGGCACTTTATTATGCAATAGGCATTTTTTTCAGTGTGTTTGCTGCGTGGCTCACTGTGAAATATCCGAAAAATATCATTGCAAATATAGCAGCAGTGGTAATGATTGCATGTTCCCTTGGCGTATATCAGGCATACTTCCCGGATACCGTGTGCATTCTTCTTATAGTGGTGATCTTAAAAGCAGCATTTGGTGGTGTGAAGGAGAAAAAGGAATGGAAAGAGTTTTTCCTTATGATTGCCAGATTCTTAGTGGTGATGGCAGCCGGCGTTGCGGTTTATTTTCTGATCAATAAAGCGGTACTTGCAGTCACACATATACAGCTTACCAGTTATCAGGGTGGCGATACAATGGGAAAGATCACGATCGCACAGCTTATTAGTGCATTAAAATCTTGTTACACCTCATTTTTTGATCTGGGATTTTCCAATGTTATGGGAATCAGCTATAACCGCACCGTAAGACGTCTGATCAAAGTTGTATGGATCTTATTTGCAGCAGGTATTGGTGCTTATCTGGTTTTAAAGAAAAAAGAATATTTAAATAAGGTAATTGTTTTGTGTGGTATATTGGTGTTTCCGGTAGCGATGTTTTTGATCTATGTGATGGCACCGAATTCCTACTGCTATACGCTGATGGCATATTCAGTTGTATTTTTCTTTGTATTTTTCCTGTTGTGGCTGGATGCATGTTTCCGGAATCTTAAACTGCATGCTCCGGTAAAGAGTATAACAAACTGGGTGTCTGCATTGCTTACGGCGGCATTGGTAATCGTGTATATCTGGTACGCAAATGGCAATTACATGGCACTTGAATATACGAAATATCATGATTTTTCCTATGTGCAGACGCTGATCACCAAGATCCGGAGTGTGGAGGATTATTCGCAGGACAAGCCGGTGATCGTGGTGGGGACACAGATTAATGACAGTACGAATGGTATGGGAAGTCTGATCGGTGATACTTTTACCGTTGGAGGAAAAGCAGATACGAACCTTGGATATAACTCATTGCTGTATCTGATGTCTGATTATCTTGGATTTTCGCCATATTATGGAACTTATGAGGAGATCCAGAACTGGATGCAGAGAGAGGTTGTCAGGGAAATGCCATCCTATCCGGCGGATGGATCTATTCAGGTGATTGACGATACGATTATTGTAAAACTGTCTGATTATGAAATAAATTAAGGAACGATTGGATGAAAAAGTATTTATATCTCATGAGAGTACATCATTATATCAAAAACATACTGATTTTTATGCCACTGATTTTCAGTGGAAATCTGACAGACCGGCGTAAGTTTACGGCAACACTGCTTGGAATGATCGCATTTTCACTGGTCACATCTGCGGTCTATATCATTAATGATATCAGGGATGCGGAAAAAGACAGGATGCATCCGACAAAGAAAAATCGCCCGATCGCATCCGGCGCAGTCACACCGTTTCACGCAGTAGTGCTGATGGTGTTCATTCTGATCGCAGCAGTGGTACTGTTTGTGGTGTCAGATGCGACAGCGGGCAGTTATGCGCTGGTAATTTTATATCTGTTTATCAATGTGGCATATAGTATGGGACTTAAGGATGTACCGCTTTTAGATGTGACAATTCTTGCTTCCGGATTTTTGCTGCGCGTGCTTTTCGGTGCGGTCCTGACAGGGACGGAAGTGTCTGAATGGCTGTATCTGACTGTACTTTCCGGTGCGTTTTATTTTAGTCTTGGAAAAAGACGCAACGAGCTGCAGAAGAAAAAGGACGGGGATACCCGCAAGGTGCTTAAATATTATACGAGAGATTTCCTGGACAAAAATATGTATATGTGCCTGGCACTGCTCAATACATTTTATGCATTATGGTGTAAGGATATTACCAATGCCGGCATGGAATATGCAATGTGGACGGTGCCGATCGTGATTTTGATCTGTATGAAGTACAGTCTGACGGTGGAGGGAAATTCGGAGGGAGATCCTGTGGAGGTCCTTTTACATGACAGGGTACTGATGGCACTCTGTGTGGTTTATGGTATTGTAATGATAGGTATGCTGTATTTTGGAGCATAGTGTGAAAATAATGCAGGAATGGAGATTTTATGAAACGGACATATAAATTTTTCTGGATCATTCTGATCGCACTGATTCCGCTGCTCCCGTCGTCGGGATGGAATTTTAGTATTGATGTCAGTGATGTCGGATTTAACATGAATCAGTACCGGTTTTGTTTTACAGATATGGACAGTACTTATCTGCCGCTGTTTTTGACAAACATTTTGGGCGGATGCCTGTTAAAAGTGTTTGGGATACTGCATATACCGGCTTACATTGGCATGGAGACTGCATGGGCGGCAGTCTGCTTCTACCTGTGTTTCTTATCTTACAGGCTCTATGTGAGATACCGGGAAGATGCGCTGATCCTTCCGGCACTTGCGTTTGCCATGGTGCTTGCAAAATGTAATTTTCATTTCTTTATTTATAATACGGCAGTGGCATTTATGGCACTGACGGGATTGTATTTCCTGATCCGGGCTGTCAATGACAAAAAGTCCAGGATGCTCTTTTTTGCATCGGCATTTTTCATGCTGGCGGCTTTCTGCAAAATATCTTCCATCCTGCAATTTGCTGTGTTTATCGTTCTTTTTTATGATTTTTACCGGAAAAAAGATGTGGCATATTTTGTACGCCAGGTGTTATGGTGCGTGGTGGGTGTTTTGAGCAGTTTTGCGTCAGGGCTTTTTCTCATGTATAAAACATGCGGGATCGGCACTTATTTTCAGATGGTTGCGGATATGTTCTTCTATGCAGGAAATTCAAATGACGGACATACAATCGGTAACATGGTTGTGATCAATTTCAAGGGAACCGTGCGGGGAATATTATTACTTGCCGTGCTGTATGGAATTTATCTGATAGCAAAAAAAGTAAAAAGTCTTGCACTGTTTATCGGATATGGTATGATTGCGATGGCAGTGCTTTTATTAGCAGGTGCGGTTTTCGGGGCAGATCAGATCGCAGGATTATCGGTGCTGTATCGCGTGCTTGGAGATTACCTGAACGCAGTAGCTGTGATAAAGGCGATGCTCTATGTATGTATTGTTCTGATTTTAAAAGACAAAGAGGCTTCGGAAGAATTTAAAACCCTTGCATTTGCATCCGGGATGCTTGCAGTGCTGATGCCGATTGGATCGAATGTGGGTATCACACATCTGTGCAATGAAGCTTTTTTTGTACTGCCATATATTGCAATCTGTATCGGAGACAGAATGAAAAAGGCGAAGAGACAGACTGAAGAAACAGTGGAGACAGAGCACAAGCTGCCGGATGTAAGAAATACGGGAAGACTTCTTACCGTCATCTGTGCGATATGGTGTGTGGGTCTGACTGTATCACAGAGTTTTTATATGACAAAGGCGTATTTAAAAGATCAAGAGCCAAAACAGCAGTTCACACTCGATGAACTGCGCGGCATCAGGTATGATACGGATATTGTACAGCCGATGGAAGAAGTGGTAAACTTTATAAAGTCATATGGCAGCGAAAGTGATAAGATGGTTACCTGTGGTGCAATTCCAATCTTACATTATCTGACCGGAAGAGCTCCTTATATTACCGGATGCGGTGGCTGGATTGAGACAGATTACATCACGGCAGAGGAGATAGAGCAGCAGCTTGAGGAGTCTGTTTCGTCAGGCAGCGAACAGGAAGCAATGCCACTTGTGGTTTTTAATAAAACTGCATTGGATGAACAGTCTGAAAAAACAAATGTGGTCTTAATATTTGTAAAAGAAAATTTTTATCAACAGGTATTTGCAAACGGGGAATATGAAGTATATGCAAAAGATAAAAAAAGTAATTGAGCTGTTTGAATGGTTTTGTCAGAATATAATCTGGCTGGTGATGCTTTGCTGTGTCGGTTTTGTAGCAGTTTTGAATCTGCTGTATCGGTCGAAAGTGGCATATGTGTGGACGGAGGATGTGAGCATAGAGCGCACCAGTATCACAGCACTGGTGCTCGCAGTTCTGATTTTTGTGGTATTTTTGATCGCAGGATCTAAAATTCAAAAGATTGATGAAAAAATACTCTTTATTGTATTTACTGTAATTTATATAATTGCAGGGATATACTGGATTGCGAATGTTTCAACGGAATTGCGCATGGATGCGTACAGTGCACATAACGGTTCTGTGCTTATGAGACAGCATGATTTTTCATTTTTAAATCCGGGACAGGATATCTATCTGAATGAACATCAGTTAAGTTTTGTGACCTATGAATATCTGATTGGTTTTATCAGCACGGATGTGCGCTTTTTATATGCGGTCAATCTCCTGCAGATCATAGGGATCAATTTTGTGATCTGGAAGCTGACAGACCGGTGTTTTGGACAAAATCACAAGACAAATCTGTATGTGATACTTTTTTCATTTTTATTTTTGCCACAGTTTTTCTTCCTGGCATTTGCATATGGAATTATTCCGGGATTGTTTTTCATACTTCTGGCATTTTTGTTTCTGGATAAATCTTTGGAGAGCGGCAACTGGAAGCATATGATATTGTGTGTCATTTTTGTAATGCTTGCAGTTATTTTGAAAGGAAATAATATTATAGGATCGATAACGATCGCAATATTGTGTTTTCTTCGGATCTTAAAAGAAAAAAAATGGAGGCTGATCTTACTTGCAGTTCTGGTGATGGTTGTGTCAGTGCTTCCTGGAAAGGCATTCCATGCGTGGTATAACAAAGAAGCAGGTGGTGTGCTCTGCGGTGGAAAACCGAAAATCTTATGGATCGCAATGGGGACCGAGCCTTATTATAATAATGCGGCAGGCTGGTATAATGGCTGTTCGGACTGGCTTTTTTCGGAAGCGAAGTACGATCCTGAGAAAGCAACGGAGCTTGGCAAGGCAAAGATCAGGGATAATATTTATATTTTCCGGCATAATCCGGATACTGCGTATGAGTTTTTCTCCGAAAAACTGGAATCCATGTGGTGTGATCCGATGTATGAATCACTCTGGAGCGGCCCGCTGCCGGATGCAGGGGCAGAAAATAAGACAGAGTTTTTTAATGAACTTTATTCGGGAAAAAGTATAGAACCGCAGATTGCCCTGGCGATGAAGGGATTTGTGATCATGCTGTTTGTTCTTGCAACAATTTTTGTTGCGGATCGAAGAAACAGGAAGTATGATTGTAACTATATTTTTTTATTTTTTACAGGCGGATTTCTTTTGCATATAATATGGGAAGCCAAAAGCCAGTATGTGTATCCGTATGTATTTATCCTGCTGCCCTGCTGTGCAAAGGAAATGGCATTGCTTTCAGAAAAAATCCATTTTCCAGGGAAACACCAGAGGACACAGGAAAAGTGAGAGGTAACAGAGGAATGATTGCAGTAAAAATTGGAGACGGCATGGGAAACCAGCTGTTTAATTATGCCTGCGGATATGCCCAGGCAAGGCGGGATGGCGATTCGCTGGTTCTTGATATTTCAGAATGTGACAATTCTACACTGCGGGATTTTGAACTGGACAAGTTTCATCTGAAATACGATAAAAAGGAATCATTTCCAAACCGTAATTTGGGACAGAAGATTTACAAGAACTTAAGACGTGCGTTAAAATATCATGTGATCAAAGAGCGCGAGGTGTACCATAACCGTGACCACCGGTATGATGTGAATGATATCGATCCGAGAGTTTATAAGAAAAAAGGACTTCGAAATAAATATTTATATGGTTACTGGCAGCACCTTGCCTATTTTGAAGATTATTTAGATGAGATCACTGCGATGATGACGCCGGCTTACGAGCAGAGTGAGACGGTAAAAAAATTACAGGAAGAGTTCAAAAAAACGCCGACCTGTGCCGTGCATGTCAGAGGCGGTGATATCATGGGACCTGCCGGAGCCTATTTTAAACATGCCATGGAACGCATGGAACAGGAAAGGCCGGGAGTACGCTATATTGTGTTTACCAATGATATGGAGCGTGCAGAAGAAGCGCTTGCCCCTGTGCTGGAAAGCCAGAAAAAAGACGCAGTGGGACAGGCAGAAAACAGGCTGGAATTTGTCTCAGAGATGGGAGAATTTTCGGATGTGGATGAATTTTTCCTGATGGCGGCATGCCAGAACCAGATATTGTCCAATAGTACGTTTTCGACATGGGCAGCTTATCTGAATCAGAACCCGGATAAGACGGTCATTATGCCGGATGATCTGTTAAGCGAACGGATGCGGCAGAAAAACTGGATTATTTTAAAGTAAGAAAGGTAAAAGAATGAAAGATTTGGTAAAAAGTGTACTAAAAGTTTTTGATGGAAAGCAGAAGCGCAAGCTTGTCGGAATGATGTTTCTGATACTGATCAATTCCGGTGTCAGCCTGCTTGGTGTTTCGGTGTTATCCCCGTTTATCACAGCGGTGATGAATCCGGAAGAGTTATTGAAAAATGACATCATACGTTCTGTTTATGATGGATTTCACATGCAGAATACCAATCAGCTGATCACGCTGCTCTCGGTGCTGATCATTATCGTGTATATTGCAAAAAATGCGTTTATCATTTTTATCAATAACATGCTGTACTGCTTCTCCTATTATGGAAAACGCGAGATGCAGGACCGCATGATGAAATATTATATCAGCAGAGATTACACATTTTTCTTAAACCACAACAGTGCCGAGCTGATGCGTGATATCAATACGGATCCGGAGATGTTTTATGCGGCGGTGTTAAATATGCTCCAGCTTGCATCAGAACTCTGCGTCAGCCTGATCTTAGTAGGATATCTTTTAGTAAAAGATGCGCTGCTCACCTTAGGCGTTGCGTTTGCGATGGTCGTTATGGTATTTATCTTTATGAAAAAACTGCGCCGAACCTTAGCGCGTTTCGGTGATGACAGAAGAAAATACAACGCCAATATCCTGCAGTGTATGCAGCAGGCGTTCGGCGGTATCAAAGAGATCAAGATCGCAAACCGCGAGGCATATTTTGAAGGGGAATTTGTAAAGCAGAATGGTCTTTACACCTATGTCATCAAACAGAACTCTTTCTTAAGTTCCATTCCGAAACCGATCATGGAAGCACTCTGTATCACGGGACTTATGGCGGCAATCATTGTCCGTATCAACGCGACATCCACAAGCCCGGAGCAGTTTGTCGGAACACTTGCAGTATTTGCGGCAGCAGCATTTGCCCTGCTTCCTTCTGCAAATAAGATGTCTGAATATTTAGGATCGATCATCCATAACGGTGTCGTGATCCACAAGATCGGTGAAGAGTATGCTGCGATCCGCGATATGGAGATCCAGACAGAAAAAGAAGAAAATTACAAAAAAGTAACATTAGACAAAGAAATCAAAGTCGAGGATATGACCTTCCATTACCCGGATACTGAGGATGCGGTATTAGCCCATGTTAATGTGACAATCCCGAAAAACAAGTCCGTTGCATTTATCGGACCGTCCGGTGCCGGAAAGACCACGATGGTCGACCTGATCCTGGGTGTTTTAAAACCGCAGGCCGGAAAGATCACGGTAGATGGTATGGATATCAAAGAATCTTACCGTGGATGGCATGATAAGATCGGTTATATCCCACAGACTATCTACATGTTGGACGATACAATCCGCAATAATATTGCATTTGGCAAGACGGAAGGAATTGATGATGCAGATATCTGGAAAGCATTAAAACAGGCACAATTAGATGAGTTTGTAAAATCCCTTGATGAGGGCTTAGATACCATGATCGGAGAGGCCGGTGTACGCTTATCCGGTGGACAGCGTCAGCGTATCGGTATTGCACGTGCGCTATACCGCAGACCGGAAGTGTTAGTGCTGGATGAGGCAACTTCCGCACTGGATACGGAAACAGAAGCTGCTGTTATGGAAGCAATCGACAGCTTACAGGGTAAGATGACAATGCTGATTATTGCACACCGCCTGTCTACGATCAAAAATTGTGACATGGTATATCAGGTAGAGGGTGGCAGTGTGACAAGGAAAGAGAAGGAAAGCGTATGAGTGAACCGATGATAATCATAGAGCCGTGTGCAGGGCTTGGAAACAGACTGCTTGGTCTGGGTTCTGCTTATGCGGTGGCAGAAAAATTAAACCGCAGGCTGGTCGTGATGTGGAAACGTGAAGTCGGATGCAACATCCGTTTTTCAGAGCTGTTTGATCTGCCGTTTGAGGTGGTGGAGATCAGCGAAAATGGATTTAAGAATGAGCCGGTGGCACAGCTTCTTGGGAATCATGCAAAAAAGAAATGGAGAAAAATGGCAGATCGTTTCTTAGAGTGTGATGATGTGGAACAGGTCAAAGAAACGGAAGGGTATGAAGGACTATTCCACCTGATCGAGCAGACCCCGGTCATCTATTTAAAAGCATTTGGGCCGATCTGCGAGGTCGGGGCAGAGAGTTATTCCTTTTTAAAGCCAAGCAAAAACATTGAAGAAAAAGGTGACTATCTGTTTCATGAACTGACTGGAAATTGTGTGGGGGTACATGTGAGAAGGACTGACCATACGGATGCGATCGCAAACAGTCCGCTGGCATTGTTTGCCGGGCGTATGAAAAAAGAACTGGAAGCGGATAAAGAAACAAGTTTTTTTGTGGCAACAGATGACAAAGAGGTACGCAGGGAATTGAAAGAATTACTGCCGGATGCAAAGCTGATCTTCCCGCAGTCGGATGTGATCGACCGCGATTCGAAAGAGGGAATCGAGGAAGCATTTGTGGAGATGATCGCACTGTCAAAGTGCAGAAAAATTTTAGGAAGTTATAACAGTACATTCAGTTTACTTCCATCGTATATAGGGAATATACCGCTTGAGACGGTACGCCGGAAGGAATCATAAATATCTGCTAAGATGTTTACAGCATGAAAATGGCAGGAAGAAAAGAAGCAGGGAAAAAATATGGAACTGAAAACATGTAATATTTTAGGCCTTGATATCCTTGTGACGGATATGGAAAAGACCGTAAATCTGATCGAGCAGAATATAGAGCAGCTGCGGGGAAAATATATCTGTGTGGGAAATGTGCACACGACCGTGATGGCGCATGACGATCCGCAGTATCACACGGTACAGGCAGATGCCGCGTTTGTTCTGCCGGATGGCGGGCCGCTTTCCGGTTACAGCAGAAAACACGGATTCCCAGAGGCGGAGCGTGTGACAGGACCGGATCTGATGCTTGCATTATTTGCACGCGATAACGGACTGAAACATTATTTTTACGGGAGCAGTGAGGAGACGCTTGCTCTGTTAAAAGAAAAACTGGCAGAAAAATATCCACATCTTCAGATTGCAGGAATGGTGTCACCGCCGTTTCGCGAGTTGTCCGAAGCGGAAGATAAAGAGATGGTCGACCAGATTAATGCATCCGGAGCAGATATCATCTGGGTGGGACTTGGAGCACCGAAGCAGGAAAAATGGATGTATGCTCATAAGGACCATGTAAACGGCGTGATGATCGGTGTCGGGGCAGGATTTGACTACCATGCCGGAAACATTAAACGTGCGCCGGGCTGGATGCAGAAATTGAGCCTGGAATGGTTATATCGTCTGCTGCAGGATCCGAAGAGATTGTTTAAACGTTATCTGGTCACGAATACACGTTATCTGTGGCTGATTCATCGGAAATAATTATGAAATTTAAATTTAGTATATGAAAGTTGTGAACAATTTAATTCCCTAATAAGTTTCAAATTTTTTTGATTCATAAATATTTATATCAGAAACGAGGTTTAGTATGTGTGGAATTTACGGTGTAGTCAATAAAAAGGTAGACCGGGAACTGGCGATGAAATGCTTAAACACGATGATCCACCGTGGACCGGACGGTTACGGACTGTGGCAGGAGGACGGTGTGACATTAGGACACCGCAGATTATCCATTTTAGATCTTTCCAATGCCGGAAGCCAGCCGATGTCCTATGCAAATGAGCGTTACTGGATGACGTTTAACGGCGAGATCTATAACTTTATCGAGATCCGGGACGAGCTTAAGAAAAAGGGATATACGTTCCGCAGTGCCAGCGACTCCGAAGTCATCATGGCTGCATTTTGTGAGTGGGGTGAATCCTGTGTGGAACGCTTCAACGGTATGTGGACATTTGCCATCTGGGATAAACAGACAAAACAGCTTTTCATTTCCAGAGACCGTTTTGGAGTAAAACCGTTATTTTATGCCGAACTGCCGGATGGTGGCTTTGCGTTTGCATCGGAGATGAAAGTAATTCTGCCGCTTTTGCCTAAGGTAGAAGCAAACAAGCCGATGTTCGACCGCTACTTTGCAGACAATCATTATGAGTCACAGCCGGAGTGTCTGATCCGTGGAATCAAACGGTTCCCGGCAGGCCACAATGCATGGGTAAAAGACGGAAAGATTACACTGAAACGCTACTGGAATACCTTAGATCATCTGATCAGCGTACCGGATTCCTATGAGGAACAGGTAGAGCAGTTCCGCGAATTGTTTCTGGATGCCTGCAAGATCCGAATGAGAAGTGATGTGACACTTGGTACCGGACTTTCCGGAGGACTTGATTCTTCCGCTGTTATCTGCGCAATGTCCTATATTTCCAAAAACATGACAGATGAGCGCGCCAACAATGACTGGCAGCACGCTTATGTGGCATGTTTTCCGGGAACGGCGCAGGATGAAACAAAATATGCAAAACAGGTGACGGATTATCTTGGAATCAGCCATACCTTTATGAACATTGATTCCGCAGTTTCAGAGCGTGAGTTTTTGCGCCAGCTTTACTGTTTTGAAGAACTCTGGGGCAATCCACAGGTGCCGATGATGGAGCTCTACAAAAAAGAGAGAGAGATGGGAACCACTGTTTCCCTTGACGGACATGCGGCGGATGAGCTGTTTGCGGGATATGGATTTGATGTGTTAAAAGCATACCCGGATGCAAAGACAAAAGAAGAAATCGACATGATCACGACCGCATATTTAAACCAGGATGCGGAAGACGGAGTGAGTCAGCAGTCAGCTGCATTTAAAAAGCAGAGAAACAGACTCTACCGCGAATATATGTTAAAATACCATGCAAAAAAACTGCTTGGTAAAGAAACTGTAAAGAGTGCGTATTCCGACCATCCGAACTGGAACTGTCTGGATAATCTTAATAAGACATTATTTGTCTCCACACATGAGACGATCCTGCCGACACTGCTGCGCAACTATGACAGGGACAGCATGGCAGCGGGCGTTGAGATCCGTATGCCGTTTCTGGATTACAGGATCGTAGAGTTTGCATTTTCCATTGGATGGCGTTCAAAACTGCACGGAGGTTTTTCGAAATCGATCGTCCGTGATGCGGGCGCAGCTTTTATGCCAAAAGAGATTGCTTACCGCCGTACCAAGCTGGGATTTAATGCTCCGATTCTTGACTGGATGAGGGGACCGTACCGCCAGTTTTTTGAGGATACGGTGGCATCTGCAGACTTTGCAAACTGCAGCCTGATCGATGATCCCGCAAAAGTGCGCAGTGATCTTTCTGATTTTCTTGCAGGTAAAAATGCTTCGTTCCATCAGGCGGCGGACATCTGGAACCGGATTCAGCCGTATCTGTGGGAGCGTGCACTGATTAAACAGGATTGGATACAGGAGTAAAAATGAAACGATATCAATATCTGGATGTGGCAAGGGGATTCGGACTTTTGCTTGTCATTATCTCACACAGCTGTGGGCTGAGCCGCTTTCTGATCAATTATTACATTCCGCTGTTTTTTGTGGTTTCGGGATATATTTATAAAGAGGGAAGAAGTTACAAAGAAAATATTGAACACAAGGCAAAACGCCTTCTGATCCCGTATTTTGGATACAGTGCAGTGCTTTTGGCAGTCTATGTGCTGATGGGAAGAACACTTGCGGAGACAAAAGCGTCTGCATTTGGAATACTCTATTCCAGATACTGCCTGTACGACACGACAGTCGTCAAGGATAACGTTTATTTGTTTACCGTGGCAAATGGTGCCATGTGGTATCTGACCGCATTTTTTGCAGCGAGTCTTGTCTATCATCTGGTCATTGACCGCTGCCTTTCTGACCGGAAATTTTTAATCGGTACACTGATCGTTTTGACTGCCATCACAATGGCACTTGCAGATATTCCGGTACTCCTTCCATGGAGCATCGATCTTGCCTGCGTGGGAACCATCTTCATGATTGCAGGAACCCTGCTTGGGAGAGCACAGTTCTTCGAAAAAAAATGGAACATTCCGTTAATCGCAGCGGTATTTGTCATCTACATCCTGACAAGCTGTCTTGATCCCGGCATCAATATGTCCATCCGTGAATACGGCATCTACGGAGCATTCAGCGTCCCATTTTTCATCATCGTCGGACTCACCGGATCACTGCTCTGCATCTGGTTTGGCAAACTGATCGAAAATACGGCACCGGGCAGATTCATCGCCTACGTCGGAAAAAATACGATCTTCCTGCTCGCCTTCCACATCTTTGCCTTAGAAGTTGTCGAACGTATTGCATCCAAATTTATAGCAATTCCTGTGCCGGGCGGCGCAGTTGTACCATTTGTTCTGTATCATGCACTGCGCATTACCGCCGCCGTCCTGGGATGCCTTGCGTTTTCAGAAATACTGAACCGGTTAAAGAAACGCCTGCGTCGAAAAACCAGGTAGAATCAGATCGTGTTGAAATACCTACGGGGAAAACCAGGTAGAGCCATGTCGTAATGAAACGCCTGCGACGAAAGCCAAAGTAGAGATAGGACGCGGTGAAACGCCTATCGAAAACATAACGTAAAGCCAGGTGGGCGGGAGAGTTTTAAAAGAAGGTGCTGGGGAGCCGCCGGTCCTTAGGGAGCGTATTTTGCTCCCTTAGTACCGTTGCGAGCGACACGCAGCGCAAGCGTGCCTTCTTATAAAACCCTCCCGCCCACCTGGCTTTTGTAATCCTACCCAGGCGTTTCCCCGCGTCCGAGCCACTCACTTCTACCAGCGTTTCCGGTACTCCGACGCCGTACACCCCTCCATCTTCCGGAACACCTTATTAAAATAACTCGCATCATCGATCCCACACAGGTGCGCAATCTCCTCAATCGAAGAATTGCTGTACCGAAGCAGCTCCTTGGCATTATTGATCCTTTTTGCCAGCACATACTGTATGACCGTCGTTCCGAATTCCTTTTTAAATTCCCGTGAAAGATAATACTTACTGATAAAAAAATGTTCCGCAAGCTGGTCTAAGGAGATATTTTCGGTATAATGTTCGTCCAGATAGTGCAGAATTGTTTTAAGTTTATCTGAGAGCAGTTCATTTTTTTCATTAGACTCGGTACAGATGAGCGTTAAAATATGAATGATCTGCTGGGCAGTTAAAAGATCGGTGTCATCGGTCGGTTCTTCGTTGTAGCGGATGATACTCTCAATTGCGTTGATCAGTTCTGTGAAATGAGCAGAGCGGAAATGCCAGTTATGGTGATCCCTGAAATAGGTATAATATGCCCTGGCCTCGGGACCGTTGAAATGGATCCAGAGAAGTTCCCATGGATCTTCATCCGTACTGATGTGGGTGTATTCCCCGGAACAGTCGAGAAAAAAACAGTCACCCGCATGCGCCGTTGAAGAGATCATTCCGCCTTCGGATAACGGTTCGCGGTAGGTAACCTCGCCACTGCCGGAGAGCACGACAAAAAACAGGTAGGAATTCAGCTCGCTCCGCCTGCTTAAATGTGATTTCAGGCTTTTTAAATAGCCAGCTTCCTGTATGTGGAAGAAATTTTTGCGGGTAAATGCGGAGGGGGTATTGATGACGCTTCGCGTATTTGTAACTTCGGAGGTTTTATATTTTTCAAAAAATAATTTTTGCATAGCAATATAATACTATTTTAGACCAATATATTCAATTGCAAAATCAAAAAAATTAGATTAATCTATACAACGGCTTAAAATTTTGATATTAGCAAAATAATCATAGAATTCATAAAAGGAGAGATGAAATGAGTAAAAAAGCATTGATCACAGGTGTCACAGGACAGGATGGAAGCTACCTTGCAGAGCTTCTTTTAGAAAAAGGATATGAAGTACACGGTATGGTACGCCGTTCTTCCGTAGAAAAGAGAGAGCGTATCGACCATTTAGAGGGCAATCCGAATTTTACCGTTCATTACGGAGATCTGTCTGATTCTTTAAGTCTGGTACGTCTGATCGGAAGCATTAAACCGGATGAGATCTACAACCTCGCTGCACAGAGCCATGTTGGTGTCAGCTTCGATGTGCCGGAATATACAGCAGATGTTGTCGCAACCGGAGTACTCCGAGTGCTTGAGGCAGTCCGTATCTGTGGATTAGAGAAGACCTGCCGTATTTATCAGGCTTCCACTTCCGAGTTATATGGAAAAGTAGAGGAAGTTCCACAGCGCGAGACAACACCGTTCCACCCATACAGCCCGTATGCAGTTGCAAAACAGTACGGTTTCTGGATCGTAAAAGAGTACCGTGAAGCATATAACATGTTCTGCTGTAATGGTATTTTATTCAACCATGAGTCAGAGCGCCGTGGTGAGACTTTCGTAACCAGAAAAATCTCCCTTGCAGCAGCAAGAATCGCCCAGGGCAAACAGGATGTGCTCTACCTTGGAAATTTATCATCCCTGCGTGACTGGGGTTATGCAAAAGACTATGTTGAATGTATGTGGCTGATCTTACAGAACGACAAACCGGAAGATTTCGTGATCGCAACCGGTGAGCAGCACTCTGTCCGCGAGTTCTGTGAGCACGCATTCCGCGAGGCTGGCATTGAGCTTGAGTTCAAGGGCGAGGGTATGGATGAAGTCGGTATCGACAAAGCAACCGGAAAGACTGTTATCAAAGTTTCACCGGAGTTCTATCGTCCGACCGACGTTGTAAATCTCTGGGGAGATCCTGCAAAAGCAAAGACAGAGCTTGGCTGGAATCCGACGAAAACTACTTTTGAGGAACTTGTAAAGATCATGGTAGCGCATGATATGGAGCTTGTAAAAAACGAAAAATAACATTTGGAGAAAAGTGTGAAAAATAAGATTTTTCACACACAAGTTTGTGCTTACGCTCAAACTTGTTATGTCTTGGGAAACAGACAGAAATGGAGAATAAGATCATGGAAAAGGATGCAAAAATATATGTTGCCGGACACAGAGGAATGGTAGGTTCCGCGATTGTCCGTCAGCTTGAAAAAGAAGGATATACAAATATCATCACAAGAACACACAAAGAGTTAGATCTCTGCCGTCAGGATGCAGTGGAGGAGTTTTTTGCAAAAGAAAAACCGGATTATGTGTTTCTTGCAGCCGCAAAAGTAGGCGGTATCATGGCAAACAGTGAAGCACTCGCTGATTTCATGTATGACAATATGGTTCTTGAGATGAACGTGATCCACGAGGCATGGAAAAACGGATGTAAGAAGTTAATGTTTTTAGGCTCTTCCTGTATTTATCCGCGTATGGCTCCACAGCCGATGAAAGAGAGCTGCCTTCTGACAAGTGAACTGGAGAAAACCAATGAGGCATATGCACTTGCAAAGATCAGCGGTTTAAAATACTGCGAGTTTTTAAACCGTCAGTACGGAACTGATTATATTTCTGTTATGCCGACCAACCTTTACGGACCAAACGATAATTATCATCCAGAGCACAGCCATGTGCTTCCGGCACTGATCCGTCGTTTCCATGAGGCAAAAGAGGCCGGATTAAAAGAGGTAACCTGCTGGGGAACCGGTACACCTCTCAGAGAGTTCCTCTATGTGGACGATCTTGCAGATGCCTGCGTATATCTGATGAACCATTACAGCGGAAACGAGACCGTGAACCTTGGAACCGGAAAAGAGCTGACCATCAAAGAGCTGACAGAACTGGTTGCCAAAGTAGTCGGATATGAGGGTGAGATCAAATGGGATTCCACAAAACCGGACGGAACACCGAGAAAACTTCTTGATGTAAGCAAATTAGAGGGACTCGGCTGGAAATATAAGACAGAGTTAGAGGAAGGAATCCGCCTGACTTATGATGATTTCCTGCACAATCCGATGCGTGCAGAGCGCTAAGAGCGTAGAATGGAGAAACAACATGTATATTGTTTTATTATCAGGCGGTTCCGGAAAACGTCTCTGGCCGTTATCAAATGATCTGTGTTCCAAGCAGTATATTAAGTTAATGAACCCGGATGAAGCGGAACATTCGGAAAGCACCGAAAAATGTTCCATGTTACAGCGTGTCTTTGGACAGCTGAAAGCGGCATCTCTTTCCGAAAATACGATCGTTTGTGCAAGCGATTCCCAGGTGGAGCTCATCGAGAGCCAGTTGGACGGACAGGCAGAAGTTGCGGTTGAGCCTATGCGCCGCAACACATTCCCGGCTGTTATGTTATCCTGTGCCTATCTTTTGTCAAACAAGGGTGCAAAGCCGGATGATGTGGTTGCATTTCTGCCGGTAGATCCATACACTACAGTAGAATTTTTTAATAAGATCAAATCTTTGGGTGAATATATTGAAAAACAGGACAGTGTGATCGGACTGCTCGGCGGCGTGCCGACCTATCCATCCACAAAATATGGATATATCGTTCCTGAAAAAAACGGATCCGAGCCGTTTGCAGTAAAAGGATTCCGTGAAAAACCGGATGAGGCGACCGCACAGGAACTTGTGGATATGGGTGCACTCTGGAATTGTGGTGTGTTCTGTTTCAAATTAAACATGGCTGCGCAGTGGCTGGATAAATACGGTGTTACGACAAACTATGATGAGATGGTTGCCGATTACGAAAAGCTGCCGAAACAGAGCTTTGACTATGAGGTGTTAGAGCACTGGAAAAACATTGTTGCTGTCCAGTATGACGGGATCTGGAAAGACCTTGGAACCTGGAATACCCTGACCGAGGAAATGAAAGAGCAGAGCATTGGTGATGTGACATGGGATAAGACCTGTGAGAACAGCCATGCAATCAATGTGCTTGGAGTTCCGATGGTAGTCATGGGAGCAAAAAATATGGTGATCGTTGCTTCGCACGATGGAATATTAGTAGCGGACAAACACCAGAGTTCCTATATCAAAGACTGCCTTGAAAATATTCCGGATGAGTCAAGATTTGAAGAGCGCCGCTGGGGAACGATCAAGACGATCGACAACAACGACGAGGACGGCACACACAGCGTCACAAAACGCATCAAGATCCTTGCAGGCAAGACAATGCCATATCACACACATGCCCAGCATACGGAGACGATCACCGTTATTTCCGGTATGGGAAAACTGATTCTTGAGGGAACGGAAGTAGATCTGCTTGCAGGTTCTACGGTAAGTATTGCATCCGGCAAGAAACATTCCATCAAAGCACTTGGATCGGATCTGCGGCTGATCGAGGTAAGCCTTGGTGTTACCTGTGATGATGAGCAGGTTCTAGGCTAAAAGTATGAATTTTGTCTGAATAAAAAAGATAAATGTAGCATTCTGGCTGAAAATGTTTTATAATAAAACATGTATATGCGTTTTTCTTTGGAAAACAGGGGATTGAAAAAGAGAATCTCTGCTGTTGGGAAAAACATAAAAAAATAAAAAAATTATTGAAAACAACATAAAAAAATGATATGTTGTTTACGGACGTAGTAATCACTGCGCGAGTGGAAAGGAGATTGGTTCATGGATACGAACGATATTTCAGCATGCGAAAGACTTGTCATGAAAGTTATCTGGGATTCAACAGAGGATCTGGCATTACAGGATATCATGAACAGAGTAAATCAGGAGAACGGAAAAAGCTGGAAGCCACAGACGGTTTCTACTTTTCTGGCAAGACTGGTTAAGAAATCATTTTTAACAGTTTACCGCAAGGGAAGATATTCATTCTATCAGCCTGCAGTAAGCAAGGAAGATTTCTGGAAAGCAACCGTACAGGAGAACGCAAGATTCTTTGATAAAGGAGATATGGCTGCGTTTGCCTGCCATCTTTGCGAGGATGCGCTTACCAAGGAAGAGGTTCAGGTACTCAAGAAAAAATTAGATGAACTTAATTAGTCAGATATTTTTGATTATCTTGATTGCCTGTTTTACAGGTACGGTCAGTCTGGGGTTCTGGAGAGTATTTCAGCCGCTTTTGCTGAAACGGGATCCCAGACTGGTATATGTGACTTTGCGGTTTGTATGTATGATGTACATAGTACCGTTTGGTTATCTGATCGTCAGGCTGACCTGGCGTGGATATCTGCGGACGGAAAGCATATGGAAACCTAATTTTGAGATGGCAGGAGATATGGATCTCGTGTTTGGGATAGCCGGAATTATCTGGCTGGTCTTTCTGATCAAAAATGTCGCAGACAGCATGGTTGAATTTATTCGCTGGAAAAGACTTTGCAGATACAGAATACCTGTGGCAGATGAACAGGTCTGTGCAGAGTTTCTGAAAGTGAAAAATATGCTCCATATCCATCGGAAGATAGGAATTTATTATAGCAGTTCCATTCAGAGCCCGATGGTGACAGGAGTATTCCAATATAATATCTTATTACCGAAGGATCACTACAGTAGAGAAGAACTGACGGTGATCTTTTGTCATGAACTGGTACATTGTAAGCATAATGACCCTTTCTTTAAAATTTGCAGCATTTATATCGGTGCGATGCAGCATATGACCTCCGGGGCAAAACATATTTTACCGTGGATCAATGAGTGGAGTGAATGTGCCTGTGACGTGTCGGCAGTCTGCGCATTGTGTGATGTGATAACGCCCAGACGTTATTTTGAAGTGATCGTAGATCTGATGGAGCGCATGCCAGAGGATTCAAAGCCGGATTATATTTTTTCTACCCTATATGAGAGCCAGCAGAGTTTGGGAAGGAGAATAGAGTATATGAAAAAATATGTGAAAGCCAAAAGAGGGGCAAAAATATCAGCATTTGTACTGTCGTTTTTATTTGTGGTAACTTCAATGACCACAACCTATGCAGCAAGTTATGGAGCAGCGGGTGTGCATGACGAATTGTATCAGGAAGCAGAAGCTACGCAGGGAGAAAGTTTAGAAACACCGGAATTAGAAGAGGTGTTTGTTCCGGCATCTGAGAATAATGATTATTCCCGCATCAAATATGCAAAACCGGACTTCAGTCCGGTGGCACCATTATTGGATGCTGGAGAGCTGACAAATTTTAATTGGACAGTAGAGCCGGGAACACGTTTCTGCTCCGGTAAATTTAAGGTGTCAAGTGGACAAAAGATTTTAATTTCTGCATCAATAGCTCCAAGTACACAGACCTGTTGGATCGGTATCATGGATCCTCACAATAATGTGCGTTATGTAGAGGGAAAAGGTGCATTTGGACATTCGTTTGCTGTTTCTGAGACAGGAAAATACCGTGTATTTGTACAGAACCGTGGAACGAAAAATGTATCAGCGGGTGGATACTACTATTTTGAGTAGGTAAATTACTCATAATCTAAAAAGAAAGAGGCATAGAACCTCTTATCTTTTTGACTCAACACACTACAACTGAAATCGAAGTTCAACAACAACTTATGTAGAAAAATATAACCGGGCGAAATCCGGGAGATTTCATCAGTTATTTCAAAGTAACAGAATTAGGAGCGGTAGAAAAATCAAATACCGTTCCTTTTTTCTGCAAAGAACTTTTTAAGGTACTGGCAGGAAAATCCGGGTTGTCCGTGATGGAGGAAGGCGCATCGATAAAGGCATAGGAGGCGCCTGCAGCCTCGTAAAATTCATCGGAAAATGACCAGTTTCCGTGATGTCCGGCCTGAATATAATCGCAGGAGATATCGTTCCGGTAAGTACCAAGCAGATAGTCGTTCATATCATATTTGATATCAGAGCAGAATAACATACTGTTTTGTGCACCGCTGATCTTAAACAGCAAAGAGGCATTGTTCTGATAGTCTTTTTCATCCCCGACATTAGAAAGAACAGATTCATCCCATGCATTAAAAACAGAGAGTGTCAGATGACCGGCAAGTGTGATCACATCGCCGCGTTTTAAATGTGTGAGATTATCAGCATCTTTCGTCAGCGCGTGGAACGTTTCCATGACGGTGATATCATCGTAAGGTTCACCGGCAGCTTCGATGATATCATAATCAAAACCGTTGTCATAAATATTTTTTATGGTGATATCTCCCGGATTGGCATAGATAACATTGAATGCACCGGCATGATCCTGGTGCGGATGGGAAATGATCCATGCGTCTACGGTGTTGTTGTGTTTCGCAATCACTTTCCGGACAGCATCGGCATTGCCTGCCCAGCCTCCGTCGATGATGATCAAAGTGTCATCGTTTGAAATCGTATAAAAAGTGCCCTGGACACCGGTCGCATCCGCATACTGCGTGATGAGATATTCCGTGGCAGGATCCGGTATGTGGCCGGTAGAGTCCATCCGGCTCTTCTGATAAGAAAACCATGCTGCACCGCTAAGCAGCAGGGCAGATAAAATTAAAAGAATGGTGGACAGTAAATTTTTCTTCTTCATAAAAATCCTCATTTCCTGGGTTGTTTACCATTTTCTCTTTATTCCAAATACTCCTCAATGCTTCTTTATACATTAGCAAAAAACAGGCGTGTTGTAAATTGCAGACATGGTTAAAATCTCAAACTTGCATGATACTACAGAAAATGGTAGTATAAAACAATATGGAGTATTTTTGACTTTTGAATGGAAAGGCAGGAGGAATACGATGAAAATTGCAATCGCAGGAACAGGATACGTTGGTTTGTCCAATGCAATTTTATTAGCGCAGCATCATGAGGTGACTGCAGTTGATATAATAGAAGAAAAAGTGGAGATGATCAATCAGCGCAGATCACCGCTGGTGGATCGTGAGATTGAGGATTATCTGGCAAATGCAAAACTGGATCTGACTGCAACGACAGACGGTGTACATGCATATGAAAACGCAGATTATGTTATTATCTCGACACCGACAAATTATGATGAAAAGAAAAATTATTTTGACACCTCATCCGTTGAGGAAGTATTAGAACTGGTCTTAAAGGTAAATCCGCATGCGGTGATTGTCATCAAATCCACGATCCCGGTCGGTTATACACAGTCTGTGTGTGAGAAGTATCACACGGATCGTATTCTTTTCTCACCAGAGTTTTTACGGGAAGGACAGGCGTTAAAAGATAATCTTTATCCTTCAAGGATCATTGTCGGTTCGAAAGAGGGAAGCAGTGAGATGAAAAAAGCAGCGGAGAAATTTGCACATCTGCTGCAGGAGGGTGCAATCAAGGAAGATATCCCGACACTTCTGACGAACCTTACGGAAGCGGAGGCAGTGAAACTTTTTGCAAACACATACCTTGCACTCCGTGTTTCATTTTTCAATGAACTTGATACGTTTGCTGCCATGAAAGGACTGGACGCAAAGCAGATCATTGAGGGAATCGGACTTGATCCGAGAATCGGAATGCAGTATAACAACCCTTCCTTTGGATATGGCGGTTACTGTCTGCCGAAAGATACCAAGCAGCTTCTGGCAAACTATGACAATGTGCCGAATAATATTGTTGGTGCGATCGTTGATGCAAACCGGACAAGAAAAGATTTTATAGCAGAACAGATCCTTGAGAAAAATCCGAAGACGGTCGGCATTTACCGTCTTGCGATGAAGGCAAATTCGGATAATTACAGGCAGAGTTCTATTTTAGGGGTTATGGAGCGTATTCGTGCAAAGGGTGTGAACATTGTCATTTATGATCCGTCATTAAAGACAGATACGTTTGAAAATTCCAAAGTGATCCGTGATTTTGATGAGTTTTGTAATATGAGTGATGTGATCGTGGCAAACCGTATGGATAACATGTTGTCAGATGTAAAAGAAAAGGTGTATACAAGAGACATTTATTTCAGAGACTGATTGGAAGGACCGCATATGGATACACATAAATTTTTTGTGGAAAAACTCAGATTCCATCTGAATGAGCCGGATATGCTGGTGTTCGTCGGCTGGTTTTATGACGGAAAAGCATCCGGCAGGGAAGTTCAGGCTTATCTGGATGGCGAAAAGCTGCCGGCTGCCCTTACAGTAAACAAAGGTGCTGAGGTTCGCCAGAAATATCTTGGGACGATCAATGAAATCAATGAGGAAGTTGTCGGGATCGTGACGCTGCCGAAAGACTGGCGTGAAAAAAAGAAGTTTGAAATTTTTACGGATGACGGAGAAAGTAAAAAAAGAGCGTATGCTGTTTCAACCGGAAAACTGCGCGTAAGGGAAAGCAGACTGGAATATTATATTGAAAACTGCCACCGCGATGAGGACACCGTGACGGTGACCGGCTGGTGCATGGGGGCAGGAGAAGTGAATCTTTATCTGCTGGATAACCGCAGACAGAAGCTTCAGGTAAAGACGGATCACTATTTCCGGAAAGATCTGCTCTCTGTATTTCCGGAATGCGACATACAGGCAAAACCAGGGTTTATGATCCAGGCGTCGATTCCGCGAAAGGATGATAACAAAAAGTTTTTCCTTGAAATGCGCAATGCAGAACATTACTCCCGCACCCGGTTAAGAAAGTGGGATGATGGAGGCAGATGGCAGTATATTCTGGAAAAATCACAGGATGCACTCCGCTATTTAGAGCGGAACGGACTGTCTGCAACGATCCACAAGATCGAAAATAAATTAGGGGGGAAATCGGAAACCTCCTATGACGCATGGTGTCAAAAATATGATGTAAAAAAAGAAGAACTTGAGGAACAGAGAAAACGGACATTTTCTTATCAGCCTTTGTTTTCCGTCGTCGTGCCGCTGTATCGGACAAAACCGGAATTTTTAAAAGAAATGATCGGATCCATACAGGCACAGACTTATGGTAACTGGCAGTTATGCTTAGCGGACGGCAGTCTGTCAGGGGATGATGCGGGGACTGCGGAAAACGGACAGGCACCTGTAACGGAGCTGACACCGCTCTTAGAGCAGTATGCGAAAGCGGATAAAAGGATTACATTTACAACACTTCCAAAGAATCTTGGAATATCCGGCAATACGAACGCAGCGCTTGCACTGGCAGCAGGTGACTATATCGTCCTGGCTGACCATGATGATATTGTTCCTGCGAATGCGCTCTATGAACTGGCAGATGCCTTAAATCAGGATCGCAGTATTGATGTCTTATATTCAGACGAAGATAAGATCAGCATGGATGGAAAAAAGAGATTTGAACCTCATTTTAAACCGGATTTTGATCTCGATCTTTTGTGCAGTGTCAATTATATCTGTCACCTGTTTGCGGCTAAAAAAGAGCTTGTGGATATGGCAGGTGGATTTTGCAGTGAATATGACGGGGCACAGGATCTTGATTTTATCTTAAGATGTTGTGAGAATGCGAAGAATATCAGACATATTCCAAAGATTTTGTATCACTGGAGATGCCATATGCAGTCTACGGCTGCAAATCCGGAGAGCAAGCTGTATGCGTTCGAGGCAGGAAGACGTGCGATAGAGGCACATTATAGCAGGATTGGGGTTCCGGCAGCTGTGGAAAATGCAGCATTTTACGGGATGTACCGGACAAAATATGACTGGAAGGAAAAACCGCTGGTATCGATCATTATTCCAAATAAAGATCACAGGAAAGATTTAGAAACATGCGTTAATTCCATTCTCGAAAAAACCACTTACCCGAACATCGAGTTTATTATTGTAGAAAATAACAGTACCGAGCAGGAAACCTTTGATTATTACAAAGATCTTGAGACAATGCGTGAAAATGTACATGTTGTTTTTTATGAGGGTGGCTTTAATTATTCAAAGATCAACAATTTCGGTGCGGATGCCGCAAAGGGTTCGTATCTGTTACTCCTCAACAATGATACGGAAATGATCGACGGTGGCGCGATCGGTGAGATGTTAGGTTATTGTATGCGCGGGGATGTTGGAATTGTCGGTGCAAAGCTGTTATACGAGGATGAGACGATCCAGCATGCCGGAGTCGTTTTAGGATTTGGCGGGACCGCGGGACATGCATTTATCGGCAAACCGCGTTACGATACCGGTTATTTTGGCAGAATTTTATGCGCGCAGGATTATTCGGCTGTCACTGCGGCCTGTATGATGGTAAAACGCAGTGTGTTTGATGAGGTCGGCGGACTGACGGAAGAACTTGCGGTTGCGTTCAATGACATTGATTTTTGTCTGAAAGTGCGTAAAACAGGAAAACTTGTGGTCTATGATCCATATGCAGAGTGGTTCCATTATGAGTCGAAATCCAGAGGATATGAGGATTCACCGGAAAAAGTGGAGCGGTTTAATGACGAGGTGGATACACTGCTTCATTCATGGAGAGAGATCATTGAGCAGGGAGATCCGTATTATAATCCGAACCTGACACTGGATAATTCAGATTTTTCCCTGCGCAAATAGGCAGTAAGAAAGAAGAGAGGCAGCAGTTCCTATGATGAAAGTATTTATTTGCCCGGAATGCGGATGGATGCGTGTCGTATCAAGACGCAAAGATGTGGAGTGCTTTAAATGTGGAAACGAGCAGATGACGCTGGCAAAGGTGGATTTTGACGCATTCACCTCAATGTCGGAGGAGGAACGAAAGGATTACGCAAACGGATGGCTCTATATCCATCAGAAAGCGAAAAAATAAACATGAAGTCAATTTTTCAGAAAATAACCGTTCAGAAAGTTGTGAAGGGATTCCGCTATCTGAAACATTATGGATGGAAAGAATTTATCATCCGTCTCCAGGAAAAGATGGAGGCAGAAAATATTCCGTATGAGCCATGGTATGAAAAACATAAGGCGACAGCGGAGCAGATAGAGAAACAGAAAAAGCAGGCAGAAAAATGGAACGATGCGCCAAAGATCAGTATCGTGGTGCCGCTTTTTAAGACACCGGAAACTTTTCTGCGCGCGATGATAGAGTCCGTACAGGCGCAGACCTATGGCAACTGGCAGTTATGCCTTGCGGATGGAAGCGGAGCCGGGGATGAAGATGCGGATCCTAAAGCGTCTTTGGTGCAGAGTATTGCAAATGAATATGCATCTGCAGATGCGCGGATCCGGTATGAATGTCTGACCGAAAATCAGGGGATCGCGGGAAATACAAATGCGGCGATCGCACTGGCGGACGGAGACTGGATCGCATTTATGGATCATGATGATCTGCTTGCGCCGGATGCACTGTTTGAGATGGTAAAAATGATCCGGCAGGGATTCCACGATGAGGATGGGCTTGCAGCGACGGTCTACCGGGAAGACGGTAATGACTATGAGATGCTTTATACGGATGAAGACAAAGTCGATATGGATGGAAAAACACATTTTCAGCCGCATTTAAAGCCGGACTTTAACATCGATCTGCTCCGTTCAAATAATTACATCACGCATTTCCTTGCAGTAAAGAGATCACTTCTCGACCGGGTTGGCGGAATCCGTTCTGATTTTGACGGGGCACAGGATTATGATTTTATTCTCCGCTGTGCGGAACAGGCAGGGGCGATCGGGCACATTCCAAGGATCTTATACCACTGGAGATGCCACAAAGAGTCGACCTCTGAGAATCCGTTTTCCAAGCAGTATGCAGTGGATGCGGGAAAACGTGCGATCGGGGAACATTTAAAACGCCTTGGTGTGGATGCTGTCGTGACGCCGACGAAGGATATGGGATTTTATGAGGTGGAGTATCCTCTGACAGAGCAGCCGCTTGTGTCGATCATCATACCAAGTAAGGATGAGGTGGAAACCTTACGGAAATGTATTGCTGCGGTCGAAAAGTCTTCGTATGGCAATTATGAAGTTATTGTGGTGGAAAACAACAGCTGCGAAGATACTTTCCGTTATTATGGGGACATTGCGCCGCAGGAAACGACCGTTGATGGAACACGCTGCATGGAGGGAAAACTTGCAGGCGGACAGCGCATCTGTGTTGCAGTCTATACGGAAGGATTTAACTATTCGAAGTTAAATAATTTCGGTGTAAAATTTGCAAAAGGCAGCTATTACCTTCTGATGAACAATGACATTGAAATGATCGGAAATGACTGGATGAAGCGGATGCTTGGAAGCTGCCTGCGGGAAGAAGTAGGAATCGTCGGCGCAAAACTGTTTTATCCGGATCACACAATCCAGCATGCCGGGATCGTGGTCGGGATCGGCGGAAATGCACGTGGAATCGGAGACAATATGTTTGTCGGACTCGCCGGAGAGCGCAGCGGTTATATGCATAAGGCATCGATCCAGATGGATTACAGTGCAGTTACGGCAGCATGTCTGATGGTGAAGAGAGAGATTTACGAGCAGGCAGGCGGCTTTGAGGAGCAGCTTGCGGTTGCGTTTAATGATGTGGATTTCTGCTTAAAAGTGCGCAGACTTGGAAAATTAGTTGTCTATGATCCGCATGTCCAGGCATATCATTACGAGTCGAAATCCCGTGGTGCGGAGGATTCGGCAGAAAAAACAGCGCGTTTCCAGCGTGAGATCGAATATATGAGAAATCACTGGATCGGTATCTTAAAAAATGGAGATCCCTATTATAATCCAAACTTTTCTTCGGTTTATAATAATTATTCACTGAAGGATAACAGTTGAAGGGAGGATGGATGACAGAAGTTACGATTATCATTCCGAATTATAATGGAAAAAAACTTTTGGAAAACTGCATAAAAACACTGGAACGGCAGACCTGTCAGGAATTTAAACTGCTTGTGATTGATAATGGCTCCACAGATGGAAGCACTTTAGTTACATCGGAAAGCCTGGATATGGAAATGGTCGCACTGCCGGAAAATACCGGGTTCTGTGGAGCGGTAAACCTTGGTTTTAAAATGACGGAAACACCCTATGCAATCCTTTTGAATAACGATACAGAGGTAGAACCACATTTTGTGGAGGAACTGCTAAAAGGAATCAGGCAGTCGGAACATATTTTTTCCTGTGGAGCGCAGATGCTTGATTTCAGACAGCGGGATCTGATTGATAATGCAGGAGACCTTTATACGCTGCCAGGCTGGGCAGTGGCACGGGGGAAAGGCAGACCGGCTGCAGATTATGGAAAACCAGAGGAAGTATTTTCCTGCTGTGGCGGTGCAGCCATTTACCGGATGTCTGTGTTAAAGAAGATCGGTGTGCTGGATGAAAATCATTTTGCCTATCTGGAGGACCTTGATCTTGGATACCGTGCGAAAATCGCAGGATATCGCAACTGTTATATTCCGGGGGCGAAAGTGTATCATGTCGGAAGTGCTACGACAGGCTCACGCTATAATGAAAAAAAAGTATTTCTTGCTGCACGCAACTCCATGTATGTGATCTATAAAAATATGCCGTTGCTGCAGTTTTTGATCAATCTGCCGTTTTTACTTGCCGGTGTTCTGGTCAAATGGCTGTTTTTCTGCAGAAAAGGATTTGGTCATTGTTATCTGAAAGGGATCACAGAAGGAATTACGCAGTGTAAAAAATGCAGAAAAGTTCGTTTTAAGGCGGGGAATCTTCGCAATTATGTAAAAATTGAGTGGGAACTCATTACAAATATATTTCGTGTGTTATCGCACAGATAACAGGAAAAATCGTTTGAGCGTCAAAGAATAATAAAGAAATAATTAAGAAATTGTGACAAGAGTTTTAAGAAAAAGAAGTTGTGCTTTATGGAAAATTATTGTATTATTATTTTTATGGTAGCTTGAAAATGAAAAAAGGATGACATTATGATAAAAGATAATCAACAGCATTTTAACAGACTGCATGTGATCATAGATGCGTTTGTCATTGCGGTATCATATATCATAGCATGGTGGCTGAAGTTTTCGAGCGGTATTTTGGACTCACCGGGCGGTGCATTGTCTTTGGGATTTTACATGAGGGCACTGGTCGTAATCATTCCATTGTATCTGATCTTGTATTATGCGTTTAATCTTTATGCGCCAAAGAGGGTACAGGGACGGCGGTTGGAGTTTTCCAATATCGTGATGGCGAATATTGTAGGTTTTCTGTTGATTTTTACAGTATTGTACAACCTGCAGTCTTATGTGGAGCAGTTTCGAAATTTCTCACGTGAGATGTTCTTTTATTTCTTTGCGATCAACACGGTATTAGAAGAGGTATTACGTCTGCTGATACGTCAGTTTCTGCGCACGATACGCAAAAACGGCTATAACCTTAAGCATGTTCTACTTGTGGGATATTCGCGTGCCGCTGAGCAGTATATAGACCGGATACAGCAGAATCCGCAGTGGGGGTACAATGTCAGGGGGATTTTAGACGACAATATAGCGAGAGGGACAACTTATAAGGGGATAAAGGTCATTGGAAGTATTGGCAATCTGCTTTATATTCTGCCGGAGAATAAATTAGATGAGATTGCGATCACACTTGGACTTGAAGAATATTATAAGTTGGAGAAGATCGTTGCGGAATGTGAAAAATCCGGAGTTCATACCAAATTTATTCCGGATTATGGAAATATTATTCCGACGAAGCCGTACACGGAGGATCTTTTGGGACTTCCTGTTATTAATATCCGTTATGTACCGTTGTCAAACACGTTTAATGCACTTGTAAAACGGTGTATGGATATTGTGGGTTCACTGATCTGTATCGTGCTTTTTTCGCCCATTATGCTGCTTACAGCAATTGCAGTCAAAGTGACTTCAAAAGGACCGCTGATCTTTAAGCAGGAGCGTGTCGGACTGCATAATGAACCATTCCGCATGTATAAGTTCCGCACCATGTATGTGCAGACTGAGGAAGAAGAACGCAAAGGCTGGACACATAAAGATGATCCGCGGATCACAAAGATTGGCAGATTTCTGCGCAAGACGAGCCTTGATGAGTTTCCCCAGTTGTTTAACGTGTTAAAAGGTGATATGAGCCTTGTGGGACCAAGACCGGAGCGGCCGCAGTATGTGGAAAAATTCCGGGAAGAGATACCGCGTTATATGATCAAACATCAGGTACGTCCCGGCATGACCGGATGGGCACAGGTCAATGGATATCGGGGAGATACATCCATCCGCAAGCGGATCGAACATGATCTTTACTATATTGAAAACTGGACGATAGGGCTGGATATTAAAATCCTGTTTCTTACCGTCTTCAAGGGTTTTATAAATAAAAATGCATATTAGGAGAAAACATTTATGAGTAAAACAGTACAGGGAAGAAACGGGGCACACAGCAAAGCGTCAAAAAGAAGAAAGAAGCAGAAAAACAGACTCATTATCGTTGTAATTGAGATTCTTGTATTGCTGATTTTAGCAGCAGTGTTGTTTGTTACGGTAAAACTTTCAAAGATCCAGAAAGACACAAGCTTCAATAAAGAAGATATCGAGGTAAATGAGGGATTATCTTCGGAGTCACAGGAAATCATGGCAGGTTATACAACAATCGCACTGTTTGGTCTTGATAACCGTTCAAACGGTAATCTCTCCAAAGGTAACAGTGATGTTATCATGATCGCAAGTATCAATAATGATACACATGCGGTAAAGCTGGTATCTGTATATCGAGACAGTTATCTGGATATCGGAGGCGGTACTTTTAAGAAATGTAATTCCGCATATGCAAAAGGTGGTCCGGAGCAGGCAATTACCATGTTAAATAAAAACCTGGATATGGACATTACCGATTATGTAACAGTGGACTTTAATGCAGTTGTTGAATGTGTAGATCTTCTGGGCGGAGTTACGATCCCGGAGGTGTCTGATGAAGAGGCTGTGCTGATGCATGGTTATATGGATGAGATCAATAAACTGACCAAAAATAATTCCAAGTACTTATCCGGTGGCGGAACAAATGTAGAGATGGATGGTGTTCAGGCATGTGCGTATGCGCGTATCCGTTATACTGCAGGAGATGATTATAAGCGTACAGAACGCCAGCGTACTGTTCTTACTGCAATGGTACAGAAAGCGCAGAAGGCAAATCTTACTACGATCAACAGCCTGATCGACGAATTATTTGGTGATATCAAGACAAGTTTTTCAAATACAGAACTGATTTCTCTTGCCGCAAAAGTATTCAATTACAGCCTTGGTGAGACAATAGGTTTCCCGTTTGAGAAGAATACGACAACACTTGGAAATAAGGGAAGCGTTGTTGTACCATGTGATCTTGAATCCAATGTAAAACAGCTTCATGTATTTTTATACGATGATAATGAATATGCACCGACCGATACAGTCAAGAATAACAGTGCTCAGATTGTCAATGATACCGGATTCCATCAGGGAGAAGGATATTAATGAAAGCAGATCTGATCATACCGACTTACAGACCGGATGACACATTTTGTCTGCTCCTGCAAAAACTGCAGGAGCAGACCTTTGTCGTTCATAGGGTCATTATTTTAAACACAGAAGAAAAATTGTGGAAAGAAGCTGTGGAAAAGTATCCGATCGAACAGAGGCTTTGTGGACTTCCATGTGAGTATACGCTGTATCATATCAGCAAAGAAATGTTTGATCATGGCGGTACCAGAATGTGTGGCGTGAAACATTCCGATGCGGATATTGTTATCTTTATGACACAGGATGCGGTTCCGGCAGATAAAAATCTGGTTGCAAATCTGGTAAAGGGTTTGGAAGAGAAGGATACGGCTGTCTGTTATGCAAGACAGCTTCCGAATGAAAACTGCCGCATTGTGGAACGCTATACAAGATCTTTTAATTATCCGGATGAAAGCAGGAAAAAGGGAAAAGCGGATATAGAAGAAATGGGGATCAAGACGTTTTTCTGTTCCGATGTATGTGCGGCTTACAGAGTGGATCTGTTTCATAAACTTGGCGGATTCGAATCACCGGTTATTTTTAATGAAGATATGTTTTTTGCCGCAAAAGCAGTTTTTGCGGGATATTATGTAAAATATGAGGTAGAAGCAAAAGTCATTCACTCCCACAACTATACGGTAAGACAGCAGTTTCACCGCAATTTTGATCTGGCTGTCTCACAGACCATGCATCCGGAGATCTTTGAGCAGATCAGTTCGGAAGCGGAGGGAATGAAGCTGGTAAAGAGTACGATGAAGTATCTGTGCTCAATTGGAAAGCCGTATCTTATCTTTGAACTTGGAATCCAGTGTGTTGGAAAGTATGCTGGTTACCGGCTCGGCAAACGGTATAAAAAGCTGAGCAGGAAACAGATCTTAAAATGTACGATGAGTCCGGAGTACTGGAAACGTTTATGGAATCAGGAAGTATCAGACGGGAATAGGTAAATTATGAGAGAGACTTCTAAAAAAGTTTTATTTTGGGCATTGATGTTTTTCGGAGCATTCCTCCTGTTGACACAGGTGGGATATTCCGATGGCGACGATGCCTTTTTTTATCAGTATACACATGAAATGGGATTTTTCGAGTATTTAAGCTGGCGCTATCAGACGTGGGTCGGCAGGATGTCCGGGGAAGCAATGGTGTACATTGCATTTTCACTGGGAATCTGGTTCTGGCGTATCGTAAATGCCATGATGCTTGTGCTTCTTCCATGCGGCGTGTTGAAATTGGCAGAAAAAGCAGCGGGTATCCGGACAAAAAATTTTCTGCCGGGCGAGTCGGTTGCAGTAGTAAGCGGTTATCTTCTGATGGCGATTATGACCGTTGGATATGCGGCAATCTGGATCAACGGTTCCATTTTTTATACATGGTCATTTACCTGTGGGATCTGGGCACTGGTTCCGGTTGCAGATATTGTATTTGACACGGGAGATGGTGGTTCAGGGGATCATAATACCTGGCATTTTTTTTATTCCATTCCCTGCGCAGTTCTCGCAAGTATGTCGATCGAACAGATGGCGGCGGTGCTTGTGACGTTTGAGGTGCTGGCGGTACTGGTGGTGATACTGAGAAAGCATGAAAAGCAAAGAACCATTCTTCTTATCATGCAGACAGCAGTGACGGTCGTGGCGTTTGTGATTCTGTTTTTAGCACCGGGAAATGATATCCGTGTTGCATCGGAAGTACAGAACTGGATGCCGCAGTATGAGGAACTTTCTTTTTGGGAGCATCTTTTTGTTACAGTTCAATGGCTGGTTTCTTCTTTTGCAAATGAAAACCGTCTGTTGTTGTTTGGAATCTGGCTGGCGGGAATCCTGCATATTATATGTAAAAATGAAAGAAAAGCATCAGATGTGGCATGTATGACGGCTGCAGGACTGTTTTCTGCAGCTGCATTACTGCCGTTTGCCGGAATCAAGGTGTTTGCAGACTGTGGTCTTCATATCGCAGATATTACAGTACGGCTGGAGCAGGTACCGCGGATCGAAGAGATGCATGCGGCAAACTGGTTTGCAATGTGCTGGTGGATCGCGGCACTTTTGTTTACCTGTATCTTGATATGGAAAGTTTCAAAACATAACGTAGTCCTTATGCTGGTGTGGCTTGGCGGAATTGCAAGTGAGGCGATCATGCATTTCTCACCGACGATCTATGCGTCCGGTGCGCGCGTTTATTATCTGACGGATTGGATGTGTATGTTTATTATACTGGTTCTGGCATTTAAAATGCCGGGTAAGAGATGGAGAGATCTGTATTATTCTATCGTGGCAGGTCTTGGCGTTTGGAATCTGCTATATCAGGTTATCAATTATATTTGAGAAGAAAACATAATTTTTTGATTGTTTTGTCACAAATAGAACACAATTTCTCTGTACACTCATAATCAGAAAAGGAAAAGAAATTCCGAATACGAAAGGAGAAATCGTTATGGATGGTAACAATTATAACAACAACAATCAGAACGGGTCTTCGGATTCCTTCTATTCATACAATAACGGCAGCCAGAGCAATCAGCAGACAGAACATGCAAATGAAGGAAACGTAAACCAGTACAACAATTCTTATCAGAACACAAATTCTTATTCACAAAACGCAGGATATCAGCAGGGCAGTGCATATCAGAATGGCACATACCAGAACACAGGATATCAGCAGAACGGTGCTTACCAGAATGGTGGATATCAGAATACCAACGGTGCATTTTATCAGAACGCACAGCCGACTGGTAAAAAACAAAAGAAAAAGAGAGAAAGAAAACCGGGTGGATTTGGAACGAAACTTGCAAAATGCGCAGCCATCGCGTTAGTCTTTGGACTGGTATCAGGCACTGCATTTGAGGGTGTACATCTTGTATCGTCCAAGGCATTTGGCAATGATGAAATCGCAGTATCAGACAGCGGCAGTCAGAATGCACTGACCAAAGCAGACAACAAGGTGGAGGCAACTTCCACATCGTCGAATTATGTAGCAACGGATGTATCTGACATCGTATCATCCGTAATGCCGTCCATCGTGGCAATCACAAATGTGAGCGAGACCGAATACCAGAGTTTCTGGGGCGGTATGCCACAGACTTATGAGAGCACAAGCTGTGGATCCGGTATCATCGTAAGTCAGGATGATAATTATCTTTATATTGCAACGAATAATCACGTAGTAAACGGTGCAAACAGTCTGACAGTTACATTTAATGATGAGTCAACAGTCAGCGCAGAGGTAAAAGGAACAGTTCCTTCTACGGATCTTGCAGTCATCCGTGTAGCGTTAAGCAGCATTGAAAGTGATACGATGAATAATATTAAAGTAGCCACACTTGGTGATTCTGACAGCTTAAAAGTTGGTAATTCCTGTATCGCAATCGGTAACGCACTTGGTTATGGACAGTCTGTAACCGTTGGTTATATCAGTGCATTGAACCGTCAGGTATCTGTCAGTGATTCAGAGAGTGACACAAGCTATACTGCAGATCTGATCCAGACAGATGCAGCAATCAACCCTGGTAACAGTGGTGGTGCATTACTCAGTGCAAACGGTGAGGTTATCGGTATCAACTCTGTAAAATATTCCGATACTTCCGTAGAGGGTATTGGATATGCAATCCCGATCAATACGGCAGCACCGATTATCAATGATCTGATCACGAAAGAAAAAGTAGATGAGTCTGACAGCGCATACCTTGGTATCGCAGGTGTCGATGTAACAGATGATGTTGCAAAAACTTATAACATGCCATCCGGTGTTTATGTTGCACAGGTAACCGGAGGTTCGGCAGCAGAGCAGGCAGGTATCCAGAAAGGTGATATCATCACAGAGTTTGACGGAAAACAGATTGGTTCCATGGAAGAACTTTCATCTACAATGGAGTATTATAAAGCAGGTACAACGGTTGATGTGAAGATTGAGCGTTCTACGAATGGTGAATATCAGGAGCAGACGATTTCTGTAACACTTGGCAAGAAAAATTAATGGAATGATTGTATAGGGAGTGGGCGAAATGCCCACTCCTTTTTTGGTGAACGCCGTTTGTGCGTCCCTCCGCTATCGACTTTTGCTAGGATGTGTGCTATGATATTTCAGAGTCTGCTGTGTAATAATGTTTATCGCAGATGATGATTTCATATAATAAAAATAGGTCTGGGGCGTATCGCGTCCGGAATGGAGGATTTACGTTGTCAAAGTTTGAGGATTTCAGAAATCAATACAATTCTTTTTTATATAAAGATTATTCCGTAGAGTATATCGAAAGTGCATATCGGATCGTGTATCATTTTGAGATACCGGGGCTGTGTGAATTTCAGTCAAAGTGGGAGTTCCCGGCAAAGGAGCGCGTGGATGAGACAATCTTAAAGGCGCTTGCATTTCATCTTGGAATGGCAGAGACAATCAGCTACTGGAAATGTGCCTGCCCGAAGCAGTTAAAAATTTTGTGTGGAACACTTTCCGCAGAACAGAAAAAATGGTGGAAAAAGTTATATTACAACGGACTTGGCGAGTTTATGTACCGCAATGGAATCGTGGTTTCAAAAGAGGATCTTGTTACGATCGAATGTGAGGACAAAGCGTGCGCACCACTGCATGACACACAGTCCTATGATGGATGTCTGGTGTCTGTCGGCGGTGGAAAGGATTCCGTGGTTTCCCTTGAGGTGTTAAAGGGAGAAAAGATTACTACTTACAGTATCAATGGCAATGCGACCACAAAAAATGTCATTGCAGTCTGTGACCACAAACAGGGAGACTACGCTGCAAAACGTATTCTCGACAAAAAGATTTTAGAACTTAATGCAGAGGGATATTTAAACGGACACATTCCGTTCTCTGCAGTCGTTGCATTTTCATCCTTTATTTCAGCATTTTTGAGTGGCAACCGCTATATCGTGCTTTCGAATGAGACAAGTGCAAACGAGACGACGGTAAAAGATTCTTTTGTCAACCATCAATATTCAAAGAGCTTTGAGTTTGAGCAGGATTTTGTATCATATATAAAGAAAGTGACAGATTCAGATATCCATTATTTCAGTCTCTTACGTCCGCTCACTGAGATGCAGATTGCGTGGCTGTTTTCAAAATGTAAGAGTTATCATGAAGTATTCCGGAGCTGTAATGCGGGAAGCAAACAGGGAATCTGGTGCTGCAACTGCCCGAAATGTCTGTTTGTCTATATCATTTTAACTCCGTTTTTATCACAGGAAGAACTGGTGCACATTTTCGGAGAAAATCTGTTGGAAAAAGATTCGCTTGATCTTGATTTTAGAGAGCTGACCGGCATTGAGGAGAACAAACCGTTTGAGTGCGTGGGAACCAGACGCGAAGTCCTTGTTGCATTAAAGACATTTATTGCACGCGGTGGAAAGAGTCTTTTAACCGAGCGCTATAAAGAAACGATCGAAGCTGCTCCGGGAGAGTTAGATGAGATGCTTTCCGAGTGGGTATCCGAAAACCAGGTGCCGGAGCATTTCTTAGAGATTTTAAAGGATTTTATGAATCGGGCATAAACAGCAGGAATAGAGATGCCCTGGGGAACGGGCAGGAATGGAGATTAAGATGGACATCATCAGTGAGTTGAATGGAAAACGGATTTTGATCTGGGGTTACGGCAGAGAAGGAAAGGCGACAGAGCACTTTCTGCAGAGATGCGTAAAACCGGCGTCCGTGGATATATTTGAGGGGAAGAAAGAAGAGATCGACGAGGATGATTACGATTTTATCATAAAAAGTCCTGGCATTGTGATGAATGAGGAAAATCCAAAATATACCTCAGAGACAGAATTATTTTTACAGCAGTTTCGTGACCAGGTAATAGGAATCACCGGAACCAAAGGGAAAAGTACGACGTCTGCAATGCTCTATACTGTTTTGAAGGCATGCAGCGGCAGACCGGTGTTACTGCTCGGAAATATTGGACAGCCTTGTCTTGATTATTTCGATGAAGTGACAGAAGATACGATTATTGTTTATGAGATGTCCTGCCATCAGCTTGCACATACGAATGTGTCACCGCACATTGCAATCTTTTTAAATCTCTATGAGGAGCATCTTGATTATTATGGAACGGTAGAAAAATATTTTGAGGCAAAGAGCCATATTGCGGCGTATCAGAAGAGCGGAGATTATTTCTTTGTGGGAGAAAATGTACCGCAGATCGATACAAAGGCGCAAAGGACAGTGCTTCATCAGCCCAAAGGTGTGCATTATGAATTGAAACTTGCCGGAGAGCATAATCAGTATGATGCACAGTTTGTGGAGCGTGTGGCAGAACTGCTTGGATGCGAAAAAGAGGCTGTGTTAAAGAGCATGGCAGACTTTGAAGGACTGCCGCACCGCCTGCAGTATGTCGGAACTTATCGGGGCGTCAGATATTATGACGATTCGATTTCAACGATCCCGGAGGCTGCCATCAATGCGGCGATGAGTATTCCGGATGCAAAGACGGTCCTGATTGGGGGTATGGACCGTGGAATTAATTATGATCTTCTGGTCGCATTTATCAGGAAGCATAAAGAATTTCAGTTTATCTGTGCATACGCATCCGGAAAACGTATTTTCGGGGAAGTCGGCGACTGTGAGAACTGTGTCTATGCGGAAGATTTAGAGCAGGCAGTTGAAGCAGCAGTACAGATGACCGAACCGGGAGGCGCATGTATCCTTTCACCGGCAGCAGCATCTTACGGTTATTTTAAAAACTTTGAGGAGCGTGGAGAAACATTTCAGAAGTATGTCCATGCTTTTGCACAGTAAGGTGACAGATTTTCAGGGAAAAACATACAGAACAGAGAAAATAATTTTACGTCTTGCAAAAGCGGAAAAATTCCTGTATGGTAGTAGATGAATGAATTTTTGAAAAGCGAATCTGTCATATTTGCAGGAATTATTGCAAAAGAATGTTTTTTTAAACTTTAAAATGCAAGATTGCAGAATGAAAAATGCAAAAAGAGCAAATGTACGCAACAGAAAGACAGGTTGAAACATGGATTTATTCGAATATATGAGAGAACAGAAAAAAGAGACGGAGTCACCGCTTGCATCGCGTCTGCGGCCGACGACTTTAGATGAGATGGTCGGACAGCAGCATATCATCGGGAAGGACAAGTTACTGTACCGTGCGATCAAGGCGGATAAGCTCAGCTCCATCATCCTCTATGGACCTCCGGGAACCGGAAAGACAACGCTTGCGAAGGTTATTGCCAATTCCACAAGCGCAGAATTTTTACAGATGAATGCAACTTCTGCCGGGAAGAAAGACATGGAAGATGTCATTGCTAAGGCGAAGAATAACATGGGGATGTTTGGAAAAAAGACGATCCTGTTTATCGACGAGATCCATCGTTTTAATAAGGGACAGCAGGATTATCTTCTGCCGTTCGTGGAAGATGGAACCATCATCTTAATCGGTGCGACGACTGAGAATCCTTATTTTGAAGTCAATGGGGCTCTTCTTTCCCGTTCGATCATTTTTGAACTGAAAAGCTTAGAAAAAGAGGATATCAAAACTCTTATTTTGCGGGCGGTAAATGATACGCAAAAAGGTATGGGTGCATACCATGCCGTGATTGATGAGGATGCCTTAGATTTCCTTGCAGATATCTCAAATGGTGATGCGCGTGCCGCATTGACTGCGGTGGAGCTTGGAATCCTTACAACTGAGCGCAGCGGGGACGGTCTGATACATATCACGCTTTCCGTTGCTTCCGAATGTATCCAGAAGCGTGTGGTAAAGTACGATAAGTCCGGCGATAACCATTACGATACCGTATCTGCGTTTATCAAAAGTATGCGCGGATCCGATCCGGATGCGGCAGTCTATTATTTAGCGCGGATGCTGTATGCGGGGGAGGATATCAAGTTTATTGCAAGAAGGATCATGATCTGTGCCTCAGAGGATGTGAGCAATGCAGATCCGATGGCACTCGTGGTTGCAACGTCAGCGGCACAGGCGGTAGAACGTATTGGAATGCCGGAAGCGCAGATCATCTTAGCGCAGGCGGTTACCTATGTGGCGAGTGCGCCAAAGAGCAACTCCGCCGTTACGGCGATCAGCGAGGCGATGGAGACAGTCAAAAATACGATGACAGCTCCGGTTCCGCCACATTTACAGGACGCCCACTACAAATCATCATCGAAGCTCGGTCACGGCGTAGGCTATAAATATGCGCATGACTATCCGAATCATTATGTAGAGCAGCAGTATCTGCCGGACGGACTGACCGGCCGGAAGTTTTACAGACCGTCAGAAAACGGTTATGAAAAGCAGATCAGAGAATATTTCCACAAGATCAAAGGGGAATATTCCCATGAATGATAAATAATGTATAGCGAACCAAGAGGAGGAAGCAAACAATGCAATCTTACCAGGAAATGACAAAGGAAGAACTGTTAGCCGAAAAGAAATCACTCGAGGCAGAGTACAAGAAATTCCAGCAGCGTGGATTAAAACTTGACATGTCCAGAGGAAAGCCATCCCAGGAACAGCTTGATCTGTCAATGGGGATGATGGACGTCTTAGCATCCTATGTGGATCTGACCTGTGAAGACGGAACAGACTGCCGCAACTACGGTGTGCTTGACGGTATCCATGAGGCGAAAGTGCTCATCGGCGATATGATCGAGTGCAACCCGGATAATATCATTATCTATGGCAACTCCAGTTTAAATATCATGTACGATACGATTGCACGTTCCATGACACACGGTGTTATGGGAAGTACTCCATGGTGCAAATTAGATAAAGTAAAATTTTTATGCCCGGTTCCGGGATATGACAGACATTTTGCCATCACAGAATATTTTGGCATTGAAATGATTAATGTACCAATGCTGCCAACCGGTCCGGATATGGATATGGTAGAAGATTTAGTCAGCAAAGATGAGGCAATCAAAGGTATCTGGTGTGTTCCGAAATATTCCAACCCACAGGGTATCACCTATTCAGATGAGACTGTGCGCCGTTTTGCAAGATTGAAACCGGCTGCAAAAGATTTCCGTATCTACTGGGATAACGCTTACTGTGTACATCATTTATATGATATCGATCAGGATCATCTGATTGAGATCCTTGCAGAGTGTAAGCGTGCAGGAAACCCGGATATGGTATACAAATTCTGTTCCACCAGTAAGATCACATTCCCTGGTTCCGGTGTTGCTGCAATCGCAACTTCCGCAAACAACTTGGAGGATATCAAAAAACAGTTAAAGGTTCAGACCATTGGTCATGATAAGGTAAATCAGCTCCGCCATGTACGTTTCTTTAAGAACATCCACGGCATCACAGAGCATATGCGCAAACATGCTGCATCCTTACGTCCGAAGTTCGAGATGATCACAGACATGTTTGACAAAGAACTTGGCGATTTGGGCGTAGGAACCTGGTACAAACCAAAGGGAGGCTACTTCATCACCTATGAGACTTTAGAGGGCTGTGCAAAGAATGTTGTTGCAAAAGCAAAAAAAGCAGGTGTTGTGATGACTCCGGCAGGTGCACCGTTCCCGTATGGAAAGGATCCGAAAGATTCCGTAATCCGTATCGCACCGTCTTATCCAAGCTTAGAGGATCTGACAACAGCAGCAGAAATCTTTGTTGTTTGTGTGAAATTAGCAAGTATTGAGAAGATCTTAGAAGAAAAATAACAGATTAGATTACACACGCTGCGGTAACATTATTATCTGGAATACAGGAATTACCGCAGCGAAAAAGTTTGTAAGTAAAAATGCAGGAACCATAAAATATGATTCCTGCATTTTTTTCATGTGATAGAATTTACATATTAATTTTCTGTTTCAGTTCCGGCAGTTTCGGTGGTAGAACCGTTTTTCCATTTGTCAAATTTCTCCAAAACAGCATCATAGGTACGCTGGGAAATATCCGGCAGATCTTTGCCCCAGGATTTTGTTGCATCTTCAAAGCCTTTTTTGAAAGCGTCGATCAGAAGATCTGCTTTTTCCGGATCGTTGCCGGAAAGGGCTTTTGCAAAATCAAGGATACGGTCAGAGGTCTGCTCTACACCCCAGTAGCCGTCCTCAGCGATATCTGCCTGAGCCTGTTTCTGTGTTTCCTCATCAACGGTAAAGTTACCATCTGCTAAGAAGCTCCACATGGAATCGGCATTTGCGATTGCGGTTCCCTGCTTGGTCATCATTTTTTCAACCAGGCTGCGTAACTGGGAAGTACGCTGCTCAGCATCTGCTTTTAATTTTGCAACCATTGCATAGTCAGTTTTTTTGGTAACGGTATCCTTGTCTGTTTGAGAAGATTTCTCATATACGACACCGGTTTCTGCCTTATCAGATGTTGTGGTTTTGTCTGTAGATGTAGAAGCTGTCTTAGAAGCTGTGCCTGTCTGATAGCTGTTAGTTGTTGAATTTACGCTGTTAATTGCATTCATAGTCATAAATAATTCCTCCATTCCAGTAAATGAATGACTGATTTGTTCATGCATTTTTTCCTTTTTCTTCTGTAAAATATATCGGCTTTTCGGGAAAAATAATTTAGATGGAATTGACCTTTTTGCCTTAAAATGATAAGATTTATGTTGTATACAAAAAACAACGAAAATACATGACGATGGTATGGAGATTATGAAGGAAATATCAGTAAAAGCACTTGCAAAAATAAATCTTGGGCTTGATGTTGTGCGCAGACGTGAGGATGGGTACCATGAAGTGAAAATGGTCATGCAGACCATCCACCTGTTTGACCGTCTTGAAATGAAAAAGACAGCAGGCGGGATTACAATGACGACAAATCTGTCTTTTCTGCCGACAAATGAGAATAATCTTGTCTACAAGGCAGCAAAACTTCTGATGGATGAATTTCAGATCAGGGACGGTATCGATGTGAAGCTGCACAAGTATATTCCGGTCGCAGCGGGAATGGCCGGTGGAAGTACAGATGCTGCAGCGGTACTTTATGGTATGAACCGTATGTTTGAACTTGGACTGTCCAAAGAAGAACTGATGCAGCGTGGGGTTAAGATCGGTGCAGATGTTCCTTACTGCATTATGCGTGGAACCGCACTTGCAGAAGGAATTGGTGAGCAGCTTACCGCACTTCCACCGATGGTAAAATGTCCGATACTGATCGCAAAACCACAGATTTCTGTATCGACAAAGTTTGTATATGAGAATCTGAAGCTGGATGAAAATACAGTTCATCCGGATATTGACCGTCTGGTGGAAGACATCAGACGAAAAGACCTTGCAGCCATTACCTCAGATATGGGAAATGTTTTAGAAACTGTGACGATTCCGAATTATCCGGTAATCGCAGAGATCAAAGAACATATGATGGAACATGGAGCTGCGGGAGCTATGATGAGCGGGAGTGGTCCGACGGTATTCGGACTGTTTGATGATAAGGAGAAAGCGGTTGCGGCATATGAGGCGATGCAGGCATCCAGACTGGCAAAGCAGGTTTACCTGACCAGTATTTACAACAACATGAGATAAGCGAAGAAATGGAGGAAAACAGGTTTATGACAGACGATTTGACGCTGAATATGGATGCGTATCTGCCACTTCGGGATGTGGTGTTTAACACACTGCGTGAGGCGATTTTAAAAGGAGAGTTAAAACCCGGAGAGCGTCTGATGGAACTGCAGCTTGCTGCAAAGTTAGGCGTCAGCCGTACACCGATCCGTGAGGCGATCCGCATGTTAGAGCAGGAGGGCTTAGCGGTCACGATTCCGAGAAAAGGTGCGGAAGTCGCCAAGATGACAGAAAAGGATATGGAGGATGTGCTTCAGATCCGTGATGCGTTAGATGAACTTGCAGCATCGATTGCATGTGAGCAGATGACAAAGGAACAGTTAGATACTCTGACGGAAACAATGCATGAGTTTGAGGAATCTACCAAATCGAAGGATTTGAAAAAGATCGCCGCTGCGGATGTGCAGTTTCACGATATTATTTATCAGGCGACCGGCAATCCAAAACTCGTCAATATGCTCAATAATTTGAGAGAGCAGATGTACCGTTACCGTGTGGAATATTTAAAGGATGAGAGAAATTATCCGACACTGATGCGGGAACATAGTGAGATCGTGGAAGGATTGATGACAAAGGATAAGGGACGTGTGACAGAAGCAATGCATAAGCATGTCAAAAATCAGGTTGTGGCGGTCAAGGAAATGATCAGAGAGCAGGAGTAAGGGAGCTTTGTATAATCTGGTTAAAATTGCATAGAATAAGGGAAATGAATTTTTGAGGATAAGCCGTAGGCTTATCCTTTTTTAGTTGCCGGGAAATGAGGGATATTATGAAGGAAAAGGTAGCGGTTTCAAAGAGATTAAGTGAGAATATCGCGCAGATGGAGGAGTTTTTTCATGAGTGCGATGATATTAAAAAGAAGGAATTGATGCTTGGCAGGCAGATGGATGTGGCATGTTATCTGACGTTTATTGAGGTGTCGGTGGACATGGGGACTTCGGCACTGAGTGAGGTGCTGAAGTATTTAAAGGGGCTTGGGAAGGAAGAAATTTATCAGGCATTGGAGCAGAATGCGCTGGGAATTTCGGATGCAACTTATTTTGATACGATAGAGGATGCGGTGGACGGGCTTTTGACCGGAGAGGTGATCCTGTTTGTGGACGGATTTGACAGGGCGGTAAAGATACCGGACGACGGTTATCCGAATATGGGGATCACGGAGGCGGATTCTGAAAAGGTCATAAGGGGTTCAAACGAGGGGTTTTGTGATTCGGTAAAACAGAATGCGGCGCTGATTAGAAAGCGTATCCGTTCCCCGAAAGTCAAGGTGAAGCAGAAAAAATGTGGTATGCGCTCGAATACCAATGTTTATCTTGTTTTTATGGAGGATCTGGTGTATCCGGGACTGGTACGGGAGATCGGGCACAGGCTGGAGGGATTTGAGATCGACGGGGTGTTAGACAGTGGTGTGATCGAACAGCTCACTGAGGAGAAGTGGTATTCCCCATTTCCACAGTTTCAGACGACAGAGCGGCCGGATCGTGCAGCAATGGCTGTTTTGGAGGGAAGGGTGGTTGTGCTTTCTGACAATTCCCCGGTGGGGCTGATCCTGCCGACTGATTATAATTCGTTCATTAAGACGAGCGATGATTATTACAACCGGTGGGAAATCGCAAGTTTCGGCAGGCTTTTGCGCTATGTCGCATCTTTCTTTGCCATGACTCTGCCGGGATTTTATCTTGCCGTGACAAATTTCCATACGCAGATTCTGCCGACGATGCTTCTTTTGTCTTTTGCGGATGCGAGGAGCGGTGTGCCGTTCCCGGCGGTGGTTGAGGTGATTTTGATGGAACTTTCATTTGAACTATTAAGAGAGGCAGGCGTGCGTCTGCCCGGCGCCATGGGAAATACGATCGGTATTGTAGGAGGACTGATCATCGGACAGGCGGCGGTCGAGGCAAATCTTGTCAGCCCGATCGTGGTGATCGTCATCTCATTTACTGCGCTCTGTTCCTTTGCAATTCCAAATGAGGAATTTGCGACGGCATTCCGTCTGTTGAAGTTCTTCTTTATCGGAATGTGTGCGTGGTTAGGCTACTTTGGCATGCTGCTTGGACTGCTCTTTGTATTGATCCATCTTGCGCATTTAAAAAGCTTTGGCATCCCATATCTGATGCCGTTTGTCGGGGCAGATCTGACGGACTATGAAGACGAACGTGATTTCCTGTGGAGATGGCCGATCCGCAAACTGACAAAACGTCCGATCTACGCCCGGCGGGAGGAGCGGGTGAAACTGAAATTGAAATAAGGATGAATGTTTGAAACAAACACCAAATAAAAAGGAGTACAAGGAATTATGTTTTCATCAAACGAAAAAATTTCAGGCCGCCAGGCATTCCGCCTTTTGGTATTTGATCTTTTAGGACTTGGCACGCTTCTGATCCCGGCTGCGGTCGCCGGGTTCTGCGGGCGGGACGGCATTTTCTGCATTATTGTGGGAACAGTACTTGGACTTTTATTTTTACGCCTTCTGGTGTATGCAGTGGGGGATATGCAGGGCAGCTTTGCAGAATATACGGAAAAAATGTGTGGGACATTTTTCGGAAAGACCATACAGGCGGGATATTTTCTGTATCTGATGCTGTTAGCAGGGTATACGGCGTATCTGTTTTCTGTGACGGTGTTAAACAACCTGCTGCGGGGGGAGTCTTTTTATCTTGTACTGGTGCTGATCCTTGGACTTGTCTGGTATGGGCTGTTAAGCGGGATTGAGGGGCGGGCGCGTGTCTACGAACTGCTATTCTGGTTTATCCTGATACCGCTTTTTATCATGTTAGCGTCCGCACTGGATGAAGTGAAAACAGATTACTGGAATCCTGTATTTTTTACGGGAAAAAGAGATTTTTTTGCGGGAAGTTATTATGTGTTTATCTGTTCGTCACTTATTTTTCTGATTTTGTTTCTGGGAGGGTATCTGCGAAAGCGGGAAAGCCTGATGAAAGTGGGGAGGCTTGCGTTGATTTTTACCGGATGCTTAGAGGCAGGACTTTATCTGATCTTGCTTGGGGTATTTGGCGGTGCGGCACTCTCAGACATGCAGACTCCGGCGATCACACTGATGAGCACGATCAAAATCACAGGTGGATTTTTAAAGCGTGCTGATGCATTTATGTTTGGAATCTGGTTTTTTACACTGTATGCACTGCTAAACAGTGCAGTATTTTATGCAGAAATGTTATTAAATGGTTTATATCATGCAAAAAAAAGACAGGCATTGTGGAAAAAGTGGGAGCGGGCGGCGGTGTTTGCAGCAGTTTTTGGTGTGGCGGTGTTATTGTATAACTCGAAAGAAAATACCGTGCTGTATGAAAAATTTCTGTGGTATATCGGAACACCATTTCTGGTGCTTATCCCGGTAGTGTTGGCGATCATACGGTGTGCAGGACAGAGAAAAAAACATCTGAGATCCGGAGCGGTTATTTGTGTTCTGCTGGGACTGATGGGGCTTTCCGGCTGTGCAACGGCAGAACTTGAGGAGCGCAATTTTCCGATCGAGATGGCAGTCAGTGACATGGAGCAGTTTGACAGGGAATGGCTGAATGCCGACGAGTCCGGGAACCGCATGGTGGATTACAGCCACATGAAAGTCATTTTACTGGATCAGAAATTTTTGGAAGATGCCCAAAATATGGATGCATTTCTGGAAATCCTGGAAAAAAAGAGTGACGTGCCGAGAAACACCTATCTTGCGGTGGCAGAGGATGCAGAGGCTGTATTAAAATTACAGAAAAATATGGAAGAGTCCGTTGGCACTTATCTTGAAGATTATTTTGAAAATGTGTCCGAGATCAAAAAAACTGCCTATCCGACACTCGGGATGCTTTATCAGGAGCAGGAAAACAAAATGGAAACCCTGTTTATCCCCTATGTGGAGGAAGTGGACCAAAAGCCTGCCGTGACAAAGTATTATGTCTGGAAACGCGGGGAGGCGGAAGGAATGTTTGACAGCCAGACGGCGCTGCTTTCTTTTTTTACACAGAATCAGAAGGAAGAATACACACTGACACTTGCGGACGGAGTGGATGTGCGTTTGTTTGCACCGCATAATCAGGTTGTCTTTTCACAGGCAAAAGAAAAACAGATTATCGCAGAGATCAGCTGCAGCGGAGAGATCCTGTATGAAAAACCGGGATGGAGGCAGAAATTGCAGTCTGAATATGGTCAGAATTTAAAATCTGGGGATATAAAAAAGATGTTGGAAAAGGAACTTGAAGATTATTTTCAGCAAACTGCACAGAAAGTGACAGTCGACTGCGCGAACAGCTATAAAAAACTTGGCGGACAGCGCAGGGACTGGTATCTGCTTTATCAGAAGCAGCCGGAGCAGTATGAAAAAGATATGGAAATCATTTACCGGGTGAAGGTTGACTGGGTAAATATGGGTGAGTGAAAAAGGGATTATTTAACACTGTATAAAAACCCAGATAAGTGGAATACTCCTCCTATCAAACAAAAAAAAGGAGTATTCCAATGAAATTTCCAACCATAAAATCAAAAAAAGATTCCCTTTACATAACCCTGTTTTTTTTATTTTCCATTGCCTGCATTGCCGGGTTACGGTACGAGCAGCGGCTTGAGATGCAAAAAGGCATCGCAGAAAAGATTATACGTTTTCATGTGATCGCAAACAGTGATACGAAAGCGGATCAGAATTTAAAACTTGCTGTGCGTGATGCAGTCGGAATCAAAATGTCAGGGCTTTTAAAAGATGCAGCCGACCGGAGCCGGTCGGAGGCTGTGATCCGGAAAAATATGGAGGACATGAAGCAGACGGCAGAGAAAGTCATTGCGGAGAGAGGTTATGACTATGATGTGGATATCTGTCTGACAGATACGGATTTTCCGGTAAAAACGTATGGTGCGTATACATTTCCGGCGGGAAATTATGAGGCGCTTGAGATCGTGATCGGAGCGGGAAAGGGACACAACTGGTGGTGTGTGATGTACCCGAACATGTGCTTTTCGGATACCATGTATGAGGTGATCGATGAGGATGCAAGAAGTTCGCTAAAAAGAGTTTTGTCGGAAGATGAATATCAGCAGGTACTTGCCTCCGGAGATTATCAGGTAAAATTTAAGTCATTTGAAATTTTAAAAGGGCTGTATGATGAAAAATAGTATTGAATATCAGGCGAAAAGCGTATAATATAGTTCTGATGTAAAGAAACAACAGGAAATGAGGATTAGAATGACAAAAGAAGTACTGGTAACCATCAGCGGGCTTCAGTTTTCACCGGAAACTGAGAGTGAATCCGTGGAACTGATCACATCCGGCAGTTATTATAAAAAAAATGGAAAACATTATATCATCTATGATGAAGTCAACGAGGGATTTTCCGAGACAACACGAAATATCATCAAACTGAATGATGATTTTATGGATATCACCAGGAGAGGTGTATCGAATGTACATATGATGTTTGAGAAAAACCGGAAGAATGTGACCTATTATTATACGCCGTATGGAAGCCTTCTGATCGGGATCGACGCAAAAAGTGTGGATGTGCAGGAGACAGAAAATGATATTGATGTCAAGGTCAATTACGAACTCGAGGTCAATTATGAGCATATGGCAGACTGCTGTATCACAATGAATATTAAGTCAAAAGATGCGGGAGATTTCCGGATCACAGGGGCAGAATGAGAAAAAAGGACGGGAAAGCACAGTCCGGATGTCACGAAAATGACATCCGGACTGCGGATTCCCGTCCTTTTATACAGCATAAAAGATTAATGTTCCATCTTCCATATTGCCACAGAATAGCCAGGCAGGTCTGTTCCACCGCCAAAGTCGTGCGGGGTATCGGTGATCAGTTCCTGTGCCGTGCCGCATCCGGCATCGAAATCTGCGTGGAAACTGTTTTCATCCGCGTTGATCGCTACATAGATGCGCTCATGTTCACTTTTACGTTCAAAAATGCACTGGCGGTTTGTCAGGAGCACAGAGCGGAAGGAACCGTAATTTAATGCTTCCGAGTTCTTTTTGATCTCGGAAAGCCGGCTGATCGTCTCAGAAAGATCGTTCCATTCCGGTGCGTCAAAACATGCGCGCAGAGCCGGATCGCCTTCTTCTTTTCTCGCTTTTGCACCCCATTCACTGCCGTAGTAAACGCACGGGATACCTGGCATACCGAACAGCATGCCGTAGATCAGCGGCAGATGTTTTTCGTTGGTTAAAATACTTGCGATTCTTGTGACATCGTGATTGTCCACAAAGCAGAGCAGGTGTTTACCCTTATAGAGTGTCCAGTTGTCCGGTCCGAACTGGCGCAGCAGGGAGTGGTTGATCTCAAACATATTCATGCTGTTGAAGCTGGAATAAAGTCCTTTGTAGCACTCATAGTTGGTCACAGAGTGCAGCATGGAATCGTTCATCCACTGATTGTAATCGCCGTGTAATGTCTCGCCGACCAGGAAGAAGTCCGGTTTTAAACTGTCGCAGAAGCTGCGCAGGCGGCGTAAGAAATCATGGTCAAGGCAGTATGCAACGTCGAGGCGCAGGCCGTCGATATCAAATTCTTCCACCCATCCTTTGATCGCTGCAAAAATGTGCTGGATGACATCTTCATTTCTGAGATTTAATTTGACCAGATCGTAGTTACCTTCCCAGCCCTCATACCACAGACCGTCGTTATAGTTTGAGTTGCCGTCAAAACTGATGTGGAACCAGTCTTTGTACGGGGAATCCCATTTTTTCTCCAAAACATCCTGAAATGCCCAGAAACCGCGGCCAACATGGTTGAATACACCGTCTAATACAACTTTGATGCCTTCTTTATGAAGATTGTCACAGATTGTGGCAAAGTCTTCATTCGTACCGAGTCTGGTATCGATCTTTGTATAATCCCTGGTATTGTAACCGTGTGTGTCAGACTCAAAGACCGGGGAAAAATAGATGGCATTGGCGCCAAGTTTTTTGATGTGCGGAATCCAGTCATTGACCTTTAAAATACGATGCTCTAAAACGCCGTCATTCTCAAACGGAGCACCGCAGAATCCAAGCGGATATATCTGATAAAAAACACTTTCGTAAGCCCACATAAGAAAACCTCCAAATTATTTTTGACTCATATCATATGATTTTTTAGAACATGCGCGCTGTGCACTGATCACAGTATCACGGAAACCGCCATGTTCTAAAGCTGCAACTGCCTCAATGGTCGTACCGCCCGGAGAGCAGACAGCATCTTTTAATTCGCCCGGATGCTTTCCGGTCTCTAATACCATTTTTGCGGCGCCCAAAACAGACTGGGCAGCAAATTTATAAGCCTGTGCGCGCGGCATGCCGTCTGCAACGGCGGCGTCTGCCATTGCCTCAATAAACATATAGACATAGGCAGGGGAAGAACCGGAAACGCCGACAACGGCATCCATCATGCTTTCCGGTACAACTTCTGCACGGCCGAAGCTGTTGAATAAGGACTCAACGAGCTTTACTTCCTCTGGTGTTACCTTGTCATTCGGACAGAGTGCACTCATCGCAGCGCCTACAAGCGCCGGGGTGTTTGGCATGGCGCGGATCAGTCTGACCTCACCGAGCAGCGCCTCGATATTTGCGATCGGCTGTCCGGCTGCAATCGAAACTACGATACAGTCCGGTTTTAAATGACCTTTGATCTGCGGAAGTACTTCGGAAAATTTATTTGGTTTTACAGCGAGAAACAAAATATCGCTTCGTTCTGCAACGACCTCGTTTGACTGGGTTGTCTCTATGGAAAATTTTGTCCGGATCTTATCAAGTGTCTCAGGAGAGTGTGCACTTGCGATGATCTGGCTGGTCGTCACTAAAGATGCATCCAGAATACCGCCGATCATGGCGCTTCCCATATTGCCGGCACCGATAAAACCAATCATTTTATCTAACATAAAATCCTCCTTGTTTTGCGGAGCAAAATGCGACTGCCATTGCAGGAGCAGAGGATTTCCCTCCTTGTTTTGCGTATTTATCATTCAAATTCTATCCTAGTCTATTTGGGGGGAAACGTCAACATTTTATGCAGAGATGAGAATGTGGAATCATAAAATATTTTCCTATGATAATGCAGATCAGGGCAAAATTAACAGACTTGCTGATTCATTTCGTAAATAAGTAGAAATAATGCAATTTTTGCATAATATTATACAAGAAATATGCAGAAAAATACCATATTATTGATAATGTATGTTATATTAGTTTTCATAGGAGAAAAACATGGCAACTGAAAGAAAAACATTGACACAGCTGGCTGTGCCAATATGCTTAGAGACTTTATTTTATATGCTTTCAGGCATGGTCGATACACTTATGTTATCGTCTGTAAGCGACCAGGCTGTGGGAGCTGTCGGAACAGCAAATACGTATATAAGTGTTTTTATCATCATGTTCGGGGTAATATCATCCGGTATGGTAGCAGTTATGTCACAAAATATCGGAGCGGGGAGACCTGGAATTGCATATCAGGCCAGACAGCTTGGACTTATGTTTAACGCACTGACAGGTATCCTTATGTCGGTTATTATTGCCTTTTTTTCTGGAGAAATACTTAGAATCGTAAGTATTTCTCCGGCTTTGCTTGAGCCGGCAGAAACATACCTTAAAATTGTTGGAGGTGCATGTGTTTTAAATGCGCTTATTCCCATTTTTTCCAGCTATCTCAGAGTGTTTGGATATACAAAGCATTCCTTGATAGGAACGATTGCAGGAAATGCCATTAATATAATATTTAATTCAGTGTTCCTGTTTGTATTTCATTGGGGAGTAATGGGCGTTGCTATTGCCACAGTTATTTCAAAAGTTGTGAACCTTATCATTGTAGCAGGCATGGGTGCTGTACTGATAAAGGCAAAGCAGAGTCCGGAGCGCATTCCGCCACGGAAGATACTTGCGCAGATTGTTAAGATAGGTTTTCCTTCTGCATTTGAAACAGCACTTTATAATGTTGCAATGACACTTATAGTAAGATTCATGAATCAGATGGATGCAGTCGGAATGAATGTTACAGCCCGTTCATATGCTATGCAGATAGCAAATTTTTCGTATTGTATAGGAGCTGCACTTGCACAGGCTAATGCTATTATGACTGGCTGGAGAATTGGATCAAAGGAGTTTGAAGAATGTGACAGGGGTACGCGGAAAGCTGTGGTATATGGTCTTATAACAGCGACGTGCTTCTCTGTGACATTTGCGATGTCCGGACATTTTATAGTTCATATATTTACGGATGATGCGCAAATGATAAATCTTGTGGTAAGGCTGTTAATAGTAGATATATTCCTTGAATTTGGAAGGGTGACAAATCTTGTATATGGTCAGGCATTAAAAACCAGTGGAGATGCGGTTTTTCCGGTTATAATGGGTGCGATATTTATGTATCTGTTTGCAGTTGGTGGAACATATTTTCTTGGAATACATATGGGACTTCAGGCAGTAGGAGCATATATTGCCATGGCAGGTGATGAGTGCGCGAGAGCTGTTGGAATGGTGCTTAGATGGAAGGGCGGAAAATGGAAAAGCAAGAGCCTTGTAGAATTGTAGGAGAGAGTATGTACTTTGAATTAAAGGAAAATAAACCACATGGCACAAAGGACAATCCATTTAGTATATATCACATAGAGAATGCGGGGCGGTCATTTCAGATACCGGTACATTGGCATGATGAATTTGAGATTATATATGTAAAAAGTGGTTTGCTGACGGTAAGTATATCAGGAGAGAGTTATATTGGAAAAGCAGGGGATGCGTTCGTTGTATCGCCGGGCAATCTGCATCTTATGGGCTCACAGACCGGCACTGTGGATTATTTTACATTTTTGTTTCCGTTAAAATATATATCTTTTCGGACCGATGACATGTTAGATGATAAATTGCTTGAACCATTAAATAGCGGTCATTTGATGATAAACCCAAGAGTAAAAGACTCGGCAAAAGAACTGTGTGAGCAGCTGATTGATATATATATAGCAGAAAATGATGAAACTGAGTCAAAAATAACTGCGCAGATAAAGACAAAAATAATTCTTTTACAATTTATTCTTGAAATGTGGAAGAAAGGATTTGTAATAGAAAATGATACAAGCGGCAGAAATATTGTAGAAAAAGAGATGGTTTCATATATACAGCAGAATTTTACAGGAAAGATATCGCTAAAGGAATTTGGGGAACAGTTTCATCTTTCGGAAAAATATATATCGCGGTATTTTAAGGAACATTTCCATATTACATTGTCGCAATATATAACATATTTACGTTTGGAGAATGCAAAACAGTTGTTACAGGACACCGATCTTTCAGTGACGGAGACAGCTATGCAGAGCGGATACCAGAATGTAAGCTATTTTATCAGAAGTTTCAAAAAAGCATATGGCATTTCTCCACTGAAATATAGAAACAGCGGGATATTGACAAAAATATAGCTATCGACTATATTACATACAAATGATAAAAATTATTGACAAAGGCGTTGGAACTAAGAGGGTTCTGACGCTTTTTTTGATTGCAGGCACATGGATCATAAAGCAGTTTGTTGATGATCCGATGATTTTAGGCGTGTGTATGGTCATGCTCGCAACGCCTGTCGGCAGTATGACAGCAATATGATGGAAATTATGATCTGGCGGCAAGAGGAGTTGCGCTTACGGCAATTCTTGCTGTGGTGACGATGCCGGTGGTGTCGGTTTTGATGGGGGCGTGAAAAATGCGTAGAGGTAATCAGAGATTACCTGCACATTAAATTTGGAATATGAGTATATCAAAAAAAACGGACTGAATTATCAGCCCGTTTTTTTGATATGTTTTTTTAGAAATCTGTTAAATCAGCAGCTCTTCTCTCTAAGAAAGCAGTCATACCTTCTGTTTTGTCATGAGTAGAGCAGGTTACGCCGAATAAGTTTGCTTCCATCTCAACAGCGTTCTTGATGTCCATATCATAACCGTTGTTGATTGCTGCTTTTGCAACGGAAACAGCGTAGCTTCCTTTGGAGATGATTTTCTTAGCCATAGCTTTTGCTGTGTTCATTAACTCTTCCGGAGCAACTACTTTATTAACAAGACCGATGCGGTAAGCTTCTGCTGCATCAACGGAATCGCAGGTAAAGATCATCTCTTTTGCGCGTCCCATGCCTACTAAACGGGCAAGTCTCTGTGTACCGCCGAATCCAGGAATGATTCCAAGACCTGTCTCTGGCTGTGCGAAAGTAGCGTTGTCAGATGCGATACGGATATCACATGCCATGGAAATTTCACATCCACCGCCAAGTGCAAAACCATTAACAGCTGCGATCGTTACCTGACGCATGTTCATTAATTTGAAGAATGGTACGGAAGCTCTCATACCGAAAGCTCTTGCTTCAGCTGCGGTAAAGTTTACCATCTCAGAAATATCAGCGCCTGCTACGAAAGATTTGAATTCGTTGCCTTTCTTGTCAGGACCGCCGGTTAAGATTACGACTTTGATGTCGTCTCTTGCTTCGATCTCAGTTAATGCTGTGTTTAACTCGTCTAATGTCTCGCTGTTTAATGCGTTTAATGCTGCTGGTCTTGAAATTGTAAGAACAGCAATCTCCTCAGCAACTTCCAGTTTTAAATTGTTAAAATCGCTCATCGTTTGGAACCCTCCTGAATAGTTTGATAAAAAATTAACAATATACGTTATTAATAGCGTACAGCTTTTCCCTGAATTTGTCAATAGATTATGGGAAAAATTCACTATAAATTTGGTAGAAAAAGTGCTATGATAGGTGGTATGATATTTTGACAAAGACACAGAAAAGAGGAAAAACCATGGACACAAGCAAATCATACTTATCTAAGGTAGTAAAGGAGATGCCGGATTCAGGGATCAAGGACTTTTTTGATATTGCAAATACGATGGAGGGAGCATTGTCACTTGGTGTCGGCGAGCCGGATTTTCCGACACCGGAACATGTCAGGGAGGCAGCGATTGCTTCAATCAAAAGAGGTGAGACAAAGTATACCGATAATCGCGGTACGGTCGAACTCCGTGCGGCATCTGCAGAGTATCTGGAAAAGTTTGGACTTCATTATGACAGAGAAAATGAAATTCTGATCACAATGGGGGCGAGTGAGGGAATCGATCTTGCACTCCGCGCACTGGTGGATCCGGGGGATGAGGTGTTAGTTGTAGAACCTTGCTATGTTTCCTATATTCCGTGTGTGGAATTGTGTGGCGGCATTCCGGTTTCCATCCCGTTAAAGGCAGAGAATAAATTCCGCCTGACGAAGGAAGAACTTGAAGAAAAAATTACAGATAAAACAAAAGTACTGCTGATCTCATTCCCCAACAACCCTACCGGAGCGATCATGGAAAAAGAGGATTTAGAAGCAATCCGTGAGGTTGTGACCGCACATGATATTTTTGTGATTACAGATGAGATTTATGCAGAGCTGACCTATGGCAAAAAGCATGCATCTATTGCGGCGCTGCCGGATATGTATGAGCGTTGTGTGGTATTAAATGGTTTTTCAAAAGCATTTGCAATGACCGGATGGCGTATGGGTATTGCAGCGGGTCCTGCGGAAGTTATTTTTCATATGAATAAGATTCATCAGTTTACGACCATGTCTGCAGGAACAACGTCACAGGTGGCGGCGCTTGAAGCACTGACGAGTCCGGTTCGTGACGAAGAGATCGATGTGATGCGTAAAGAATACGATGAGAGACGAAAGATCATGGTGGACGGGTTCCGGAATATGGGACTGGATGTGACAGAACCGGAAGGTGCATTTTATGTATTCCCGTCGATCAAAAAAACAGGACTTACCAGCATGGAATTTTGTAACCGTCTGCTGCAGGAACAGAAGGTGGCAGTCATTCCGGGAGACGCATTTGGAAGTTGTGCAGAGGGTTACATCCGCTGCTCTTATGCTTATTCCAAAGACATTATTAAGAAATGTTTAGAGAAGATCGCAGTATTTGTCGGCCAGTTTGACCTCAAATAAGGTACTGGTTTGAAAAAAATAAGCGCAGACATGAAGGCTGCTATATAACAAAGAAAGTTTGAGACATACATGTTAAAAGATTACGACTTAAAGCAACTTGTATCCCCATTATTGCAATGGTTTTTAAATCATGCCCGTGTATTGCCATGGCGAGAGGAACCGACTCCATACCGGGTGTGGGTTTCGGAGATCATGCTCCAGCAGACGAGAGTGGAGGCGGTAAAGCCGTATTTTGAGCGGTTTACCACGGCACTGCCGGATGCAAAGGCACTTGCAGTGTGTCCGGAGGATGAACTTTTAAAGCTTTGGGAGGGGTTAGGTTATTATAACCGTGTCAGGAACATGCAAAAAGCGGCTGTGGAAGTTGTGGAAAATTATGGTGGACAACTTCCGGCAGATTATGAGAAACTGTTGAAACTAAAGGGGATCGGCCATTATACAGCGGGAGCGGTCGCATCTATCGCATACGGAATCCCGGTTCCGGCGGTCGATGGAAATGTGCTCCGTGTTTTAACGCGCGTTTCTGCGGATGATACGGATATCATGAAACAGTCATTCCGTAATGAGATGGAAAAATTATTAGAAAAATTGATGCATGGGGCAGACGGCAGAAATGAAAAAAATGTATTTCCATGGATGGAGGATGCAGATGATCTGAGGGCAAAGGTATATCATCAGAATCTTGCCGGTGCGTTTAACCAGGCACTCATGGAACTTGGAGCAACGATCTGTGTGCCAAACGGTGCACCGCTTTGTACCGAATGTCCATGGAAGGATTTTTGTGAGGCAAAAAAACAGGAACTGATCGGACAGATACCAGTCAAGAGCAAGGCAAAACCGCGAAAGATCGAGAAAAAAACGGTTCTGATTTTAAGGGATGATGAGAAGGTTGCAATCCGGAAAAGACCGGCAAAGGGACTTTTGGCAGGACTGTATGAGCTTCCGAATGTGGAAGGAAATATGGGACAGGAGGAAGTACTTTCCATGGTAAAAGAGATGGGGTATGCACCGATCCGTATTCAGCCGTTAGGTGAGGCGAAACATATTTTTTCCCATATCGAATGGCACATGACAGGTTATGCAGTCCGTGTAGAGGAGCCGGAAATGCATCCACAGGTGCAGTGTGAAAAAAATCGTGCAGATGGATTATTATTTGTGGAAGCAGAAGATGCAAAAGAAAAATATGCTATTCCGTCCGCTTTTGCTGCGTATGCGAAATATATGAACATTCTTCTTGGAAATGAAAAGAAAGCTTAAAAGAAAATATTTATAAAAAGAGGGAGCCGGTGCAACAGCACCGGCTATTCATTATGAAAAAGAGTGTGTATGAAAAGTGAAGTAATTCACTATTTGCTGGGAGGAACCTTGCTTATCGGATAAGCAAGGCTACCTGACTTACATCAGGTATGAAAAAAAGTTCTATGAAAAATTTTAACTTGTTGCCTTAACTTTGAATTTAGTATATCGGGGAATTGTGACCGCCGTATGCCCTGTTTGTGAGAATTATGTAAATAAAATATGAACAACTACATACTTTGGCAGAAATTAAGAATATCTAAAGAAAAATTTGATTGGTTTGCGGTAGGAAAATGTGTATAATAGAATGGCTATGGTAAAACAAAGTGGAAAACAAAGTGGAAAACAAGGAGGATTACATGTACGATTGTATCGTGATCGGCGCAGGAATTGCGGGTGCTGTCAGTGCGAGAAAGCTTGCAGAGGAAGCAGGAAAGAAAGTACTGGTTTTAGAGAGACGCAGTCATATCGGAGGTAACTGCTATGATGAGCCGGATGAACATGGAATATTAATACATAATTATGGACCACATATTTTTCATACAGGAATAGAAGAAGTATATCAGTATCTCTCAAGATTTACGGACTGGTATGTATTCGGACATGAGGTGGTAGCAAAGGTCGGGGATCGTCTGATCCCGGTTCCGTTTAATTTAAATACGCTTCATATGGTATATGAAAAGGAAAAAGCAGATGCATTAGAGCAGAAACTGATTGCTGCATACGGAGAGGGAAGCCGCGTGCCGATCATGAAACTGCGGGAAAATGAAGATCCGGACATCCGCGAGATCGCACAGTTTGTGTACGAAAATGTATTTTTAAAATATACCATGAAGCAGTGGGGACAAAAACCGGAGGATATCAGTCCGGAAGTAACAGGACGAGTTCCGGTGCTGGTTTCCTATGATAACCGTTATTTCCAGGATAAATATCAGGGAGTACCCAAAGAAGGATTTACACCGATGTTTGAGCGTATGTTAGATCATGAGAATATCACGGTTGAGACAGGTGTTGACTGCAAAGAACGGCTACGTTTTGAGGAAGATCAGATTTATTTTGATGGAACACCGTTTGACGGAGAGGTTATCTATACGGGCGCACTGGATGAGTTGTTTGACTGTCAGTTTGGAAGGCTTCCATATCGTTCCTTAAGATTTGACTTTGAACATTATGAGAAAGAATCTTATCAGGGACACAGCGTGGTCAATTACACGGTCAGTGAGGATTTTACAAGAATCACAGAGTTTAAGTATCTGACCGGACAAAAGAACACGGACGGAACCACAATCGTGAAAGAGTATCCGTTTGCCTACACAGGAGCGGAGGGAGAAATTCCTTACTATGCGATATTAGAGCCAAAGAACCAGGAACTCTATGAAAAATATCATGCGCTTGCAGGTGGACTGCCGCATTTTTATCTGCTCGGACGACTGGCAGAATACAAATACTATAATATCGATGCGATGACGAAAAAAGCGATGGAACTTGCTGATGCGATCATGGCAGAAAATACAAAAAGATAATCGGAGGATTCATATATGAAATTACTGACATTTGCGATCCCGTGTTACAATTCACAGGATTACATGGAAAACTGTATCAAATCCCTGCTGCCGGGTGGCGATGATGTTGAGATCCTGATCATTGATGATGGGTCAAAAGACAGCACCGGTGACATAGCAGATGCCTATGAGAAGAAATATCCGGGAATCATCCGTGCAATCCATCAGGTAAATGGAGGACACGGAGAGGCTGTCAATGCTGGAATCCGCAATGCGACAGGACTTTATTTTAAAGTGGTAGACAGCGATGACTGGGTAGATGAGGAGGCTTATAAGAAGATTTTAGATAAACTTCGTGAGCTGACCGGCGGCAATCAGACCCTGGATATGTTTATTGCCAATTATGTATATGAAAAAGAAGGTGCGCATCATAAAAAAGTGATGCACTACACGAACCTGCCCCAAAATCAGATTTTTACCTGGAATGATGTGTCACGTTTCAGAAAGGGTCAGTACATTTTGATGCATTCTGTGATTTATCGTACAAAACTGCTGCGTGAATGTGGATTAGAGCTGCCGAAACATACATTTTATGTGGATAATATTTATGTGTACAAACCATTACCAAGTGTAAAAACACTGTATTATATGGATGTAGATTTTTACCGTTACTTTATTGGCAGGGAAGATCAGTCGGTCAATGAGAAAGTGATGATCAGCCGTATCGACCAGCAGATCAATGTAAATAAGATTATGGTAGATGAATTTGATCTCTGGAAGATTCCAAACCGAAAACTGCGTCATTACATGTTTAATTATCTGGAAATCATCACGGTCATTTCCACGATTATGTTGATCCGCTCCGGCACTGAGGAAAATCTTCTGAAAAAACGTGAACTGTGGAAATATATTAAGGATCACGACATCCGTTTATTCCATCATCTGCGCGCCGGAATTATGGGAAATGCAATGAATCTGCCGGGCAAGGGAGGCAGAAAGATTTCGGTTGCGGCATATCGACTGTCACAGAAAGTGGTCGGATTTAATTAAGAGGTAGTGAGAGTATGAGTGAAGAAAATAACTGGAATTATGGAAATGATGAGCCGAATGTAAATCAGGGAAATCCTGTCAGCCTGGAGAAAAGTACGACTGATGGTACAGCAGGTGTAAATTTAGAGAAGACTGTGACCGGAAATGAAGAGCGTGTAAATCCAGAAAAGACTATGACAGACAATCCGTATTATACAAATACGTCATATGGAAACGGCAATACAAATTATAATTACGGACAGTCAAATGACAGTGCAGGTTATAACTATGGACAGTCAAACGGCAGTACAGATTATAATTATGGACAGCCAAATGGCAATAACAAGTCAGAAAGTGAAGGATTTGGTATTGCGTCGTTGATACTTGGAATCATCACCGTTTTGCTGTTCTGCACTTGTATCAGCTGGATCACCGGTATCCTTGCAATCATTTTCGGTATTTTACAGCTGGTAAAAGGAAACAAAAAAGGAATGGCGATCGTTGGTTTGATCACAGGTGGAATCGGTTTTGCAGCATCGATTATTCTGTATATCCTGATTTTTTTTACAGGACTTGGATCTTATAGCAGCTATAATGACATCTATGATCATATTTACGATGATATCTATGATGATATTGAAGACAGTATGGATGACGGAACGATATAATAAGACTGCCGAGCGAAGCGAGTGTAGATCACGATCATGATATAGAAATTTTTAATGGAGAGGGTTATGGAAGAGTTATTGACAGTCAGTGGATTATCCAAGACATTTCACTTGTCAAAAAAACAGCAGAAATTAGAAAAGACAACGGAAAAAGTTAAGGTTGCGGTGGATGATCTTTCCTTTTGTACTTACAGGGGGGAAGTTTTTGGATTATTAGGGCCCAATGGAGCGGGAAAGACAACAACGCTTCGCATGTTAGCAACGCTGATCAAACCGGATAAAGGTGATGCTCTGATTGACGGAAGCAGTATTGTGACAGATCCGAACGGTGTTCGGAAAAAGATCGGATTTCTGACGAGTGAATTAAAACTGGAAGAATTTTTTACTCCGAACTATCTGTTTGATTTTTTCTCAGAATTATACGGTGTCGATCAGGCAGAGCGGGATGAGAGAAAACGTATCCTGTTTCAGAAATTTGGTGTGGATGAGTTTGCGGAAGTGAAGGTTGCAAATCTCTCCACCGGTATGAAACAGAAAGTATCCCTGATCATTTCACTGGTGCATGATCCGCAGATCATTATTTTTGATGAGCCGACAAACGGACTTGATGTTATCACGGCGAAAGTTGTGACCGATTTTCTGCAGGAATTGAAAGCAGAAGGAAAAACGATCATTGTATCAACACATATTTTTTCACTGATCGAAAAGATCTGCGACCGTGTCGGCATTATCATCAACGGAAAAATGGTTTTGTGTGACACGCTTTCCCATGTGACGGCGGAAATGCCACTTGAGGATAAGTTCTTTGAAATCTATCGGGAAACGGCAGGTGAGATAGTATGAGTAAAAAAATGATTGCAATCATGAAAAAAGAGTTTGCCCGCTTTTTCGGAGATAAGAGACTGGTGTTTACCACAATTTTAATGCCGGGGCTTATGATCTATATTTTGTATACACTTCTGGGGCAGGGAATTATGAAGCAGTTTGCCGCTTCGAAGGATTATGTATATCAGATCTATACGGTGGATCTGCCGGAGGCGTTTTCTTATTTAAAGACAGAGTCTGATCTGGAAGTGACGGAAATTACAGTAGAAAAAGAGTCTGATGTCTTAGAAAAGATCGAGGCGGAGGAAGCAGATCTTTTGATGGTGTTCCAGTCGGATTTTGATGCGGCTGTCGCTGCATATGATCCGTTAGATACCACGCAGGCAGCACCGGATATCAACATGTACTATAATTCAGTTTCGACGGAATCGTCGACGATCTACAATCAGATGTATCAGGTTTTTGATGATTATGAATCTTCTCTGGCAAATAAGTTTGATATCAATGCCGAAGAAGGTGTGAAATATGATGTTGCAACGGAAAAAGATACTTCCGCGCAGCTTTTTTCCATGCTTTTACCGATGCTTTTGATGTCATTTTTATTCAGTGGCTGTATGGCGGTTGCCCCGGAATCCATCGTCGGGGAAAAGGAGCGCGGAACGATCGCAACGCTGCTTGTCACACCGATGAAACGCAGCGAGCTTGCCGTCGGAAAAGTCTTAAGTCTGAGTGTCATCGGACTTTTGGGCGGAGTTTCCAGCTTTATCGGCACGATGCTGGCACTTCCGAATCTGATGGGCGGTGCGGCGCTTGAGGATGACAGTATGACGGGTGCGATGAGCGCTGCAGTTTACAGTGGAACGGATTATGTACTGTTGTTATTTGTCATTTTAAGTACGGTTCTGGTAATTATCGGTGCAATCTCCCTGATGTCCGGCCTGGCAAAGAGCGTCAAAGAGGCAGGAACGATGGTTTCGCCTCTGATGATCGTCGTCATGCTGATCGGTGTGTCGACGATGTTCGGGGATGGTGCGCCGAAGGAGGTTTACTGGTATCTGATCCCGTTTTATAACAGTGTACAGTGCATGAATGGAATTTTTTCCTTTGATCTTGTGCCTGTTAATTTTGTGGTAACAATCGTGGCAAACCTTTTGTATGCACTGGTTATGACGGCCGGGTTAGCAAAGATTTTTGACAGCGAGAAAATTATGTACAGTTGAGTGAGAACAGGATATGGGGCAGTTAGTGTGAAAAATAAGATTTTTCACACGCAAGATTTGTGCTTACGCACAAACTTGAGATGCGCAAAAAACAGCGCAGGAATAGAGATTATCAAGGAAGTGATAACTGCCTTTTTGGTAGAAAATAGTATGTATAAAAGCCACAACACCAGTCATATATTACAAATAAGAGAAAAGCAAACGGTTCAGGGGCGTTGTGATAGAAAAATTGCTTTTATTTATGAGAGAGGTTCATAATAAAAAAATACATAGTTATCCGAAAGATGTTCTGATCGCCGCAGTTATTTTCGCGGCAGCAGTCTGTCAGTGGGGCGGAAATCATGGAAAGGCGGCAGAAACCGTTTCTTTTGCGGCACTGGAAGATATCGCAGAAAAAAAGGTGGCGATCACTTTTGATGATGGCCCAAATCCGGATTATACAGAAGAACTTCTTACGGGGTTAAAAGAACGTGGTGTAAATGCCACGTTTTTTTTGCTGGGAAAAGAGGTTGAAAAATATCCGGAGATTGTAAAAGACATCTCTGACGGCGGTCATCTGATCGGCACACACTCTTACGAACATGTCAACTTAAGCAACCTTTCCGATGCGGCGGCGATCGAGCAGGTGGATAAGACAAACGCGGCTATCTATGATATCACCGGGAAATACCCGGAGTACATAAGACCACCGTATGGCTGCTGGAAATGTAATCTGGATTATGAGACAAAAATGATCGAGGTGCTGTGGGACGTTGATCCGAAAGACTGGGCGACGGACAATTCCGGGGTGATCGCAAAAAGAGTGATCGACAAGGTCGGGGAAAATGATATCATTCTGCTTCACGATGCGTCGGAATCTTCGGTGAAAGCGGCATTTGCGATCATTGATGAACTGGGAAAAGAGGGGTATATGTTTGTGACGGTGGAGGAGATTCTGATGGAGTGAAAAATTATGCATCTGCGGAGCAAATTATTATTTTCCGGGCAGGAGAGGTCAGTATTCGTCATTTCATTGGAATGCCTCTCATTTTAGCGGAACGGACTGGGATGAACCTGCAGACGAGGAAACGGGAATAAAAAATTTTTTTTATGAAACTTTTTTTGTTATTATTTTATCTAAATAAATGAAACTTACAAATGATAAGTAATAAAAACACGCAGGAGGATATTCGGAATGAGAAAAAAAACAATTTATGTATTAGCAACGGTAATGTGTATGTCCATATTTACAGCATGTGGAAGCACGAATCGTGCTGATGCCGGAAATGAAGTGCAGCAGGAAGTACAGGCAGAGGATAATATGCAGAAAGAACAGCAGGCTGGTGCAGAGGGTAACGCTGAAACAGAGATACAGACTGAATCTGTACCGGAAAATACAGCTGAAGCGGTAACAGGCGAAGAGAAAACACTGAATGGAACGGTGGACGAGATCAAAGATTTTATGTTTATTGTGACAGATGATAGTGGTGCTTCCTATGAATTAAGTTTTGATGCAAAACCACAGGGATTGGAAAATGTTTCTGTTGGAGATAAAGTAAAAGTAACATATACTGGGGAACTTTCAGAAGTGGATGCATTTTCGGGAACAATTGTTTCAGTTGAAAAGCAATAAGTAAAGCAATAAGTAAAGCCATGCGATATATATAGAAAATGTATCGTATGGTTTTTTACTTTTTTACGGTTATGTGGAAAACGACTGGTGAAATATGATATACTTATCGCGAATGATGTTGAGACCAAAAGAGCTGGAAAAGATCAGAAAGAAGATTTCAGTAGAAAATGACGAATTAGATTGTCTTACAGTGATGTGTTACATGGGGACTGGAAAATATAGTAAGGCAAATTCTATGCTGGAAAAAATTGGAAAAAGACGCAACGGGCAGTTACCCATTTGCGTCTTTTTCTATAGAAGAGCAATGAAACAACAGGAAACAGATACAATGGAGGAAGAGAAGATGAAAAAAAGAGCAAAAAAGATAGTAGCATTATTTTTAACAGCTGGTATTCTGTTATCAGGGATAGCTGCGTGTTCTAATGTAGAAGGCATGCATCTTTCAGGATCGACAAGGAAATTGAATGTAACGAAAGAAGATACTGGAAAATCCGGAGATAATGTTCAGATGCTGCCATCGGATGAAAAATCAGACAAAATATTTGCGGACAGTTATGCTGATTTTGCAATAAAGGCTTTTCAAAATAGCTATGAAGCTGGAAAAAATACAATGATATCACCATATTCCGTGATAAATGCGCTTGCCATGACTGCAAACGGAGCATCAGGCGAGACTTTGGAACAGATGGAGAGTGTACTTTGCGGTACGGCAGACTGCTCGCTTGATCTTCTCAATCGGGAGTTACAGCGTCTGCAAAGTTCCATGCCAAAGGAAAAAAATAATCATTTATATACAGCGAATTCTATCTGGTACAAAGATTCTGATGAGAACTTTGTACCGGCAGATGATTTTCTGAAGTTAAACGCTGAATTTTATCAGGCAGATATCTTTGCCTCGGCTTTTGATGAAAAAACGACAAAGGATATCAATCGCTGGATCGACCGGCGCACGGATGGAATGATCAAAGATATCATGGATCAGATACCGCCATATGCTATTATGTATCTTGTAAATGCAGTGGCATTTGAGGGGGAGTGGCAGGACCCGTATGAAAAGGAACAGGTGCATGATGCTGATTTTTATGATATTGATGGTAATCATTCAACAGTATCAATGATGTATTCGGAGGAATATTCTTTTCTGAAGGAAGAGCATGCCGTTGGATTTATCAAGCCGTATAAAGAAGGCTTTGACTTTGTTGCACTGCTTCCGGATGAGAATATGGATATCAGAGATTATATCAGTCAGATGAATGGAGAAACTTTTCTAAAGACAATTGCTCAGGCAAATGATACAATAGTGCAAACAGGTATGCCAAAGTTTAAGGCGGAGACGCAGAAAGAATTAGCGGAAGTTTTAGACAGAATGGGAATGCATGATGCATTTGATGAGAAATTAGCAGATTTTTCACAGATGGGGAATTGTAAAAATGGGGATAATCTGTATATCAGCCGGGTATTGCACCGGACAAAGATTGAAGTGAATGAACTTGGTACAAAGGCCGGGGCGGCAACAGTTGTGGAAGTGGAAACAATGGGGTGTCTGGAGGCAGTGGAAAATGTTGTGCTGGACAGGCCATTTGTCTATGCGATCATAGACAGGGAGAATGGGATACCTGTTTTTATTGGTGCGGCAGATGCTCTGTAAAATCATAACAGAACAGGACAAACATTACAGGAGGATATGATTCGGATCGTGGGGCAGTTTTTAGAGGATGAAAAGATTATTGAGTTATACTGGGTCAGAGATCAGAGGGCAATTACATGCTCACAGCAGAAATACGGAGCATATTGTCACAAGATAGCACAGAATGTACTGCACAATGAAAGTGATTGTGAAGAGTGTATGAATGATACATGGTTCCGGGCGTGGAATTCCATGCCGACAGAGCGGCCGGGGATATTGCAGGCGTTTTTAGGAGCGATTACAAGAAATCTATCCTTAGACCGCTACCGGAAAAATCATTCGAAAAAGCGTGGAGAGGGAGAAATTTCTTACATATATGAAGAGATGCAGGACTGTATTTCCGGTGAAAATATGGAGTTACATGTGGAAAATATGGAACTTGCGGAGATGATTAACCGTTTTCTGGCTGGGATGAAGACAGAAAACCGCAGGATCTTTGTGCGGAGGTACTGGTATTTTGACAGTATAGCTGAAATCGCAAAGAGATTCTCCGTCAGTGAGAGCAAGGTAAAATCGTCTCTGATGCGTTCAAGGGAAAGTTTACGGAAATGTCTTGCTCAGGAAGGAATCGAGGTGTGAGCAGTGAAAGCAGATGATCTGATTGATGCATTCGGGCATATTGATCCAAAGTATGTTTCAGATGCGGAAGTTGAGATAAAATCAAAATCACGGATGAAGCGGATGTTTTATGTTATAAGAGAAAAAATCCCTTTAGAGAAGGAACAGCCTGCGCATATCACTATTTCGGCGGCGATGTGTATGACAGCATTTGTGCTGATCATCGGTGCAGGAATGTTTTATGGAAGGATCAGGAATGGATATTCAGGAAACAAAAATAACTCTGTGGATACGGTTTTCAATGATTATGATGGTATGTATGGAAGTACAGCAGCCGGATCAGCGGATGAGGCAGGGGTGGAAAAAGCAGAGGAGGATACCGGTCTGATCTTTAATGAGATCCGCGAAATGGAAAGTATAGCCTATGATATAGCAGAACCGGATCAGATTGTTTCTTATGATGCAGCGGGGCTGGAAGAATATTTTGGAACAAAGATCTGTCCGACTTCCATTCCGGATGGATTCATCCTGTCGGATGGTGTTTATCATGTTGGATATGATAAAGCAGGAGAAGCAGTGGATGATAATAATAGTCTGATCTATTCGGATGAAAGTGGAGGACATACATTGAAAATCGGAGTTCGTACAACGGAATCCGGGATCGTGACAAGATTTACAGATACACATTTAGCCACGTCTCTGGTGCATGGAATTACGGTCACAGCGGGATGTTATCCGATCGGGCAGACTGGCGGGTATAGTTATGTCGCTGTTTTTGAAAAAGATGGAGTTATATTTACCATAGAAAGTTCCGGTCTTACAGAGCAAAGATTTATCACAGTGATAGGAGAACTGACGGAATAGACAGATATGTTATGAAACAGAAGATTTAAAATAGGGTCTTGTCTGATAAAAATTCTAATGTCTTTTCTACAGGTTAAAAAATGAAGTTAAAAGAGATTGAGATTCCAAGACACTTATGATAGTATAAAAATAATTGTGAAGACACGAGAGAATCAGGTGCAAACAATCGATATTAAGGAAGTTAAACAGGAGGTCGTAGATAAAATGGAACAGTACAAGCAGGAATTTATCGAGTTTATGGTTGAGAGTGATGTGCTCAAATTTGGAGAGTTTACATTAAAGAGTGGACGCAAATCCCCATTTTTTATGAATGCAGGAGCTTATGTGACAGGTTCACAGTTAATGCGTCTTGGTGAGTATTACGCAAAGGCGATCCATGAGAAGTATGGAGATGATTTTGATGTATTATTCGGACCGGCATACAAGGGAATCCCGATCAGTGTTGTAACAGCAGTTGCATTCAGCAAATTGTATGGAAAAGAAGTCCGTTACTGTTCGGATAGAAAAGAAGAAAAAGACCACGGAGCAGATAAGGGAAGTTTCCTTGGAAGCAGTTTAAAAGATGGTGACCGTGTTGTCATGATCGAGGATGTTACAACATCCGGTAAATCCATGGAGGAGACAGTTCCGAAAGTAAGAGGAGCTGCAAATGTTGAGATCGTTGGCCTGATGGTTTCTTTAAACCGTATGGAAATGGGACTTGGCGGTAAAATGAGTGCACTTGATGAAATCCGGGAAACTTATGGTTTTCCGACAAATGCGATTGTAACGATGGAAGAGGTCGTAGAACATCTTTACAATAAGGAGTGTCAGGGCAAAATTGTCATTAATGATGAGATAAAAAAAGCAATTGATGCATACTATGAACAGTATGGATGTAAATAATGCGATGGATGACAGAAAAAAAAGACGCCGGCTGATTGCCGGCGTATTGTTCACTGTTTATTTTGCGGTGTTGTTTTATTTCTTATTCTTTTCAGAAAAAATGGGACGGACTTACAGTGAGAGAGCATATCACTATAATCTTGTGCCATTAAAAGAAATCATGCGTTTCATACGTTATCGAAAAGTTCTCGGTACTTATGCAGTGGTTTTAAACCTTGTGGGAAATATCATTGCATTCATGCCATTTGGAACTTTTTTGCCAATCTACTATGAACGGTGCAGAAAACTGCGGTATACGGTGCTTTACAGCTTTGAATTGAGTCTTGTTGTGGAAATACTGCAGCTTGTGTTCAAGGTCGGAAGTCTTGATGTAGATGACCTGATCTTAAATACGATTGGCGGACTGTTTGGATTTCTTGTTTATGAACTGGTAAAACAGTTTATACGAAAAACGACAGAGCGAAAAAAGCATGATGATTAAGAAGGTTATGATTAAATTTCCAGGCAGGTGCCGCCTTTTACTTCTATCACAGTATCTCCGTCAATTTCAAGCCAGACACTGATGGCATTCGGATTGTAGACTCTTCTGCAGTCTGCTGAGAAAATCAGACGTCTGGCGGCATCCATATAATCAATGATTTCGATGTTGGTTGCATACCAGATATCATTTCTGCCGCCCATATAGGCACAGAAATCTTCAATGACATTCCAGTTATCATGATTGTCAAATTCATAACTGTGTCCCCAGACATACATTAATTTTAAATATTGTTTTTTCTTGAATTCTGCAAAAAATTCAGCTTTTTCCATCAGATCCGGTGCATCATGATGACAGGTCGGATGCCATTCAAGAGGGTCGGTTGGAAGTGTAAAGTCAGCTGCCGGTTCTACGACGCGGGCATATGCAATGCCAAGCTGGCGGAATAACTGTTTGATTTCTTCATTGTAAGATCCGTTTGGATAAGCATGTCCGCGGATGATGCGGCCGGTGATCTGCTCTAGGCCTTTGCGGTCAGCTAAAATTTCTTCGGCAACTTCCGTCATTGGACAGCGTGCAATGGTCGGGTGGGTCATGGTATGGGTTGCGATTTCATGTCCGGCGTAAAGTTCATTGATCCGTGAACTTTTGATGCGCGGTGGAATGAGACCTTCTTTATCGATCATTCCGTAATTTAAATTAAAAGTTCCCCGTATACCATAGCGGTTAAAAATGGAAACAAGGCGCTCATCCTGAATTTTGCCGTCATCGTAGCTCATAGTCAGTGCTTTCGCCTTTCCTTCCGGGAAACATACATAAACTTTCATTGATAAAATCCTCCTGCAGGTTACATGGTAATTACTTTTAAAATCAATTGTTATAGTAAACGCTTTTTACCTGGAGTGCAAGGACAATGTGACTTTTTCCTTTTAAATATCCCATAAACTGTGATATACTATATTTCGGTGGAATACTTACCAACATATGGATATGATCTGGCATTAAGTGTCCTTCTATTATTTCCACACCTTTATACTTACACAATGCTTTGATAATATCTCTGATATCTTCTTTGTACTGATTGTATATTACTTTTCTTCTGTATTTTGGTGTGAATACAATATGATATTTGCACATCCATTTTGTATGTGCCATAGAATTTGTTTGATTTGCCATTAAAATCACCTTTCCTTTCGTTAAATAGTAGCCTGAACAACTCTATTTTAGCGGAAAGGTGATTTTTTTGTATAACAAATTTGTTGCACCACCCGCATAGCAGGTGGTTTATTGTTTCGCACATCTCCATTTCTCCGTTGGGAGAAACTCCGATGCACTCAACAGGCTAAAGCCCATGAATCAGAATCGGCGAGCCCTTTGGGATCGTCGATTTTGGTATATAAAGAGAAGGGGAGAACAATGCATGTATAAGGTATTGCTGGTAGATGATGAGCCGATCATTGTGGAGGGACTTTCAAGAAGTATTCCGTGGGAGCGCTGGAACTGCCGTGTTGTTGCGACCGCAAATGATGGAACGGAAGGAAAGAATCTGATTGAAAAAGAAAGACCTGATATTGTTTTTATGGATATCTGTATGCCGGAGATGAATGGTCTGCAGATGATTGCAGCATTAAATTCACAGTTTCCGGATCTTGAAGTGAGTGTGCTTACCGGGTATCGCGATTTTGAATATGCCAAGGAAGCGATACGGCTTGGTGTGACGCGTTTTTTGCTGAAGCCGTCGAATATGGACGAGTTAGAAGAGGCGATCGAGTGCATGTGCGCCAACCTGAATCTGGCGCATTTTTCGCGCGTGTTCAAAAAACAGGTTGGGGTATCGGCGAACGAATACCGCAATCAGGTGCTTGGAAAATAGATCAAAAAGTACTATAATTAGAAAGAAATATGACAGTGCGGAGGAAAAATGTGAAAAAAAATATGCCATATATATTGATAGCAGGGATTGCTTTCGGTTCTGATTTCTGGATCAAACGTCACATGGACAGGAAATATGCCAGGTACGTGGTGCATCCGGGACGTCGGAATAAGATTCTGATCGAAAAATATTATAACCGTGGAGCAGCACTTAATTTTCTTGCTAAAAAGCCGCGTGTGATGCGCGCACTTCATACAGTGATTATGTTTTTTGTCGGAATTTTATATTATTTCCTGCTCCGTATGCCGGGACACCGTCTTAGTAAAACAGGCGCATCTCTATTGGTTGGCGGTGGATTAAATAATCTGCTCGACCGCTATACAAAAGGATATGTGGTCGATTATGTGAAATTTAACTTTGGACCGAAATGGCTGAGAGGGATTATATTTAATATTTCAGATTTTTGTATTTTTATAGGTGCATTTTTATCCGTTGTGGGAAGTGAGGTCTCATCATGACACGGGAGACTTACCGGAAGATGACCGGGTATTTTTTACAGGATGAAAAAAAAGTCCGCAGGATTATTCTGGCAAACCGGCTGCTTACCGGAATTGTTTTTGTGAGCTATCCGCTTTATCTGATCTCGCTGCTGCTTAAGAGAGATACGTTACTGCCGCAGGCAGTGCTTGTTCCTGCAGTTTCATTTGTGGTCGTGACATTGTTCCGCAAGATCGTCAATGAACCGCGCCCGTATGAGAAATATGATCTACCGCCGGTGATCGATAAAGACGCGGGAGGAAAATCATTTCCAAGCCGTCATGTTTTTTCTGTATTTGTGATCGCCGTCACGGTATTTGTGCGCAATCCAGTGGCGGGCTGTATTTTAGCAATGATCGGAATTATGATTGCCGTGATCCGTGTGATCGGGGGCGTGCATACCGTATGGGATGTCACTGCAGGAGCTGCTGTCGGGATTTTAAGCGGTGTGATCGGATACTATATGCTGCCATATCGGGGATTTTGAGTGGTGTGATCGGATACTATATGCTGCCGTATCAGGGATTTTGAGCGAATATTACCGTATATTTTTGAAAAAATAAAAGCAACGAATTATAAAATTAAGATAACGTTTTTGTAGATTACAGAATTGGAGAAGAATATGGACCCTATAATGAATAGTTTTTCAAGAGAACAGATGGAATATATCGTGGAATTGTTTAATCCGTGTATGGATGATTATCTGTATGTGTTTGATCTGCAGAAAGACTGCTATAAGATCTCAAAACATGCGACAGAGCGTTTCCTTTTACCGGGGGATAATTTTGATGATGCGGCAAAAGCACATCATACATTTGTATATTCGGAAGACCAGTCGCGCCTGGATGATGAATTCCGGCGTATTATGAGCGGGGAGATCGTTTTTCATAACATGCATTACCGGTGGTTAGACCGCGCTGGGAAACCGGTGTGGATCAACTGCAGGGGGCGTGTATTAAATGATGCTGACGGGAAACCGCATTTTTTAGTCGGATGCATCAATGAGATCGGTCAGAAACAGAAGGCAGACAATGTCAGCGGACTGCTTGGCGAATCAAGTCTTTCCGCTTATGTAGAACAGTTTGAGGATGGACTGCCGGATGGATTTTTCCTCCGCATCGGAATCGATGATTTTCGTGATATCAACGGTGACTTCGGAATGGAGTACGGAGATTATATCTTAAAGAGTACAGCAGACTGTATCGCGGAAAATATCAAACCGTCGCAGAGGCTGTACCGGATATTAGCGGATGAATTTATGGTGGTCGATTTTTCGGGCGGAGATATGGAAGCAGCAACGGAACTTTATAAAAATATTCGCAAGAGTTTGGATACATTTATCGAGGAAAACGGTTATAAATCTGTGTTTACCATATCTGCGGGTGCAGTCGATACTGCAAAAACATCCGGGACCTATGAAAATATCATGAAATTGTCAGAGTATGCATTAAATACAGCAAAAGATCAGGGAAAGAACCGCTGTTATATATATATGCAGGAAGATTATGACGTTTTTTTGCGCAAAAAGCAGATCACACGGCAGCTGCATCATGCGGTAAACCATGGGTTTGAAGGGTTTGAGACTTATTATCAGCCGATCGTGGACACAAAGACACGCCGGCTGGTTGGTGCGGAGGCACTGATGCGTTTTTCCATGCCGGAGAGATGTGAGGATGGAGAAACGAAAAAAGAAGCGGTATGTGTGGGTGAGGATGGTCATGATGCAGATGAGAAAGTGCACTGGGAGCGTATTTCACCGGTTGAGTTTATTCCTCTGTTAGAGGAGACCGGTCTGATCATTCCGGCAGGAAAATGGATGCTGCATCAGGCAATCTCGACCTGCAGCAGGTGGCAGAAATACATTCCGAATTTCCGCATCAATATCAATCTTTCCTATGTGCAGGTCATGAAGAGCCGTGTCCTGACGGAGATACTGACAGCGCTGCGCCTGTATGGATTAGAGCCTTCCGCGGTGGGAATTGAGCTGACAGAGAGCGGTTATCTGGATACCAATACACATTTTCAGAAATTGTGGGACGGATTAAAGAAAAACGGAGTGCTTGTCATTTTAGATGATTTTGGAACCGGTTATTCGAATCTGCACTGTCTTGGCGATTTAAGACCGAATTATATCAAGATTGACCGGTCGTTCACATTAAAAGCACTGAATAATCAGTATGAACATGATCTGATGACACAGATCATCACAATGACACACAAACTTGATCTGACGATCTGTGTTGAGGGAATTGAGACAGAGGATGAGTTTGCAAAAATTTCAGAATTAGACCCGGATTATATCCAGGGATTTTTGTTCGGCAAACCACAGCCGGCGGAAGAATTCTATGAGAATCTCATCAAGCCGGCGATTGCCGCCTGCGGTACTCACGAGGTGTCTGCCCAAAGCGTTTCTTAAAAATACGGTTAAAATAAGAAAGATTTTCAAAACCGACTTCCGATGCGATTGCAAGTATCGAGGAGTCGGAAGAGATCAGAAGTCTTGATGCCATGGTAAGCCTGTATTCGTTGAGATAATCGACGAAAGAGGTTCCCATGGTATTTTTAAAATATTTCATAAAATGGGACTGGCTCAGTCCTACTTCATTTGCGATATCTTCGATCGTGATCTTTTCCATATAATTGTTTTCCACATATTTTAAGATCAGTTTCATTTTTTCTAAGGATTTGCTGCGGTCTTTCCCGGATGGTTCCTTTGTGCTGCATTTGTGCAACAAAATATAAAACAGCAGAAATAACTGCCCTTTGATAAAGAGCTGATAACCGGACGGATAAGTTTTACAGATTTCATCGTTCGCGTCGATGCAGGCAGAAATCTCCGCATAGTGTGGACTGTCCGGGGTATATAAAAGCGGCAGAGAGACATTACCGGACAGTAGAGGAACCAGATAGTCCGTGTTGCAGGTATCTGTTTTCTTGGAGATCAGCATGTTTGGATGAAAAATGATATTTTCGTACTCCATGGATTCGGATTCAAACTGACCGATCGAGTGAAGCTGTCCCGGAAGGATCAGTGCGATATCCCCTGCAGAGACCGTGTGCTGTGTAAAATCGACCGTAATCGTGCCGTTTCCTTTTTTTATATAGATAATTTCCATTTCATCGTGCCAGTGCATCGGCACATACCCAAAATCCAGCGGAATTGAACAGAGATAGGTAATATAAGGGAATAAAGGATCGCCATGTAAAATTTTTTCCTGATAGTTTTCATATTCTAAAATATTCATAATGATAGGATTGTACCACTTTTTGAGTCAATATTACAAGAAAAAAGTGATTGCAGAAACTATAATAACATCATAAACAATGATTTTGCGAAAAAAAGCGAAATCAGGACAACAGGAACATGCATAAACATTGGTTGGGGAACATAATGAAAACAGCGCCGGGGGGCGCGGAACATGGAGGAAAACATGAAATTACAGGAAATCGTAGCAAACAGATGTGGCAAAGAAATTTCACAGTGCACAAATGAGGAACTTTACTATGCACTGCTTGAGATGACAAAAGGAATGGCAGAAGAAAAAGTCAGCAATCAGGGAAAACGTAAATTATATTACATTTCCGCTGAGTTCCTGATCGGTAAATTATTATCCAACAACCTGATCAACCTTGGCATCTATGAGGATGTGAAAAAACTTTTAGCAGACAACGGCAAGAGCCTTGCAGAGATCGAGGAGGTTGAGCCGGAGCCGTCATTAGGAAACGGCGGACTTGGACGTCTTGCAGCATGCTTCCTTGATTCTATCGCAAGCCTTGGTTTAAACGGTGACGGTGTTGGTTTAAATTACCATTACGGATTGTTCAAACAGGTATTCAAAAATAACCTGCAGAATGAGACACCAAATCCATGGATCGAAAAAGAAAGCTGGCTGACAAAAACAGACGTTACTTATCCGATTCAGTTTGGCGGTTTTACGTTACAGTCCAGATTATATGATATCGATGTGATTGGTTATGAGAATCGTACCACAAAACTTCATCTGTTCGATGTTGAAACAGTAGATGAGAGTTTAGTTGGTGAGGGCATCGATTTTGACAAAGAGGATATTGCAAAGAATTTAACATTATTCTTATATCCGGATGATTCCGATGATAAGGGAAGAATCCTTCGTGTATACCAGCAGTACTTCATGGTCAGCAATGCAGCGCGCCTGATCATTGATGAGACACTTGCAAGAGGCGGAGATCTTCACAAATTAAACGAGTATGCAGTGATCCAGATCAACGATACACACCCAAGTATGGTGATTCCGGAAATGATCCGTCTGTTGATGGAGCGCGGCATCTTAATGGATGAGGCGATCGACATTGTATCTAAGACCTGTGCTTACACAAACCACACGATCTTAGCCGAAGCACTTGAAAAATGGCCGATCCATTTCTTAGAGAAAGCTGTTCCACAGTTACTGCCGATTATTTATGAGTTAAACAGCCGTGTTGTAAAGAAATATGATGACAAATCCGTAGCGATCATTGATGATGAGAAACGCGTTCATATGGCACATATGGATATTCATTACGGATACAGTGTCAACGGTGTTGCTTACCTGCATACAGAGATTTTAAAGAATACAGAGTTAAATAACTTCTACAGGATTTATCCGGAGAAGTTTAATAATAAGACAAACGGTATCACATTCCGCCGCTGGTTATTACACTGTGATCCGGAGATGACCGAATTTATCACATCCTTAATCGGACCTGGATTTAAGAAAAATGCAGAAGAGTTAGAGAAACTCGGCGCATATGTAAATGATGAGGAAGTATTAAAGAAACTTCTTGCAGTAAAAGGTACAAGAAAGACAGAGTTAAAGAATTATCTTGCAAAAACACAGGGCATCGAGTTAGATGACAACTCCATCTACGATATCCAGATCAAGAGATTACACGAGTACAAGAGACAGCAGATGAATGCTCTCTATGTGATCCACAAATATTTCGAGATCAAAGCAGGAAAGAAACCGGCACGTCCGATCACCGTTATTTTTGGTGCAAAAGCTGCTCCGGCATATATCATTGCAAAGGACATCATTCATCTGATCCTCTGCTTACAGGAACTGATCGCAAATGATCCGGAAGTCGCACCATACTTAAAAGTAGTAATGGTAGAAAACTACAACGTAACATTAGCTGAGAAACTGATCCCGGCAGCAGATATCCATGAGCAGATCTCCTTAGCTTCCAAAGAGGCAAGTGGAACATCCAACATGAAATTCATGTTAAACGGTGCCGTTGCAATCGGAACCATGGACGGAGCAAATGTTGAGATGCATCAGTTCGTTGGCGATGATAACATTTATATCTTCGGTGAGTCTTCTGAGGAAGTTATCAAACACTACGAGAAAGCAGATTACGTTTCCAGAAGCTACTACGAGAATGATGCAAACATCAAACGTGCGATCGACTTTATCGTAAGCGACCAGATGAAAGCAGTTGGATGTGCAGAGAACTTAGAGCGTCTTTACAACGAGCTGTTAAACAAAGACTGGTTCATGACTCTCCCGGATTTCGAGGAGTACGTTGCAACCAAAGAACGTATCTACGCAGATTACGAAGACCGTATGGCATGGGCTAAGAAAATGCTTGTCAACATCAGCAAGGCAGGATTCTTCTCATCAGACCGTACCATTGCACAGTACAATGAGGATATCTGGCATTTGTAAAATGCCATGCATCTCGTAAGATGCCATGCATCTTGTAGATGTTGTGTATCTAAAAAATTGAATTACGAATTCTTCCTAAGGGGGACTGCAAACCTGAGAACGGTTTTGCAGTCCCTTTTCTCTGTCAAAGAGTATCTAAAATCAGTCAATGCGATTCAAAACAGAATCGTGTCGTGGTGTATCACCGTTTATCACAGCAAATAAAATATGTGCGGAATGGCTTGAACAAGCTTTGGAGGTTTTATATAATAAAGAAAAGCATTCAAAAGCCATTTCATGTAACAAGGAGAAAGGATTTTTGAATGGCAAAAGAAAACAAAAAAGTAAAGAACAGCGTATTAATTGATTTATTTTATGAGGATGGCTTGCGGACCGGGGAGAGGTCTGGAGAGAAAAAAGGAATACAAAAGGGAATGCAGGAGAAAGAAATTGCACTCATAGTGAAGAAGGTGCGTCGTGGAAAGAATTTACAAACGATTGCAGACGAACTGGAAGAACCGGTTGACGAAGTCAGGAAGATTTATGAGGCTGTAATGAAAGCAGCACCGGATTATGATATAAAAATGATCCGTGAAAGTCTTGCATAAAATAAATAAAAACCAGGAGCAGCCATGACACTTCAACAGTTAAAATATGTGGTAACAGTCGCTGAAACCGGCACGATCACAAACGCGGCAAAAAAATTATATATTTCCCAGCCCAGCCTTACCAACGCGATCCACGAACTTGAAAAAGAAATGAATATCGTTATTTTTCAGAGAACCAACAAGGGTATCGTCCTGTCACGGGAAGGTGAGGATTTTTTAGGATATGCCAGACAGGTGTTAGAACAGGCTGCGATTTTAGAGGATAAATACAAGGGACAGGATGGAGGGAGAACACAATTCTTTTTACTTTTCCGAGGAGATTTTTTCACCTTCGGAGAGAAAGAAAAATATCCGTGTGAGAGACAGGGCAACGCTGTTTAATCTGCTGATCGGGTTAAATGGATATACGGTATGGAGTGGTGTGATCGATAAGAAGTTAAATGGAAAGGATATTATCGCCGTTCCGTTAGCGGACGAGAGTGAGATGCGGATCGGTTACATTATGCATCGAAAGGGAATGACGAGCAGGATCGGAACGGCTTATCTGAATGTGTTAAAAAAATATATGGAACCGGGAATAGGATGATCCTGGTTTCAAAATAATGAAATTGTAAATAAATGATTATAATAGGTTGTCTATAGTTTTAAGCTATGGACAACCTATTCCGGCGTTTCGTCTGACACGCAGCGGTGTAAAACCGGAAACGGATGCGAGCCTTAGAAATATGGTGGAGGCAGCGAAAAAACTGAGGGCAGAACAGGCATAGAAATGGAGTACAGATATGAAAATTTCCGAGATATATACTAAGAAAAAGAAAAGTCTGTCATTTGAAATTTTTCCGGTTTGTAGATGACTGCAGGATTGCGGAAATAAATGTTCCGGTCATTCCGGGAATCATGCCGGTGATCAATGCGGCTCAGATCAGACGGATGGTAACGATGTGTGGAGCTTCTTTTCCGGTACGGTTTCAGAAAATTATTCATAAATATGAGGATAATAAAGAAGCGCTTTTTGATGCAGGAATGTCTTACGCATTAAGTCAGATCATAGATCTGCTTGTGAGTGATATCGATGGAATACATTTATATACTATGAATAATCCACTGGTTGCGAGAAAAATCTGTGAGGGAATCCGGCATATTATATAGGAAAATGGCTGAAATGGCTTTGAATATGCTGTGAGTGGAACATGATTTTATAATATTAGAAAGCTGTGGGCGAAATCAGAAAAACAGAGTCTGGTTTCGCCCGATTTTTTTTTGAAGTTAGTTTACATAATATTAAAAAATGGGTGAATTATAAAAAAATGACGTTAATTCGCCCGTGATTTCCATAATCTTTGGGAGATTAATATTCAAAAATGTGTTTTTTCGCCCAATCGGCAGGTTTAAAGGCAGATAGAGAGAATATTTTGGGTGAAAATCTTAAAATATATGAGAGATTCATCCATTTCTATAAAAATCCATAAGAAATCTCTACAATAAAAAGCAAAGAATGTCTTGACATATATAGACTATCTATATAATATATATGCATAGACAGTCTATATATAGTAAAGCGAACAAAAATAAAGCGGGAAAACGAGGGAGGATTCATATGTTAAATAAATCACTGATCCAGGGCAGCCTTTCCATGCTGATCCTGCGTCTTTTAGATGAAAAAGACATGTACGGGTATGAGATGATCGAGACACTGCGCAGCAGATCGGAAAATGTATTTGAGTTAAAGGCAGGGTCACTTTACCCACTTTTACATACGTTAGAGGCAAATAATCTGGTCACTACCTACGAGGATGATGCAAGCGGAAAAACACGCAAATATTACCACATTACCAGAGAAGGCAGACGCATTTTAAAAGAGAAAAAAGAAGAGTGGAACACTTATGCCGCAGCAGTCACCAATGTGCTCTCCTGCAGGGGAGCGGAGGCGTGTGTCTGAAAACCAGAGAAAACTGTATTTGGATTATATAAAAATATTGGAATAACACAGAAAGATATTGAGGCAGCAAGATGTTGGAATGATGCATAAAAATATTGGGGCAATAAAATTTTGGAACAACGCAGGAAAATGTTGAAAAAATACATAAAAAATACGAGAACAAACGAAATGCGAAAAAAGGGAAAGGAAACATATTCATGGAATACACAGAATATATGGAAACTCTGAAAGAGCAGATCCAGAATAAACGTGCAAGATCGCTTGTGGCAGAAGAGATCCGGGGACACATCGAGGAACAGGCAAAAGAGTATCAGGCGGAGGGCATGAGTAAAGAGGATGCAGAGAGAGAGGCCGTGCGGCAGATGGGCGATCCGATGGAGACCGGCTGTGCCTTAAACCGTATCCACAGACCGGCATTTCCATGGAAACTTTTTGTGCTGGCGGTTCTTTTAACGGCGGCATCTATACTCATGTCAGTTGTTATTTCCGGAAAAACAGAAGGTGGGGCATCACAGGCAGAACAGCTTAGATCATTACTTGTGATAAATGGTGTCAGCTTTGCAATGATCTTTGTGATCATGTATTTCGATTACACATGGCTGTTTTTGCATATCCGTGCGGTATATGCTTTGTATATGATCTGCCTGTGTCTGGTGTGGTCGGGCGGCCTCCTTGGAAACTATCAGACAGCGCTGCTGGCAAGTTACAGTGTACAGGTGCTGCTGCCAGTGATCTTTGCGGGAATTATTTATCAGTACCGGGGACAGGGATTTCGGGGAATTTTAAAATCAGCCGGCTGGATCATTATCCCGTTTATGGTATTAGCAGCAGGGCTCATTTCACTGCCGAAGAGTAATGGGGCGGTTGTGGAAAATGCCGTGGTCTGTCTGTTCCTGCTGGTGGCATCTGTGCTTCGTGGAATATTTGGAAACGAAAAGAAAAAATACCTTGTAGAGCTGGCATTGCTTGTGGCTGGTATTCTGGGGGCTGGTGTGGCTTTCTTTTATAAGTATACGTTTCTGCCAAGCGGCTATGTGCTCGCCAGGCTTACGCATACAGGTGAATTTGGATATCAGAACAGAATGATAAAAGATGCAGTTGCTCGATACAGCCTGTTTGGAAACCGGACATTTCTGATGCAGGGGACAGGATCGGACGGCGAATATCTGCTGGGAAATATATTTTGTTATTTTGGGATCATAGCAGGTGTTCTTGTCGTTGCAGCATTTGTGTGGTTTTTGATCTATGCGTTCCGGCAGTCTCTCATGCAGGGCAGCCGGATGGGATTTCTACTGGGTATGGCTTGCAGTATCGGGTTGATCGTGCGCGTGATGGTAATTTATATGATGGTAAATTTCGGATATGGCGTGATCTATACGGTGGCAGTTCCGTTTTTTTCCACAAATCTGATGATGGCAGTAGTCAATGGAATTTATGTCGGGTTGTTATTTTGTGTGCTGCGGAATAAAATGATATTAAAAGAACCGTGCATTGAAAGAAAAAATACGGCGGTTTTATAAGCCTGGCAGGTTTACAGGGGCAGATTTGCAGAAAGGATTCATCGGATATGAATTATATCGACATGCATTGTGATACGCTTGTAAAAGCAGTGGAACAGAAAAAAGAGACGGCAAAAAAACTGGAACATACGATGGTGGATGCAGAAAGGCTGCACCGGTGTGGCACAAAAGCACAGTTTTTTGCCATGTTTTTACAGCAGAAAAAAGAAGAAAACTGGAGTGATCCGGGACATGATCCAGACGACTGCCGGTCAGAAAAGAGAAAGATAAGTCTTTGGTATAACGGGGCAGAGATCGAAAAGCAGATGCAGGATATGTATGCAGTATATCAGAATACGATGGAAAATTGTGCAGATATCATTGCGCCGGCATGCACCTATGAGGATCTGCAGCGCAACTGGCAGCAGAAAAAAGTATCAGCCTTTCTGACGGTGGAAAACGGATGCGTTGTGGATGGAAAAATGGAGCGCTTAGAGCAGCTTTATCAGATGGGAGTACGGCTTATCACGCTGACCTGGAATGATGATAACTGTTTCGGACATTCGCATGCGAAAGATGCAGGAAGGATGCAGCTTGGACTGACGCCGTTTGGGAAGGAAGCTGTCACATATATGACAGAACGTGGAATCCTTGTGGATGTTTCCCATTTATCGGATGGCGGGTTTTATGATGTGGCAGAGCTTGTGAAGAAACCGTTTGTGGCATCCCATTCAAACTGCAGGGAACTCGCTCCTGCAACGAGAAATCTGACGGATGATATGATACGGATATTGGCAGAGCATGGCGGTGTGTGTGGACTTAATTTTTATCCACCGTTTTTAAATACAGATCCGGTGGATAAAGTAAGCAGGATCGAAAGAATGTGTGAACATGTGAAACATCTGGTCAATGTTGGCGGGATTGAATGTGTGGGCATTGGTACGGATTTTGACGGGATTGAGGGAAATCTTGAGATTGCTGACTGCATGGAGATGGAAAAATTATTCGATGCACTGCAGAAAAAAGGATTTTGTGAGGATGACATAGAAAGAATCGCGTACAAAAATGTGGAACGTGTGATCCGTGAAGTGATGTAAAAACTATTATTGTGAAAAAGAGCAGCCAGGTACCAATATAATGGAATGAAAATATAAAGACCGGAATACCCATAAAAATTGGATATGGATATTCCGGTTCTTTCTATCTGCCGCATGCTCAAAGCAGCAGGCGGTATATTTATTACCGGTTCATCTCAGAATGATAACCTGTATTTTTGTGTTCTGCGATAATGCTGTCGATCTCTTCAAGGTCGGTCGTTATCATATCACCGATGACACTGTGCTTGATGGCTGCCATGGCATTGCCGTATTCTAAGGCTTTACGGCAGTCCTTATGTTTTAAGTAGCCATAGAGGGCACCGGAAACATAGGCATCACCGCTTCCGATACGGTCGACTACGTCGATATTGTTGTAGGGTTCCTCGCGGTAGTAGGCATCATCTTTCGCAGAATAAATAATGGAAGTAAAGTTATGCTTCTTTGGCGTGATGACGGTGCGCTCTGTGGATGCAACCACGGAGATCGGGTACTGCTCGCAGAAAGACTTCTGGATTTCCTCGATCGAGCCTGTTTTGCCAAAGGTCAGGCGGGCGGTATCTTCAGAACAGAAAAAGATATCTACAAAGGGAAGAATCTGTTCGATGCAGGCTCTTGCCTCCTCACCAGTCCAGAGATTGGCACGGTAGTTGACATCAAAAGAGATCAAAGTGCCCTGCTCTTTGAATTTGCGGATACACTCGATGGCAAACTTCTGTGCTTTGCCGCCAAGACCTAAAGTGATACCGCTGGTGTGGAACAGGCGTGTGTTATAAAACATGGTTTCCGGTACATCTTTAATATCGATGTTGTTGATGGAAGAATGTTTTCTGTCATAAACAACACGCGGTTTACGTGGATAGGAACCATATTCGTAATAATAGACACCGATACGGCTGTCGTCTGCTGTATCGGAGATCAGGTAATTTTCACTGACACGGGATGCGTTCATCTGGTTTTTGATGAATGCGGCGAGCAGGTTATTTGGAATCTTAGAGATCATTGCCGTCTTTAAGCCAAGCTGTCCGATCTCGGAGGCAATATTTAACTCGGCACCTCCTAAATGCTTCATTAAAGTATCGCCCTGTGCGAGACGTCCGTTGATCGGAGTGGAAAGACGAAGCAGAATCTCTCCTAATGTGATGACATCATATTTACGGTCCATGGAAAAACCTCCTTAAAAAATATATCATAACAGTTTCAAAATATGAAACCAAGTTCTGCAATATGAACCAATACATATGCATTATATAACACATCTCAAAAATAAAAAAGAGAAAGTTGCAAATATTTCACAACTTTTTTGGATAAAAATAACAGAACCTATAAAAATTGCATTAAAGTAAAAACATGTTTGACATTCTATTTTTCAGTGCTATAATAAAAATATAAATTATGAAACAGCGTTTCACAATGTGAAACATTTTATTTTAGGAGGATTTAAATCATGGCAAAGAAAGTCGTTACATTTGGTGAGATCATGCTTCGTCTGGCACCAGAAGGATATTATCGTTTCGTACAGGCTACATCCTACGGCGCAACATACGGCGGTGGAGAGGCTAACGTTGCAGTTTCTTTAGCAAACTACGGTTTGGATGCAAGTTTTGTTACAAAGCTCCCGACACATGAGATCGGACAGGCTGGTGTGAATGCTTTAAGACAGTATGGTGTTGACACATCTGATATCGTTCGTGGTGGTGACCGTGTTGGTATCTACTTCTTAGAGAAAGGCGCAAGCCAGAGACCATCTAAAGTTGTTTATGACCGTGCAGGTTCTTCCATTGCAACAGCTACAACAGCTGATTTTGACTGGGATAAGATTTTTGACGGTGCAGACTGGTTCCACTTTACCGGAATTACACCGGCACTCGGCGATAATGTTGCAGCAATCTGCTTAGAGGCATGTAAAGCTGCAAAAGCAAAAGGAATCACTGTAAGCTGTGATTTAAATTACCGTAATAAATTATGGTCCAAAGAAAAAGCAGGCCAGGTTATGGGCGAGCTTTGCAAATATGTAGATGTATGTATCTCCAATGAGGAAGATGCAAACGACGTATTCGGTATCAAGTCTGAGGGTACAGAGGTAACTGCAGGCGAGTTAAATAAAGAAGGATACAAAGAGGTTGCACAGAAATTAACAGACCGTTTCGGTTTCAAGAAAGTTGCGATCACATTAAGAACATCTATCTCTGCAAACGACAACCGCTGGGCAGCAATGCTCTATGAGGATGGACAGAGCTACTTCTCCAAAGAGTACTTAATGCACATCGTTGACCGTGTTGGTGGAGGAGATTCCTTCGGTGGCGGATTAATCTACGCTTGTTTAAATGATTATGATCCACAGGCTACCATTGAGTTCGCAGTAGCAGCAAGCTGTCTGAAACATTCCGTAGAAGGTGACTTCAACATGGTAAGCGTTGATGAAGTTAAGAAATTAGCTGGCGGAGATGCTTCCGGACGTGTTCAGAGATAATAAAATTACGACAAAATCATTTTGTTAATTCCTTTCCCTAATTTAATATAACACCTGTGACAAGCAGGTAATGCGTGGTCTTTTTACCCATTTAGACTGTGCAGACAATGACGGACTGCCGTTTCATGAAGCCAACATGAAACGGCAGTTTTTTTGTTATTTTCCTCTGTATGATAATTTTATATTTTGTGGAAAAACTATTAGGAAAATGGAGGTAGTCATATGAAACAGTTTGAAGGGTATGAAGAATATTTAAAGCAGAGTGAACTTTCGAAACAGACCAGGCAGGTGTATCTGAGGGAGGCGGAAAAATTTGTCCGGTATTTAAATGGAAAGGAAATTACAAAAGATCGGACGATGCTTTACAGAGAAAAATTACGGGAGGAGGACCTTTCTCCTGCGACGATCAATCTTTATGTTATAGCGGTAAATCGATATTTAAGATATTTAGAATGCGGGCAGGCATCTATAAAGACATTAAAAGTGCAGAAAAAATGCAGTGTGGAAAATGTCATTAGCCGGAAAGAGTATCAGGAATTGTTAAATTATGCAAAACGCAGTGGCAGGGAAAAATATTATTATATTATGAGGACATTGGCACTTACCGGAATACGTGTCAGTGAGCTCAAATATATTACAGTTGAAACATTAGAGACCGGAAGAGTGCAGGTTTATAATAAAGGGAAAATCAGAGACGTTTATTTACCGGATGTTCTGATCCGTGAATTAAAAAAATTTTGCAGAGAGGAAAAAGAAAATGATGGAATCATATTTCGGGGAAGAGGAGGAGATCCGATCAACCGTAGCACTGTTTATAAAATGATCGCATATCTTGGGGATATGGTTGGGATTAAAAAAGAAAAGGTTCATCCCCATAGTTTTCGGCATTTTTTCGCAATCAGCTATATGGAGTGCTATGGAAACCTTGCAGAGCTTGCAGATCTGTTAGGGCATACGAGCATTGAAACGACCCGTATCTATACAACGTCTACTGTAGAAGAAAAACGTAGAAAGCTCAATAATCTTGGATTATAGATGCAACAAAATACAATATTATGTTGCATTTGGCAAGTATCTTTTTTACATAATTTTTATGAATATTTCAAATAAATTTAGGGAAAACAGACAAAGATATTATTTCATAAGTTGAAAACATTCATAACAAACAATAAGAAATTAACAGTAAAGATAACGATGCCTTTAATATAAGGAAAGTTTTGGAAACATAATATTGTATTATGTTACTAAACTCATATGTAGAAAGGTTATGTCTTAAATGCATAAAGACATAATGTATTTTCTGTGAAAATACGTGCATATGAAGAACACACACACATGGAAAGTGAGGAAAAAAAATGAGGGCAAAACAAGTAACAGCCTTAATGATGGCTGCAACGTTAGCGGTAACTGGTAACGGCGTTACAGCATTTGCAGAGCCGGTAGCAAATGTTGAAGCTGGGGATGCGGCAACAGAAGCTTTAAACGTTGAAACAACAGAAGAGGTTGAGACAGCAGCAGAGGTTGAGGTAACAGAAGATTCAGAAGACGTGACAAAGAGTGCACAGAAGGATGCTTCTTCCGATGTTACTGTAGAAACAAAAACAAGTGCAACTACAGTAAAAGCAGGTGCGACAGTTACTGTAACAACAACTGTCAAAGGGGATAAATTAACTAATGGTACTCTTACAGTAAAAAGCTATGAGTTGATTGCAACAAAATCTGCAGTTGACACAACAATTGCAACCAGTGCAGATGGTACATTTGTATTTGCACCAGAGAAAGATACGACGTACAAAGTAAAAGCAGTGTTCACACATGCAAGCGAGAAAAATGAATATTATGCAGAAAAAGCGCTTGATGCATTTACTATCGAAGCAGCATCTATCGCAACAAACAGACTTCATGTGCCGGAAGTTACTACCATTAGCAATAAAGATGGAGCTGCTTTAAATACTACAGCTGCTCCGGAAGTAACAGCAGCACTTGAGACAGCAAATAAGTTAGATGAAGCATATGGTAAGTGGACTGTGAAAGATGAGGCAGTTACAACAGCTACAAAAGAGATTGTCTTTACATTCACAGCAACAGACGGTGTATATACCATTGATAACAGTGATACTGCTGCAGTAGAGACAGATAAGACATATGAAAAAACAGTATCTGTTAAAGTTGTTCAGCTTGCTACAGGTGTTTCCATTGAGGATGAAAACGGTGCTATTTCAGCTACAGTAGAGATGGCAACCACCGATAAGAAAGCATTGACAGCAAAAGTTGCTGCCGGATCAGGCAGTGATACTGTTTCCAATGCAAAGGTTACATGGACATCCAGTGATTCCAGCAAAGTAAAAGTTACAGCAACTGGTGACAATGAAGCTGTTATCACAGCAGTTTCTAAAACAGAGGCTGGGAAAGAGGTAACAATTACTGCAACAACAACAGACGGAACCCAGAAAGTTGGCGAGATCAAAGTTGCTGTAAAAGAGGGAATCAATGCAGACAGCATTTCATTTGATTCCAAACTTCCTGAGATTACTTATGAGGGAGCCGGAGATCTTGAAGATTACTACAAAGATTATGTGGCTGCATTAAACAAAAAGACCACAATTGGTACTTACAGCATTAAAGATACATCAGAAACAATTGATTCTGTTGGCGGTGTAGATAAGACTTCAACTGTAGCTTCTTTGAAAACCAATACAGAAAATTCCCAGACAATCAAAAACGGTTTGACAATTGTTTTCACATTAAGTGATGATGCTGGTCTTACACCGGTTGATGGAAAAACAAAATGGGATACGAAAACAGTTGAGAAGACATACGATGTTGTAATCAACAGAGCAGTGATCAATCGTGATGCTTCTGCGGTAACTGGTAAGTTGGAGAGCAGTTATGCTGCCGGAGTAAAATTAAGTGAAATCTTAGCTGGAAAAAATGATACTGAATTTGACATCGAAATTCAGAAAAAAGTAGATGGCGCATGGCAGACAATCTCTGATGATACACCAAACATCGGTACACTTGCAAATTATCAGGTAAAATATTCTCTGAAAGACAGCGCAAAAAATGTATACACATTAAGCGGTGCAGATGCAAATGGATATAAATATGTATCCTTAAGCGGCGTTTCTATCACACAGCCTGTATTAACAGATGTTAAGGCAGAAAATAAATCTGAAAATTTAACAGCAGATAAATTTAAAGATAAAGATACGCTTACACTGAAAGCATCTTACGATGAAAAGAAACTTGGAACTGCTAATTATACTGTTTCTTATCAGTGGTATAAACTGAATGAGAAAACGAATAAGTATGAAGCAATTAAAAGTGCAACATCTGATACTTATACGACAAGTACATTTGCTGACATCCCAGGTACATACTATTGTGAGATCACAGCAGATGTAAAAGGATCTGTAAAAGATTTCCTTCCGGATGCAACAGATGCTCAGGTTGAAGCATACAGCAAACTGGTAAAATCAACAAACAAAGTTACGGTTGAGGCTACTAAGATTACAGTTGATACTACTACTTCAGGTTTAGGCTTAAGCAAAACGGAAGCTACTTATGGTGCTACAGCAGATGTAAAGGCTATCGCAAAGGTTACTGCAGATGATGTTTCCGCTTATCGTGTATATTACAAACAGGTTACTACAGTAGCAAATAAACCGTCTTTAGGTGAAGCAAAAGACATCACAAAGAAATCCGTAAATGAAGATGAAGCTTTCCTGTTCAAGAGTGGAAGAACAATTTCCGAAAGCCTTGGTAACTTAGATGCTGGTACATACAGAATCTACTTAGAGGTTACAGCCGGAAAAGAGACAACAAGCTATGAGATCGGTGATATCAAAGTAGCTCAGAAAGAGATCACCGGATTAAATTCCAAGAATCTTAAAGTTGAGGATGCTACTTATGGTCAGAAGTTAAGCGATGCTAAGATCATTTACAATGACACAGAGATTGATGCAGCGTTAGATTTTGCATTTGTTGATAACACAGTAGCAGACGCTGGAAGCTATACAAGCAAAGAGGTAGCTGTTTCAGTTGTTGATCCAAACTACACAACAGATACAAAGGTAACATTAAAAGCAAATGTAAATGTTGCAAAAGCTCCTCTTTCCGTAACTGCAAAAGATGTAACGATCGAGCAGGGTCAGGAAGCAGCACTTGACGGAACCGTAAAAGGTTTAGTTGGCAAAGATACTGCAAAAGTTACTTATGCAGTATTAGGTACAGATGGAAAAGCTGTTCAGTCAACAAAGAACTTAGCAGTTGGTACATATAAGATCCGTGCAACTGTAGAAGATCAGAAAAACTACGATGTAACATCAGTAGTAGATGGAACATTAACTGTAAATGCAGTAGCAGCAACAGGTGTAACTGTAAACACAACTGCATTAAAGATCAATGTTGGTGAATCCAGACAGGTCAGCGCAACAGTAGCTCCTGCAAATGCAGCAGATAAGAATGTTACATGGTCTTCCGACAACACAGCAGTAGCAAAAGTTACATCTGATGGTGTGGTTTATGCAATCGCAGAAGGAACTGCAAATGTTACCGCTAAGACAGCAAACGGCAAGACAGCAACAATCGCAGTAACTGTTTCAACAGTAAAAGCTGATTCTGTAAAACTGAGCGCAAGCAAAGTAACTTTAACTTCTATCGGTGCATCTAAGACAGTAAAAGCAACAGTAAATCCGACAAACACAACAGATAAGACTGTTACATGGTCTTCTTCTAACAAGAAAGTTGCAACTGTAGATAAGAACGGTAAGATCGTTGCAAAAGGAAATGGTAAAGCAACCATCACAGTTAAGACAGCAAATGGCAAGAAAGCAACTGTTAAGGTAACTGTAAAACAGGCAACCAAGAAAGTTGTATTAAAAGTAGGCAAGAAGGTTGTAACAGGTAAGACCTATACCTTAAAGGAAGGTAAGAAAGCAACTGTAAAAGCAACTGTAACAGATGCAAAGGGCAAGAAAGTTACTTCCGGAAACCAGAAGATCAAATGGACTACTTCAAATAAGAAAGTAGCAACCATCAGCAAGAGCGGTAAGATCACAGCTAAGAAAGCAGGCACTGTAAAGATCACAGCTAAGACAGCAGATGGTAAGAAAGTAACATTCAAAGTAAAAGTTAAATAATTGAAAACCTGAAACATACGGACACATGACCTGAGATGCGATAATCCTCTGGTATCGGCATTGAGGGAAAAATCAGGGATCACGAACGGGCGGCATAAAGTTTTGTGCCGCCCGTTTTGTGTGAAATATGTCTAATATGGTACAGCCGGATGTGTTGCAGTTTTCACAAAAATAATTTGAAAACGCTTATTTTGCTGACTTTTTGGGGAAAATAATGATATAGTAAAAATACTGGGTGGAGAATTACCTGTATGTTATCGTTTAAAATGGAAACTGGAGAAAGGAGAATCAGAAGAATGTTTGAAATCGGAGAATATGTTGTGTGTGGCGCGAAAGGTGTCTGTCAGATCAGGGATATTACCCATATTGATATGTCGGGAGCAGACAAAGAGAAGCTGTATTACGTTTTAGCCCCGGTCGGAGATAAGAATGGGACTATTTATGTTCCGACGGACAGTGAAAAGATTATAATGCGCAGAACGATTTCAAAAGAAGAGGCAGAGAGGCTGATTGACGAATTACCGCAGATTGAACTTCTGTGGGTGCCGGATGACAAACAGCGTGAGGAAACATACAAAGAGGCACTCCGTACCTGTGATTATCATGCATGGGTGAGCATTGTAAAGACTTTGTATCAGCGGAAAAAAGAGCGGTTGGCACAGGGAAAGAAAGCAACTGCAGTGGATGAACGCTATATGAAAGCGGCCGAAAATGGACTGTATGGTGAGTTGTCGCTGACGCTTGGAGTACCGAGGGAAAAGATGGAAGATTATATCAGAGAGAGACTTTCGTAAGGAAGGGATTTGACCGGATAGTGAGTGTACAGACAGACGGATCGTCAGAAAAAAAGGTGGGCAGCTGGCAGAAATTTGATCCTGGGATCAATTCTGGAAGCTGTCCACCTTTTTTAGAAGGGATTGTTATGTAACTGTCAGATCGTCGTGTTCACGCCGTTGACGGCAGCGTGTTCATCCTCGTCCATCGGGATGACAAGGCATTTCCTGCCGTCGATGACCTGGGAGTGGATCTGGTCGACTTTTTCCGGTTTGACACGCAGAATGACGTCGTAGGTCTTGACTGCCGGGACGTCATCCCCGTCAGATTCTTCTACCGGAAGAGTGCGTGTTTCTTCTAACTGCTGTTTCAAATTTTCAACCTGCTGTACCAACTCTAATTTTTCTTTGCGTCTGGCATTTGCCTCCACCAGTTTCGGATCTACTAAATGTTCTGCGACCGGGACTTCTTCTCCAAATACATTTTCATAGGTCTGTTCGATCACAGCTGCCTGTTCTTCGGTCACACCGCTCTCTGCGAGTACGGAAGAGATTGTGCTCTTTGTGACAGGAACCGGTTCCGGTTCTGGTTCATCTTCTAAAGCGACCGGGATCAGGTCATTTAAGTTGTCCTGGATATCCATGAAAATGGCATCGCTTTCGTCATCATCTTCCCCGATGACTTCTTTTACAATGCTCTGGAACGTAAGTTTCTGTTCGGTAGCTGTAAATTTAGAGCCACAGCCAAGACCGGATTCCATAAATTCGGAGTGCGGTGTCTTGGTGTCTCTGGTGTAAAACATGACAGAGTGGATATCAGTGCTCCGGTCGGTAAAAGCAGGGAAAACAAATCCGGTGTCCGGAGCTCCAACGACCCAGTCGCGGATACGCGGTCCGATACGGTTTTCATCCTCACGGTAGCCAAGTCCCGGTTTGGTCAGGTTGACCGGGCAGATCGCGCAGAGCAGATACTCGTAAACTTCCTCGGACTCGTCTAATTTATTATTATCAGAAGTTTTTGTCATAACGTCGTAGGCATCGTGGAATACAAGGATCAGATAGTTTCCGACATAGTCGTAGCTGTCAATGACAAGATCATAAAATGCATCCATCAGATCATCATTTTTTAAGGCACTCTCGCGCAGTCCCATCAAAAACTGCTGTCTGCCGCCGGCAGCTTCCTCCGCAGTCGGAAATTCCAGCTCTAAAAGGTTATTTCCAATCGTACCGGACATTACTTTTTTTGCAATCTCCAAGTATTTGTAAAATTCCTCATCTTCCAGATTTAAAAATGTCTCCCCGAAAGAAGTTACCTTATTGTGGTCGGCATCCACATAGCAGCCGCACAGTCTTGTAAAAGTGCAGGCATCTTTCTTAAAACGCCGTTTTAATTCTAAAATATCTTTTTTGTTCATAAATCTATATCTCCGTTTCTGAGGGGATGCCATACAAAAGATAGCGCAGGCTGTTTCATGTCCCCGTAATCTGCAGGAAATATTATAACGAAATTTTAAAACCGGTGCAAGGGGTTATGATTTCCCGTCACGGACAACGGCGTGCTCCATTAACCAGTCACACCATACTGCGTAGTATTTTCCGAGGGGATGCGCATTATCATTGCTGTACTGTGTGCCGAGATTGCCGTTTGCATCGTCAAAAAGTTCATTGATGTCCAGATAATAAATGGTCCGTTGATCGGCTAATGTCGAAATTTTTTGATTAAAGGCGTTGATATTGGCATTATTGAATGTCTTATCCGAGTCTGAGCGCTGTGCAGTCACATGAAGATTTGCTTCCACATAAATGATCGCATCCGGCTGCATGGTTTGCAGAAAATTTACAAACGACGCATATTTTTCAAATGTCTGTGTGACATCGTAGCCAAGTTCATTAATGCCGAGCATCATATATATTTTATGATAGGTATGGCTGGCTAAAAGATCAGAGATACTGACCTTTCCGATACCGTCCACCATAATTTTTTTATTTTCCAGCTCATAGATACTGAGACCCGAATCACAATAAAAGGTGGCATTGCCCAACGTACCATATTCTTTTAATCCGACAGTGCGGGAATCACCGATCATTAAAGCGTCATCGAAATAATCTGCATCAACAGTGGTCATTTCTGTCATCGGAACTTCTGTGTCCGGGATATCCTGCCGGTCTGTATTGTCAGATGGCGCACCGGAAGTGTCCGATGGTGTCGTGGTGTCCTGTTTTTGTGCGGCGGAGACAGAAGACACGGACAAGGACGTATTTTTGGCTGCATTTATGTTTAACGTTACATATAAGTAAATGAGTGGAATCAGAAGGCAGCTTATCAAAAAGAAAAAATAAAACAATATGGCAGATATTTTTTTTCGCATAGTGTTCCTTCGTTAAAATCTGAAATATAAAAATGGGTCATTAGAGCCAACGTAAATACAGTAAACAGAAGCCCAGAAAATTGCCAGATAGACAAAAATTTCTGGCACAGAGCCCCTGATTTTTTTTAAAAAGCGGACCGGAAGCCTTGTAGAAAAAAGGAAGCCGGCAGGGATGATAAAGCGGAAATCATTTAAATTTTTCCAGAAATCATTCACATAAATAATGGCATCATCGGCGGAAAAAAATGGAAATAATTTCCGGGTGTAGACTTCGATACTGCCGGGATCACTGATTCCAAAGAGCATCCACGACAATGGGATCAGAACTGCCATATAAAGATGTCCGGCCAGCGCGTATCGGTCCGTCAATTTTTTCAACAGCAGTTTTTCTGTCAATACAATGACGAACAGGGAAAATCCCCACAGAATAAAATGAAATTCTGTGCCATGCCAGATTCCGGTAAGTATCCACACGACAAGCAGGTTGCGGATCCATTTGCAGGTACCTGTGCGGTTGCCGCCAAGTGGAATATAGATGTAGGTCTGAAACCATTGTCCAAGTGTAATATGCCAGCGCCGCCAGAATTCTGTCATGCTTGTGGAGAGATAGGGGTGCATAAAGTTTATGGGAAGCTTAAAACCAAGCATTCTGCCCAGACCTGCTGCCATCAGGGAATAACCATAAAAATCAAAGTAAATCTGGAAAGAATATGCGTAGATTCCAAGCCATGCAAGCGGCGTGGAGATACTTTCATATCCGATCGTGCCAACATTTGCCCACAGACTGCCAAACTGATTCGCCAGAATCGCTTTTAAGCCAAGTCCCCGGATAAAAAGTTTCATACCCTCCGCCAGATTTTCGGGCAGAAAGCGTCTTGCGCTGTGAAGCTGCCTGCGCAGCATCTCATACGGGGTAATTGGTCCGGAAATTAATTTTGGGAACATGCTGATGTAAGTACCGAATGTCACAAAATCCCGTTCCGGTAAAATACGTCCGTAATAGATATCAAAAAGATATGCAGTCAGCTGGAACGTATAAAAACTGATTCCGAGCGGCAGAGATAAATGTCTGGAATATTTAAACAAAAACAACCATAAAAAATCGAAAAAAATAACTTTTGTCAAAAAGAGTCTCTTTTTTCCTGGATTGTGTATCTGATAAAGGCGGATTCCGAACACATAATTGAGATAGGTCAGAACCATTAACAGAAACAGTGCATATGGCTGTTTGATCACTCCGACTGCATAAAACAGGATGCTCCCTGCAAAGAGCGTACTGTTTCTGAAAGCAGCAGGTGTGACATAATAGGCAAACAGAAATAATGGCAAAAAAATAAAAATAAAGTTGAGACTGCTAAATACCATGCCAGGATCCTTTACTGCATAGACATTTCTTATTTTAAAATATCGGCGATCACATCGTGCGGGATCGTAAATTCCACAACACCCATAGACATCGGACCGACATCGCCCTCGTTGAAGCTGATGACGAGATTTCCGTCAGCATTAATATAGAAGGAAGTGTCATCGTTAATGGAGGTAAAGTTCCATTCAGGAACTTCCGTATCATCCAGCCAGTAGGAGACATTTTCATCGGCATCCATCTGCTCGCGCATCTGGGATTTGATGTTTTCACTGATCGGAGTGATATAGTCAGATCCCTCTTTAAAAAGATCTTTTAACGCAAGGCGTTCCCCGGTCTTTAAATCAATCGTGTAATAATAATCCATCTCATCACCGCTTCCGGCAGCCTGATAACACATCAGTTTTAAGGTAAAATAGTCGTCAGTTGTGTTGATGACCTCATGTTTGATCATGATATCCTGATAACCTTCGTTGTTCATGTTCTGTTTGAACTCTGCGATCAGGCTGTCGCTGATCTTTTCAATCTCCGCATTGATCTCATCGGTTGATTTCTTTAAATTTTCCCCAACCGGGTCTTCCGTTGTTTTTTCAGTGGAAGCGACAGTTTCCGGTACCAGTTTTGGAACATTGACATCGGCGTTGTTTCTGTCGCTGCTGTACTGGTAATCGCGGAATGTGACGACCTCGATCAAATTTCCAAGCAGTGGGATCTGTTCCATCGCATAGGCGACACTCGGTGAAGTATTTGGCAGGATGACAAACGCTGCGATCGCTGCGGCAGCGCCAACCCAGATTCTTGTGATAATGGTTTTATTGTGTTTGTTCTTCTTCTCGGCTTTCGCCTGATTCATTTTTTCTTTCATTTTTATGACCTCCTTTTCAGGCATTTGCGAGGTGTCATAGGATTTTTTTAATTCATAAAAATCATTGGTGTTCATTCGGTTACCTCCATTTTCAGTTTTAACTTCTGCATACTGCGGTACAGACGGCTTTTTATGGTATTGACATTTTCATTTAAGACGCGGGCGATATCTTCGATTTTTAAGTCCTCGAAATACCGAAGTTCCACGATCGCCTTATCCTCCGGGGACAAAGAATCGAGCGCAGTTCTAAGATCTAAGTCCTGATACTGGTCCGGTTTTCCCTCTGCGATCAGTGAATCCTCGTAAGAAATGGTATCCGGCCGCTTTAAATGATGAAAAATCTCATTTAACATGATGCGGTAAATCCAGGTCGCCGCATATTCCGGCTGCCTTAGGGAAGCACTGTTTTTGATCGCCAGATAAGCACCGTTTTGTACGATGTCACTGGCATCGTCGGGATTATGTACATAGCTGTATGCAAGATGATAGTAGCGGTTGTAATTCTCAAGCAGCAATCGTTCGATGAGATCATCATTAGATTCTGCTGTATGTTTTTTTTCTTTTCCGGAAAAGAATTTCAAGATCAGATCCTCCTTTGCAAATATTTGATTCTTTCGAATCATCTGACTATTAGATATAGCATAACCACAAAAAGTTTCAAAATCAATGCAAAACATCAAAAAGGTATGGTATAATGTGCGTAAGCATTGAGCAGTGCCAACGAAGTGAACAATAAAAAATGACTGCTTGCAGGCACTTTTTTATTGTTTGCTTCGTTGATAGGGCGAAAGCCCGTCAGTCCGGAAAATCTCTGATTTTTCGGACGTGCACTGCGGACTGGAGTGCAGCCAAATGATAAAAAATGACTGCTTGCAGGCACTTTTTTATTGTTTGCTTTGTTGATAGGGCGAAAGCCCGTCAGTCCGGAAAATCTCTGATTTTACGGACGTGCACTGCGGAATGAAGTGCAGCAAGAATTAAAAATGGAGACAAAAACAATGGACATAAGATTTGCAACAATAAATGATATAGATGCGATCACAGAGTTGGAAAGACAGTGTTTTCCACCGGAAGAAGCAGCAGAAAAGGATTCTTTTGAAAAACGCCTGACCGTATTCCCGAATCATTTCTGGTTACTGGAGGATTCCGGGAAACTGGCAAGCATGATCAATGGAATGACGACAGATATTCCAATCCTGCGGGATGAGATGTTTGAGGATGCCACAATGCACCGTGAAGAGGGACAGTGGCAGATGATCTTTGGAGTGGCAACGCTGCCGGAGTATCAGAAAATGGGATGTGCGTCGAAACTCATGGAGCGCGTGATCGCGGATGTCAAAGAGCAGGAACGAAAAGGGATCGTTTTAACGTGTAAAGAGAGTCTTATTCCATTTTATGAGAGATTTGGTTTTGTAAATGAAGGAAAGTCCATGTCAAAGCACGGGGGAGCCGTGTGGTATGATATGCGGCTGGTATTTGAAGAATTGTAGGGAAAAGGAATTATTATAATATGAAGAAACACAGATTGCCATACATGGTTGCAGGGGCAGTATTGTTTGCTGCACTTTTTACCGGATGTACCAATGAGCGCTTAGAAGATGAACTGGATTTCCGCAAGATTGGGATTAACAGTATGCAGTCCGGTGATTATGAAGGTGCAGTGGCTGCTTTTAACAGCGCACTATCCCAGTGTGTGGGGAAGATTACAGATACAGAACTCGACATCTGCTATTATAAGGCGGCAGCACAGTATGCCGGTGGAGATATAGAGGGAGCTCTTGCTACTTATCAGGCGATGATCGATTATGATGAGGAAAACGGCAACGCATATTATCTGCATGGATGTCTGAGTCTAAAGCAGCAGGATACGGATACGGCAAAAAAAGATTTTGCCAATGCTGTCAAATATAACCCGGATGATTATGAACTGTATGTTGGGATTTATGAGAACCTTGCCGGTAATAATATGACTGAGGAAGGGGAAGAGTATTTAAACAAAGCGTTTGATATCAAGGGAAATTCCGCAGAAAATCTTACCTGGCGCGGCAGGTTTTATTATCTGCTCGGACAATATGATAATGCAGTCAAAGAGTTAGAAGGAGCAGTCAAAAAGGACAGTGCCAAAGCAAACCTTTACCTTGCACAGGTCTATGAAGCGGAAGAAGATTCTGCAAATGCGGAAAAATATTATCAGGCATATGTCGACAGTGGTACGGCGGACTCTGTGGCAATGAATGTGCTTGCCGAGATCCAGATGGAAAAAGGCAACTATGAAGCGGCGTTAGAGGATATCAGACAGGGACTTGCGATGGATAATGTCACAAATCAGCAGGAACTTTTGTCAAATCAGATCATTGCTTATGAGTACAGCGGTGATTTTTCATCTGCGTGGGATGTCGTTCAGCAGTACGTTTCCCTTTATCCGGATGATGAGGCGGCGCAGAGAGAATATATCTTTTTAAAGAACCGCCAGAATACGGATGCGGGCAGCGATACAGAAAGTACGGATTCTTCAGATGAAGGGCAAAACTCTACGGGAAATAGTTCCACGGACGATAGCTCTGCACAAAGTGATACCACGAATGATAGTTCTACAGGAGACAGTTCTGCGGAGAATCGTTCAGCACAGAGTGATTCGACAGGGGATAATACTGCGGGAGACAGTTCTTCACAGGATACAGGAAATTAGAATTAGAGACAGCAAGGGAGGAACACATGCCAGAACCCATTAAAATAGAAGAAGTAAAAGAGCGTGTCATTTTAGTCGGTGTCAGCGAACAGGATGGTGACGATGCGGAAGATTCCGTCGCAGAATTAGCAGAACTTGTAAAGACAGCAGGAGCAGTTACCGTCGGTACGCTGATTCAGAAACGTGAACTGATCCATCCGGGCACCTATGTTGGAACCGGAAAAGTGCAGGAAATCGCCGACATGATCGCGGAACTAGGTGCGACCGGTATCGTCTGTGATGATGAGTTATCGCCGGCACAGCTCAAAAACTTAGAGCAGATGTTAGATACAAAAGTCATGGACCGGACGCTTATTATCCTTGATATTTTTGCGGCGAGGGCAACAACAAGCGAGGGAAAGATCCAGGTCGAGCTGGCGCAGTTGAAATACAGGCTGAGCCGTCTGACCGGTCTCGGGCGTTCCATGTCAAGACTTGGCGGTGGTATCGGAACCAGAGGACCCGGTGAGAAAAAGTTGGAGATGGACAGGCGTCTGATCAAAGACCGTATTGCGCAGTTGAACCGTGAATTAAAAGAAGTGAGGAAACACCGTGAGATCACGCGCGCCCAGAGGGAAAAGAAACAGATCCCTGTGGCTGCGATCGTCGGATACACCAATGCGGGAAAATCAACACTTTTAAACCACTTAACGGGAGCGGGAGTGTTAGAGGAAGATAAGCTGTTTGCAACTTTAGATCCGACAACGCGTGTCTTAGAACTGCCGGGCAGACAGGAAATTCTTCTGACGGACACGGTCGGTTTTATCCGGAAACTGCCACATCATCTGATCGAAGCATTTAAGAGTACCTTAGAGGAAGCCAAATATGCGGACTATATTCTGCATGTGGTAGATGCTTCCAATCCACAGCGGGACAAGCAGATGCACATAGTGTATGATACACTCTACCAGCTTGATATCAGGGAAAAAACGATCATTACTTTATTTAATAAGCAGGATCAGGTCACAGATGAGGAGCCGATCCGTGATTTTAAGGCAGATCACACACTGGCAATCTCTGCAAAAGAGGGAACTGGTTTAGAGGAGTTAAAAGAACTTTTCTGTACGCTGCTGCGGGATAATAAAATATTAGTGGAGCGTACAATCTCTTATCAGGAGGCTGGAATTTTACAGCAGATCAGAAAGAGTGGGGAGCTTTTAGAGGAAGAGTACCGGCCGGAGGGCATTTTTATCCGCGCCTATGTCACGCCGGAAATCTATGGCAGTTTATAGAGGCTTTGTGTTTACGAAGATTTTTGCATATGGTACACTGATATAAAATTTGACAGAATACAGACAAAATTTTGCACAGAAGCGATGAAAGCGTGCTTCGGAATGGAGAAATTATGACAATATTAATTCAAAATGGACAGGTGATCAATCCTGCCACAGGGATGAATGAAGTTGCAGATGTATTGGTGGAAAATGGTGTTGTTTCTAAGATCGAAAAAGGGATCAAAGAGAAAGCAGACCGGAAGATCAATGCAAAGGGATGTTTTGTCATGCCGGGATTTATTGACATGCATGTGCATCTGCGTGATCCGGGATTTGAGGAAAAGGAAACGATCGAAACAGGCTGCCGCGCAGCAGCACACGGTGGATATACAACGATTCTTGCAATGCCGAACACCAAACCGGTTGTTGACAATCCGGATGTTGTAAATTATGTGCATAATAAGGCAAAAACGGTCGGACTTGTAAATGTATTACAGGTGGGTGCCGTGACAAAAAATCAGGAAGGAAAAGAACTTGCGGATATTGAGGGAATGGTAAAGGCTGGAATCCCTGCAATCAGTGAGGACGGAAAATCCGTCATGAATGCCCAGTTATACCGCGAGGCGATGGAAAAAGCTGCAAAATTGGGCATTGTGGTACTTGCACATTGTGAGGATAAAAATCTTGTCAATGGCGGTGTCATGAATGAGGATGAGCATGCAAGAGAACTTGGATTAAAGGGAATCACCAATTCCGTAGAAGATATCATTGTTGCAAGAGATATCATGCTAAGCCACGACACCGGAGCAAAACTTCATTTATGTCATTGCTCGACGGAAGATTCCGTCATGATGGTCGATCTTGCAAAGCAGAAGAATGTAAAAGTTACCGCAGAAGTATGTCCGCATCATTTTACACTGACTTCGGATGATATACGCAAGATCGCACCGGAAATGGATGTGGAAAAGAATGTGATTGCTGCGGATGCGGATGCAGATACTAATTTTAAGATGAACCCGCCGCTTCGTACTAAAAAAGACGTGGAGGCACTAAGAGTGGGACTTCGTGACAATATTATGGATGTGATTTCTACCGATCATGCACCGCATACATTTGCAGATAAAAATACCTCCATGAAGAATGCGCCGTTTGGAATCGTCGGACTTGAAACCGCAGCATGCTTAACCTATACAGAACTGGTACTTGGCGGTTATCTGACACCGATGCAGATGGCAGAAAAAATGAGTTATAATCCGGCGAAGATCGTCGGACTTGACAAGGGCGATATCGCTCCTGGAAAGACAGCAGATATCGTGATCTTTGATCCGAATGAAACTTATAAGATCGATAAAAACAAATTTGCAAGCAAGGGAAGAAATACCCCGTTTGACGGAAGAACGGTGACCGGAAAAGTAAAAATGACGATCGTTGGCGGTCATATCGTATATGAGGAATAAAAAAGCGGGTAGATAAAAGGAGAAAATTCATGCAGACAAAGGGCACAAAATTTGAGGAAACTGCGATCATCATCCGGCAGGAAGAAATCGCGGACGATATTTACAGTATGTGGCTGCGCACAGAGCACATCGCAGCACATGCAAAAGCAGGACAGTTTGTTTCTGTCTACTGCAATGAGGGAAGCAGACTGCTTCCAAGACCGATCAGTATCTGTGAGATCGACAGAAAGGACGGTGCGATCCGTCTGGTATACCGTGTGGCAGGAAAGGGAACCGCAGAATTTTCCGGCATGCGCACCGGTATGCAGTTAAAAGTGGTAGGACCGCTTGGAAATGGATTCCCACAGAAAAACAAAAAGGCATTTCTGATCGGTGGAGGAATCGGAATCCCGCCAATGTTAGAACTTGCCAAAGAGTTAGACTGCGAGAAACAGATCGTGCTTGGATTCCGGGATGAGCTTTTCCTGCTGGAAGATTTCCGTAACCGCGGACAGATCTATATTGCAACGGAGGATGGCAGTGCCGGAACAGAGGGAAATGTACTTGATGCGATCCGTGAGAACGGACTGGATGCAGACATCATTTATGCCTGTGGACCAACCCCGATGCTGCGTGCAATCAAAGAATATGCCGCAGAGCAGAACATCGAGTGCTGGATTTCCATGGAAGAGCGCATGGCATGCGGTATCGGAGCCTGTCTTGCCTGCGTGTGCAAGTCAAAAGAAAAAGATGCACACAGCAATGTAAAAAATAAGAGAATCTGTAAAGAGGGACCGGTATTTCTTGCACAGGAGGTAGAATTCTGATGAACATGAAAGTAGATTTATGTGGAGTGACATTAAATAATCCGGTCATGACTGCGTCCGGAACGTTTGGCGCCGGGGAAGAATATTCGGAGTTTGTGGATTTAAACCGTCTTGGTGCTGTTGTGACAAAGGGTGTTGCCAATGTACCGTGGGAAGGAAATCCGACACCGCGTGTGGCTGAGGTATACGGGGGCATGTTAAATGCGATCGGACTTCAGAATCCGGGTATTGATCTTTTCATTGAGCGCGATATTCCTTTCTTAAAGAAATATGATACCAGAATTGTGGTCAATGTATGTGGACATACAACGTCGGAATACATAGAAGTTGTGGACAGACTTGCAGACCAGCCGGTCGATCTTTTAGAGATCAATATTTCCTGTCCGAATGTAAAAGAGGGCGGAATTGCCTTTGGACAGAATCCAAAGATGGTTGAAGATATCACAAGAGAGATCAAGGCGCATGCAAAACAGCCTGTCATCATGAAACTTTCACCGAATGTAACAGACATCACGGAGATGGCGCGTGCGGCAGAAGCCGGCGGTGCGGACGGTTTATCGTTGATCAACACGCTGACAGGAATGAAGATCGATATCCACAGACGCACGTTTGCACTGGCAAACAGAACGGGCGGCATGTCAGGTCCTGCCGTGCATCCGGTTGCAGTGCGCATGGTATATCAGACCGCACAGGCGGTAAATATCCCGATCGTTGGTATGGGCGGGATCATGAATGCAGATGATGCGATCGAGATGATCCTTGCGGGAGCAACGGCAGTGTCTGTCGGAACAGCAAACTTTACCAATCCACAGGTAACCATGGAGATTGTTGACGGAATCCGCGATTATATGGAGCGTTATCAGGTAAAAGATATCAAAGAACTCGTAGGCGCAGTACACGATAGATAAATCACAGGGGAATGTAAGTTATGAAAATATTAAAAAAAATCATTTGTATCTGTCTCGTTGCAATCCTGGCAGCAGGGCTTTTTCCCGGTGCACAGACAGAGGTTTATGCAGCTGGAAAACCGGTACAGTTAGTATCCTGTAAAGTAAATTCAGTTGGAAGCAAGGTAACGGTAAAAGCAAAAGTTGCCGGAATACAGAAAGGAATGGGAAAAAAACTTTACCTGTTTTCGGTAGATGCCAATGTAAAAGAAAATGCAAAACTTGCCGGAAAACCGGTGGCTTCCGCTAACTTTAAAAAAGGTACTGTCACATTTTCTGTAAAATATAAGAGCAGCATGCTTTGCCAGAAATTTGTGGCTGCATACAAAAAAGGAAAAAAATATATAGCAGTCAGTGGTGCACAGTATATTACAAATCCGGAGGCACTGGCATCCTACACCGGTACCGGTGTTAAGACAACGTCTAAAAAAGGACTGCAGCCGGACTGGGCAGATCACACGTCGGTAAAGAAACTCCGTACGCAGCATGTTGTCTTAAACTGGTCGATCGAAGAAATTTTAAATAAAGACTGCGGAAATAAAGAGGTGTATAAATACCGCGGGAAAAAATATACATTTGACAGGGATCGTGTAAACTGGCTGCAGGATCAGGTGCGTCAGTATATTGACGATGGATCCAAAGTATATGTGATCCTGCTTCTTGGCAAAGACGCAAAAGGCCAGGCGGGCAAAATGAGTTATGGCGGTGGAAAAATATTCTCTTCCATTAAGACAACATCAGCAGCAGGATGCCGTACCTGGGAAGCATTTATGAGTTACATGGCAGAGAAATTTGGCAATGAACAGCATTTGGTGTCCGGATGGATCTTGGGAAATGAGGTTGACAGCCCTTATGACTGGAACTATGCGGGCGGAAAAAGCTTAAGTGCGTATATGGATGATTATGCGCGGGCATTCCGCATTGCATATAATGCTACAAAGAGTGTCAGCAGCCATTCAAAGGTATATATCAGCCTTGATTATAACTGGAATCAGGATGTCGATGGAGGCGGAAACAGCTTTTTCTCGACGAAGAAGACACTGGACACATTTTATTCGAAACTGAAAGCGCAGGGGAAGATCTGTCCAAACATTGCATATCATGCATATTCACAGGGACTTGTGGAGCCAAAATTCTGGGATGACTCTTTAGCAGGCAGTGGTGTGGATTCCACGATCATTACCATGAAAAATATTTCTGTCCTGACGGAATATGTAAAAAAGAAGATCGGCAAAGATGCAACGATCATGCTTGCAGAGCAGGCGTTCAATTCGACACAGGGAGAAGAGCTGCAGGCAGCAACATATGCGTATGCTTACTATATCAGCGAAGGCAATAAGATGATCGAATCCTTTATCTATGCGAGAGATACCGAACCGCAGTCGGATGTGGATCAGGGCTTTTACTGGGGACTTCGCGATATCAATGGCAGAGAGCGTAAAATATATAATACATTTAAAGTGATCGATTCAAAGGAGTCTTTGGATAAGACGAAGAATCTTCTCTCCTATACAGACTTAAGTTCATGGACACAGATTCCTGGAATTAAAAAGTCTACTTTTAAAAATAACCGTTCCATCAAAAACAAATGGCCGCTAGTACAGTCAACCAGCCTGTATGTGTGTCTTGCGGATGATAACTGGCAGAGAGAGACAACTTATGTCTACGACGGAAAGAAACATAAACCTGCAGTAACGGTAAAACGTAATTATACCGGAAAGACGGTTCCGAAAAAGAATTATTCCGTAAAATATCTGACAGACTGCAGGAGTATCGGAGTACATCGTATTCAGATTAAATTAAAAGGTGATTTCCGCGGAACGATCATCCGGGAGTTTACGATCGCACCGCAGAATGCAATGCTGAATGATCTGGTGATGACGTCAAATTCTGCTACGGTAAGCTGGAATGTACCAAAGAAGACCAAAGAGCAGATTACCGGTTATATGATCCAGTATACGGATGGAGAAGGTGGTTTTTATTCGACACCGGAAAAAGATATCCATCTGATCAAGATCAAAAACAGCAATAAATTAAAATATACGATCAAGGGACTTACCAAGGGCAAACGCTATTTTGTAAGAATAACGACCTATAAAACAGTTATGGTAGATGGCAAACCAAAAGATATCATTGCCGGATGGGGATATGATGATATCAAATATGATTATGCCACAGATCCGGTCGTGCCGGAACCGGATACAGAAGAGGATACCTTAGAATAAGCGATTGAGGTAATGTGAAATACGATGCCGGAATTAAGATTTATAATAGCAGACGGACTCCCGGAGCGGGAACTGGATTATTTAAAACAGAATATCAGACCGGAACCGGATCTGAAACTGGTGGTAACAGGGAAAAATAATGCCAATCGCAGAGCAGAGTTTTCTCTGTTCCCGCCAGAAGAAAGTGTGCTCATCTCTACAGATGGGCACATTATTTCTAATATGGATCAGCTTGGAATGGCAACGCTGGGATATATCGGACCGGGCGGAGCAGAGAATGAGAGCACAGTAGAAGTACCGGACGATGTGATTACAGAAATTGGTAGTCAGAACGTGAATTGTAGTGACAGCACAGATGAAGTGACGGAGGGAATCGAAGAACAGGGAATGCAGGCTGCGGTTATGTTAATCGAAGGTCTTGAGGAAGTGGATGAAACGTTTCTGCTTCGTGCGTATGAACGTAAACATGGTATTCCGTGGACGATCGTCACGACAGAACGCTGCATCGTGCGGGAGATCACGCTGGATGATTTAGACGGCCTGTTTGCACTGTATGCCGGGGAGGGAATGACGGAATATTTAGACCCGCTGTATGAATACGAAAAGGAAAAAGAGTATCAGCGGTCGTATATTAACTATATGTACCGCCTTTATGGGTACGGCATGTGGGTCGTGATCGAAAAGGCGACGGGAAAACTGATCGGGCGGGTCGGGATCGAGAATCGTGAGGCGTGTGACGGTGAGCCGGAACTTGGATATATGATCGACGTATCGTATCAGAGAAAAGGATATGCAACAGAGGTCTGTCTTGCTGTGATCGGTTACGCATGGAATTTTCTTGAATTCGATAAATTAAACTGTCTGATCCAGAAAGGAAATAAAGCATCGGAATGTCTGGCAGAAAAACTGGGATTTATGTTCCGGGAGGAAATGGATCTGGACGGAAAATGCATGAAACGCTATACCATAAGCAAAAGCGGGGCATGATATCATCAATAAACGTTGCATTTTCCATAAAAATAAAATATAATATAAACTACTAAAAAAGGGATAAAGTGGGTGAGGCACATGGCGGATTTTTCATCAGAATCACTGGATCTGCAAAAAAAAGTAAAAGAAGAGGACGATAACATCAAGCCGATGAAAGAGTTTGAGAGTCCGGAAAAACTATATGACGAACTGATCGCCAGCGTGCGAAAGTATCATCCATCGACAGATATATCGCTGATCGAGAAAGCATATCATGTTGCGAGGGATGCACATGAGGGACAGGCAAGAAAGTCCGGCGAGCCATATATCATCCATCCATTGTGTGTTGCGATTATTTTAGCAGAGTTAGAGCTGGATAAGGAGACGATCGTTGCAGGACTTTTACATGATGTTGTGGAAGATACTGTTATGACGGATGAACAGATTGCACAGGAGTTTGGAGATGAGGTTGCTCTTCTGGTAGATGGTGTTACCAAATTAGGACAGCTCTCTTATGATGCGGATAAAGTGGAGGTTCAGGCAGAGAATCTTCGTAAGATGTTCCTTGCAATGGCAAAGGATATCCGTGTTATCCTGATCAAGCTTGCGGATCGTCTTCACAATATGCGTACGCTCAAATACATGACACCTGAGAAGCAGAAGGAAAAAGCGCGTGAAACGATGGATATTTACGCACCAATCGCACAGCGTCTTGGTATTTCCAAGATCAAGATCGAGCTGGACGATCTCTCACTCAAATATTTAGAGCCGGATGCCTATTATGATCTGGTACATCAGATCGCACAGCGCAAGAGTGTCAGGGACGAATATGTACAGAAACTGGTGGAAGAAGTGCGTCAGCACATCAAAGATGCAGGAATTCCTGCACAGGTTGACGGACGTGCAAAACATTTCTTCAGTATTTACAAAAAAATGGTCAATCAGCACAAGACATTAGACCAGATTTATGATCTGTTTGCCATCCGCATCATCGTGGATTCCGTCAAGGACTGTTATGCAGCACTCGGTGTGATTCATGAGATGTATAAGCCGATTCCGGGACGGTTTAAAGACTACATTGCGATGCCTAAGCCGAACATGTACCAGTCACTCCATACGACTCTGATCGGACCGACCGGTCAGCCGTTTGAGATACAGATCCGTACCTTTGAGATGCATCGTACGGCTGAATATGGTATCGCTGCCCATTGGAAGTACAAAGAGGCAAGTAACAATGGCGGTGTGTCACAGCCAATGACCGTTACCGAAGAGGAAAAGCTGAGCTGGCTCCGTCAGATCTTAGAGTGGCAGCGCGACATGTCAGATAATAAAGAGTTCATGAGCCTGCTAAAGAGCGATCTTGACCTGTTTTCCGATACGGTATTCTGTTTTACACCGACCGGAGATGTCAAGAATCTTCCGACCGGTTCCACGCCGATCGACTTTGCTTACAGTATTCATTCCGCGGTCGGCAATAAGATGATCGGTGCAAAAGTCAACGGAAAACTGGTTCCAATCGACTACATCATCCAGAACGGTGACCGTGTGGAAGTAATCACTTCCCAGAATTCAAAGGGACCGAGCCGTGACTGGTTAAATATTGTAAAAAGCACCCAGGCGAAAAATAAGATCAATCAGTGGTTCCGCAGTGAGTTAAAAGAAGAAAATATTACACACGGCAAGGAACTTTTGATCGCATCGGCAAAATCCAAGGGAATCAATTTCCCGGATATCAATAAGCCGGAATATCAGGAGAAAATTTTAAGAAAATATGGTTTCCATGATTGGAATTCCTGCCTTGCAACGATCGGACATGGTGGTTTAAAAGAAGGTCAGATCGTAAACCGCATGTATGAGGAATACAAAAAAGACCATCTTGCGTGTATCACGGATGATGAAGTGCTTGAGACCATTGCCGAGAATAAAGATAAGGTCGTACAGAAACATTCCAAGAGCGGTATCATTGTAAAAGGACTTTATGATGTGGCAGTGCATTTTTCAAAGTGCTGCAGTCCGGTACCGGGAGACGAGATCGTTGGATTTGTAACCAGAGGCCGAGGTGTTTCCATCCATAGAACAGACTGTATCAACATTATCAATCTGTCTGATATGGAGCGTGAGCGTCTGATCGATGCCGAGTGGCAGCATGATGAAGAGTCCGGCAGCAGTGGCCTGTACCGTGCAGAGATCAAGATCTACGGCAATAACCGAACCGGTCTTCTCGTGGATATCACAAAGGTATTTACAGAGCGTGAGATCGATATTGATTCGATTCACTCCAAAACAAGCAAGCAGGGAATTGCAACAATCGATGTATCTTTCAGCACGAAGGGCAGGGAAGAACTTACAAGCGTTGTGGAGAGACTGCGGCAGATCGAGAGTATCATTGATATAGAGAGAACGACGGGCTAAAAGAACTGGTTGTCAGAAGGTTGTGGGAAACATGAACCGCATCCAGATGGGCAGCCAGTTTTTCTGTAAAGAAAAAGATTTTGTCAGACAGGAAAGGGGAAACTATGGCACCATTGAAAGTAGAACAATATGTAGTTGGTCCGGTACAGACAAACTGTTATTTTGCGATCAACGATGACACAAAAGAAGTACTGGTTATCGATCCGGGGGCAAGTGCAGATCAACTTGCCAAGAAGATTTGTCAGGAAAAGCTGACACCGATCGCAATTTTGCTGACACATGGACATTTTGACCATGCGGGTGGAGCGGAGGAACTTGCAAAACATTTTGATATCAAAATATATGCCGAGGAGCATGAAAAAGAGACCTTAGATACGCCGTCTCTCAATTTAAGCGGCTGGGAAGGTGTACAAAAGACCTATCATGCGGATGTATTTTTGAAGAATGAGCAGGAGATCGACCTTGCCGGTTTTCATATCCGTGTATTCCATACACCGGGACATACGGTGGGTGGCTGCTGCTATTATTTCCCGTATCAGAATGTAGTTTTTTCCGGGGACACCCTCTTTTGCACATCGGTGGGACGCACCGATTTCCCAAAGGGCAGTGCAGCACAGATCATCCGCTCCATTAAGGAGAAACTTCTGCCGCTTCCGGATGAAACGACCGTGTACACCGGACACAATGATATTACAACGATTGGGACAGAGCGGATGTATAATCCGTATCTGTAAGTGAGAGGTTTTGGGATGATAGAAGTTTTATTAAATAAACCGGAATTTGAATATGATATTCATTCTCTGATCAAGGCATTTTTCCCGGAACAGTATGTGGGTGTGTCGGCAGAAAAAAAAGAATATGATGAAAAAATCGATATCCGCATGCAGGTAAACTACGGGGAAGATACGATTCAGATCACATGGCAGGAGATCGTGCATGCAAATGAGGATGCGCAGGCAAATGAAAAACCGGGTCAGGAAGAAGTAAAAGAGATACCGGGTGAGACAATTCAGGTAGATTTTTCGGATCGCGTGTGGACGAAAAATCAGCTGAAGCAGATGCTGTACCGTATGCTCTGTGATTATACGAAACGAACACTTCCATGGGGAAACCTGACCGGAATCCGTCCAACGAAGATTCCTATGAAATTGCTGGAGGAAGGAAAAAGCCGGGAGGAGATCTACCGGTATATGAAGGATACCTATTTTGCTTCCGATGAGAAGATTGAACTTGCAACCGATATTGCAGAACGAGAAAATGCGATCTTAAAGAAAATTGATTATGACAACGGATACAGTCTTTATATCGGAATCCCGTTCTGTCCGACGACCTGCCTGTACTGCTCGTTTACATCATATCCGCTTGTAAGCTGGAAGAACCGTGTGGATGCTTATTTAGATGCACTGGAAAAAGAGATTGATTATACGGCGGCAAAGTTTTATCACAAGCATTTAAATTCCATTTATATCGGTGGCGGAACGCCGACAACATTAGAGCCTTATCAGTTAGACCGTCTGATCCGTAAAATTAAATGTAGTTTTGATTTGTCAGACTGCCTTGAGTTTACCGTGGAAGCCGGCAGACCGGACAGCATCACAAGAGAAAAATTAGAGGTGCTGCGCAAATGGGGAATCACACGAATTTCCATCAATCCGCAGACCATGCAGCAGAGAACGCTCGACCTGATCGGAAGGCACCATTCGGTAGAACAGACTGTGGAAAGTTTTAAGATCGCAAGAGAACTTGGATTTGATGATATTAATATGGATCTTATTATGGGACTGCCGGAAGAATCTTTAGAGGACGTACGCGATACATTAGAGCAGATCATGCAGTTAAAACCGGACAATCTGACTGTTCACTCTCTGGCACTAAAACGCGCGGCGCGCTTAAATATGTTCAAGGAAGACTATAAAGATTATAAGATGGTCAACACGCAGGAACATATGGACCTGACCGCTTCCTATGCGAAGAAGATGGACCTGTTCCCTTATTATCTGTACCGCCAGAAGGGAATGGCGGGAAACCTTGAGAATGTCGGTTATGCGAAAGAAGGAAAAGCGGGAGTTTATAATATTCTGATCATGGAGGAAAAACAGACCATCGTGGCGTGCGGAGCAGGAGCTTCGACAAAACGTGTCTGGAATCAGCCAAATCCGGACGGCACTCATCGGATCGAACGATGCGAGAATGTCAAGGATGTCGGGCAGTATATCGAGAGAATTGATGAGATGATTGAGCGGAAGCAGAAACTTTTTGCAGAAGAATAAAAGGGTTTTTCTTCCTGAAATAGTACATCAAATGAGGGTTAGTACATCAAAAAATTACCCAATAATACGGAATAACCTGTGAGATGTATTGAAACAACCTAATAACTGTGCCTGAAAGGACGAATTCATTTTAGAAGATGAGTTCGTCCTTTTCTGTTATAGTCAATTATTTTATTTCAGGAGGAAAAGAACATGAACAACACAGCGTTAGGAGCAAAAAACACAAAGAAACAGGAAATTGTATTTATCAGTGAAGCACATGAAAAATTCTACTATGAAAAATTAAAAGAGGTGCGGTATCAGGATGTGGGAGTATCCCAAAGTTTGTGTAAACCTCCAAACTGATGTAAGATAAAATTACTCAGTTTGGAGGTTATTTTTATGGCAAGAAGAAAAGACAGCCCACAAAAAGCAGCAATGAGAGAAATGATGCGTGACTATCTGAAAAATAATGATATCAGCATCAAAGATGGCACCGATGTAAATGGCATCATGCGTGACATGATGTCTGTCCTTTTGGAAGGTGCTTTGGATGAAGAACTGGATGAGGAATTAGGATATTCCAAGTATGATTATCGTAACAAAGAAACAGACAAATTGAGACATGGAGAAGCGGTAAGAATGATTATAAATGGTGAATGTGGAGCGTTTTCTATGAAACTGCTTCAATGCTTTCTGGCTGCTGCTATGCGAAAAGAGTGGGTGCAGAAAGTAGAAACGGATACGGAAGCGTAATAGGATGCAACCTGGGTAATGGGAAAACAGAGAAATAGTATCTTATCATTTTTTTATGAAATTGGATGAGATTCTGCATGTATAATACGATTCTACCATTAAGGGGTGTACTTTTTGGGACAAAATAGATACTATAATTCTGAAAGGGGGAAGTATTTATGGACCTTGTGAAAATCGGAAGCTATATTGCAGAAAAAAGAAAAAAACTTGGTATGACTCAAAAACAGCTTGCTGAGAAACTGGGTAAGAGTGATAAGTCAGTTTCCAAATGGGAACGTGGGATTTGTTTACCAGATGTGTCTGTGTATTTAGAATTATGTGAAATATTAGGCATCAGTCTAAATGAATTTTTGGCAGGTGAAGATATTGAGGTAACTAATGTAGAAAAAAAATCGGAAGATACACTGATACAGATATCAAAAGATAGTAGTCATAAACAGCGTTATTTAAAGAAGATTATTGCTGTACTTCTTATTGCTGTGGGAGTATTTGCTATTACTCTTGGAATCATGGTATGTAATAAATTGCGGCAACCACAAAATTATATAGAAGCAGTAGATCCGGATAGTGTAGAAATGAAAACGGCTGAATTGTTGTCCGGAATTGATGGAACCATGATGTTTCGATACAATTCAAAAGATACATTTCAAGCATTATACGTTTACTTGTCAGAATATCATGCTGGAAAACGAGTTTCTCATAAACGAGTTTTGGAACTTTCCTATGAGGACGTGAAATCTGCAAAAAAAGGATTGATTGTCATCACTCCGGATTTTGATAATTTTACTGCAAAGCTTATTGCAGCAGATGAATATTCAAAATATATGACAGAAACGCCAATCTTGGAAGGTGTTGCAAACAGAGAATATTATGGAAGATCTGCGACCTCTATAGAGAACAAAAGCACGATAGAGTACGGAACAGAGCAAGGATTGGCAGCACTGATCTATGGCGAACAAGGAGTGAGTTCGTTGCCGATACAGGACATTACAGGAGAATACATAGATACAGATAATGAGTATATGTATTATTATTCGGCTGAGTTTGTAAAATAAGAATAGCAAAAGTGAGAAGAGGATATTACAAATTATTGTTTTGATAATTCGGTGGTATCCTCTTTGTGGATTTCAGAATTTGTTTCTCAGCTTTCGGTATTCTCTCGGCGAATATCCTTTCAACTTGTGAAAAAGCCGACTGAAATAAAGCTGGTTATCATATCCGACAATCTTAGAAATCTCATTGATGGAATAAGTTGTTGTTTCAAGTAACATCTGAGCATTGTTGATGCGGATTCCTACAATGAATTGCATTGGTGTAGAACCGGTATATTTTTTGAAATTTCGGATAAACCAGCTGACACTCATGCCTCGTGAGGCAGCATAATCATCAATATTGATATTTTGATTGTAGTTTTCACTGAAAAAGGTAACAGCATTATCCATCTCATGATCAAGATATTCATTTTTTAATATGTGCTCTCTTGTCAGTTCCCGGTGGAAACTGATCAGAAGATGACGTAGCAAAAGGACAAGCATTTCCTCATAATTGTCTTGACAGCGTTGGAGCTCGATAATGATACGTTTGAAAATTTGTTCATATTCATTAGATGTACCCACTTGAAAGACACGTTCTTTATCCGGAAACCCATATTGACGTAAGATATTTTTCACATTGCTTCCTGTGAAGTGAATCCAGTATACTTCTGTCTTATCTTCTCCGTAATATTCATATTTTTGGAGTTCTTTCGGTCTGTACAGTACAATGTTGCCGGCTGGAACAATCGTTTCATTATTTACATTATCAAAATGAAAATGCCCACAACCAGCAGTGATATATATAATCTGATAATCCAGACGACCCCTTGGACGGTAGGTCGGAAGTTTGGGATGTCTGGAAAGACGGTAAGTACCACAGCTACCGACAATCAGCGGACGACTTTTGTCTTTGAAATCCATATGTGAGTGGTTCAAATAACCGGTGTTCAAATACATAGGAGGGCACCTCTTTTCGTACTTTTTATCATTGTATCATTTAGTGCATATTTTGTCTAATCCAATTCATAGACATATTTTGCGAATTAGGATAAGCTATATATAGCATAGCTAAGGAACGTAAACAAAAAGTAAAGTATAAGGTTTGCTTTAGGAAAACAAAGAACAAAAAAGTATATGTATTGGAGGAGAACTATTTATGATCGTACCACGTTATTATGAAAATCTAAACGTACTGCACGAAAACACAATGCCAGCCAGAGCCTATTATATTCCGGCATCCAGAAGAATGGATAACCTGGTGGAACACAGAGAAGAGTCAGATCGTATGCAGTTATTGAATGGAACTTGGAAATTCCAGTATTTTAACAGCATCTATGACATTCAGGATTCTTTCTTTGAGAAGAATTATGATACAGAAAATTTTGATGAGATTCAGGTTCCAAGTGTATGGCAGATGGCTGGATATGATACACACCAGTATACAAACATCCGGTATCCATTTCCGTTTGATCCACCATATGTGCCACAGGACATTCCGTGTGGAGCCTATGTACATACTTTTGAGTACAGTAGAGATGAGAAAGCGCCAAAATCTTTTTTGAACTTTGAAGGAGTAGACAGTTGCTTTTACGTATGGATCAATGGCTCTTACATAGGATACAGCCAGGTTTCGCATATGACCAGTGAGTTTGATGTTACCGATGTACTTCAGGATGGAACGAATACGGTGGCAGTGTTGGTAATGAAGTGGTGTGATGGTTCCTATTTGGAAGATCAGGACAAATTCCGTATGAGTG
>OODC01000007.1_pt1 | contig 189873 bp, 157 predicted proteins | sample 1671711 | NCBI WGS metagenome assembly OODC01 (sample SAMN06348184, study PRJEB24527) | human gut metagenome | reverse complement strand
GAACAGTAGCGACGACCAGGCCGCGCCCGTCTCGCTCCTCGCCACGTGCCATCCGACCACGTGGCCGCCGGAGACCGCGATGAGCACGACCGCGTCGCGGTGCAGGTGGATGCCGTCGAGGTGCACCACGTCGTGCGTGGTCCGGTCCAGCGGCACGGGCGGCCACAAATCCCACATCAGCAGGTTCGCGCGCCTCAGGCTCCTGGCCGGGATGCGGCGCTCCTCCTGGCTCTCCTTGGAGAACAGCCAGTCCAGACCGGCGCGCAGGTCCGCGGACCTGCGGTCGTACGCGCGTGACGCGGACGCCCCGCACGAGGGGTCCTTGCACCGCCATCTGGTCCTTCCGGCGCTGGTGGTTCCGTTCTTCTTCATCGCTCCGCGGCATCTGGGGCATCGTGGTGTGTTCATTCCATAAATCTGGCACATTCGAACGGCGCCCGTGCCTTGCGCGGCGGGAGTTCCGCGTGGATTCCGGACACACTTTCTGGCCGGGCGCGAAAGTCCTCCGACAGGGATTCGAAACCGCGAAACGCCGAACCGGGCAAGCCTCACGGCCTATTCCGGACACACATTTTGGCCGCTAACCTGTGATGATCCTATCGCGCTGGATTCGTGAGAGTAGCGCCTTATCTCGAAACGATGCCCGTTGGACTCGTGTATGGGAGAATATGTGCGCCATATGTAAATGTGCAGATTTTGTGATTGCGGTCACTATTGCGGTCAAGTGGATGTTTTCTTGTCCGCGATTTTGTCCGCAATCATGGGTGGAAAGAGGTCGAACGATGGTTCGTGACATAGATGAGATGCTCGAGCAGGGAGAGGGACTGTCCGTCGAGTTCAAGAGATGCGGTGCCGTGCCGGAGAAGGACACGTTCGAAACTGTGTGCTCATTTGCCAACCGCTAGGGCGGCCATATCCTTCTCGACGTCAACGACGACGGCAACATCGAGGGTGTGGGCGAGAAGTCGGTGGTCGGCATCGAACGGAACATCGTGAACGTGATCAGAAACCCCACCCTGTTCAACACCGTGCCGGGTGGAGATCACGCACGTCACCGTCCAAGGCAGGTGCGTTCCAGAAGGTCGCGGTCGGATATGATCTCCTCGGGAGTCGGTTTGTCGTCCGGCGCATAATCGCCGCGCGTCCCCTCGCCGCGGGCAGCTGGTCATCAAGAGAGGCCTTGTTGCGCGTGTGGAACTTGCAGTCAACGCAGTTGCCGTCGCAAGCCACCACTTGCCGCGCGGGCAGAAGCAGCACCCCCAGTACTGCTCGCGCTTGCGCAGGTTCGTGCGCCACCTGTCGAATTCCCGGTACTGGTCCTCCGGCACCTCATACCAGGTGCGGGTGGTCTTGTCGTAGATTCGTTGACTCTGATTGCCGTTGCTTTTCATGTGCGATACCTCCGTTCGCTTCTCCCGAACCGGAGGTACCGCACAAAAAAGGAGCGTGACCAGCCATCCAGAACGGGAAATCTGTTCTGAAAGGCCAGCCACGCTCGTAAGCTGGTAGTTGTTCACTTATTGCCGCCATGGCAGTTCGAGCCACCTCTGTGCACCGGGGTGAACGGCCATGACGGCGGGCGGTTTATTGACACGCCCAGGTCACTTGGACTTGTGATTAACGAAGACCCGCTTCGATGGCGTAGAGCTCGCTGAATACTTCCGGCAGGTCCGCTGGATTCAGATCCTCGACGCTATTAGCGCCGAACTTTCGGAAAACAAAGTCCACGGTTTCCGTTCCGATCTCGGACTCGATGACTGACGCGGATTCCTCGATGCTTGCGATATAGTCGCTGCTAATGATGATTGGCATTGGTTGTCTCCTTGTTTTGCTGGTTCCCTTTCCAGAGAAGGAGACCTGTCTGTGGTGTCCGGGATCTCACTGGATGCTCGTTGATCAGGCGAGCTGTTGATCCCGGATAACGTCCGTTCCAATCGTTTGACGCCTTTTTCTTTTCAACGAAACACTTTCGCGTTCGCGAAAATACATTGCTCCAAACGAAAGAAACTGATAGAATACATGTAGGGCTGATTTCGTGCCGCAAGCTCGCGACCGAACTTCATCCTTACGTTTTTCATGGTATGAAATTCGGACCGGTCAGACCCTGACGGACGGGGACGGTCCGGTACAGTTCGGTACAAAATCGCCGGGTGAAAGGAGATGTGCAGATGGAGTTTTCTGAATTCGCCGGTTTGCTGTATCCGATCATCGGTGGCGGTGATACCACCGGAAGGTTTACCCGCAAGCTTTTCGAAAAGATAACGGATATCCCGGTTTCAAAGGTTGATGACAATCCGCTGATTGATCAGTCTGATGAAACGTTCAAGAGCTATTTCAACGGGACTAGGGCAATTAGGCTTCTTGCCAAGAAGATCAACCCCTACATAGATGTCACGATTTTCGAAGCCTTCATCTACTCATTTGACGAAGGTGTCCTGTTCAACCTGTGCAGCGCCTTCGCAAAGGAGTGCCCTGGGGCGACTACGAAAGACATCGGGGAGCGCCTGTCTGAACTATTCCAGAGCATTCTTCTGTCTGCCGTAGGAAGCAAGAAAGGAATCAGGACAAAAAGCCCGGGTGACACGTTCAAGGACAAGTACGGAATCAGTCTCGTAATCGAGGCTAACGGCGTCTGCCCGAATGACTGGTGCAGCAATGAACTTGAGGTAGATATCGACGGCAGGACGCAGCTTTGCTATGAAGCCCTGAAAATAGATGAGTCGGGACCTGATACTTATGAGAACTGCATAGCGGTATGCCCTACCTGCTATCAGAAAATAAAAGCGAGCCGTGATCCTTCGACCACAGCCCGTTTGAAAGAGCTTAAACGAAACATGCTTTTTAATGAAAAAGGCTCAAACGCTTTGTCGTCAGAGCAGCTCGAGCAAGATATTGAGCATGTGTTGGAGAAGATATCCATCACGCCTCCAGAGGAATTGACGCCACTGAATTACGACCCGGTGCCAGTAAGACAGAAAATCAGCAAGGACAACAACACCCTCTATATGAAGATCCGGTATTGCGTGGCTGCGTACTTCATCAAAGTGGATGAGTGGCTCAAACAGATGGACCAAGAGGGAAAGCAGAAGTTTCAGCCGTTCTGCAACGCGATGAAAATCAATTACATGAAACTGTCCATGCAGAACCTGCCGCAGCCGGTCATCTTTGACAAATTGGCAGAATGGCTGCAAACCAACACGAATCGGGGACGCGATGCCTGTGAGATCGTCGTTGCCTATTTTGTACAGAAGTGCGAGGTGTTCGATGCGATTACCCAATAAGCTGTATTCATACGAGGAGAGCACCTTGTCCAAATTCCCGATTGTCCTCAGGGCGCTACGGGACTCTGATAGCGGCGTAACAGAGTTGTATGAACGGATTAAAAAGTCCGTGCCTGACGTGAGCGAGTACATGGAGATACTGGACTCGCTTTATGCACTTGGAAAGATAGATATTGATGATAAGGAGGCGGTGCTGAGATATGTTGAGCGAGATCATGAGTGACGAATATGTCTCGAATGGCAACAAGCGAGGTCGTATCAAATTACATCCGGGGCTCAATACGGTTCTTGGCGGGAAACAATCCGATAATTCGATCGGCAAATCGACCTTCCTGCTGGCCATTGATTTCTGCTTTGGCGGGGACGCTTATTGCACCGCCACGGATCTTCAGACCAGATTCTCCAATGTCAGACACACGGTCAAGTTCGCTTTTGACTTCAATGGGAGGATGGAATACTACTCCAGAGGAATCGTCACGCCGACGGAAGTCAATAAGTGCGATTCCGATTACAACGTCCTCGAGACCATCGGGATCAAGGAGTTCCGAGAGCATCTGTTTCAGCAGTACAGGATCGATCTCCCATCTATAACCTTCCGGGACGTCGTCGGAAGGTACATGCGCATTTACGGGAAAGACAACTATTCAGAGAAGCGTCCGCTCGAAGCCGCCAGCAAGGAAAAAGAATCAAACGGGATAACAGCGTTGGAGAAGCTCTTCAACTACTACAGCCAGATCGAGGAATACAAGATCGAGGCCAAGAAGAAAGAGGATCGGAAGAAGACATTCAATGCAGCGAAGAAAGAGAATTTGCTCCAGGTCTATGTCCCTACCGCCGCGCAGGTAAAGAAGAACGAGAAGGAAATCGCGGATCTGCAGAAGCAGCTGGACGAGCTGACGGCGACCTCCGATGTAGATATGTCGGAAGAGGAGATGGTCAATGCCGATGAAGTGCTCGCCATCAAAAGCCGCATTACTTCCCTGAAAAGGAAAAGAAGCAAGCTGATCTCCCAGCAGAATACGGTTAAGTTAAACGATGCGGGTACGCCGATTTCCGAAGAAGATTACAGGGAACTGCAGGAATTCTTCCCCGGAGTCGATTTGAAAAGACTATCGGACGTGGAGAATTTCCATCGGAAACTTCAAGGCATTCTCAAGGAAGAAATCGATGACGAGGTCCAGAGTCTGCAGACACTGATCGATGCAGTCTCCTCGGAAATCGAAGAACTTCAGGAGCAACAACGGAATCTCGGGGTTCCGGCATCCCTGCCTTCTAAATTCATTAAGAAGCATGAAGAGTTGACGCGGAGGATCGCATCCCTCAATGCCCAGAACAAGGCCAAGGCGTCTGCTGATCGACTGAAAGATGAAGTGAAGCAAGCAAATGATACTTTGCATGATGTGGAGCTTCAGGTCCTCAACACGATATCCGGAAAGATAAGCGAGCAGATGCGCCAGTACAACGAATACGTATACAGCGGGACAAGAAACGCCCCGGTCATACAATTCGATAGCGGCTCAAAGTACACGTTCCACACACCCGGAGACGGTGGCCTAGGGACGGGTTACAAGAGCCTGATACTTTTCGATCTGAGCGTGTTACGCCTTACACAGTTGCCTGTAGCTGCGCATGATTCACTGATGTTCAACCACATAGGATACGAACCGCTGGAGAAAATCATGGAGCTTTACATTCAAAGCGGAAAGCAGATTTTCATCGCATACGACAAGCAAAATGCCCCCACCCCCCGCATTCAGGGGATCTTGAATCAGACAACCGTGATTCATCTAAGCGAAGATGGAAACGAGTTGTTTGGTTACTCATGGGCGAAAAAGACGGACAGAGAAGGCGATGAAGAATAATGCCACAAGGTAGTCACGGAGGGAAAAATGCGATTCAGCTATAACAAACTTTGGAAGTTGTTAATCGACCGCGGCATCAAGAAAAAAGATCTCGGTGAAATGGCAGACATCAGCGCGACGACCATAGCGAAACTTGGAAACGGCGGGAACGTTAACACGAAAGCCCTGCTCGCGATATGCAACGCCTTGAACTGTGATGTCGGAGACATTATGGAGTTCGTGCCCGATAAGAAGCAGGAGCCGGTAGCTGATGACGAGAAGACATCAGCTACCTCCCAATAAGAGGGAGCCATGATATGAATGAGTATATGGAAAGCAAAGGAGGGACGCTTCTCAAGTGGAAAGGCTAATAGATATTGGAAGCGATCCCGTGGCATCCCTTCTGGATCTGCTACTCGCTCAAGGATGTCAGTATCGCGAACGAGGCGGATTGGCCTCGCATGGCGAAGAGTTCATGGCCGAGTGGAGCAAGAAGTACCTGGACGTGATTCTTCCTATTTTGGAGGAACATTACGGCGGGCATGATCCAGATAACCTCAAGAAGCAGACGATTTTCGATCTGATGATGAAGTGGGTGGAGGCAAAGACAGAGGAAGGGCTCATGCAGTTGGACCCCGACCATAGCAATCGCAGCTATATACGGTTCAAGACACAGCAGATGTCGACGCTTTTCCCGGATGCAGAGAGACTGAGCGACTGGGGAACGTCGAATCATTATTTCTTTGAAATCATAAACAAGACCGGCCATTCCGCATACATTCAGATGTGTCTGGATTCAAAAGATCTGTCTGTTGAACAGAAAGCCCTTTATGACCGGGCAATTGAGTGCTCCAATTCCAGGACATCCGCCAATGGGTGGATATGGAGGACCATCTTCCGGTCCGTGACGGTTGATCTCGAAGAGGATTTGTCAGAGCAGGATGTTGTTGAAAAGCTTGATACTGCTTTGAAAGACCTGTTCGAAAAGCAGGAGGATTTCCTGAAAAGGATGAAGCTGTCGGATGACCTTTTGCAACAGATTGAGGCCATCAGACATTGATCATGGACAAGAGGAACACTATTGAAACATGCATGGTTGAAGTGGATGGCAAAATCTACAGGAAGATCCGGTGGGGATAAGAAGGCAAACCGTACGGCATCGAACAGCTAAGGCCGTATGACGAAGTGTTCTTTGACGACTGAACCTTTTAACGATAGCTATACCTTTTAACGATTGCAGATTGGGGGTGTCACTTTTGACTACAGCTGCCGCAAACCTATACCAGCACAGGGCCGTAAGTGCGCCCCTTTATGTTGAGCTGAAACCGGAGAAAGCTCAGAAATCAAGCGGTTTCAGGGCCAGAAACACATATGAGGTTGGTATCAAAGATAGAGTCTTAATAGATCCGTGCTGTGGCAGCGGCGGCATGTTCGTGCAGTCCGCGGACTTCGTCAAACGCCATCAGGGCAACATCAACGACATCTCCGTGTACGATCAGGAGAGCAATCCGCCCACATGGAAGATGACGACTATGAACCTCGCGATCCGTGGCATCGACGCGGATCTGGGTGATCATAATGCCGACACGTTCTTCGAGGACCTGCACAAGACCGAGAAATTCGATTTCATCCTCGCGAACCCGCCCTTCAACTTGAAGGACTGGGGAGGGAAGAAACTTGAGGACGACGTGCGCTGGCAGTACGGCACCACGCCGGAGGGCAATGCCAACTTCGCGTGGGTCCAGCACATGATCCACCACCTCAACCGTTTAGGCCGCATGGGCATGGTTCTGGCGAACGGCGCGTTGTCCAGTCAGACGAACAACGAGGGCGAGATCCGTGCCAAAATCGTGGACGCTGATTTGGTCGAAGGCATCATCGCGATGCCGGATAAGCTTTTCTACAGCACCGGCATACCTGTGGGTCTGTGGATCATCACCAGGAACAAGAAGCAGTCCGGCAAGACGTTGTTCATCGACGCGTGCGATATGGGAACCATGGTGTCCCGTAGGCTTCGCGAGTTCACTGATGCGGACATCGCCAAGGTATCGACTGCGTTCGACGCGTTCCGTGATGGCACCTTGGAAACAGAGAAGGACTTCTCCGCCATTGGCCACGACGGAGGATATCAAGGCGCAGGATTACATCCTGACTCCAGGCCGCTACGTCGGTGTCGCCGAAACGGAGGAAGACGATGAGCCATTCGATGAGAAGATGGCCCGTCTGACCGGTGAAATCGCCAAATGCTTCGAGGAATCCAACCGTCTGCAAGAGCAGATCAAGAAGAATCTGGGGCCATCGGCTATGGCATGTGAGCAGATGGCGCTGCAGGACGTCTGCGAGTTGATTGTCGATTGTCCACATACCAGCGCTAAGGATGAAGAGGTGGAATATCCACTCATCCGAACACCTAATGTTGGACGCGGAAGATTGATTCTGACTGATGTTCACAGGGTCTCCCAAGACGTATACGAGAGACGTGTCTCCCGAGCTGTACCATGGCAGGGTGATCTGATTCTTGCACGTGAAGCACCAGTCGGAAATGTAGCTATCGTCTCACCTGGGATTGAGGTTTACTTGGGACAAAGGACAATGCTTCTTCGACCCGATTCGTCTTTCGTGGTTCCCGAATATCTGAATTATTATCTGAATGTTCCTGAACAGCGTGACAGAATGCTGCGATTGGCCAATGGCGCAACCGTGTCGCATATTAATGTTGCCGATATTCGCAACATGCCCGTGCAGCTCCCTTTCCGCAGGGAACAAAGCAAAGTTGCGGAACTGCTAAGTGTTCTTGATGACAAGATTGATCTCAACAATCGACTAAATGATTATTTGTTAGCTGCGTGAGGTCAACCTTCGAAACATCGATCTCGCCAGACATGAGTTTAGGCAGAAGAATGTCTCGAAGGGATGAAAGTTGAAGATTTTCTTCCTCATTTTTCCGAATTAAATCGAGCCATTCTGAAGCGTTTTCGCCCTAATGTGCAATCTCCTTATTACATGGGACTTCACCGTTTCGATTTTCAAATCTCGTGTGTTAATTGCCGCAAAGGTAGCGCCGTTCGCCTTCGCCCTTAGCGATTTAACTGCATTCTTGATTATCTGAAACACGATACTTTGAGGAATACCGTTCCCTCTGAATGCAAAACAGGACTGATTCATCGCCATGGGGCGCCCGGCAATAGCTACCTTTCCGACGGTTCCCCTAGCTGTGAGAAAGACCGTATCAACTGGATAAAGTTCACTATTGCAGTTGTTCAATCCGACATCGGTAATATGCTTTTCGGTTGTCAGCGTATAGACCGAATTGGTCACATCTCTAGGTGTAAAAAAGGGTATTTTTCCATCCTCCCAGTATTCGACATTCTTTGTTTTTGGTGTTCCACCGCTAAGGATGTCGACAGCCTCCGGAAGTCTAAGTTCTTTGCTGCCAGATTTGACAGCGTTTGCAAAAGCAGTATCAAGTAGATTAGCTAAATAATCATTTATCAGGCTGTGGGTCTTTTTGTAGCGTTTGTTGTCCGTCCGGATTGGCCTCTGAATTTCATGAGTGGTTCCGTGAACATTTTTTCTTTGGTTACGGTCACCTATGCAAAGCAGATTTGGGATGGGAGGATCTGCCCTAAAGATACCAAGGAAGAAGAATCCTGCAGGCTAGTTGTGACTGTAATCGAGGTGAGGAGCAAGAACTGATGAGGCCGGATTTTCGAAGAAGTGAATTAAATGAGGGACAGGTCGAAATGAAAGTGGACGATGATGCGCATTCAATCGTGCCTGAATCAACGTCAGCGTACGTCCAAAAGAACTCCGTAACGGCATCTGGGCCATCGGACAATTTATTGCAACAAAATTGTTGCGGTTGGTAACTGTTCAGGGCTGTTTATTGGCGTTATGTACTTTACGTCGATATTCATCGAGCCCGGACGATCGACATGACGCCGATTAGCGTAGTCCAGGAAAGATTGTCGATGAATAAACTGCTGGTTCGATGGACATTGGAAACCATATTCGATGTTCATCGAACCGGCAGTTTCTATTTACTTTCAGTGCTGTACCGACAGTGTTTGCTGCAAGGTATGTGAATCGTGCGGAGGCACGACGACCGCGCAGTCGCGATTGTTGACGGCTTCCACGCACACGAAGCCACGCCATTCGCCGTCGCTCAAATCTCCGATGGCATTGCCGGCTTGCTCTCCCGGATTCCATACCACGGTCTGCGCTGCGCCCTGCTTGGAGACAATGATGGTGCGCTGCAACACGGGGTCGCGCAGCTCAAGCGTATCCGCCGAATAGTAGATGCGGTCAACCATGCCTTGGAAGGTCACTGGTTCATCACCTTGGCTGCAACGGGGATCGCCGTCCAATACGGTATCGAGATAATCGGTGCCCTCCAGCCCGCACACCTGCGACTGTTCGGCGTCGCCAACCTGCAGATACGTATGCAGTGCCTCTTCGTAAGACAATGGCTCGTCTCCATCGTTATATACGGTAAGCGACATCGTCAACTCACAGCCGACTTCAATGGTGTAAACGGCATGAAATTGAGGATTCGGTCCAGAAACAAACTGGGAAAGTATATCTGCGTTGATCTCGCTGGAATCCAATGTATAGCGCAACAAGGCATCGGAAGAACCTTCCTTGTCATAATGCCAGAAACTGTTGCGGGCAAAACCATGCTTGGGCTTCTTCGAAGCCACATGCCCGCCTTCGAAACCGGAATTGAACCAAGGGAAAATAATCGGAACACCGCCGCGGATGGCAGTTCCTTCCTTAAGATGAATCGCCTTTGGCCGCCAAACCACAGTCTGTTCGCCGGCAGGTGCCCAGGAAAGCACATGCGCACCGTAATCGCTGACTGATGCCGTTGCGTCTTCGTTGACAATATCTCTGATAGTGAAAGTGCTACTCATACGACCAGTATAAACAAGACAACGTTGAAGCGGGATTGTGGAAAGAAGGCCTTTGCAGGATTGCGGAATTTCTTGGATTTTTCGGCTTTGCACGTGAAGGAAAAAGAGGATTGCGGCAACACGCGCTTGTAGGCTTCTGCTAGTATCATCCATGAAAGTACAAGGAAGATAGCCGGTTCGTTCCAACTTGCGTGATGGAGGGTGAATCAAGGCTGTGAAAAGCTGAAGATTTCCAGAATCCGAACGATTGCAAGTAACGGCATCGAATCAGTCCAGGACCAGGTTGGGGTTTGTGAGACCGGCTTTGGGTGTGACAGTGGAAAGAGACCGACATGTCTGCAGAAAAGACCACGGAACCGGACGAAGTGCTCACCGACGATGAACTTCAGGCTGCCGCAGCGCCTGAGCAGTCCATCGAGGAAGATGACAAACCTCGCAAGCGTACCGTCGTCGTGGCCGAAGACGAATCCGTGAACCGTATGGATTTGGTTGCCATGCTGGAAGATAGTGGCTACGAGGTTGTGGGCGAAGCCGCTAACGGTGAGGAAGCAGTCGAATTGACCCGCAAGTTCCGTCCAAGCGTGGTATGCATGGACGTCAAGATGCCTCGTATGGATGGCATCGAAGCGGCGGGCATCATCTGTGATGAGAATATCGCTCCGGTCGTTATGCTTACGGCATTCTCCCAGTCCGATCTGGTCAAGAAGGCCACGGGTGCAGGTGCCATGGCATACGTCACCAAGCCGTATGAGGAATCCAAGCTGCTTCCGGCTCTGGAAGTGGCCATGGGCCGTTTCGCCGAAATCAACGATCTGCTCGACAATGTGGAGCGCAGCGAATCTAAGCTGCACGAAACCGAAGAGCAGCTGAAGAAGGCGGAAGAGCAGCTGAAGAAGGCTGAGGAAACCCTCGAGGAACGTAAGCTTGTCGACCGTGCCAAGGGCCTGCTGATGGATAAGGCTGACTTCTCCGAGCAGGGCGCGTTCCGTTGGATTCAGAAGACCTCCATGGACCAGCGCATCCCGAAGAAGCGTCTGGCTATGGCCATCATCGCCAAGTACGGTGATCAGAAGTCGGAAGCAGAGGATGAGCGCTAACACAGCAACTGTGGAAGGCACTACGCGCGGGACGCTATTGGTCGTTGACGGCCATTCCTTGGCGTTCCGCGCTTTTTTTGCCTTGCCCGTAGAGAATTTCAGTACATCCGCAGGTCAGGCGACCAACGCCGTCTGGGGCTTCGCCACCATGCTTTCGCAGGTGATCGACGTGGAGCATCCGGATCATCTTGCCGTCGCTTTCGATGTCAAAGGCGGTACCTTCCGCAATACGATGTTGCCGCAGTACAAAGGCACGCGAGATGCGGCTCCAGAAGATCTATTGACCCAGCTGCCGTTGATTCAACGGATGCTGACGGCCCTTGGCGTCACATTCATCGAAAAACCTGGATACGAGGGCGATGATGTGATCGGCACGTTGGCAAGCATGGGAGACAAAGCAGGCTATCGCACGCTGGTGCTATCCGGCGATCGTGACGCGTTCCAGCTCATCAACGACAACATCACCGTGTTGTATCCGGGGCATCATTTCAAAGATTTGAAGCACATGACTCCCGACGCGGTGGTGGAGAAATACCACGTCACGCCGGAGCAATATCCGGATCTTGCCGCGCTTCGTGGCGAAACCGCCGACAACATCCCCGGCGTTCCCGGCGTGGGCGATGGATTCGCGGCCAAATGGATCAACCTGTATGGCGGACTTGACCAGATTATCGAGCATGCCGACGAAATCGGCGGCAAAAAAGGCGAGGCGTTGCGGGCCAATATCGATCAGGTCAAACTGAATCGTTCCGTGAATGCCTTGGTGCGTGACCTTGACCTTGGCGTGTCCATCGAGGATTTGACTTTCGGTCAGGTGGACGCCAACCAGCTCAACCAACTGTTCACCAGACTTGAATTCGGCATACGCACCAAAAACCGTGTGCTGAGAACATTCAATGCGGGGAAGCCCACCAACGATCCCGTGCAGCAAGACGAGTCCGGCAAGCTCGAAATACCTCAGTATGAAACGGTTGACTCGCCGGAGGCACTGGAATCATGGGTGCAATCCAATCTGCAGGCGATGAACAAGCATCTGCATGATGAGCGAGAAATCGCGCCGAAAACAACTCCTTCCGGTTTCGCCATTGATCATACGAAGAAGTGCGCACAATCCGTGGCCCGCTCATGGGTGTTGCAGGTGGAAGGCGAAAGCAAGCCGGGGAACGCGGCTTATTCGTCGCTGATGATCGCATCGCAAGGCAAAGCGATTCGCATCAATCGTGTTGACCGTGACATGGCGTCACAACTGCAAACGCTACTTGACGAATACCACCAATCCATGGTGGTGCATGGCTATAAGGAACAGTCCCATCTGTTGGGAAGCGTCGGCGTGAAACTGCCGGAACCGCTGTTCGATACCAAACTTGCCGGGTATCTGGTCCATCCCGATTTCCATGCAGACACTTTGGAACAGGCGGCGGCTCATTTTTTGGATCTGCATATCGAGGAGCAGTCTGAAAGTGCGACGCAGGGAACGCTTGATTTCGACGAGCCTGAAGAATCCGTGCAGCAGAAAGACGACCAGCTTCCGCGTCACACGGCGATTGTGGGGCTGCTGGCGCGAAATCTGGCGAATTCGCTGGATCAGCGTGAACAGTTCGCCTTGTTGGAATCCGTGGAGATTCCAGTATCTCGTGTGCTGTATGGCATGGAACATGCCGGTGCGCAAGTCGACATGAACAGGCTGATGAACATGCGTGAGCAGCTTGCCTCCGATGCGAATCATGCGCAGGAAACGGCATGGCAGTATGCGGGCGAGCGTGTGAATCTGCAAAGTCCCAAACAGTTGCAGAAAATCCTGTTTGAGGATATGGGTTTGAAACCCACAAAGAAGACCAAAACCGGTTCGTATACCACGAATGCGGCGGCTTTGCAGGCGTTGCGCGATCGTTCGTATGATAATGACAGCGCATGCCAGTTCCTTGATGCATTGTTGCTGCATCGCGAGAAGAACAAGCTCAAGCAGATTGTGCAGACGTTGATCGATGCGACCAACGGGTCTGACGGACGCATCCATACGACGTTTGAGCAGACTGTGGCTGCGACCGGTCGATTAAGCTCGGTCGATCCGAATTTGCAGAACATTCCGAATCGTGATCCTGCTGGTCGTGAGATTCGTTCGGCTTTTGTGCCCGGTGAGGGTTTTGAGTCGTTGTTGAGTTCGGATTATTCTCAGGTTGAGTTGCGTATTATGGCCGATCTTTCCGGTGATGAGGCGTTGATTGAGGCGTTCCGTTCCGGTAGGGATTTTCATAAGTATGTGGCGAGCTTGGTGTATGGCGTTCCTGTGGATGAGATTACGTCTGATCAGCGCAGTCATGTTAAGGCGATGAGCTATGGCTTGGCGTATGGGTTGAGCACGTATGGGCTTTCGCAGCAGCTTGGCATTAAGCCGGGTGAGGCCGAGTCATTGAAGCAGCAGTATTTTGCGACGTTCGGCAAGGTCCATGAGTATTTGGAGTCGTTGGTTTCCACGGCCCGTGAAAAGGGATATACGGAGACGATTTATGGTCGTCGTAGGTATTTCCCGGGCTTGAAGTCGCCGAATCGTGCGGTACGTGACGCTGCGGAGCGTGCTGCGCTGAATGCGCCTATTCAGGGTTCCGCCGCGGATATTATGAAGATCGCTATGATTCGTGCTGATGATGCGTTGCATGAGGCTGGTCTTGCCAGTCGGATTATTTTGCAAATTCATGATGAACTTGTGGTGGAGGTTGCGTCGGGCGAGGCGGAGCGTGTCACTGCGTTGGTGAAGGATGCCATGGAGCATGCGGTCGATATGGCGGTTCCGTTGGATGTTTCCACGGGTATTGGTTCGGATTGGCAGCTTGCCGCGCACTGATGCCGCCTGTTTGGGACATGTCGGTTGCCGTGCGATGATGTCACGTATATGAAGTCGCGGATGATGAGGAGGTTGCGATGGCTGCGTTAAGCCAGGTCGTTGATGTGTTAGAAACGTTGTATCCGCTTCGCTATGCGGAACAGTGGGATGAGCCTGGTCTTATCGTGGGTGACTTGCGTCAGCCTGTGCGCGATATCGCTTTTGCGGCTGACCCCTCTATGGCGGTGGTTGATCAGGCGATTGCCGGGGGCGTTGATTTGCTAGTCTGCCACCATCCGTTGTTCTTCCGTTCCGTTCATGCGGTGTCGGGATTGGGTTTCCGCGGTGAGATTGTGCGTAAGCTCAATCTTGCCGGATGTGCGTTGTGGGTGGGGCATACGAATGCCGATGCGGCGTATCGTGGCGTCGGCATGGCTGCGGCTGACATGTTCGGTTTGGTGGATCAGCGTCCGCTGGTGCCCATCGATGATCCGGATGCCGAGCATCCGGTCGGTTTGGGGCGTGTGGGGCGTCTTGCCGAACCTGTGGCGTTGCGTGATTTCGCCAGTCGAGTAGCTGGCGCGCTGCCGTACACCGAGCTTGGCGTGCAGGTTTGCGGCGATCTGGACGTTCCGGTCAGCACGGTGGCGGTGCTTCCGGGTTCCGGTGATTCCTTGTTCGATGAGGTGCGTGCGGCCGGTGCCGACGTGTATGTGACCAGTGATCTGCGGCATCATCCGGTGACGGACGCCATAGAGCAGGCCCGCTATGAGGCTTCCATGCGTGCTTCCGGCGTTGCCATGGGCCATGGTGACGGGCGTGTGCGTCCGGCGTTCGTCAACACTCCGCACAGCGCTATCGAATCCATGTGGTTCCAGTATGCGATGGAAGACGTTCCCCATGCGGTTGCGGAAGCGACCGGCGACATTCCTGCCGTGCGTTGGATTTCCATGAACACCGATCCATGGAACATGGTGATCCCCTCAAGCGGACAGGAACGATGACACGTCATGAATAACGAAGCGGCAGACGAAACCCAAGTTGATGCATTGCTGGACGAGTCCAGTGACGGAGTGGACATGTCCGGCACGGTAACGGTGCTTGACAGCAAGCACGTGTACCAAGGCGCTATTTTCGGCGTCGACGACATGCGGATTGCATTGCCGATGCGTGGTGGCGGGCGAACGGTGATTCGTCGGCAGGTGATGCGCCACGCGCCTTGCGTGGTCATGCTGGTGCATGATTGCGCGAACGACCGGTACCTGATCGAACGTGAATATCGTATCGGTTGCGATGCTTTCGCCTACGGTCTGCCGGCCGGACTCATCGACGGGGGAGAGGACGTTGAAGAGGCCGCGCTGCGCGAACTTCGCGAGGAGACCGGTGTGGAACCCACCGGGCATGACGGCATTGAATTCGACCATGTGGGGCAGTTCTACTCGTCCGAAGGCATGACCGACGAGCTCGCCAACATCATGGTGCTTCACCTGCGCGCGTGGCATCCCGTCGAACGTCACTTCGACGGCGATGAGCACGTCGAATCGGCGTGGATTTCCTGGCAGCGGCTACGCGACACTCGCATCACCGCATCCAATTCCATGATCGCCATTCTTCACGAGCAAATTCGGAGAAACCGGCAAAATACAGCCAAAAGTTCTTTCGAATCGTAAAAATAATCGCCGAACAACACGAAATTACGATTTGGGGGCTAAAACGTGAGATACTTGAATCATGCAAATCAGACCCGGATCGATGTATCCGCTCGGCGCAAGCTATGACGGCGCCGGCGTGAATTTTGCCCTCTTTTCCCAAGTGGCACAAAAGGTCGAGCTTTGTCTTTTCGATGAGGAAGACAACGAAACTCGAATCGAAATGACCGAGCAGAACTCGTACGTCTGGCACAACTATCTGCCCGGAATCCAACCGGGGCAGCGTTACGGCTATCGCGTGTACGGTCCATACGACCCGACGCAAGGCCTGCGCTGCAACCCGAACAAACTGCTGCTTGACCCCTACGCGAAAGCCATCGAAGGCAACATCGACGGCGATGAGAGCCTCTACTCGTACTGGTTCAAGAGCCCTGACGACGTTACCAGCATGAACACGCTCGACTCGGCCGCCCATACCATGAAAGCGGCCGTGGTGAACCCCTATTTCGACTGGGGCAACGACCAGCATCCGAACATCTCATATCACGATTCCGTGATTTACGAAGCCCACGTACGCGGCATGACCAACCTCAACATGGACGTGCCACCGGACATTCGCGGAACCTATGCGGGTCTGGCGTACCCCTCGGTAATCGAATATCTGAAGAAGCTGGGCGTCACGGCCATCGAGCTCATGCCCATCCACCAGTTCGTCAACGACAGCTTCCTTCAGGAAAAAGGCCTGAGCAACTACTGGGGATACAACACCATCGGCTTCTTCGCCCCGCACAACGCGTATTCCAGCTCCGGACAGCGCGGCGAACAGGTCAACGAATTCAAATCCATGGTCAAGGCATACCATCATGCCGGCATGGAAGTCATCCTCGACGTGGTGTACAACCACACCGCCGAAGGCAACAACCGTGGACCGACCCTCAGCTTCAAGGGCATCGACAACGGCGCCTACTACCGTCTGGTCGACAACGACCGCAGACACTACTTCGACACCACAGGCACCGGCAACTCGCTGCTGATGCGCTCGCCGCACGCCCTGCAGCTCATCACCGACAGCCTGCGCTACTGGGTCACCGAAATGCACGTCGACGGATTCCGATTCGATCTTGCCGCCACATTGGCCCGTCAGTTCCAGGAAGTCGACAAACTGTCGGCCTTCTTCGACATCGTCGAACAGGATCCGGTGATCTCCCGCGTCAAGCTGATCGCGGAACCATGGGATCTCGGCTCTGGCGGCTATCAGGTGGGCGGCTTCCCGTCCAGCTGGTCCGAATGGAACGGCCGCTACCGCGATTGCGTGCGCGACTTCTGGCGCTCGCAGCCGTCCACGTTGCCGGAATTCGCCAGCCGATTCATGGGCAGTTCCGACCTGTATCAGGTCAATGGCCGCCGACCGGTCGCATCCGTGAACTTCATCACCGCGCACGACGGCTTCACCATGAACGATCTGGTGAGCTACAACGAGAAGCATAATGAGGCCAACGGCGAAGGCAATCGCGACGGCGAAAGCAACAACCGTTCCTGGAACTGCGGCGTCGAAGGTCCTACGACCATCAAGGATGTTAACGAGCTTCGTCAACAGCAGATGCGCAACATGTTCGCCACACTGCTGCTCAGCCAGGGCATTCCGATGATCTGCGGAGGCGACGAGGTGGCGCGTACCCAGCAGGGCAACAACAACGCCTACTGCCAGGACAATGCGATTTCGTGGACGAACTGGGATCTGGACGAGGATCAGAAGGATCTGCTCGAATTCGTGTCGAAGCTGATTCACCTGAGACTGGACCATCCGGTGCTGCATCGCCGTCGCTTCTTCTCCGGACGTGAGCCCGGAGACGACAGCAACATGATTCCGCAGGTCGAATGGATGGACCATACCGGTTCCATTATGGATATGGACGACTGGTCGAACACACACGCCTTCACTGTGATGATCTATCTGAACGGTTCCGATATTCCGGAAACCGACTGGTACGGCAATCAGATGGTCGACAACGATTTCATTCTGATTTTCAACGCGCATTACGAGCCGATCATGTTCACTCTGCCCGATGAGCAATATGGCAAGAAATGGCGTCTAATTGTCGACACGCATAATCCGAAAGGCCCGGAACTCAATTATGAGGCCGGTTTTGCGATTACCGCGCAATCAAGAAGCTTCCTGCTGTTGATGAGCGACAAGAAGCCGTCCAACAAGCATTACAACTTCTAATGGCGTACTTGCGTTGTGCCGTCAGAATCTAGTGGGGTGGAGTCATCGCCAATGCGCTGTCTCCACCCCACTGGCATGTGTATGTCTGTATGTTGAAATCCGGCGATTGTCGGTCAACCCTGCATCCTGCATCAGACCTGTGCGGCGAGTCTTGAAGCCGTGTCGGGAACGGTTTCGCTGACTTCCGCAAGATCCTCGACGGAGTGGGGTCTTTCGGACTGCGCCAGCACCAGCTGCGTCTGCACGCGGTCCGCTTCGATGGCGGCGATCTGACGCGAGAAAATGATGAACCAGCCAAGGAACATCATGCCGGCCAAGGCCTCCACGTTCGTCAGCGTATTATGCCCGCTCAGCCATTGGAATCCGGCATAGGCACCGATTGCGATCGCAAGATCGGAAACCACATAAACGACTTTCGAGAGCTGCGGGGCAAGCCAAGGCAGTGCAATCATCAGCACGCTCATCAGACATGGCAAACCGCGTGCGAACACATTATGCAGGATTGGGTGTGGCGTGTAACGGAACATGCCGATGCCTACGAAAGCGATGCCAGCCAACGTCAGCATGATCGACAGCAGTAGAATCCTCGTACGAAAATGCTTCGGCGTTTCATTGATGGCGTTGGAATCTAGATACTGCAATTGCAGACGATGCGTGGTGATGAGTTCGGAAACCGCGAAATAGCTGATGATGACGATGCAGATGCCCGCGAGCATCAGCGTTGAATTGAACATGCGTGCGGCGAACGTCGTACGATCGCCCAATTGGGAGAAATTGTTGTTGTACCAGTATGGATCGTCGGACGTCAATCCTGCGATGCTCACGCCGGACACCACGAAAAACGGCAGTAGGGAAGCGATCGTTTTAGCGTTCATGAGCTCCGCCTGCACGAAAGTAATATAGCCTACAACGCCTGCGATGGCCGCGCATAGGATGGGCAGATAACCTTTCAACGTGCGAATGCCCATCATGTTGTTGATGATGGACAGCATCATGAACGATGTGACGAAAATGGTCGACGCGTACACCACGGAAAGCGCAAGGATCTCGAAAACACGGCGAACCGGAGTGACCCAGCCATGTTTGAGCGTCAACGAACGTGATCTTCGTGCATAACCCAAACTGAATGAAACGACTCCGCATCCTGTCGCGATTCCCGAGCAGACGGTGAACAGCCGCTGCGTGACACGCCAGATGGCCGGGGCGAACTGCATGTATGCGTTCATGACGAGCCAGGCAATGATGGCGCATATTACAAAGGAGATGATGCCTGACGATTCGGCCTGTTGGTGACGTCCCATGCCGCTCTCCTTTCCAAAACGCTATTGTAAGCCTGTCGTTGTCCAACCATACGCTACAATAGAAACTCGTGTTCACTTAATGCGATTCCGTGAGGCGGTTTCGCGGGACGTGAACATGAACGGGCTGTAGCGCAGTTTGGTAGCGCGTCTGCTTTGGGAGCAGAATGTCGCAGGTTCAAATCCTGTCAGCCCGACTGGAGCCCTTGGAAACATTAGGTTTTCAAGGGTTTTGTTTTATCCGTGTGAAGCCAATCGACGCGATATGACACGATGACCGCGCAGCATCTTCGTCTAGGCGTTCCTCGGCTGCTTGGCGTGCAACTCTCCGATTGCGTCCGCCACGTGTTCGTCCACAGGTTCCCGCCCCTCGCAGCGCGAAACAGCTAGTTGTCATCGTTCATGCCATCCATCCGCTTTTCGAGGTGGTGATGTTTTCTGGGACTTTCCGACCGGGAGGAGAACCCTCTTATGGCGAAGTACAGCAAGGAGCAGCGTGACAGGGCAGTGGACCTGTACATCAAATACGAGCACTGCGCCGCCGCGGAGAGTTCCTCGGCCGGATCAAGCAGGAGTTTCCTCCGAAGCGCGGCCTCGCGGGCGTCTCGATGGACGGATTCATCGGCATGCTCGACGACTACATGGTCTGGTACCGGGACAGAAGGATCAAGACGGAGTTCGGCATGAGCATCATGGCTCGTCGAGGCGCGCTCGGTCTTGCGGCATGATCGGTGGTGATGGAATCAATGACGAGTCCAACAAAACGTCACCAGTCCCAATCGCTTAAGAAAAATTGAAGCAAAACACCGAACGACTCAACGAGGTCGCCGACGCCGTGGACCAGATGCGGCTCAAAGCCATCGACACAGACAAGCCGACCGAATTCACCGCCGTGGCGTAGGTCAGCCGGAACCGTATATATAGTAAGCGCCCTCAAGAATGAACTTGAGGGCGCTTCGCTTTGAGGGCCGTCCGCCATGCCACCGGCTCCTCCATGGTGGCCGGACTGCCTTAATCTCAATCGCAACCTACGCGCAGTCCTGCAATGTCACCTGAACCGTTGACGGATAAATGAGGTGTCAAGGCAGCTACGCTGACTCCATCTCGGAGCTAACCAATACTTTACAGACCTTGAACGCGCATGTCACAGTCGCATTAGGCAGCACCGCGCGTAACTGTTGACCGTTACAAGAGAACCATTGGAATACCGCCGATTGATGAAGGCTGTAACACATGTAACCGATGCAACCCACCCCATCCACCCTCATTCACCACACAACTCTTATAGTTCACCTGTTACACCCGTTACGCCTGTTACGGCGGGACATATAAAGTGCAGAGCAGCCAAGGCCGACAACGATTACTGTCTGTAACAGGCAAACCAACAGTGCCGTTACCACCGGTAACGGATCCCGTCATATCGAATATCTAGTAGGCGCAAGGCCCTGTGGAACTTGCGCGGGAAGTGCAACGCGGCGAAAATGATAGTATTGCCGTTCAATGCAAGGAACACCAAGGCAACCTTCCAAGACTTTCCTCCGCCCCGCCGGCTTTACTCCTTTCTCCGGCGGGACATATTCATACCCACGGGTGCCGCGAAGCCCACCAAGCCTCAGACATAATCAAAGATTCCGCTGGCGAAACAGGCATCACGGCACCCGCCACACACATAGGCAAACCAGTATGCCCCACGGCAGAAACTACAGGGATCCACGGCGCATCAACCGCCGGGCCCGCAACCTCGCCAGACAGCGAGTGCTCGCACAGCAAGTACCCTGCGCCATCTGCAACAGACCGATAGACGACGCGATTAGATGGCCTGATCCAATGAGCGCCGAAGTAGACGAAATCATTCCAGTGAGTCGCGGCGGAAGCGCGACTGACCTGTGCAACCTTGAGAAGGTGCATTGCTGCTGCAACCAACTCAAAAGCGACAAAAGCCTTGCGTGGGCAAGACGAAAGGCCAAAGGCGCTCCGGCTCTCAAGCCCACCGCCATGCCGTTCAGCACTTCGGCTTGGTAACTGGTCTGGGGATGGTATCCTCCCGGCCCGGCGTTCGGCTACCCCGGAGTATTGGCCAAATCCTTCCCCACTTTTTTCCAATCAGCTGCATGGATTTGAATGTAGACTTGTATGCGAAAGGAGATGCTGACGATGTGAACCACAAAGTAATCTGAAATGAAGGAGGTCATTATGGCAAACATGATGATCGAACGGTCTTCTGGACTCAAGGATATGCTGCCTCTTCCGAAGAATGCTGACTCAGCGGTACTTTTTGTTTCTCTGGTCAGTTTATTTGCCCTACGTCTTGCAGAAATGGTCATGGATAAAGGCTATGAGCTCGATTTCAAGGCAAATTCCGCTGGGGTGGAAGCACATCTAAAAAAGAACGAAGACGAGTAATTAGCCTTGGCTAAATCCTGAATTTCATGATAACTCCTTTCAAATAGTGGTTATGGTTCTCCGCAAGCCTCAAAGCGATACGAGGGCATTCAGACATCTGAAGCATCGATTTTCCGCCCACCTGATGGTGGGCGTTTTCTTTTCCCGGAGAGACATTATGGCTGAAGCAAATGATTACCTCGTGCTGCTTCAACGAACTCTTCATAGGCTTGAAAAAACGGTATTCGATGTAGATACGCCGCCGCGCGATTTGGCGTCGTTGACTCGGCGACTGCTTGAGGTGAGTCGGGAGATTGAGCGTCTTGAATCCGAGAATGGCGGGGCCAATGCGCCGACCGCGACGGAGGTAGAGGATGAACCGTTCGATCCGAGCGAGATCTAGCGTCAGGGCCGACCGGCGCAGGCTGCCCGATGTGGCGAGGCATGTGGTGTTGCCCAAGGATATTGCGACGACCGGCTGGCCGAAGGTGGAAGCCTAGGCGAGGTTGTGCGGCATCGAATACGATGGCTGTCAGCGCCAATTGGTCCGCTGTATCCTCGGCAAGACCTCTGATGGAGTGTATGTCGCAGGTATCGGCGGCGTGGTCATCAGCATTTGCCGACAGGTGGCAAGACGTTTTTGATCGGCACGATGATTGTGATGCTGTGCATCCTGAGCGACTACTTGCTGAAGGTGCTGTGGACCGCGCATAGGACGCGCACGAGCGACGAGACCTTCAAGTTCATGCGCGCTCTGGTGCGACGCAAGGTGATAAGCCGGTTCGCGGACGGTGAGCCGAGAAGGGCGAACGGACAACAGGAAATCGTGTTCATCAACGGATCCTGCATCATGTTCGGCGCGCGCAAGAACGGCTTCGGTCGTGGTTTCGACAGCGTGGACATCGAGGTGTTCAATGAGGCGCAGATTCTGACCGAACGCGCGTTGGGCGACATGATCCCGACGACAAACGCGGCGCATGATCCGCTGATCGTCTAAATGGGAACGCCGCCGAAGCCCTCGGATCCGTCCGAGGTGCTCTCCACGCGCCGAGACGAGGCGTTGAAGGGTGGCAGTGCCGACATGCTGTACGTGGAGTTCAGCGTCGACAAGGACGCCAACTCCGACGACCGCAGACAATGGGCCGTGGCGAATCCGTCGTATCCGCATCGCACCGGCGAGTCCGCAATCCTGCGCATGAAGAAGAACCTGGGCGATGACTCGTTACGTCGCGAAGGCCTTGGCATATGGGACGAGACCACCGTCTCCAGCTCCATCGATCCTCGACTATGGGCGAACGGCACCGTGGAAACGCGTGCCGATGGAGGCGTCATCTCGTTCTGTATCGACATGTCCCCGGATCGCAGCAGTGGTCATCGACGCGCAAAGCCCCGCGATGGTGCTGCTGTCCGAACTGAAGTCACGCGGCATGAAGGTCATGGTGAACACCATCAACGGCATGGGCCAGGCGTGCGGCTGCGTATTGGACATGCTGACCGCCGGCACGCTGAAGCATCTATCCGATGCGGATCAGCCCCAATTGGCCACGGCGGTGGCGAACGCGACCACAAGGCCGATTGGCAAAAGCAGCGCGTTCGGCTGGAACAAGACGGGATCCGACATCGACATCTCGCCATTGATAGCCTGCACGATGGCATTGCAGGGAGCGTGGACCACACGACGCAATCCGAACAGATGGCAGCACGTCATGCACTAGAAGGGGAAGACTACGATATGACGGACGAAGGCATCTGGAGCGCTGCCGTCAAACGACCATTGGACGTGAACAGTCTGAACGTGGCCGGCATCGACGGCGTGGCCGACGAGGACATGCCGATGATTGGCGCATTGTGCAAGGTATGGCGGGACTGCTATCCCTACAATCTGATTCGGCAGCATACGCGCCTGCCGTTTCCGCCCGAAGCGTAAGCATGACCGTGCGCAACGGCGACACTATGTCCGGTATCGCCAGGCGAACCGGCCTGTGGCCGCTGTCCGCATGAAGTGCGCCATCCGGCAACATCAACCTGATCTATCCGTGCAACATCGTCACCTATTGAGGCACGTCAACCGCTGCCAGCGGATCCACAGCCACGGGTGACCACGTGCACGTCGTCAAGCGTGGAGAAACACTCAGCGGCATCTTCGGAGCCGACGGCTGGCGGCGCGTCGTCCAATTGAACAACCTTGCCAGTCCCAATCTTATTTACTCCGGCCAGCGGCTCCGCTGCTGACCACAACCACCATGGCCTTCGGCATCATGCCGGAGGTCACTTTCATCATCCAAGGAGAACCATATGGATATTTCCACCGCGACCACACTCGCATCCGGACTCGTGGCACTGATAGTGCCAGCTGATATGACCTGATTTTTGTTCCGCATTTCCTTTAACTCGATGGGAGATGATGGAACCATGACAAAGGGCACTCGATATACTCCGGAGTTCCGGGCGAAGGCCGTCAGGTTGCTGACGGCGTCCAGGTCGTCGTATTCGTCGGAGACGAAGGCGATCGAACAGGTCGCCAAGTCTGGGGATAGCGCCGGAATCACTGCGGCGCTGGCACAACCAGCCGGACGCGACGGCCGCCGCGGAGACGAAGCAGTCCGCGCAGGAGGCGATGGCGGAGTTGAAGCGGCTGCGGGCGGAGAACGCGAAATTGCGCCGGGCGAACGAGATATTGACGACGGCTTCGGCTTTTTTCGCGGCCAGGATCGACCCGACACGGCGTTGATGGCCGCGTACATCGACGGATGCAGAAACCGTTTCAGGTCGGGCCGATCTGCAGGGTCCTGTCCGAGGCGCTGGACTGCGGTTTCCTCACGCCGCGCGGCTACCGCACGTTCAGGTCAAGGCCCGTCAGCCGCATGCGGGCGCGCCACGAGGCGCTGGCCCGCGACGTCATGGACATCCATGCCGGCGAGTTCTCCGCCGTGTACGGATACCGCAAGGTGTGGCATGAGCTCATCGGCAAGGGCTGAGATCCCGGGGAAAGTGGGCCGCGACCAGGTGATGAACATCATGCGCGGGCTCGGCATACGGGGCGTCAGGCGTGGAAAGACGCCCGTCGCCACCAAGCCCGCGACGGGCACGGGCGGCGAGCCCGACCTGGTGGACCGCAAGTTCGAGGCCGAGGCGCCGAACCGGCTGCACGTGGCCGACATCGCCTACGTGCGCATGGCCGATGGGCGCTTCGCGTATACCGCGTTCGTCACCGACGTGTTCGCCAGGCGGATCGTGGGCTGGGCGTGCGCCACCACCATGAACACGGAGGAGCTGCCCCTGCAGGCGTTGGAGCAGACGATCGCGTGGGCCGCGTTGCATGGCGGGACCGTCAGCACGGTGTGCACCACCAGGGTGATGGAATATGGCATGCTGCCGTCGATCGGCACTGTCGGCGACTCCTACGACAACGCCATGTCTGAATCCGCCGACGGCGCGTACAAGACCGAGCTCGTCTGGCTGCGCAGGCCCTTCCATGATCTGAAGGACCTGGAGCTGGCGACGTTCCGGTGGGTCTCGTGGTGGAACTCGAAACGGCTGCACCAGTCCCTGGGCTACAGGACACCGGAAGCGGTGGAAACCGAGTATTATACGAATCAAGCGGCGTAAGCCGCCTCGCTATAAAGTCGGAACAAAAACCAGGCCACTTCAAGCATCTGTGCAGGCATTCAAGAAATACATCCCCAGCGGATACGTTGGACTCGTATCCCTCGCAGCATCCATCCTGTTCGGCACCATCGCCATCGCCGCCACCGGCGGATTCGACGGCACCTACACATGGGGCATCGTGCTCGCAGGAGTAGCGGGCGTCGCGCAGACCGTGTACACGCTCGTCAACCAAGCCCTTGAGGGCAAATTAAGCAAGGAACAGACGAAAGCAAATTGACTCTGAACTAACATTGCGGGGCACTGTTTCTTTAATACAGCAGCCCAGCAGTCAATACATTAAATCCTCATATCAAAATGCCTATTCTTAAATATCCTAATAAGGAGTCTTTCGACTTCACTCATAGATAGACTTCCCTGAATTCTATTGCCATCATCAGAAATCCAGCTAATATTCGTCGCAGTATGCCCAAAGGATTCACCATCCTTTACCGTTTTCAGCGGGTTAAGGTGCCCAACTTGGAAAGCTGACCTTCCGTGCCTTGGATGAAGTATGTCATCTACGAATAATTGGTAATCAAGATAATCTCTTGTAATAGGACATGTGGCGTACTCAAATGAGCTAGGCAAATATCCTTCTCTTTTCAACCCTGCAACAAGATCAGCATTAGCCCCTTTAAATTTTGCAACTTGCAGCAAAAGCTTGGACTCGATTTTCATGCAATCAATGCGTAGAGCGAACTGAACGGAACGAGGATGAGTTTCCCATCTCTTTTCTCTATTTGTCTGATAGAGACCAGTCTGCGCCCTATCAGTAAGATAGGTTTTGATTTTTACTTTGTTCTTATAGATTTCTTTAAAGACAATAGCGTCAGGATTTTTAGAGTCATCAAAGAGGAACGACCTAAGTCGAACGGTCGATCGCGCTACCTCATTAAATGCAAGGTATATATTCCGCTCCGAATGCAGTTTATCGGCATATCTGTTAATATAGTCAAACGGTAATTCATACGGCACTGATGTAAACTCTTTGAACTTGACAAGAAGAAGCAAATCATCCTTAGAAAGGGCACTGATTTCTTTAAGAAGCTTTTGAGCGATGCGAAGACACTCTTCATAAGAGGCAAAACGCGGATCATCATTCAAATCATCTGTCCATCGAACCTGAAACTTAGTCGACGTAATGTCATGATTCACTAGTTCAATAAGAAAACTGTTTCTCACTATCGAATGAGCAATATAGTCCAGTTGCGCATGTTTCAACATTGACCCAATATGGTCATAGGCATTTCTTCCATCGTCATCCAACGCCTCCCTCAGCCCGGCGCAAGCCTTAATGTTGAAAGACTTGGCAGCTACCGCTTTTTCAAGTATTTGCTTGTAATCCAAGGTGAAACCTCCTCAATCCGTCTAGTGAGCGGATTCATACACACTTAGGTGATTGCGGAATCTAGCACCCTCTGGTATATTGGATGTTTCGTTTACAGATTGTGAAACTTGTCTATGAGGTTACAGATTATGAAACATCAGGGAATGCTTAGTTTTTCTGCAAAAGATGTCTTCGTGGACATCCGAAACTATCTGGCTGGACGTTTTGTAGGATCTACGCGAGACGAGTTCTTCCTTGAAGAGATCGTCAAACTATTGTTTTGCAAGTATGAATTTATACGAGATCCACAGCTATACGACAAAGATGAAATCTCTCACAGCTATCGCTCTTGCTTTAGATCCGTGGTCTCCAAATTTCCTGAGATCTTCGATTCAAACACAGAAATTGAGCTTGATTCCGACAGCATCAAGTATGTTGACGACAAAATTAACGTGCTCGATCTGCAGAACATGGAGCGAGATGTTATAGGAGACGCGTATGAGCTATTCATGGGAAGCGCCATAAAGGGACAATTTGGACAGTTCTTTACTCCTAAAAACGCTGCGGACCTTCTTGTATCATTTGTTGCGCCAAAACCTGAGGATACTGTATTAGACCTTGCCTGTGGTGCAGGAGGATTTTTGACGTCAGCCGCATCATATGTGCACAGCAACAACCCATCGACGGATATGCGTGCATACGCCCAGAAAAATCTCTATGGAGTTGATAAAGATTCGTTTTTAGCACGTCTTGGAAGAATCAGGTTAGCAAGTCTCTACGAAACAGCTTCAAATATCTTTTGTGCCGATAGTCTTATTTGGGATAAGGCGACGCTTGGAGAGGAACTTAATAGATTCGATGTGATTCTAACGAATCCACCATTTGGTTCAAACATCTCTGCGGGATCGGAGGAAACGCTAAGGAAATTTGATCTAGCACATAAGTTCAGAAGACGAGGTGACCAATATATCGATATTGGATCAATCAATTCTTCGATACCGCCTCAAATCGTTTTCTTTGAGCAATGTTTGAGACTTTTAAAACCAAATGGACGTTTGGGCATAGTAATACCAGAAAGTATGATTTCAAGCAGCAAATATGGTTACGTTACTAATTATTTGCTTAAGAATGCAACCATTAAGGCTTTGGTTGGAATGCCTGAAAACTTGTTCAAAACTTCAGGACGTGGCGGAACGCATACCAAGACATGCTTACTATATCTCGAAAAGAAAGAACCAATTTCTCGAAATCAGATTTTCTTTGCCGCTGAGGCAAAGTGGTGCGGACATGACAGCCGAGGTAAATCTATTCCTAACGACGATCTGCCAATCATTAAAGAAAAATTCTCTTTATATTGTTCTGGGCGATTGGACAAGGAAAGCAATCTTGGATGTGAAGCTAATTTATCTGACTACAGTGGAACCATACTGGCACCACGTAGTTTTACATGCACGCTGGGCGTTAGTGTAAAAGATAAGACAGATAGCTATTATTTCCCAACAATTGGAGAGCTGATTGACACTGGTGTAATCCAAGTTGCCACTGGAGATGAAGTTGGCAAGCTTGAATATGGTACTGGAAATATTCCATTTATCCGTACTTCAGATATTTCAAATTGGCGTATATCTACTGATTCAAAGCATAAGATTTCCAAGGAAACATTTCTCTCTCTCCGAAAGAAGCAAGATGTGCAAATCGGAGACATTCTCATGGTAAAAGATGGAGGCTATCTCATTGGCACATGTGCAATGATTACCGAACTTGATACTGAGATTGTCTACCAAAGTCATATTTATAAATTCCGAGTTTGCAGTAACAGTTTTGGTCTAACGCCCGAATACTTATTGGCTGTACTTAGTTCCAACTACCTTCGAGCGCAGATCGAATCTAAAACATGTACCCTCGATATTATCAATTCACTTGGTAATCGTCATCGAGAGCTAGTTATCCCCATTCCTAAAGACAAATCTATTTTAGAGACTATTACACAAGAAGTTAAAACTTCTATACAAGAAAATGTATCCTCAAGAAAACATGCATTTGCAGCACTAGATAAGGTGGAACTTCTTCCATCGTGATCTGCTTTTGTTGAGTGTTTGTTTGATACGCTAATATTCGTATATCAAACAAACACTCATTGGTACACAATATGCTTTTCAATGTATGCACAAGCATCTGTTTTTATACAGGAAAAATAGTGCGATCTATGCTTAAACAGTCTTCCAATTTGTGTATAACTGACATAGCCCTGGCGGATCGAACTAATGGATCATCGTTCCTATTCGGACTTGATGTTTTAATTGATTTCAGACGATTCCAGAAATACGATCGTTGGCTATCATCCATCCTATGAAATGGATCAAAGAAGTCATCGGTTGATTCAAATAATGGTAATGTAGTTGATCCGTCTCCTGTGAGTATCTCTCCAAGAGGGTTTGTAGCATAGGAAAGCCAGGCAGGATCATAATCCCTTGAGATAAGCGCTGCAGGAATAGAACAAGGAGCTTCGCCTATCCATCTCAACACCTCTCCGGTGTTGTAATCACTTAAACGCATGAGGAAAAGCATGTCCCATGCGGAATTCCAAGCTAGATCTGCTAATTCACTTGCTCTGGTTACTTTATTTGTATCAAATTTTGTCAGATGGCGAGCATTGCCTCGATACCTTGTTTTCTTTGTATTTCCGTCTTTGCCTAGCAACTGATACAAGCCAAGCAAGGTTGGAAATACGGCAAGAAAGCCTAGCTCGTCACGTTCCCATTTATAGAATTTTTCAAATAGATCTAATGATTTCTCAAGGTTATCTTTTAGTGATTTATTTTCTAGCTGAAGGTTAAGAAGATATAAAATGCTCCCATAATAGATCGGTAAAGCGTCAACTTCTTCAGCGACGCATTTATCAACTAATTCATCAGCATCGGAATTATAAGCAAACTGCTTGCTTGGCTTATTGTCGCAAATTCTAGCAAATTCACTTTCATCACATGTGACTAATTTGACTATTGCACTCCCGTAATTACGGAATATACTGTAATTGACTTTTTTGTTACGCCTTAGAGACAATTCTGTCAAACCAAGACGATAACAAATGCCTAAAGTTCCTAGATCAATTCTAGTCAATTGATATTGTAGACGTATATATTGAAGAACCTGTTTAAGCTCTGGCTTAATTTGTTGCGATCCATAGTAATAAGATCCAATGTCTTTAATAACATTTGTGTCTAATATTAAAGCACAGGGCATATACGGCGAATCCCAGTCGGAGTTACATATAAGACGTCTCCCGCCGATTACAGGATACAAAGTACACATACGCTGTTAACCCTATCTACCGATTAAGCTCACTTTTCCATTATTTTAGCCCGTATCACACCCATGCTGCATTTGTCTAATGCGCGACATCTACGGAAACCCGACTGTCATCCATATCCCAATCGGCTCAGCGTAAATCACTCCCTAAAACACCTATTACGATTTATCAAGGAGCCGTTTGGCCAGTCTTTTTCCGCAGCTCGGACGACACGCCGCACATTCGCGACGATGAATTGCATCGGATATCGCCTAGTGGGATTCACATGGTATACGGTGATGCCCATGCCCTTTGCGAGACGGTCCTTATGCTCCCGTCGTTCGGGCGGATGGGTGTCGTCGCCTCCAGCGTCCCATTCGAAGGCTATTCCCAGATCAGGTATCCATGCGTCAAGTTCGTGATTTCCGGGGAGTACGTCGCGAGCGTTGATGATGACCGCCAAGGATGTGATCTCGTGAAGGGCTCGGTTCATGAACTTCTCGAACGAGCTTGTTACTGGATACCCTTGCAGAAGCTTTGGCTTCGCAATGCCTGGAATCATGATGCTGGGCGCGGTGTTGCCTTGTGCATGTTGCTGCTTCTTCTGGCTGTTTGATTCGGTGATGGCGCACGATATTGTCTCTTCGTCGATGACGCCGAATCTTTCGAGAACAGCCGAGACGAATTTACGAACAAGCAGAAATGCCGTTTTCCCGTCCTGCAGATCGACGGCTATCTTCAATTGATTCTTATTCTTATACGCCTTGCTGATTCCCTTCGCGGTGATTTGCGGTTGCCCTGCTGAGTGGCGTTCATTGAACCAAAACGAAATACTGAAGAATATTTTTTGAGGGACATGGTGAGGAAGGAAGCCTTGTCCACTGGGACGTCTAGTGCTCGACATCCCAGATTAAAGGCAATGTTGTATTGCTTGGGCTCACACGTCGGGCATACGGGGTGACCGAGCATTATGCTCATACGTAGCGGAGATGCGCTGAACCGATGACCGCACTCCGGCCCCTGCCATTGGTTGCGTTCCATACTTTTAACAGGAACGGTCAAAGGGTCTTCGTCATCCTGATACCAGGCGACAATCTCAGGAGAGTCTCCTACATGCGCGGGAATGCCTCATAGCAAATATGCAAACGGCGTGGTAGGCGACATGGGCAGCAACAGCTTGGCGACCTCACTGTGAGAGCTGCTGGATGTCAGGTTTTCGCACGAACCCATAAAGATGCATCGCCTTCCAATGCGGAGCTAATCGAACATAGCTTAGCAATCCATTGTCATCCATACTCAAGGAATCAGGAGACAACAATTTCGCCGTCGAGCGCGACAGCAATGGGTGTTTTTGCATTCCCGATACGCTGAGGGACTTAGCCCATGCTACAGCCTGACTTGTGAATACAATCCGTTAACAATGACCGTCACGGTGAGCCAATCGCAGTCGGTTCAACAAAGACAACCAATAACTGGAAACCGCCATTTTCCAACGATGTTAGGTTCAGCAAAAAGCCATTCAATTCAACAAGAAACACCCCGCGAAAACAGAATGTCGCAGGTTCAAATCCTGTCAGCCCGACGAAAATCGTTGGAAACAAAGGCGTTTCAGACGGTTTGAAAAACCTTTTCCGGTTTCGGTACAAAACGGTATAAACATGGCAACGCAGAAAAACCTCGTGACCTTTTGCGATGTTCACATGGTTTCGTCCGTCTGGGTTTTCAAACGGAAATGGTATGGACGGAGTCCAATTGCCGAGATCGAGCAAGATACGCACGCTACATGTCGAGATTGAAGCGTTGTTTTCCACGGGTTTTGGCTACGATAAACCCTATGAACGCATCTCAAGAGAATCTTTGGCCGGCGCCGTTTGCCAGCAAGTCGCTTGACGCCACCGTTGTGGTGCCGGGCAGTAAATCCCTGTCGAATCGTTATCTCATTCTTGCGGCTCTCGGGCATCGTCCTGTGCGATTGGTCGGTCTGTTGCGCTCGCGTGATACCGAGCTGATGATGGACGCGCTGCGTTCGTTGGGAGTGCGCTGTGAAATCGATGAGCAGGTTGACACCACAGTTACGGTGGTGCCGCCGTCCGACGGCCGGTTCCACGGTGGTACGAAGGTGTTCTGCGGTCTTGCGGGAACAGTGATGCGCTTTGTGCCCGGTCTTGCCATGTTCGCGGACGGTCCTGTGGATTTCGACGGTGACGAGCAGGCGTACGCGCGTCCGATGAAGCCGGTGTTGGACGGTCTTGAACAGTTGGGGGCATGCATCGAATACCACGGCGAGGAAGGGCGCCTGCCATTTACAATCATTCCACCTCAAACGGTGAGCCAGTGCGCCGAGCCGAGCGTAGTCAGCATTGATTCTTCGGGATCCTCGCAGTTTATTTCGGGACTATTGCTCGTCGGCTCTCGAGTGCCAGGCGGTTTGGAACTGCATCACACGGGGGAGAAGACACCGAGTTTACCGCATATTCGCATGACCGTGGCCGATCTGCAAGGTTCCGGTGTGCGTGCCAACGCCGACGAACACGCCCGCGTGTGGACCGTGCAGCCGGGAGCCGTGCAGTTGCCCGAAACCGTGACGGTCGAGCCTGACCTGTCGAATGCCGCCCCGTTTCTTGGCGCAGCGCTCATCGCCGGAGGAACCGTGCGCGTGCCTCATTGGCCGGAATCCACCACGCAACCCGGAGGCCTGCTTCCGGGCTATTTGGAACGTATGGGAGCCGAAATCAACTTCCCGGTGATTGACGGCGTCCGGTACTGCGAAGTGACCGGCGACGGTCGTGTCAGCGGCCTAGGTGATTTCGACCTGACGGCGGCAGGTGAGATCGCGCCATCATTGGCCGCAATCCTGGTCTTCGCCGATGCTCCTACGCGCATGCTGGGCATCGGTCATCTGCGTGGCCATGAGACGAACCGTTTGGAAGCATTGGTCAACGAGATAACCAGAGTCGGGGGTGATGCCCGTGAGCTTCCCGACGGGCTGGAGATCACGCCGGTGCCGGCAATGAATCTCAGGCCGGCTGAAATGGAAACCTATGCGGACCATCGTATGGCGACGTTCGCTGCGATGTTGGGGCTTAAAATCAACGGCATTCTAATCAAGAACATCGCCACCACTGCGAAAACGCTTCCTGATTTCGCAAACATGTGGACCAGCATGCTGGCCTAGCAATGATTGTCCAGGATAATCCGCAAATAATATTGAAAACGGTATGAAAATGTCCTTCCTCCGCAAAAACGGAGGAAGGACATTCTACGTTTTTGCACAGGATCGTAATCATTCTGCGGATGCCGCTATGTCAAGCCACGATGGTTCTTAGCTTTCCTGACACGGCTTGGCCTTGTCCGGCCCCAACATGGCAAAGGTAGTGGCGCTCGCAAACGTCATAATGCCTACGAAAAACACGGAACCAATGGAACCTGACACCGTACGTAAAGAGGTAAGCAGCGACGAGGCGTCCGGCACCTTGAGAGGTGTTATCTGGCTCGAGCCTAGAAGGCGGAAAGCATGATGAAGCCCCCGGAAGTTTCGCACTTTCGGGGGCTTCATCATATTGATTGCGATTTTGCGTTCAGTAACGAATCAGTTTGGAATCACTCCCACTCACTTGTTTGAACTGGGAGAGGCATTTTGCGCCCCCTCTGAGCAAAAATTTTTCAACTTTTTTCGAAAATAAAAAAGCCGCCTGTTTTAAATTTGAGGTCAACAGACGGCGGGTAGAAATTTTCATATTTATGATGTATAATATGTGATATTAAAGATTGATAAATCAGAATTTGTAGGTGCGATTGATGAAAATTATTGAAGTTAAAGAAAATAAAAAACAATATCTTGATTTGCTCCTATTAGCAGATGAGCAGGAAGATATGGTTGACCGTTATCTTGATAACGGCAAGATGTATGTACTTGATGATAATGGGGTCAAGTGTGAGTGTGTCATAACCGATAAAGAAAATGACATACTTGAAATCAAGAACATTGCGACGGTTCCAGAATATCAAGGGAAAGGTTATGCAAGAGCCTTAATTGAGTTTATTGTTAATAATTACAGAGAGCAATATGCCATTCTGCAAGTGGGAACAGGCGATAGCCCACTGACAATACCATTTTATGAAAAGTGTGGTTTTGTCCGTTCGCATATCATACCAAATTTCTTTATAGATAATTATGACCACCCAATCTATGAGAGTGGAATACAGTTGGTAGATATGGTGTATTTGCAAAGACCGTTATAATTTAAATTCAAGTTTATCGAACTAAAACATAAGACCGCTTACATCGTGTAGGCGGTCTTATGTCGTGGCAAGATTATTTGATTTTAAGCTTTCTTTTCTTGGCAGAAAGCACTTTGCAGAGAACATCATCGACGGCGTCGGTGTATCTGCCTTGTTCAATCAATTTGTTTTTTTAGATTTATAAGGAAAGCAACAATTTCGTTTCTTTCTTTTGTACTTAAATATATATGGTTTTTTCTGTTTTCATACTATCCACCTCGCTGTTTTATCTGATTTGATGATATATTAAAGAGAAAATTTTATCAAATATGCAAAAGGCTTCTGCCCAAAACAGGGCAAAAGCCTTAAAAATTTGCGATTTTTAGGTTTAGTTGCAAGCCAAGGGGGACTATTTCATCTGTTGCAAAATCGGTTGCCCGAAAAGTACCAAGTCCCGAAACCCGCATAAATACTGGGTTTTTCGGCACATCTAAACCAAGGGGAACTACTCCCACTCGATGGTTGCCGGCGGCTTGGAGGTGCAGTCGAGCACCACACGGTTGATCTGACGGCATTCATTGGTGATACGCGTCGAAATCGTGGCAAGCACATCGTACGGAATGCGAGACCAGTCTGCGGTCATGGCGTCTTCGGAGGAAACCGGACGCAACACGATCGGCGAACCATACGTGCGCTCGTCGCCCTGCACACCCACGGAATGCACATCGGCAAGGAGCACGACCGGGCACTGCCAGATATCGCGGTCAAGACCAGCCTTGGAAAGCTCCTCGCGAGCGATGGCGTCGGCCTCGCGAAGCAGATCCAGACGCTCCTTGGTGATCTCGCCGATGATGCGGATGCCGAGGCCCGGGCCAGGGAACGGCTGACGCCAGACGATTTCGTCCGGCAATCCAAGTTCGGTACCGATGGCACGAACCTCATCCTTGAACAAGGTACGCAGTGGCTCGACGAGCTGGAACTTGATGTCGTCCGGCAGGCCACCCACATTGTGGTGCGACTTGATGTTGGCCGCGCCGTCGCCACCGCCGGATTCCACAACATCCGGGTAGAGGGTGCCCTGAACGAGGAACTTGACTTCCTTGCCGGAAGCACCCGCCTCTTCGATGACCTGGCGCTGAGCCTTCTCGAACGTGCGAATGAACTTTTCGCCGATGATCTTGCGCTTCTTCTCCGGCTCGCTCACACCCTTCAGGGCGGTGAGGAAGTCTTCGGAGGCGTCCACGGCGATGAGCTTGATGCCGGTCGCCTCGACGAAATCATGCTTGACCTGCTCGGCCTCGCCCTTGCGCAGCAGACCGTGGTCCACGAACACGCAGGTGAGCTGATCGCCGATGGCCTTGTGCACGAGAGCCGCCGCGACTGCGGAATCAACGCCGCCGGACAGGCCGCAAATCACCTGTGCGTCGCCGACCTTCTCGCGGATCTTCGCGACCTGATCCTCGATGATGCTGGAGGCATCCCAGTTGTTGCCGAGCCCTGCGCACTTGTGCAGGAAGGTCTCGATGAGCTGCTGGCCCATCGGGGTGTGCTTGACTTCAGGATGCCACTGCACGCCGTACAGTTTGCGGGATTCGTCCTGCATGGCGGCAACGGGCGCGCCCTCGGTATGCGCCAGCACTTCAAAGCCCTCCGGCGCGGTCTTGACGGCCACGCCATGGCTCATCCACGTGTTCTGATCGGCGGGGGAGCCTTCGAGCAGGCCTTCCGACTTGTCGATGAAGGTCTCGGTCTTGCCATATTCGCCAAGGGCGGCCTTGTCGACATCCGCGCCCAAGGCATAGGCCATGGCCTGGAAGCCGTAGCAGATGCCCAGTACGGGAACGCCGGCCTCGAACAGTTTCTTGTCCACACGCGGCGCGCCCGGTTCGAACACCGAAGCCGGACCACCGGAAAGGATGATGGCCTGCGGATCCTTGGCCAGCATCTCGTCGACCGGCATGGAATGCGGCACAAGCTCCGAATAAACATTGGCTTCACGCACGCGACGTGCGATCAGCTGGGCGTACTGGGCTCCGAAATCAACAACGAGCACAGGACCTGCAGCCATAACACTCTCCCTTTTGATATGAGGTATGAAGAAGCAACAATACTAACTGTTCTATTGTGGCGACGCGAGCAGACATTGGAAACGCTGTGAACAGAAAGTGAACAAACCTCACAATTGCTTACTACGCATGGTTCAACACGCCGCATGCAAGTATTGCAAAACGAACGTGAAAAAGGTGCGAAGGTAGCTCAATATCGTTGATATTGAGCCGTTTATCAATCTTTTTGATACCATGTGAAGTATTCACAAATCTCCCGATAAAAGTTCTCATTTTCTAACAGAAACGACACACTTGCGCACACAGTCGCAAAAAAACAGCAAAAAGTCGCACCTCGCTCGTAATATGCTCAAGTGATTGGGAATGAATCGTTCCGCGGAACCGCAAGGTTTTGCGAGATTCAGGACCGAATGAAAATAAACAATCGCACAACACAGTGCAGGAGTACAGGAGTACACATGACGAGTCCTGTTATTGGCACCCCTTGGAAGAAGCTGAACGCTCCGGTTTCCGAGGAAGCTATCGAAGGCGTGGATAAGTACTGGCGTGCAGCCAACTACCTCTCCATCGGCCAGATCTATCTGCGTAGCAACCCGCTGATGAAGGAGCCTTTCACCCGCGAAGACGTCAAGCACCGTCTGGTCGGTCACTGGGGCACCACCCCGGGCCTGAACTTCCTCATCGGCCACATCAACCGTCTCATCGCTGATCACCAGCAGAACACTGTGATCATCATGGGCCCGGGCCACGGCGGCCCGGCTGGTACCGCTCAGTCCTACCTGGACGGCACCTACACTGAGACCTTCCCGAAGATCACCAAGGACGAAGCTGGTCTGCAGAAGTTCTTCCGCCAGTTCTCCTACCCGGGCGGCATCCCGTCCCACTACGCTCCGGAGACTCCGGGCTCCATCCACGAAGGTGGCGAGCTGGGTTACGCCCTGTCTCACGCCTACGGTGCTGTGATGAACAACCCGAGCCTGTTCGTTCCGGCCATCGTCGGCGACGGCGAAGCTGAGACCGGCCCGCTGGCCACCGGCTGGCAGTCCAACAAGCTCGTCAACCCGCGCACCGACGGTATCGTGCTGCCGATCCTGCACCTCAACGGCTACAAGATCGCCAACCCGACCATCCTGTCCCGCATCTCCGACGAAGAGCTCCACGAGTTCTTCCACGGCATGGGCTATGAGCCGTACGAGTTCGTCGCTGGCTTCGACAACGAGGATCACCTGTCGATCCACCGTCGTTTCGCCGAGCTGTTCGAGACCGTCTTCGACGAGATCTGCGACATCAAGGCCGCAGCCCAGACCGACGACATGACTCGTCCGTTCTACCCGATGATCATCTTCCGCACCCCGAAGGGCTGGACCTGCCCGAAGTTCATCGACGGCAAGAAGACCGAAGGCTCCTGGCGTTCCCACCAGGTCCCGCTGGCTTCCGCTCGCGATACCGAGGCTCACTTCGAAGTCCTCAAGAACTGGCTCGAGTCCTACAAGCCGGAAGAACTGTTCGACGAGAACGGTGCCGTGAAGCCGGAAGTCACCGCCTTCATGCCGACCGGCGAACTGCGCATCGGTGCCAACCCGAATGCCAACGGTGGTGTGATCCGCGAAGAGCTGAACCTGCCGGCCCTCGAAGACTACGAGGTCAAGGAAGTCGCCGAGTACGGCCACGGCTGGGGCCAGCTCGAAGCCACCCGTCGTCTGGGCGTCTACACTCGCGACATCATCAAGAACAACCCGGACTCCTTCCGCATCTTCGGACCGGACGAGACCGCTTCCAACCGTCTGCAGGCCGCTTACGACGTCACCAACAAGCAGTGGGACGCCGGCTACCTGTCCTCCCAGGTTGACGAGCACATGGCTGTCACCGGCCAGGTCACTGAGCAGCTCTCCGAGCACCAGATGGAAGGCTTCCTCGAGGCCTACCTGCTCACCGGTCGTCACGGCATCTGGAGCTCCTACGAGTCCTTCGTGCACGTGATCGACTCCATGCTGAACCAGCACGCCAAGTGGCTCGAGGCTACCGTCCGCGAGATCCCGTGGCGCAAGCCGATCTCCTCCATGAACCTGCTCGTCTCCTCCCACGTGTGGCGTCAGGATCACAACGGCTTCTCCCACCAGGATCCGGGTGTCACCTCCGTCCTGCTGAACAAGTGCTTCAACAACGATCACGTGATCGGCATCTACTTCCCGGTGGATTCCAACATGCTGCTCGCTGTGGCTGAGAAGTGCTACAAGTCCACCAACATGATCAACGCGATCATTGCTGGTAAGCAGCCGGCCGCTACCTGGCTGACCCTGGACGAAGCTCGCGCTGAGCTCGAGAAGGGCGCTGCCGAGTGGGAGTGGGCTTCCACCGCCAAGTCCAACGACGAAGCCCAGATCGTGCTCGCCTCCGCTGGCGACGTTCCGGCTCAGGAGATCATGGCTGCTGCCGACAAGCTCAACGAGCTCGGCATCAAGTTCAAGGTCGTCAACGTTGTGGATCTGGTCAAGCTGCAGTCCACCAAGGAGAACGATCAGGCTATCTCCGACGCTGACTTCGCTGACCTGTTCACCGAAGACAAGCCGGTCCTGTTCGCTTACCACTCCTACGCTCGCGACGTGCGTGGTCTGATCTACGATCGCCCGAACCACGACAACTTCAACGTCCACGGCTACGAGGAGCAGGGCTCCACCACCACCCCGTACGACATGGTTCGCGTGAACAACATCGACCGCTACGAGCTCGTTGCCGAAGCTCTGCGCATGATCGATGCTGACAAGTACGCCGACAAGATCAACGAGCTCGAAGCCTTCCGTCAGGAAGCCTTCCAGTTCGCAGTCGACAACGGCTACGATCACCCGGATTACACCGATTGGGTCTACTCCGGCGTCAACACCACCAAGCAGGGTGCTGTCTCCGCTACCGCCGCAACCGCTGGCGATAACGAGTGAGTCTAGCCTCTATAGGCTGATCGCTTGAAGAAAACCCCAGAGGATTCGTCCTCTGGGGTTTTCTGTTTACTCTTCACCGTCTGTTCGCAACACCGTTTCATGAGATGCGTGTCTGTTACCGTTCACGCATTACAATGGCACATGGTGCGAAACAGCGCAGTCACACACCTTAAAAACAACGAATAGGAGCAGACATCGTGAGTCTAACCAGCGTCACCATTATCAGCCCTGAAGCAGCAAACGGCCGCAACGTCGTGGCCCTTGGCGTCACCAAGGCATTCGCAGCTGCCAAGAAGACGGCCGTGTTCCGTCCGGCGGTTTGTCGCAAGGAAACCTTCACCGACGTTCTTCTTGAAGCAAGCAACTCGGGGCTGAGCCGTGAACAATCCGTCGGTGTTTGCCCGAAGCGTGCACGCACCGACAAGGAAGGTTCCCGGGCCGATATCGTGGCCGCCTACACGGAAGCCATCGAAACCGCCCAGCCTGAAGCCGTGGTTGTTGTCGGAACGGACAAATCCGCCATCAACGACCCGTCCATCTTTGCGTTCAATGCTGACGTAGCCGCTGATCTTAAGTCTGTCGTGCTTCTTGCCGTATGCACCATCAACCGCACTCCGGAACAGGTCCTGGGCACTGTCGAGGCGTCGAAGACCATCATCGAGAATGCAGGCAGCAAGGTCGCCGGCGTGTTCATCACCGGATGCAAAGACGAACAGGTGGAACCTCTCAAGGAGGAGTTCGCAGCTTACGAGGTGCCGGTGTGGACGTTACCCGCCGTTGATTTTGACGAGGAAGACGCCGTGACCAAAGCCACGGAGGCATTCGAGGCGAATGTCAACGCCGAAGAGCTTATCTCCGCTGTTGAGGCTCCATTCGAGGCGCCGACCACGCCATACGCATTCCAGTACAGTCTGCTGGGCAAGGCCAAGGCGGACAAGAGAACCATCGTGCTTCCGGAAGGATCCGAAGACCGCATCATCAAGGCGGCCGACTATCTGCTTGAGCGTGATATCGTCGATCTGATCATCGTCGGAGACAGGGAAGGCATTCTCGCCCGCGGCGAGGAGCTTGGTCTCAAATTCCTTGAAAAGGCGCAGTTCCAGGCCAAGGATGACGAGGAAGTGCTCGCTCCGATGGTCGCCAAGCTGTGCGAACTGCGCGCCAAGAAGGGCATGACCGAGGAACAGGCTCGCAAGCAGCTCGCCGACGACAGCTACTTCGGTACCATGCTTGTGGTGCTCGGCAAGGCTGACGGTCTGGTTTCCGGATCCATCAACTCCACGGCCAACACCGTACGCCCGGCCCTGCAGGTCATTAAGACCAAGCCGGGATCCTCCCTCGTGTCCGGTGCGTTTCTCATGTGCTTCAAGGACCATGTCGCAGTGTTCTCCGATTGCGCCATCAACCTGAACCCGTCCGCTGAGCAGCTTGCGGAAATCGCCATCCAGTCCGCCGAAACGGCAAAGGCGTTCGGCCTCGATCCGAAGGTCGGCATGCTGTCGTATTCCACGCTGGGATCCGGCAAGGGACCGGACGTCGATCTCGTGGAGGAAGCAACCGCACTCGTGAAGGAGAAGGCTCCGGACCTCGCGGTCGTCGGTTCCATCCAGTTCGACGCGGCTTGGTCGCCGACCGTTGCAGCCACCAAGGCCAAGGGCAACGATGTGGCTGGCCATGTCAATGTGTTCGTGTTTCCGGATCTGTGCGCGGGCAACATCGGGTACAAGGCCGTCCAGCGTTCCTCCGGCGCAGTGGCCGTCGGTCCGGTGCTGCAGGGACTGAACCGACCGGTCAACGACCTGAGCCGAGGCGCAACCGTGCAGGACATCATCAACACGGTTGCCCTGACCGCCATCGAAGCCCAGTAAAACGCTATTTTGTAGCAAGCAAAGAGTAATCTAAAGTTTGGAAAGTCGCGCAAGCGGCACATCGATTAACACATGGAGGATGCCCACAATGGCGAAAACCGTCCTTGTCATCAATTCCGGTTCCAGCTCTATCAAGTATCAGCTGGTTGATCTTGAAACCGGTGAAGGTATTGCTTCCGGCCTGGTCGAGAAGATCGGCGAGCCGGTTGACGGCCACTACAAGCACGAGTTCAACGGCGAGAAGCATGAGCTGGAAGAGCCGATCCACGACCACGAGCAGGGTCTGAAGCGCGTGCTCGGCTTCTTCAACGAGTTCGGTCCGAAGCTGGACGAGGCCGGCATCGTGGCTGTTGGTCACCGCGTGGTGCAGGGTGGTTCCATCTTCCCGAACCCGGCTCTGGTCACCGACAAGACCATCAACCAGGTCAAGGACCTCGCCGTGCTCGCGCCGCTGCACAACGGTCCGGAAGCCAAGGGTGCTGAAGTCATGCGCGCGCTCCTGCCGGACGTCCCGCAGATCTTCGTGTTCGATTCCTCCTTCTTCTTCCAGCTGCCGAAGGCCGCAAGCACCTACGCGCTGAACAAGGAAATCGCCGACCAGTACCACATCCGCCGTTACGGCGCCCATGGCACCTCCCACGAGTTCATCTCCTCCGTGGTGCCGAGCGTCATCGGTAAGCCGGCTGAAGGCCTCAAGCAGATCGTGCTGCATATCGGCAACGGCGCTTCCGCCTCCGCCGAAGTTTCCGGCAAGCCGGTCGAGACCTCCATGGGCCTGACTCCGCTCGAAGGCCTCATGATGGGTGGCCGTACCGGCGATATCGATCCGGCCGTCGTCTTCCACCTGATCCGCAACGCCCACATGAACGTGGACGAGCTCGACGCTCTGTTCAACAAGCGTTCCGGCATGATGGGCATGACCGGCTTCGGCGACCTCCGTGAGGTTCACCGTCTGGTCGCCGAAGGCAACGAGGACGCCAAGCTGGCTCTCGACGTCTACGTACACCGCATCGTCGGCTACATCGGCAACTACACCGCTCAGATGGGCGGCGTAGACGTGATCACCTTCACCGCAGGCGTCGGCGAGAACGATGACGTGGTCCGCAAGATGGTGTGCGACAAGCTCGCCCCGTTCGGCGTCAAGCTGGACGAAGAGAAGAACGCCACCCGTTCCAAGGAACCGCGCATCATCTCCACCCCGGATTCCAAGATCACCATCTGCGTCATTCCGACCAACGAGGAGCTGGCAATCGCCCGCAAGTCCGCGGCAATCGCAGAAGCAGGCGAAGACACTTACGGCAACGTCTTCTCCAAGTGAGCGAGGAGATCCCGCAGTCAAATGATTGACGGGACCGTATGAAGAGGACCATACGTTCCATTGGAATCAAATCCAATGCCAATGGGACGTACGGTCCTTTCTTTTTCGAATAATCCTTATGTTTCACCGCTTTTAAGGTTTCGATCGCCGAACGTTTCCAATCGTCCCAGACAACACCTTTCCATATCCGTTCATGATCCGCATAATGGGGGAGGGGCTGGTAGTACGATACGAAACGTTGTGCCTAACGCGCATACGTCGCATGTTGAGAGAAGCGGTTGATTGTTGTGGTAAGACGTCGTTTTGTCGGTCTGAATGGCCTCAAGGGCATCGCCTTGATCGCGATAGTGTTGTATCACTGCGACCAGGGCACTCTGCGGGGCGGATTCCTAGGTGTTGACATATTCTTCACCATTTCAGGTTTTCTGATTTTCTCGTCGTTGCTGAATCATATTGATTCCGGCAAGGGAATAGGTTTCAAGGAATATTACCTCAAGCGTCTGCGCAGAATATACCCGGCGTTGATTCTGATGATTCCCGTCACCGTATCGTTGGCATGGTTCATCAACCAAGACATGTTGGTGGACATTAACAACCAGATAGTGACGGCTATGCTGGGTTGTTACAACTGGTATGCCATCGGCAGTGGCGCCAGCTATTTCTCGCAGATGAATCCAGACATGTTCCGTCATCTGTGGTTCATGTCGGTGCTGATGCAGTTCTATCTGTTGGCTCCTTTGCTGATCTACCTGCTTCGAAAAATTCTGGTACGTTGGGTGCCGGTGGCGGTACTTGCCGGACTTGCCGTGTGCAGTGCGCTTTCCATGGGATTGCGGTATCACCCGGGAACCGATCCAACCAGAGTGTATTTCGGTTCGGACACACATGCCATGGGACTTTGGCTAGGTGCCATGCTGGCATGGCTGCTGATGATCATACGGCGTGGCAACGGTCGTCCGGAAGAAACGGCGATCATGGAACGCGCTCGTCTGGTCTGGAGCAAGATCGGCCCTGCGGCGGCTTTTGTGGCATTACTGATTCTGTTATGGATGATGCAGCACGTTGAGCAGGGTCCTGCTGCCTTCTATGGAGGGATTTTCGCGGCTTCGCTACTTTCAGTGGTTCTGGTCGCCGGTTCCATTCCTTTCGGATCTTGGATGCAGGATCTGCTGGTGTTCAAACCATTTGATGTGGCCGGCCGATATTCATACGGCATTTACCTGTGGCATTGGCCTTTATGGTTGTTCACCAAGGCGATGTTCCCCCAGTGGGGTGCTCGGCATCTGGGATGGATGCTGCTAATCACACTCGCTCTTACCGCATGTTGTACCGCCATGTCGTGGAAGTTGGTAGAACAGCCCGTCGCCCGTGGCGGATTTATCGCCATGATTCGCCCGCTGCCAGAAAACGGAATGTGGGATGTAACCAGATGCTGGATTACGATCGCCGTGGTATTGAGTACATGCTTGATGTCCGGATACGCGGTAGCCAACGCACCAAAGCAGACCAGTGTGGAACGCGCGTTGGAAGAGAATGCGAAAATGCTGAAAGAGCAGCAGGGCATGCACCTCGACTTCGATAGGAAGCATCCGCCAGCGCCCAAGAAACCCGCATACACCATGCCTGACGGGCAGCAGATGGTCGCATTCGGTGACTCGGTGATGCTTGCCTCCAGTAAAGGTTTGCAATCCGTTTTTCCCGGAATCACTGTTGATGCGGAAACCTCACGTTCGATGACCAAGGCATTGGGACTTATAGACCAAGCCAAAAGCCAGCCGGAAGGATTGCGCCAATGGGTGCTGGTCGGCTTGGCTACGAATTCAGCGGTGACCGATGGCCAACTCAATGACATACTGAACGACATTGGACCGGATCATGTGCTTGTGCTGATTAATGCGCATGCCCCCGTGTCTTGGGTCCCCGGAACGAACGACGCGTTGAGCAACTTCGCGGCCGCCCATTCCGACAACGTTGTTCTCGTTGACTGGGACGCTACGATTTCGGCGCATCCTGATGAGCTTGCCGGAGATGGTATTCACCCTGGCATGTCCAATACGCTGTACGCCCAGGCTGTCAAGGATGCGATTGCGAACTGGATCAAGCAAGGACACTGAAACATCCTTCTTGCGAATCGCGGCAAAGCAGTTTTGCGATGAATATGAGGAATCCCCCTGACTCGTTTGAGCAGGGGGATTCCTCATAACCTTTTAGGATCTGAACGGACTCAGTCTTCCTGATGCTGCGGAGCCGACAGAAAATGCTCTTCACTCGGCAGCAGAGCATTCAACAGCACGGCCACAACGAACGCCACGGCGATGCAATTGGATGCGAAGATGGACTGGAACAGCGGCGGGAAGTTGACGAAAATGTCGCCGACCTGCGTGAAACCGATACCGATGGTGAGACTCAACGCCGCAATGGTGATGTTGCGCTGCGTATAGCCGGCCTCGGAAATCATCTGGAAGCCAGACAGGATGATGTTACCGAACATCATGATGGTGCAGCCACCAAGCACGGCCTGCGGCAGGGAATTGAACACTTCCGCCACGGCAGGCACGAAGCTGGCTATCACCAGAATCAGACCACCGGAAAGAATCACCTTACGGTTGACGACCTTGGTCATGGCGACCAAGCCGATATTCTGTGCGAACGACGTCAACGGCAAGCAGCCGAACAGGCCGGAGACGGAGGAGATGAGACCGTCGCCTGCAATGGCGCCCGCAGTCTCCTTATCGGTAGGCTGACGGTCGAGACCAACCTTGGTGAGCGCAGCGGTATCACCCAGCACCTCAACGGAAGACACGACATACAGCAGGGCGAAGGAGATGATCGCGCCCGGATCGAATTCAAGCTGGAACGGCATGAAATGCGGCACGGACACAACCTGCAGATTCGCGAAACCAGAGAAATCGACCTTGCCCATGAAAATCGCGACAACATAGCCGACAACCAAGCCGAACAGCACGGAAAGCTGCTTGGCAGTACCCTTCATCAGCAGCTGGAACGCCAAGCAGGCGACCAGCGAAATCAGACCGAGCGTGAGATTCTGCCAGCTTCCGAAATCCTCAGCGCCGGAACCGCCGCCGAAACTGGTGGCACCAACGGAAAGCAGTGAGAAACCAATCGACGTAACCACAATCGCGGATACGATCGGCGGCACGAAGCGACGCCAATACTTGGCCGTCAAACCAAGCGCAACCTCCAACAGGCCACCAAGCACAACCGCGCCGGCGACCGCGCCGTAGCCTTGGTTCTGGGCGATCGACATGGCAGCAGCCACATAGGTGAAGGAAATGCCAGTGACCATCGGCAGGCGGGAGCCGATCAGCCACACGCCATACAGCTGAAGGCAGGTGCCCAGACCTGCCACCAGCAGACCGGCCTGAATAATCGTGGCAGACTGCTCGGCACTCATGTTGGCGGCGGAAGCCACCAAGAAAATCGGAGCCAGATTGGCCACGAACATCGCCATGACATGCTGCAGGCCGAACGGGATGCCCTTCCAGAACGAAACAGGCGCGTCCAAGCTGCTAAGCGCTTCAAAGGAAACGCCCTTCTTCTCGTTCGTGTTGTCTTTCTTCTTCTCTTCTCTCACAATGAATCCTCTCTCATTCATGCTGTGATGAGTAACAGGTTGTAATGGTTTCTGATGCGCGCCCGTGAGATGCGACGATCAGGAGCGGAATTCGATGGTACCGGTTTCCGGATCCATCGACTCCACGATTGCCAGGGAATCAACGTCGTATCCCGCTGCGCGCAGCTCATCGCCGCCGCCCTGGAAACCCTTCTCCACCGCGATGCCGATGCCCTCGACCGTCGCTCCGGCATCATGGCACAGATTGATCAGGCCCTTCAGAGCCTTGCCGTTGGCCAGGAAGTCATCAAGCAACAGCACATGGTCGCCCTCGTTGAGATACCTCTTGGACACGATGACGGGGAATTCCTTCTGCTTGGTGAAGGAGTAGACGGTGGTGGTGTACTGGTCGCCATCGAGATTGATGGACTGCGCCTTCTTGGCGAACACCACAGGCGCATTGCCGAAATGACGCGCGGCAACACAGGCGATACCAATGCCGGAAGCTTCAATGGTCAGGATCTTGTTGATGGTTTTACCGGCAAAATGTTCCGCCCAAGCGGCACCCATGTGGTCGAACAATTCGACATCGCACTGGTGGTTGAGGAAAGCATCCACTTTCAGCACATTACCTGGCTTGACGGTACCCTGCAGGCGAATGCGCTCTTCGAGCTCCTTCATGAATCCCCTTAGATTGTTGGCCGCATAAGGCGGCGTTGATGTTGACATACGGTGAACCGCATATAAACGTTCAGCATACGCGCGTCAATTGACCATGCGAGTGTTGCGCTGACCTGCATGTGTGATAGACATGAATTTCGCAGTAATCGACTTCGAATCTTCATGGAAAGAGGAACCGGTGGAGCAGAATATGGGACCAGTCCTGTGCGATCCGCAAAGTCTGATCAAGGACCTCAATCCGCAGCAAATGGAAGCGGTGAAGTACTACGGACAAGCCCTGCTCATCGGAGCTGGTGCCGGATCCGGTAAGACCCGCGTGCTCACCAGACGCATCGCATGGCTGCTGGCACATGGTTTTTGGGCGAGCAGCATTCTCGCCATCACCTTTACGAACAAGGCCGCGGCCGAAATGCGCGAACGCCTTGCGTCCCTCGTAGGGCCTGAAGCCGAACACATGTGGATCTCCACCTTCCATTCCGCGTGCGTGCGCATCCTCCGACGTGACGGCAAGGAAATCGGTCTTACCTCAGGATTTTCCATTTATGACACGGCTGATTGCGAACGCTTGGTCAAGCTCATCAGCGGCGATTTGAACATCGATACGAAGCGGTATACGCCGCGCATGCTATTGGGCAAGATCTCGGATTGCAAGAATTCGTTGATTTCATGGCAGGACCAGCTGAAAAGCGTGAACTGCGACTACAAGCCCGGCCAGCGCGGATATCAGGTTTCGGCCGGCGACGTCGACGAGCTGGTCGCCGTGATGTATGCGGAGTACCAGTACCGTCTGGCCATGGCGAATGCCGTGGATTTTGACGATCTGATCATGCGCACCGTCGAATTGTTCCAGCGTTGCCCACAGGTGAGCGAATATTACCGGCATAAGTTCCGTTATATTTTCGTGGACGAGTATCAGGACACCAACCATGCGCAATATGTGCTCGTACGTGAGCTTTCCGGCATTGATTCGGGAGAACAGCCCGATCCACATATGCGAGGGGCAGGCCGTGTCGGACCGTCTTGGATTACGGTGGTGGGCGATTCCGACCAGTCGATTTATGCGTTCCGAGGCGCGGATATTCGTAATATTCAGGATTTCGAGCAGGATTTCCCTAACGCGAAAACCATCATGCTCGAACAGAATTATCGTTCGACGCAGACCATTCTCGACGCAGCCAATGCGGTGATCGCAAGAAATGAAAATCGTAAGCCGAAAAAACTGTGGACGGCACTTGGCGAAGGCGACAAAATCGTCGGATACGCGGCCGACAACGCGCAACAGGAAGCCGGATGGATCGCCAACGAAATCGCACGAATCCACAACGAGGAAGGCGTGGCGTATCGCGACATCGCCATCATGTATCGAGCCAACGCGCAATCACGCTCGCTCGAAGAGGCCATGATCAATGCCAACCTGCCGTATCAGCTCGTCGGCGGCACCAAATTCTACGAACGCAGGGAAATCAAGGATGCGCTCGCGTATTTGCAGGCCATCGTGAATCCTGCGGACAATGTGAACGTTCGACGTATCCTCAATGTGCCGAAGCGCGGACTGGGCGTTCGTGCGGAAGGACTCGTTGCCTCGTATGCTGATGCCCATGGCACCACTTTTTTCGAAGCGATCGAACATATGGAACAGATCGAAGGCATGTCCACGCGCACGACGAAACCGTTGAGTGCGTTCCGAGACATGATGCATGAGCTTGCGGCTTTTGCGAAGGACCATGACACGAAGCCATCCGAAGTGGTTGCCGAAGTGCTTGCCAAGAGTGGGATTTTGGAAGAGCTGCAGCGCTCCGAGGATCCGCAGGACGCTTCCCGCGTCGATAATCTTTCCCAGCTGCAATCAGTGGCGGCGGAATTCGAGCAGAACACGCCAGACGCCACATTGGCGGGATTTTTGGAAACCACCGCGTTGGTGGCCGATTCCGACCAATTGCCAGGGGAGAACGAAGATTCCGGCAAGGTGACGATGATGACCCTGCATACCGCAAAGGGTCTGGAATACCCGTATGTGTTCCTGACCGGCATGGAGCAAGGCACATTCCCACACCAGCGTGCCATGGAAGACACCAGCGAACTGGCAGAGGAGCGCCGTCTCGCCTACGTGGGCATCACTCGCGCGAAGCGACGCCTGTATGTGACACGCGCGGCCGTACGCGCGCAATGGGGGCAAGCCAGCGACATGATGCCCAGTCAGTTCCTCGATGAGATTCCAGACGAACTGATTGATTGGAAAAGACGCGAAGCCGGCGCCGAACGCATGCGTGCCAGCTGGCAGGATGACGACGACGAGTTCGGCGGCTGGGACGATGATGACGATTTCGGATCGATGTCATTCGGCGGTTCCTCGTATGGAAAGTCGGATTATGGTTCCTCATACGGTTCCGGCTCGCGGTGGTCTCGTTCCTCATACGGATCGTCTTCATATGGGGCAGGGCGCTCGCAGTACGGCGGCCCGGCTACGCAGGGCTCATCATCCTCGTATGGTTCCACATCCCGGCGCTCGTGCGGAGGATCGGGAACCGGTTCCTCATACGGCTCGTATGGTTCGTATGGCTCCGGCAAGTCAGGAGGGAAATCGGGCAAGGTCATCACGCGACGTGTCAAGCCGAAAAACAAGCCTGTGGATTTAACCAAATCCTCATCCGCAAGCCCGGCCGGTAGCCATAATGATCTGAACATTGCAGACGTGCATGTCGGCGACAAGCTTACGCATGATCATTTCGGGTTGGGTACGGTCATTGAAACGCAGGACAAGGGCATGAATTCGGTCATTACCGTTGATTTTGGCAATGGTGAGGTCAAGCGTCTGCTGTTGCGTATGGCACCCATTGAAATGCTATGACGGAGATGAAGAACGGATGAAATCTCCTCTGTAGCACGAAAAGGAGGAAAAAACAAGACTTTCTTTTTCAAAAAGACCCTGCAATAATCGGCGGTGTTTGTCTTTTTTTTGAGAGGAAGCTATGAATAAGAAACTGTACGCAGGCATTTCGCAGATCGTGCTCGGCATCTTGATCGCCATCGCGCCGCAGACCTTCGCTCACGTATGCGCGGTCAAAGAAACGCCGATGGCATGTCATTACACGGCTCAGGCCGCGCTCGGCATCGGCATCGTGATCGTGGCGCTTGGCATTGTCGGCCTGTTCGTATCCGATCAGACCCGCGCCGGTCTTGACCTCGCCAATGCGGTGCTCGGCGTGCTGACCATCGCCGTGCCGACCGTGCTCATCGGCGTGTGCAAGGGTGCCATGATGCGCTGCCATATGGTCACCTTGCCGACGCTGATCGTGCTCGGCGTGCTGCTGGCTGTACTTGCGGCAATCGCAGCATATCTCGATCTCAAGCCGGCGAAGCGCGCCTGACCCAATATGACGCAACACATCACCCTTGGCGGGTTGCCCCTGGTCAATCTCAAACGCAAACCGTTTCGTACCGCGGCGCTCACCATCGTCGTCGCCATGCTTACCGTGGCCTTCTATGGTGGTTCACTGCTGTCCATGAACCTTGAAGCCGGCTTGAACAGCATGCAGGAACGTATGGGCGCCGATCTCATGGTCACGCCGCAAAACACCAAAAACGAAGCCGAAGCGTTGCTGACCAACGGATCGGCAAGCACGTTCTACTTCACCAACGAGATCACCGACGAAGTGGCAAAAGCCGACGGCATCGACGAAATCACGGAACAAACATATATCTCATCGTTGGCCGCCGCATGCTGCGACGAGAAAGTCCAGATCATCGGATTCAACCCCGATACCGACTTCGTGATCACCCCTTGGATCGCATCGCAGTTCGACGGCACGCTCCAGCGCGGCCAGATCGTTGCAGGAGCCAGCATCAGCGTGTCGGGCAACAACACGGTCAAACTCTATGGGCACGAATTCCCCGTGGCGGCGCAACTCGCCAATACCGGCACGTCGCTCGACAATTCCGTGTTCGTGAACATGCAGACCGTTCCCGACGTGGTCGGATATTCCGCCAAGGTGGGGCATGCCGCCATTCCGGAAGAATATGCCGACAAAGCCGTTTCCGCCGTGCTCATCAAGGTCAAGGACGGTTACTCCGCCCAGCAGGTCGCTTCGAACATCACCAAAACAACAGGAATCAAAAGCCTCGGATACGTGTATCCGGGGGGCATCACAGCCACAACGAAATCCAATCTGAACGTGATCATTCGCTACGTGACCCTTTTCGTCGCGGTGTTCTGGGTCATGGGGCTGATCGTGCTGCTTGCTGTGTTCTCGTCCGCCATGAACGAACGCAAACGTGAATTCGCCGCGTATCGCATTCTTGGTGCCAATCGTTCCACTTTGGTCGGCATCATCGTGAAGGAATCGGCCATGATCGGAGCTTTGGGCGGTGTGATAGGCATTGCGGTCGCGTCGCTGGCGATTTTCCCGTTCAGCACGCTTATCGGACGGCAGCTGCAGTTGCCGTATCTGCAAACCAACATGTGGAATGTGTTGGCATTGATCGCAGTGAGTTTCGTGTTCGCGGTGCTTACCGGACTGCTCGCCTCCGTGGCGACGGCGGTGAAACTTTCCGCTCCCGAAACCTATCTGACTTTGAGAGAAGGTGAATGATGGCGGAAAACACGGTTCTCGAAGTACAAGAGCTCACTCGCGAGTTCACCCGTCGCGGCAAGCCGTTCGCAGCCGTGGACCATGTGGATTTCAGGCTGGGCCAAGGCGAGTTCGTGGCGATCGTCGGCCGTTCGGGCAATGGCAAAAGCACATTGTTGAATCTCATCACCGGACTGCTGAAACCCACATCGGGCTCTATCGACTTGGACGGCAATGACGTGACGCGGTTGAACGACAAACAAATGTCAGTCGTACGCAATCGGATCGTCGGATTCGTCACGCAAAGCCAGACATTGCTGCCGAATCTCACGGCACTCGACAATGTGATTCTTCCTTCCGTGCTGTGCAACGGCAAAACGGCGCAGCGCGATGTTGAGATACCTGCGGATTCGTCTGATGCGAAATCAGTGGAAGAAACCGTATCCGACGCATCTTCCGAACAGACGGTTGACGACGGACTTCCGGACGTCATCGCGGCGGCTCCGGTATCGAAAGCACACAACGATCCCGTTCAGGACCATGCCATGGAACGTGCGCACGCATTGCTGCGCCGACTGCAGGTCGACGATTTGGCGGAATGCTACCCGAAAGAGCTTTCCGGCGGCGAAATGAGACGCGTCAGCATAGCGCGAGCTCTGATGAATGGTCCGAAACTTCTGATAGCGGACGAACCCACCGGAGATCTGGATGCCGAAAGCACTGCCATCGTCATGCGGCTGCTGCAGGAAGTGGCGCACGACGGCACCGCAGTGTTGATGGTCACCCATGATCCGGATGCCTTGACGTATGTGGATCGAATCTATCGCATGGACAGGGGAGTGCTGGCTGAAGCATAGCGGCGCCATGATGGCATGACATGCCGAAGAGGGCGAAACGACGAGCTCGTCCCGCCCTCATGTGTATTATTAACGATTGGTGTGCGCCCGCAAGGGAGCATACCGTCTGGAGTCTTAGCCCATCAGTGGGTCGGCGACCGATACGAGCTGTTTACGGCACGTGTTCAAGTCGTTCGTGCGCATGCACGAAGAAGCACTGGAGAGGCTGGCTCAGCGCATATCGGAAACCGGTGTGCGCTCCGTTCAGACAACGACAGAACAAACAAAGGATTAAACCAATGACGAACGTTCAGCGTTCTCGCCGTCAGGTGCGCCTTTCCCGCGCCCTCGGCATCGCTCTGACCCCTAAGGCTCAGCGCATCTTCGAAAAGCGTCCGTACGCTCCGGGTGAGCACGGCCGCACCCGCCGTCGCACTGAGTCCGATTACGCAGTGCGTCTGCGCGAAAAGCAGCGTCTTCGCGCTCAGTATGGCATCTCTGAGAAGCAGCTTCGCGCCGCTTACGAGAAGGGCACCCACACCGCCGGCCAGACCGGTAACGCCATGCTGATCGATCTCGAGACCCGTCTCGACGCCCTGGTCCTGCGTGCAGGCTTCGCCCGCACCACCGCTCAGGCACGTCAGTTCGTGGTTCACCGCCACATCCTCGTTGACGGCAACATCGTCGACCGCCCGTCCTACCGCGTCAAGCCTGGCCAGACCATTCAGGTCAAGGCCAAGAGCCAGACCATGGTTCCGTTCCAGATTGCGGCCGAAGGCACTCACCGCGATGTGCTGCCGCCGGTTCCGGGCTATCTGGACGTCAACCTGCCTTCCCTGAAGGCCACCCTGACTCGCAAGCCTGAAGCCGAGGAAATCCCGGTGCAGGTCAACATCCAGTACGTGGTCGAATTCTACGCCCGCTGATCTGGATCTACATACTGTAAGAACATACAGTATAAGGACATACAGCAAGAGCCTCGCAATCGTCAGGATTGCGAGGCTCTTCGCTATCTCAAGCGCATGTGCGGCCTTTTTAAGCAACGGGAAGCCTTCAGTCGCCGATGATGCCGCCTACTATGCCGCTCACAATCGTCATAACAAGTGAGCCAAGCACAGACCATGCGAATCCGTCAATAGTGACGCCCACAGAGAAAAACGACAGCGCCAACCATGACGCAAGCTGCATGAACAGCCAATTGATCACCAGTGCGACCAGTCCGAACGAAATAATCGAGAACGGCAACGCTATGACATGGATAATCGGCTTTATGGAAGCATTGATAAGCGCCATGAACAAGGCGAACGCCGCGATGCCAAGCACGGGGGGGCTCGCCAATGGCGTGCATGCCGGGCAGAACCGCAACCATAACGCCCGCCGCGACGGTAAGAATTAGCCAACGTGAAATAAAATGACCCATAACAACATCGTATAGCACGGATTTGCTCAAACCGTGAGGGTAGCATGGAACCCATGTTACTTCATCTTCATCTTGTCCGACACGGGCAGACGTTTTTCAACCGATATAACAGGTTGCAGGGCTGGTCTAATTCTCCATTGACGGAATCCGGCATCGCCGACGCAGACAAAGCCGCAAACAAACTGAAGGAGTTTGATTTCGCCGCGGCATATTGCTCCGACACCACGCGTGCGCAAATGACAGCCCAGCGCATCCTCGACGTGAATGAGGCCGCAGGACACACCCGCCCCCAACTGGTCAGTGACATGCATTTCCGCGAACAGTTCTACGGCTATTTCGAAGGCCAGGATATGGGCGTGGCGTGGACCGCCGCGGGAGGGCCGCACGGTGCGAAGAACTACAACGACATCGTCGCAAAGTTCGGTCTTGGTGCGACCCGCGACTTCCTTAAGGAAGCGGATCCATTCCACGATGCCGAGTCCGACGTGGAATATTGGTCGAGAGTCGAGGAGGGATTCGCGCTGATCGCTTCGAATCCTGCGCTGAGGGACAGTGATGACGTGTTGCAGATTTCCCACGGCAACACGCTGCTGAGCCTTATGCACCGTTTCGCGCCGGAAGGCTATGACCTCAGCGAACGCCCTGCGAACGGATCGGTCACCACGCTCGATTTCGACACCAGTAAGCCTATCGCTGAAGCGGTAACCGTCGTATCGTATAACCAGTGACCGGCGGACGAAACTTGCCTTAGGTCTGGGCTTTTTACTACTGTTATGCGCGTGTTGTGTTCGCGGGCAACCGTGGGACTGAAAAGAGGTACAAGATGGGTGTTGGAGAAATCGCCGGTCTGATTGCGGCAATCGCTTTCGCGATTCTTGCCGGTTTCATGATCTACCCGTTGATTCGTCTCGGCAAACTGTTCGACCAGCTCGCCGAGACAGTCAAAGAAACGGGAGATCATGCGATTCCTGCGCTTGATGAGAGTGTGACCACGGTGCAGCAGGTCAACAAGTCGCTGGAAGACGTCAACAAGATTTCCGCAGCGGCTTCCACAACCGCCAATAATGTCAGCGCCCTGACCGATCTGTATGGATCCTTCTTGGGCAAGCCGGTTATCAAGGTTGCTTCCGCTGCATATGCCCTGAAAACCACCGCGCAGTCCTTCATGAACAAGAAGAACGTCAACAGCAATAACAAGGGGGAGTGATGTTCAAGCGTCTCTTCTGGATCTCCATTGGTGTGGGCATCGGTGCGGTGGCAGTGACCAAAGCACAGGCGTACGTCAAGGCCAACACCCCTGATGCGGCTCGACAATTTCTGTTCGGGCTGGATCAAGATCATGTCGCCGTGCGCACCCTTGAAGGTTTGTTCAATGAGTTCAACGAAACGCGTCGAGCCCGCGAGGCTGAACTTAATACCAAATACGCGGATAAGATCAGCTGATCTTATTCCCGTAACGTACGTTCGGACAACAATCACGAATTCGTTTGAAAGGCACTAGGCCTTTCAGCAAAAAAGGAGCTTAATCTCATATGCGCACTTCTGAAATCGCGAAGCGCTATCTTGATTATTTCGAAAAGCACGGCCATCTTATCGTGCCTTCGGCATCGCTGATCTCTCCAAACCCGACCACCCTGTTCACCATCGCAGGCATGGTCCCGTTCATCCCATACCTCATGGGCGAGCAGACTCCGCCGAAGAGCCGCATGGCATCCAATCAGAAGTGCGTGCGTACTTTGGATATCGACGAGGTCGGCAAAACCACCCGTCACGGCACGTTCTTCCAGATGCTGGGCAATTTCTCCTTTGGTGATTACTTCAAGGAAGAAGCCATCCACTATGCGTATGAGCTGCTGACCACCCCGCAAGACAAGGGCGGCTACGGCTTCGATCCGGAGAAGCTGTGGATGACCACCTTCACCGACGACGAGGAAGCCCGTTCAATGTGGAAGAACGAGGGCGTTGACCCCGAACACATCCAGATCATGGGCATGGAGGACAACTTCTGGACCACCGGCGGCCCTGGCCCTGGCGGTCCGTGCTCCGAGATCTACGTGGATCGCGGACCTGAATACGGTGTGGAAGGCGGCCCGATCGCCGACGAGAACCGTTACATCGAAATCTGGGATCTCGTGTTCGAAAACTACGAGGTCGACAATGTCAAGTCCAAGACCGACCTGCACATCGTTGGCGAGCTCGAGAACAAGAACATCGATACCGGTGCCGGCTTGGAGCGTCTTGCCTATCTGATGCAGGGTAAGCAGAACATCTATGAGACCGACGAGGTCTTCCCGGTCATCGAAGCCGCCCAGAAGCTGTCCGGCCGCACGTATGGCGATGACGAAGCCATGGATGTGCGTTTCCGCATCGTGGCTGACCATGTGCGTTCCGCATTGATGATCATGTCCGATGGCGTACGTCCGTCCAACAACGGTCGCGGCTACGTGCTGCGCCGACTGCTTCGCCGCACAGTCAAGGCCATGCGCGAGCTCGGCGTGACCGATCCGGTCATGCCGACCCTGCTGCCGACCTCCAAGGCAGCTATGGAGCCGAGCTATCCGGAACTCAACGACACCTTCCACGATGTGTCCGAAGCCGCATATGGTGAAGAGGACGCGTTCCGTCGCACGCTGGAATCCGGCACCGAGATTTTCGACCTCGCTGTGGCCAAGGCCAAGGAATCCGGATCCGACGCCGTTTCCGGCGAAGATGCGTTCAAGCTGCACGACACCTACGGCTTCCCGATTGAGATCACCCTCGAAATGGCCGCCGATCAGGGCGTCAAGGTCGATGAGGCGAAGTTCCGCGAGCTCATGGCCGAGCAGAAGAGCCGTGCCCGTGCAGATGCCCTGAAGAAGCGTCACAATGTGGATCTGTCGGTCTATGACGATTTCAAGAAGACGCTGGTCCAGCCCATCGACTTCCTTGGTTACACCGACATGTCCGCCCGCGCCAAGGTGCTGGGCATCATGCAGGAAGGCAAGGGCTCCGTCCCCGCAGTCACCGGTCCGGCCACCGTCGAAGTCATTCTCGACCGCACTCCGTTCTATGCGCAGGCCGGTGGCCAGCTCGCCGATCAGGGCGAGATCCTTTCCGACGATGGTGCTGTGCTCGAAGTCGACGATGTGCAGAAGCCGATCAAGGACCTCATCGTGCACCAGTGCCGTCTGACCGAAGGCACGTTGGTTGTCGGCGCCGAAGTCAACGCCAACATCGACCTTGACCGACGCGGTGCCATCGCCCGCGCGCATACCGCGACCCATATGGTGCACAAGGCGCTGCGTGAGGAGCTTGGCCCGCAGGCCACCCAGCGCGGCTCTGAAGACGCGCCGAACCGTTTGCGTTTCGACTTCCAATGGTCCAGCGCCCCGAGCAAGGATGCGATGAACTCCGTCGAGGCGCGTGTCAACGAGAAGCTGCGCGAAAACCTTGCCGTCACCACGCAGGAGATGAAGTTCGACGACGCCATCGCCTTGGGTGCCATGCACCTGTTCGGCGAGAAGTATGGCGACGTCGTGCGCGTGGTCTCCATCGGCGAAGATGGATGGAGCCGTGAGCTTTGTGGTGGTACCCATATCGACCATGTGGGCAAGATCGGTGCCATCAACATCATGTCCGAAGCCTCCATCGGCTCCGGCGTGCGTCGTGTCGATGCGGTTGTGGGCGAAAGCGCTTATGAGTTCAACGCTCGCGAGCATGCGCTGGTCTCACAGCTTTCCGACATGGTCAATGCCCGTCCGGACGAGCTTGCCGACCGTGTGAACGCACTGCTTGCCAGGCTCAAGGAATCCGACCGTCGTCTTGCGACCATGTACGAATCCCAGCTTGCGGCTTCCGTGCCTGCTTTGGTTTCCGAAACCAAGGCATCCCAGGCTCCGGTCAAGGTGGCAGCGAAGAACGTCGAGCACTTCGGCTCTTTCGACGCGCTGCGCAAGACCGTGCTGGATGTGCGCGGACAGCTTGGTGAGGAATTCCCGGTTGTGGTGGCTCTCGCCGGTGTGAACGAGGAAGGCAAGCCTATGGTTGCCGTGGCCACTAACGAGGCTGCACGCAAGCAGGGTATCAAGGCCGGCGATTTGGTTCGTGGCGCTTCCAAGATCCTTGGCGGTGGTGGCGGCGGCAAGCCGGACTTCGCCCAGGGTGGCGGCGCGGATGCCACCAAGATCAATGAGGCGCTTGAGGCTTTGGCCAATCAGGCCATGAAGGGCTGAACCACCAAGCATGGTTTGGCTTGGCATTGATTTAGGTGATGCCAGGGTTGGACTCGCACTGTCTGATCCTGGCATCACTCTTGCACACCCCGCAGGCAATATTCAGGTCTACGGGGATTCGTTCCGTGCATTGGACGAGGTCGTGGACGTCATCGAAGACGAATCGGTCGACCATGTGGTAGTCGGATTGCCGTTGCTACTAAGCGGAGAAGAAGGCAAAAGCGCGAAAAAAGCACGGCGATGGACTGTTAATCTTGAGAAGAGACTGCGTGTCGCAGTAGATGATGAGAACTATGCGCTAAAGGAAGTGCCGTCCATCGAATTGGTGGATGAGCGTCTAACTACGGTGACTGCACATCATCAGCTATTCGATGCGCAGGTCGGTGGACGAAAGCACCGTCCGATGGTCGACCAGCAGTCTGCAGTGGTGATATTGCAGACGGCCATCGACCGAAGAGAGAGACCAGAGGAGAGAGGCCTGTGACTGATAATCTCGACGATTTTTTCTCCGATAACGCGCAATGGGTGAATTCGTCGGATGATGCATCCTTCGTTTCGGCAATGCCTCCGCAACCACCGAAATCACGTAAGGACATGCGTCGTCACCGTGAGCAGAAGCGTCGTCGCCGCTATATCACCATTATCGCCGCTCTGGTGGTGATCGTGCTGATCGGTGTCGGCGGATTCTTCGGCGTGCGCGCGCTGAAACATTGGAAGGCCGTGAACGAAGCGAATTCTCAAAGCCAAATCGAGGATTACACGGGCCCAGGCGATAAAGGCGTGACGTTTGTCGTGGAATCCGGGCAGGGAGCCGCGGAAATCGCGGACAACCTTGTTAAAGCTAAAATCGTCAAATCCGCAGCCGCCTTCACTTCCGCAGTAAGCGGAGCTGGCGCCACGTTGTATCCGGGATCATACGCATTGAGGACGCATATGAGGGCGTCCGATGTGGTCAAGGTGCTTTCTGACCAAAGCCAGGCCGGCGGTTTTGCCGAAGTGCGTGCGGGTGAACGTGTGTCGGACGTCATCGAAAATGCGGCGAGTGTGTCCGGCTTGGATGTTTCACAGTTCCAAGCCGTGATGGACGGTGGCGGTGCTGGAATCCTTCCTGACGAGGCCGGCGGCAAATTCGAGGGATGGCTTGAACCAGGCAGCTACAATGTGCAAAACAAGTCAGCGGAAGACATCATCAAGGAAATGGTCGACGCGCGAGTGAGCAAACTCGATTCCTTGGGCGTACCTACAGGCAGCGAACGTGAGCGCATCCTGAATATCGCATCCATCGCGGAGGCGGAAGTCGGCAGCGAAAAATACTACGGCCAGGTGGCAAGAGTGATTCTCAACCGTCTTGACGCCGATATGGCTCTCGGCATGGATACCACGGTCGCCTACGGTCTTGGTATTTCCGCAAGCCAGTTGACCGATGACCAGTTGGGCGATGACAGCAACGCGTACAACACCAGAATCCACAAGGGACTGCCGCCCACGCCAATCAGCAACCCTGGAGATGGCGCGATCACAGCAGCCGTCAATCCTCCGGACGGCAAGTGGCTGTACTTTGTCACCACAAACCTGCAGACCGGCGAAACGAAATTCGTGGAAACCGAAGATGAGTTCTGGCAGATTCGCGACGAGTACAAGAACAACAACGAGAACGCGAACTGATCTCAGAATAAAACGCCAATCGCAATGCCTATCGCCCCAGCTGCCACAAGCGCTGGGGCGAACGGCGTTTTACCGGCATATGCGGTATGCTTCTGCGGATCGAAACGTGTCCACAAAACGAGCCATAACAAGCCGACCACACCAATCGCAAGCCACCAAAACACCACGGCGAACAGACCGAACATGCCGACTGCCAATCCCATCAGCAAGGTGGCGGTGACATCGCCAAAACCCAATGAACCAGGTTTCACCAAAGCGAGCGCGCATTGCAGTACGGCCGACAGTACGGCGAAGAGTATTGCCTGCAATGCCAGGTACAGAGTGTTGATGGAAAGTGCGTATATGAGGTTTACGATGATTTGCGCTGTGCATCCGGTGGCGATCCAGGCGCGTGGAATGCGGCGTGAACGGATGTCTTCAACGCTGATGGCCAGTCCACAAAGCAGACTTGGCAGGCAAATCATATACCACATACCGTTAAGATAGTCCACTAGTTGCATTCGTGAGAAAAGGAGTTGGCATGTTGCGTTGGCAGACAGCAGGCGAGTCGCATGGTGAGGCGCTTGTCGCCATGATTGAAGGATTGCCCGCGGGCGTTCATATCACCACGGAGGATATTGTTGGCGCGTTGGCGCGTCGTCGTCTTGGGTATGGTCGTGGCGCGCGTATGAAGTTCGAGCAGGACAAGGTTCGTATGCTGACTGGTGTGCGTTTTGGTGAGACGATTGGTTCTCCGGTGGCCATTGAGATCGCCAACACCGAGTGGCCGAAGTGGACTGAGGTGATGAGTGCGGATCCGCTTGATCATGAGCTTGCTCGTGAGGGCCGCAATGCCCCGTTGTCTCGCCCGCGTCCGGGGCATGCGGATTTGACTGGCATGCGTAAGTATGGTTTTGATGATGCTCGTCCGGTGTTGGAGCGTTCTTCCGCGCGTGAGACGGCTTCGCGTGTGGCGTTGGGTGAGGTTGCCAAGCAGTTCTTGGAGCAGGCGTTCGGTATTCGTACCGTTTCGCATGTGCTTTCCATTGGTGGCGCAGGTATTACCGATCCGCAGCAGGCCACGCTTCCCAAGCCGGAGGATCTTGAGGCGTTGGACGCTTCTCCGGTGCGCACTCTTGACAAGAATGCGGAAGAGCGGATGATTGCCCGTATTGATGAGGCGAAGGAGAACGCCGATACGTTGGGCGGTGTGATCGAGGTTGTGGTGTACGGCGTTCCCGCAGGCGTGGGCACGTATGTTGAATCGGATCGTCGTCTTGATGCTGCTCTTGCCAGTGCGGTGATGGGTATTCAGGCCATCAAGGGCGTGGAGATCGGTGATGGTTTCCTTGAGGCCATGCGTCCGGGTTCTCAGGCTCATGACGAAATGGTGGTGGGCGATGACGGCCGTATTGCGCGTCTAAGCAACCGTGCAGGTGGTATCGAGGGTGGCATGTCGAATGGGCAGCCGATCGTCGTACGTGCGGCGATGAAGCCGATTCCTTCCATTCCGAAGGCGTTGCGTACCGTCGATGTGACCACGGGCGAGCCGGCGCAGGCCATTAACCAGCGTTCCGACAATACTGCGGTTCCGGCGGCGGCTGTTGTTGCCGAGGCGATGGTGCGTTTGACCATCGCGCAGTATGTGCTTGAGAAGTTTGGCGGCGATTGCGTTGCCGAAACCAAGCGTAACGCCGAGCAGTACGTTGCCTCATGGCCTGAGCATATGAGGTGATTCGTCTATGAGTGGTATGCGTAGGCCTGTCGCCGTGATCATCGGCATGATGGGGGCGGGCAAGACTCGTGTCGGCAAGGAAGTGGCGCAGATGATGAATCTGCCGTTCGCCGATGCGGACAATGAGATTGAGCATGATGCCGGAATGCGGATTCCCGAGTACTTCGAAAAGTATGGGGAACCGGAATTCCGGAGGCTGGAAAGCGACGTCGTGCTTGATATGCTCGAGGATTTCGACGGTATCTTTTCCTTGGGTGGGGGAGCGCCGATGACGCCTTCCATTCAGGAAGGATTGGCGCAGTATATCGCGGACGGCGGCAAGGTCGTGTATCTTATGGCCGATCCTGAGGAAGCCATGGAGCGGGCAAATCGCGGTGGAGGCCGTCCGATGCTTAATGGCGATGCCAATGAGCGTTGGAAGAAGCTCTACAAGGAACGTGACCCGGTGTTCAGGAGCGTGGCGAACGTGCATGTGGGCACGCGTGGCCAGTCTCCCCAAGCCGCGGCGAGAAAGCTGATGGAAATGATTGATCAACGTATAGTCCATGTCACCGGTTCCACCATCGAACCATACGATGTTCGTATCGGAGAGGGTGTGATGGGCCAGCTTGCGCAGGTGTTGGGAAGCAAGCCTGCCAAAGTGGCGCTTATCCACACCCAGCCGGTGCAGCGTCATTCGGACCGTGCGCGTACTTTGTTGCGTCAGGCGGGCTATGATGCGTACGATATTGTGATTCCCGACGCGGAGGCCGGCAAGACCATTGAAGTGGCCAATGGTATCTGGCAGCGTTTGGGGGATGAGGGTTTCACTCGTTCTGACGCGATCGTCGGCCTTGGTGGCGGCGCGGCAACCGATTTGGCGGGGTTTGTGGCTGCCACATGGATGCGTGGCATTCGCTACGTGAACTGCCCGACGTCGTTGCTGGCCATGGTTGACGCTTCAACCGGCGGTAAAACCGGCATCAATACCCCTCAGGGGAAGAACCTGGTCGGCTCTTTCTATACGCCTGCCGGAGTGCTTGCCGATCTGAAATCGCTTGCGTCACTGCCGAACGACATCTTCATCGAAGGATTGGGCGAGGTCGCCAAGTCCGGTTTCATCATGGACCCGGAGATTCTGCAGATCCTCGAGGACCATGCCGGTGAATTGCGTGCCTTCGACGGGTCGACGTTCTTGGATTCCGGCCTGAAGGATGTGGTCGCGGAGCTGATCGAACATACCGTGAGCGTGAAGGCCTACCATGTGTCCGCCGACCTTAAAGAGGCGGGATTGCGCGAATTCCTCAACTATGGGCATACGCTCGGTCATGCCATCGAGAAGCTTGAGCATTTCCGCTGGCGTCATGGTAATGCGGTGGCGGTCGGTTGCGTGTATGCAGCCGAACTGTCGCATCTTCTGGGGTACATCGATCAGAATCTCGTGGACTATCATCGTTCGTTGTTGGGATCTCTGGGGCTGCCTACGTCCTGGAACAATGGCACATGGGATGATGTGCTCGCATTGATGCACCGGGATAAGAAGGCTCGCGGCAATAAGCTTCGTTTCGTGGTGCTTGAGGGCGTCGGCCATCCGATTCATCTTGAGGATCCGCCTGCGGACGCCGTTGAAGAGGCGTTCCGTCGTATTCAGCAGTAAACAAGGTAGGGAAGTGGAATATGACTAAAGTAGTGGTCGTCAATGGGCCGAATCTTGGCCGTCTTGGCGTGCGTCAGCCTGACGTGTATGGCAAGCAGGATCTTGAAACCCTGCGTACCCTGTGCGCGCAGTGGGGCAGCGAGCTTGGTCTTGACGTGGAAGTGCGTCAAAGCGATGACGAAGCCGAGATGATCGGCTGGATGCACCAGGCCGCCGACGAGAAGACCCCGGTCGTGATGAATCCGGCGGCTTTCACCCATTACTCCTACGGTCTGGCAGATGCCGCGCACATGGTGATCGATGAGGGATTGCCGCTGATGGAGGTTCACATCTCCAATCCATCCGCACGCGACGAATTTCGCAAGCGTTCCGTGATCTCGCCAGTAGCGACGGGCACTATCACCGGTATGGGGTTCTATGGCTACAAGCTGGCGTTGGATGCGGTGGCGCATCTGTTGGAATCGAAGTGATGATTTTCCGATTTCCCCTTGAGATAGTCTCGGAGGAACTATGAATGCCGGATGCTCTTGATGGGCATCCGGTTTTTACATAGCATTGCATTCGTTTGCAGAAAAAGCTGCAACAATCGCAAATATGATTGCCGTTTTGCGCAACACAATGAATTGTTGCTGAAAGCATTTTCTTTCGCTTGTCCTTCTTTTCCGTATATTGCAATCGGTCACGCTGTTTCATTGCGATGCGCAGCATCTACTGTACGATGAACCCCGATCTAGGGTGCAAACGTATGCACATTCATCGCAGAGTGTGTCTTAGATGATCCGCAGGTAACGCGGATGACCATGGCGCATACGTTGTCGAAGGGCGGAACCTGCCATGGGGGCCGGAATTCGATCTCAACGATGAGAACGGAGAACAATGGTCGTTCAGCGAATGAATCGGCCGGCTAGCCGTGCGGTGGCCATAGGCGTCGCCGCCGCCATGGCGTGCGCCACCTTGGTGGCGGTACCGCATATGGCTCAGGCTCAGCCCGAGGCGCAAACGAATGCGAAGAAAGACGTGCAGGTCATCGCCTTCCAGCAGACATGGAACACGGTCGCCAAGGAATGCACGAGCACATACGGTCCGGAAGGCGTGGCATACGTCGAGGTGTCGCCGCCGCAGGAATCCATCCAAGGCACGCAATGGTGGACGTCCTACCAGCCGGTAAGCTACAAGCTCGATTCCAAGCTCGGCACGGAAGCCGAATTCAAAAACATGATCAAGCAGTGCAATGCCGTCGGCGTTGACATCATCGCCGACGTTGTGCTGAACCAGACCACCGGTGCCGACGTGGCCGACGGCAAGCAGACCGGCGTCGCAGGAACCGAATACAACGGTTCGACCGGCGACTACCCGGGATTTGCCACCGAACAGTATCCGGAAGGCATCACGGCCTCCGACTTCCACAGCTGCTCCAAGAACATCTCCAACTACGCCAACCAGCAGGAAGTCCAGGAATGCCGCCTGAGCTCCATGTGGGACTTCGACTCCGAGAGCGAAAAGGTCCAGGATATTCAATCTGACTATCTTGCCGCCCTGTGGAATGCTGGTGTTCGCGGCTTCCGTATGGATGCCGTCAAGCACATCCACACGGACAGCATGAAGGCCATCAAGGAGAAGTTCGCAAAGAAGATCGGCGTGAATGCCGACAGCATCTACTGGATCCAGGAGGTCATCGGGAACTCCTCCGAAGCCGCGGGCATCCAGCCGAGCAACTACGTGCAAAACGGCACGGTGACCGAATTCGGCTTCAAGTCCGAAATGAACCAGACCTTCAAAGACAAGATCGCAAACCTCAAGGGACTTAATGAGCGGTTGAGCAAGGATCTCGCCTCCGAAGACGCCAACGTGTTCGTCACCAACTGGGACACCGCGCGCAACGAGGGCGCCCTGACCTACAAGGACGGTGCCAAGTATCAGCTGGCCAACGCATTCATGCTTGCCTACGACTACGGCACGCCGCGTCTGCTTTCCGACTACAAGTGGGATGAGAACGACAACGGCGCACCGGGAGCCACCGCCACATCCGTTCCGGACGTGAACATGGACGAGGTCTGTTCCACCAACAGCTCCGACTGGAACTGCGAGCAGCGCTGGACCTCCACCCGAGGCATGATCGCCTTCCGCAACTACGTCAACGGCACCAAGGTCGCCGACTGGCAGGATGACGGCGGCGACAACATCGCCTTCTCCCGCGGGGATAAGGGCTTCATCGCCATCAACAACGGCAAGACCGACAAGGACGCCTCCTACACGACATCGCTCGCCGACGGCGAATACTGCAACGTGTACGCCACCATGGACTGCTCCCAGACTGTAAGCGTCAAGAACGGCAAGGTCGAGACCACGGTACCGGCGCATTCCGCCATCGCACTGTATGCAGGCGCCACCAAGGACAGCCACCCGGCATCCAGCGTGGCCAACGACCCGTCCGATCCTGACGTGAACCAGGAAGGGGACGAGACCCTGCCCGACGACAGAAGTGTCACCATCTACTACAAGCCCGCCGATTCCAGCTGGAAGAGCCCGAAGGTCCACTACGGTCTTGGCGATGACTGGAACCAGCCGGAAGCCGACATGACCCTCGACGAGCAGGGGTACTATCGCGCCACCATCGACACCAGGGGCAAGAAGATCGACTTCGTGTTTCACGATACCGGCACCGACCAGTGGGAGAACCCGAAGGGCGGCGGCAACTACCACGCCAACGCGGGCATCACGCACGTGGGTGTGGCCGATCAGGCCGCGACCGTGGGTAATCCGGAATCCGTCAACGGCCAGACCCGACTCGTCGTGCACTACAAGCCAGCCAGCGATTCCGATAATCGCGGCGTGTACGTGTGGGGCACAGACGCTGGCGGCTCGAGCCTCTCGGCAGTCAACCATCCCTTCACCGGAGCTGACTGCTGGGGCAAGGTGGCTACGCTGACCTTCGGCGGCAAGTTCGACAAGTTCGGCTTCATCGTCACCACCGCAGACTGGAACAAGTACGGTGGCGACCGTAGCGCCACGGTGAACGCCGACGGCACAGCCGAAGTGTGGATCGACGGCACCAAATATGAGGATCAAGGCGAATCGACCACCGTCGAAACCCTCGACTCCGCTCCGAGCGACTACGAATGCAAGGCCAACACCGTTACCGTGAAGGTCCACTACAACCGTGATGACGGCCTGTACTACAACGCCGAAGACACCTCGGTCACCGTTCCCCAGTGGGACATCTGGACCTGGGCTTCCAATTGGAACGGCGGAGCCGCCACCTTCACCACCCACGATGACTGGGGCGAGGTCGCGGAATACTCCTTCACCAACTACACCTACTACAACGTCGACGGAACCTCCGACATCGGCATGCTGCGCCGTTACGGAAAGGATGCGTGGAAGGCCAAGGATCCGGATGACGCCGATTACAAGATCCCGTCAAACGCCTTGGTGTTCAACGAATCGGACGGCACCGCATCGGCCGAAGTGTGGCTGATGGGCGGCGACGCCACCGTGTATTCCTCACGTCCATCGTTGGGAGCGTCCATGAAGTCCGTTGAAATCTCCGACGTCAACAAGCTGACCGCAAGACTGTCCAAAAAGGTCACTGCGGATGAGCTTGAAGGCAAGGTCTCCGTCACTGACGCCGACGGCAAGGCTGTAGATGTCAAGAACATCAAGACCGACGGCACCAAGGTGATCATCACCACGGCCAAGGATCTTGACGTGCGAGGCAAGTACACCGTCGAAGTCAAGGGCTTCGGTTCGCAGGACGCCATTGCGGGCTCGGTGGTGCGTACGGATGCCTTCGACAAGAAGTACGCCTATGACGGCGACGATCTGGGCGCCACTTACACGAGCGCGAAGACCGGATTCAAGGTGTGGGCTCCAACCGCCACCAAGGTTGAGCTTGTCACCTACCAGTCCGACGATGTGAATGCCGAAGTCGACAAGACCATCGACATGGCCTCTGAAGACAAGGGTGTGTGGAGCGCCCCGGTGAAGAACCTTGCTAGCGGCACGGCCTACTCCTACAAGCTCACCTTCGCGGACGGCACGGTGAACGTCTCCGCCGACCCGTACGCGACCGCTGCGGTCGCCAACGGCGAACGTTCCGTGGTGCTCTCCAGCGAAGACATGGGCTCCGCAGGCGACCGCATGCCGGAATTCGGCAAGACCACTGACGCCACCATCGCCGAAATGAACATTCGCGACTTCTCCATCAACCCGAATTCCGGAATCTCAGCCGACAAGCGGGGCAAGTATCTGGGTGTTGTGGAATCCGGAACGAAGACGGCGAACGGCGCCACCTCCGGTCTTGACTATCTCAAGCAGTTGGGCGTCAGCCACGTGCAGATCATGCCGATGTACGACTACGGTTCCGTTGATGAGACCGGCGATCTGAGCTACAACGCGCAAGGTGCGCAGAACTGGGGCTACGATCCGGAGAACTACAACGTGCCGGAAGGCTCGTATTCCTCCGATCCATCCGACCCCGCCTCTCGCGTTACCGAAATGAAGCAGATGGTCAAGGGACTGCACGAGAACGACATTCGCGTGATCATGGATGTGGTGTACAACCACGTCTACAATGCCGCCAACCACTCGTTCAACAAGACCGTTCCCGGCTACTACTTCCGTTATGATGACAACGGTTCCCTGGTCAACAACTCCGGCTGCGGCAACGATACGGCCTCCGAGCGCAAGATGATGCGCAAGTACATCGTCGATTCGGTGACGTATTGGGCGAAGAACTACAACGTCGACGGCTTCCGATTCGATCTCATGGGTCTGATCGACACCGAAACGATGAAGGAAGTGCGTGCAGCGCTCGACGAGATCGACCCGTCCATCATCATCCTCGGCGAAGGCTGGGATATGAACACCACCATGGACGAGGGCGAGATGACCATCCAGCCGAACGCGTACCAAGTCGCGTCCGACGGCACGAACAATGGCATCGCGTTCTTCAACGATTCCGTGCGTGACGGCTTGAAGGGATCCGTGTTCTCCGACACCGACACCGGTTTCGTTTCCGGCAAGGCCGACCAGGAGAGCCTGATTGCCCACAACGTGCTCGGCTGCCAGTACGACGAGAACGCGACCACGACCTGCTGGAACGGCAACGCGCAGGATCACTACGCCGATGCCGGACAGGTGGTCAACTATGCCGAAATCCACGACAACATGACCCTGTACGACAAGCTCAGGAAGTCCGTCCCGACGGATGACGACGCCACGACCGTGGCACGTGCCAAGCTTGCCGACTCCGTCGTGTATCTGTCGGAAGGCATCCCCGCGATCCAGCTCGGCCAAGAGTTCCTGCGCACCAAGGGCGGAGACGGCAACAGCTACAACACGGGCGACGCGGTGAACGCCATCGATTGGGACCGCACCACCCAGTACGCCGATTCCGTCGACTACGTCAAGGGCCTGATCAAGCTGCGCAAGCAGATCAACGCGCTGCGTCTGACCGACTACAACGACATCAACGCCAACGTGACGATGCTCAAGTCCGCTGACGGCGTCGTGGCCTACCAGGCCGAGCAGTCCGACGGCACCTACGTGGTGATCTTCAACGCCAACGCAGACAAGACCGCGATCGAAGGCTTGGCAAACGGCTCCTACCAAGTGCTTGCAGCCGACGGCAAGGTCTACTCCGATGATGCTATCGCCAATGTCGATCTCGCCGAAGGGGCCTCGTACGAAGCGGGCGCACTGTCTGCCACTGTGCTGAAACTCGACAGCAGCACCAAGCCCGATACCGACAGCGCGCCTGTCATCAAGGGTCTGGTGGCTTCCGACAGCGTGACTCTGGGATCAAAGTTCGATCCGATGTCCGGCGTCAGCGCATGGGATGAGGTTGACGGCGATCTGACCGACAAGATCACGGTCGAAGGTTCGGTCGATACCTCTAAGGAAGGCGAATACACGCTCGTGTACTCGGTGACCAACAGCAGGGGCAAGACCGCCACCTTCACGCGCACGGTAACCGTGCGCAAACCCGCGGTCCAGCCAGCTTCCGACAAGAAGAGCGATGCTGTGCAAAGCCCGAATACTGGTTCCGCCATCACCGGTTTCGCACTGGCCGCGGTGGCTCTTGCCATCGCATCCGTGTTCGCGTTCGCGGCCTCCCGCAGAAAGGAGGACTGATCTCATAAGCCAATGATTGACTGAATGTATCTCCTATTCCTGCTAGGCGGGGCCATCAAGGCAATGATGGCCCCGCCTTTTTGTATTGAAGGAAACACGCCGCGTCTCATGCCGCTGATAGACTGAAGTTCCATGGTTAGAAGACAACATGGCAATTCTCAAGAGCACGTTACCAAGCATATTTTCGTCACCGGTGGCGTCGTTTCCTCTCTCGGCAAAGGCCTGACCGCCTCCTCCCTCGGCCGCCTGCTTCGTAGCCGCGGCATCAAGGTTTTGCAGCAGAAGCTCGATCCGTACATCAACGTGGATCCGGGCACGATGAATCCATTCCAGCATGGTGAAGTCTATGTCACCGAAGACGGTGCCGAAACCGATCTCGACATCGGCCACTATGAGCGTTTCCTTGACGTGTACCTGAGCCAGAAGGCAAACGTCACCACCGGCCAGATCTACCAGGAAGTGCTGCGCAAGGAACGCGCCGGCGAATACCTTGGACAATGCGTGCAGGTCATCCCGCACATCACCAACGAAATCAAGTCCCGCATGCGTGCGCAGGCGTCCGATGACGTCGACGTGATCATCACCGAAATCGGTGGCACCGTCGGCGATATCGAATCCCAGCCGTTCCTGGAGGCCGCGCGTGAGGTCCGCCGCGATCTGGGTGCCGAGAACTGCATGTTCGTGCACGTCTCCTTGGTACCGTACATTGCCGCCGCCCATGAGCTCAAGACCAAGCCGACCCAGCACTCCGTCATGATGCTGCGTCAGCTGGGCATCTCCCCGGACGCGCTGGTGCTTCGTTCCGACCGCCCGCTGAACCAGTCCATCAAGGACAAGATCTCCCTGATGTGCGACGTGGATTCCGAAGGCGTGGTCAACTGTGTGGACGCCCCGAGCATCTATGACGTGCCGAAGACCCTGTTCGACGAAGGCCTCGACGCCTATGTCGTGCGCGAGCTCGGCCTGCCGTTCCACGATGTCGATTGGGACGAGTGGGAGGACCTGCTGGAGCGTGTGCACCACCCGAAGCATGAGGTGAACATCGCCATCGTCGGCAAGTACATCGATTTGCCGGATGCCTACCTGTCCGTCACCGAAGCCATTAAGGCCGGTGGTTTCGCCAACTATGCCAAGGTGAACGTCAAGTGGGTCGCCGCCGATAAGTGCGAGACCGAGGAGGGCGCGGCCGCCGCGCTCGACCAGGTCGACGGCATCGTCGTTCCCGGAGGCTTCGGCATCCGTGGCATCGACGGCAAGATCGGTGCCCTGAAGTTCGCCCGTGAGAACAAGCTGCCGGCCCTCGGCCTGTGCCTCGGCCTGCAGTCCATGGTCATCGAATACGCCCGCCACGTCCTCGGCTTGGAGGACGCGAACTCCACCGAGTTCGAGCCCGATTGCGCGACCCCAGTCATCGCAACCATGGAGGAGCAGAAAGACATCGTCGCCGGCAATGGTGACATGGGACACACCATGCGTCTTGGCTCCTATCCGGCTGAGCTTGAAGAAGGTTCCATCGTCGCGGAACTGTACGGCACCACGCATGTCACTGAACGTCATCGTCACCGTTACGAAGTGAACGTGGCATATAAGGACCGTCTGCGTGAAGCGGGTCTGCGCATTTCCGGCCAGAGTCCGGACGGCGAACTCACCGAGTTCGTCGAGCTTCCTCGCGAGGTGCACCCGTTCTATGTGTCCACTCAGGCTCATCCTGAGTTCAAGTCCCGCCCGACCAAGCCGCACCCGCTGTTCGCAGGTCTGGTCAAGGCCGCTCTGGACCACCAGCAGGAGCGCTAAATCGACGAATTGTGATTAACGTCGGATAACCCGATATGCAACATGGTCATGAGTCCAAAGGAGTTCATGGCCATGTTGCATAATAAGGGCTTGGCCTTGAATTATCAACAAGACGTATTCGTAATGAAAAACCTTTACGAGGGAGCATGAGCTTGAACGATATGGATTCTCCGGAAAGCGGCAACGGTAAGTTCGCCTTCCCGAACATGGGCGATGAACCAAAAGTCATCTCGCAGGTGAGCTTGGATTCGTTTGCCGAAACGGCCGATTCCATTGATGATGGTGCAGCGTTGACTGTGAATGCCAGCAAGAAGCGCCACCTGTTGTGGCTGTGGATTGTTCTTGCGGTGATGCTTCTTCTCGGTGCCGTGGCCGGCGGCGGATACTGGTTCTTCCAGTCACATGCGTTGCCAGGTGTCACGCTCTGGGGCAAGTCCATGACAGGACAATCCCGAGATCATATCATCCAAGAGATTTCCGATACGGCGGAATCATTAACGGTTCCCGTTTCCTATGAGGGAACGAGCAAGAAAGTCACGTTGAAGGATCTTGGCGTCGCCATTGACGCGGAATCCATCGCCGAAAATGTGATGAACGCGAAACGTGACGATTCCTTCTTTCAGAAGTATGCATTCTGGACCCGTGAGGATGTCGACGTCGAGTCTTTCGATGATTCTCGAGTCAGCGCCCAGACGGTAGGTGACATGTTGGGAGTGCAGTCCGTGTCCGCCACCAACCCGTCGCTACAGCTCAACGCGGATGGTACCGCTTTCGATGTGACGCCAGGTCAGCAGGGGACTGGTATCGATGTGACGGATATCGTCAAAGAAGCCAAGAACGTGCTTGAGTCCTTTGGCAAGCAGACCGCTCAAATGGTGACTCTTAAAAATAAGGTTACTGATCCCGCCATCACGGATGACCAAGCCAACGAGGCCAAGGCTTCTGCTGACGCGTGGATAGCGAAGCCGGTGGCTATCAAGATCGGCGACCATAAAGTGGCGGAATTCGGTGCGCAGTCCATTGCATCGGCCATCACGCTTGGACCGGATAGTGAGAAGCTCGGCGATAATCAAACCCGAAATGGCTCTTTGATTATCGATGGTGACAAATTGCAGCAATACTATAACGATTCCATCAAATCGAACTTCCATGCTGATCGAGTTGACGGTGATGTCATCGTTAATAGTGTCGGTGATGTGCTGCAAACCAATGTAGCTGGGCATGATGGTATAACCGTTACTGATGGTAGCGACACCAATGTTGGCCGTGATGCCGCTGAGGCGTTTGCCAAAGGTTCTGATTCAGTAAGTATTCAAGGCACTTGCGACCCACAGAATGAGAAAAAAACCACGCGTACCGTGGTGGTCAGCTTGTCTTCGCATACCGTTACAGCCATTGAAAATGGGCAGACCGTCCGTGTCATGCATATGTCTGCCGGTCAGGGCAATGATTATCAGACGGGCCAGTGCCAGCCGAGCGGCGACTTGTGCACGCCAACCTACTGCGATCCGAACTCCTACGACAACTGCACGCCTGACGGTGACTTCAAAGTGTGGCTCAAGTACCAGTCCCAAGATATGAGTGGCACGCTTACCCTATCGGATGGAAACACCGAGAAGTGGGATGTCAAGGATGTTGGATTCGTCAACTATTTCTCGAAAACAGGTTGCGCGATTCATCGCATCGCCACTCAAAGTGCGTTTAACGACAGCAGTATTCAGGCTATGGGGAAGAACACGTCCCATGGTTGCGTCGGCGTCGGCTGGGATCAGGCTGAATGGTTCTACAATTGGTGCCTGATGGGAACGACGGTTCACGTTCAGGCCTGATATGCGGGCTAACGGCAGAAAGACGCAAAGGCGGAAGACTGAATGTTCGGTTTCCGCCTTTACGCTATGTAAGATAAATCACGACAAATCATTGCCGAATAGCGAAAGGGGCGCTAGTGTTTAGCCCCACGTTCTGTTAGGTTGTCATAGGTACAAACGAGTGATTGGAGGCAGCGTACGGTGGCAGAGAACCAAGCGCCCAACGCCGCGGCTGACGTGGAGATGAGCCAGTATGTGGCTGATCGCACGCGAGTGAATGAAGACAAGATCAAGCAGGATGACGAGATCATCCAGCAGTTCGGCGACTATACGTACGGATGGCATGACACGGATTTCGCCGGAGAAGCGGCAAAAAAAGGCATTGACGAGAATGTCGTGCGCGCTATTTCCGCAGATAAGAACGAGCCGGAATGGATGCTGGAAAAGCGATTGGAAGGCTATCGCGATTTCATCAACCGTCCGATGCCTCAATGGGGTGTCGATCTGAAGGATTTCGACGCCGACGATTTCAAGTATTACGTCAAGCCGATCGACAAGCAGACCACGACTTGGGAGGAATTGCCTGACGAGATCCGTGCGACGTATGACAAGCTCGGTATTCCCGAAGCGGAAAAAAGCCGTCTTGTCTCCGGCATCGCGGCACAGTACGAATCCGAGGTCATCTACAACTCAATCCAGAAGGATCTTGAAGACCAAGGCGTGATTTTCGTCGACACCGACACCGCGGTGCAGAAGTATCCGGAAATCGTCAAGAAGTATTTCGGCAAGTGCATTCCGAGCAACGACAACAAATTCTCGGCATTGAACACCGCCGCATGGTCGGGCGGATCGTTCGTCTACGTGCCGAAGGGTGTGCATGTCGATATTCCGTTGCAGGCATACTTCCGTATCAATACGCCGAATATGGGTCAGTTCGAGCGCACGTTGATCATTGCCGACGAGGGATCGTACGTGCATTATGTGGAAGGCTGCACCGCACCGATCTACTCGACCGATTCGTTGCATTCCGGCGTGGTGGAGATTTTCGTCGAGCCGCATGCCCGCGTGCGCTACACCACCGTGCAGAACTGGTCGAACAACGTTTACAATCTGGTGACGCAGCGTGCCTACGTGCGTGAAGGCGGCACCATGGAATGGGTCGATGGCAACATTGGTTCCAAGGCAACCATGAAGTATCCGGCCTGCATTCTCGCCGAGCCGTATGCGAAGGCCAGCACCATGTCGCTCGGCTTCGCAGGCAAGGGCCAGTATCAGGATACCGGTGCGAAGATGATCCATCTTGCCCCGCATACCAGCTCCACCATTGTGGCGAAGTCGATTTCCCGCGGCGGTGGACGTTCCGCATACCGTGGTCTCGTCAAAATCGTCAAGGGTGCCGAAGGATCGTCCAACTCGACGGTATGCGATGCACTGCTTGTAGATGAGTTCAGCCGCTCCGACACCTACCCGCATGTGGACGTGCGCGAAGATGACGTTTCCATGGCACATGAGGCTACGGTTTCCAAGGTTTCCGAAGACCAGCTGTTCTACCTGATGAGCCGCGGTCTTTCCGAAGAGGAGGCCATGGGCATGATCGTGCGAGGCTTCGTGGAGCCTATCAGCCGTGAGCTGCCGATGGAATATGCGCTTGAACTGAACCGACTGGTGGAATTGCAGATGGAAGGATCGGTGGGCTGATTACCATGGCACAAACTCAGGAAATCAATATTCCCGTTGCGGATCCGAACGATCCGTATGCGAATCCGGCAGCCATGCCCTCTTCGGCGGATCGCTCGCCGCGGTCATTTGATGTGGACGCATTTGAAGTGCCCGACCGCAAGCAGGATGATTGGCGTTATACCCCTGTGGAACGTGTCGAAGAGTTCTTCAACGCGTTCACGCCGTCGAACGAAACCCAGATTGCCGTCACTATGATCGACGGCACGGCTCTTACTGAAGGCGTGACCTATAGCGAGGGCAAGCCGGGAGACGCCGATACGGGCATCGTTTCCAAGCCCTGCGATCGTGTGTCCGCAGTGGAATGGAACTCCGCCTCCCGTGCCGGAATTCTGCGTATCGACGGTGAAATCAGCCAGCCGATACTCGTTAAGATTCATGGTGCCGGAACGGATCTGGACGCATTCCACCTGGTGATCACTGCCGCCGATCGCGCCCACGCTGACGTTGTGGTAGAGCATGACGGCGATGCACGTATCGCCGAAGGTGTGGAGATTCTCACAGGTAGGGACTCCCATGTGTCCACCACATTCATTCAAGAGTGGAACAAGGGCTCCAAGCATGTGGGCAACCAGCGTATCCACTTGGGGGAGGGTGCGTCCCTGCGCCATTCCGTGGTCACGCTTGGCGGCGATGTCGTTCGAATCCGTATGGATCAGGATTTTGGCGGCGATCAAGGCGATCTCAACATGCTTGGCATCTACTTTGTGGATCCGGGCGAGCATATCGAACATCGCACCATGATTGTGCACAACCATCCCGAGTGCAAGAGTCGTGTGGTATATAAAGGCGCTCTTGACGGCAAGGGCGCGCACTCCACATGGGTCGGCAACGCGCTGATTGCTCCGACCGCGCCGGGTACCGACTCGTATGAGCTCAACCGCAATTTGGTACTTACTCCGGGCGCGATCGCCGATTCCGAACCGAATCTGGAAATCGAAAACGGCAACATCATCGGAGCCGGACATGCCTCTTCCGTCGGGCGCTTTGACGATGAGGAGCTGTTCTATCTGCAGTCCCGCGGCATTCCGGAAACCGAAGCCCGCAAACTTGTGGTGCGAGGCTTTTTTGGCGAACTCGTCGAGGAAATCGGCATTCCCGCAATCAGCGAACATCTCATGAACGTTATCGACAAGCGCCTGGCACGTGGCGAGAACGACGCGATCGCCCAGGTGTTGGAAGAGAAGTAGAACGTAGGAGCGAAAACCATGTCAACTCTTGAAATCAAAGATCTGTACGCGCACGTCGAAACCAAGGACGGCATCAAGCCGATCCTCAAAGGCGTGAACCTGACCGTCAACTCCGGTGAAACCCATGCCATCATGGGGCCGAACGGATCCGGCAAATCCACGCTGGCCTACACGCTGGCGGGCCACCCCAAGTACGTGGTCGATTCCGGACAGGTGCTGCTCGACGGCGAAGACATCCTCAAGATGACCCCGGACGAGCGAGCCAAGGCAGGCATCTTCCTAGCCATGCAGTATCCGGTCGAAGTGCCGGGCGTGTCGATGACCAACTTCCTGCGCACCGCAAAAACCGAAGTCGACGGCAAGGCTCCGGCCATCCGCACGTGGACCAAGGAACTGTCCGAGGCGATGAAGCGCCTGAAGATGGATCCGAAGTTCGCCACACGTTCCGTGAACGAGGGTTTCTCCGGCGGCGAGAAGAAGCGTGCCGAAGTGCTGCAGCTCGAACTGCTCAAGCCGAAGTTCGCCATCCTCGACGAAACCGACTCCGGCCTTGACGTTGACGCGTTGCGCATTGTCTCCGAAGGTGTGAACCGCGCCAAGGAAGCCAACCAGTTCGGTATTCTCATGGTCACGCACTACACGCGAATCCTCAAGTACATCAAGCCGGACATCGTGCATGTGTTCGCAGCCGGTCACTTCGTCAAGACCGGCGGCCCTGAACTAGCCGATGAGCTCGAGGAATCCGGCTATGACGCATACCTGCCGGAAGGATCCGATTCCGAAAGCGCGCTGGCATGACCGATTTTGCAGCGATTCGCAAGGAATTTCCGATCCTTGATCAGGAGATCCACGGCCATCCGCTCGTGTATTTGGATTCCGCGGCGACTTCTCAGAAGCCGCAATGCGTGATCGACGCCGAAAGCGATTTTTACCGCACCATCAACGCCGGCGTGCATCGTGGAGCGCATGAGCTTGCCGCACGCAGCACCATGGCGTTCGAAGAGGCACGTGCCAAAGTCGCACGTCTTGTCGGCGCCAACTCCGCTGAAGGCGAAGAGGAGATCGTTGTCACCTCCGGCGCCACCGCAGGACTGAATCTGCTAGCCACCGCATTCGGCAACGCATCGCTGGGACGTGGGGGAGAAGCGGCACGACGTTTCGCTGTGAAGCCGGGAGACGAAATCGTCGTATCCAAGGCCGAACACCACTCCGTGCTATTGCCGTTCCAGGAGCTTGCCGTGCGTACCGGAGCGACATTGAAATGGTTCGATCTGGACAGTGAAGGTCGCATCCTTTCCAACACTGCGGACGAGGTGATCACCGAACGCACAAAGATCGTGGCCGTCACCCATGTGGGCAACACCACCGGTGCCATCACCGATATCGCACCGATGGTGAAACGTGCGCACGAGGTAGGCGCGGTGGTTGTGCTCGACGCATGCCAGTCCGTACCGCACCTGAAGATCGACCTCCACGCTTTGGACGTTGACTTCGCGGCATGGAGCGCGCATAAGATGTACGGCCCGACCGGTGTCGGCTTCCTCTACGGCAAGCGCGACATGTTGGAGGCGTTGCCACCGGCGAATTTCGGTGGATCCATGGTGGAACTTGCCTGGATGGATCAGGAAGCCCAATACATGGCTCCTCCTGCGCGTTTCGAGGCGGGCACGCAGCCGGTCGCGCAGGTCGTTGCGGCCGGTGTCGCTGCCGAATGGCTGATGAATATCGGCATGGAGAATCTCGAAGCCCACGAGCGCGTTATCGCAGGCGAACTCCTCAAGATGGGGCAGATCGACGGCGTGCGCATTCTCGGACCGCAGACCAACGAGCAGCGCATCGGCACGGTGGCTTTTGAAATCGACGGCGTGCATCCGCATGATGTTGGCCAGTTCATCGATGCGCAGGGCATCGCCATTCGTGTCGGACATCATTGCGCGCAGCCGGTCCACCGTCACTTCGGCGTGTACGCATCCAACCGCGCATCCAGTGGCATCTACAATTCCGTCGAAGACGCGCAGGCATTGGTTGAGGCGTTGAAGAAGGTCCGTCCGTTTTTTGGAGTTGAGTAACGCATATGAGTGATTTTGCAATGTCTGGCGACGATCTCGAGCAGATGTACCAAGAGGTCATTCTCGAAGCCTCGAAGAATCCGCATGGCAAGGAACATTTCGCTCCGGATCTGGCTTCCGAAAACGCCTCCCAGGCGGGAAAGACCACGGTTCAGGCAACCCACGAGTATTGCACTCCCGGCGAGTCCCACCAGTTCAATCCGACCTGCGGAGACGAGGCCACCGTGCATGTGGAGGTTTCCGACCAGGAGCCGCACGTTATCGAACGACTGGTGTGGGACGGTCACGGCTGCTCCATTTCACAGGCCAGCCTTTCGGTGATGGTGGATCTGGTGGAAGGCAAAACCGTGGATGAGGCCATGGAATTGGCCGGAACGTTCCATAAGCTCATGGAATCACGCGGCAAAGGCTTGGACGATGAATCCGCCGAGGAATCGTTGGAAGACGGCATCGTGTTCCAAGGAGTGTCCAAGTATCCAATGCGTATCAAGTGCGCGCTGCTCGGATGGGAAGGCATGAAGGACTCCGTGGCCAAGGCATTGGCCGCGAAAGCCTGACAAGTATTGTTCTATGGTGGAAAGCAGGATGTCTCCCGTGCTTCGTGCGCCGCGTTCTACAACGGGCGAAACACGTGAGACAAACTCCAGCCAACGCGATAGGCTACTCAACGGAACATATTCGAATCATATATGGAGCGACAATGAGCGATACCTTGGTACCTGAACCGCAAGCCTCGATTTTCGATTCCGTGGCCAAGGCATTGGGCAATGACGAGGCCGCGGCGCGTCGCGTCATGCTTAACCCAAATCTCGCCAAAGGATTCAAGGACGGCAAACCAGTGGAAATCGAACACGAAGACACCAAGCAGGACGCTTGTGGCTGCGGCAATCAGGCTGGAGCATGCGGTTGTTCCGAAGAACAGGATGACGGCATCGCGTTGAAGGCTATTGACGACATTGGTCGAGCTACTGCGGCCGACGTGAAGGAAGCGTTGCATCAGGTCATTGATCCTGAACTTGGCATTGATGTGATTGATTTGGGATTGGTGTATGGCATTGAGATCGATGAGCTTGGTCGTGCCATTATCACGATGACATTGACCACTCCGGCATGCCCGTTGACTGATCTGATCGAAGACGAGTGCGCGAGCACGCTTGCCGGCCTCGTCGAGGAATTCCGCATCGACTGGACGTGGCAACCGCGTTGGAGCATGGAAAAGATCACGCCGGAAGGTCGCGAGCAGTTGGCTGCGCTCGGCTTCAATTTCGACAATCTGCCAAAATACTGACAGAAAATCTGTGATATATCAACCTGATATTGCTGATATGTTGATTCCGCAGCGAAACTGCATGTTCGTTGCGGAATTTTTTTTGTAAAACAGATTTTGATGATATTTGATTGGATATCATCATCAAGAAAAATGGCACAGAAAAAGCGTGCTCCCGACGCCGGGAAGCACGCTTTTGTTCTGTGTGCGGCAGAACGTCAGTCGTCGACCACGGTACCCTTCGGCACCACGGTGATGCCTTCCGGCGTGACGGTGAAGCCACGGGCCAGATCATGTTCGGTATCGATACCGACGGTCGAATTCTCGGTAAGCACAACATTCTTGTCGAGGATCGCCTTGTAGACGCGTGCTCGACGATTGATGGTCACGCCGTCGAACAGAATCGAATCGACGACCTGGGACCACGAGTGGATACGCACGTTCGGCGAAAGCACGGAATGATGCACTTCACCGCCCGATACGATGACGCCAGGGGAGACGATCGAGTCGGTGGCGTGTCCGAGACGGTCGCGACCGGCATGGACGAACTTCGCTGGCGGCAGATTGCCGGATAGCGTGTAAATCGGCCATTCGGTGTTGTACAGGTTGAATTCCGGCACATACGAGATCAGATCCATATGCGCATCGTAGAACTGCTTCAGAGTACCCACGTCGCGCCAGTAGGCATGATCGGTCGGCGTCGCTCCCGGAATCTCGTTGGAGTTGAAGTCGTACACGCCAGCCTCGTTACGGGCCGCGAAGTACGGTGCGATATCGCCGCCCATATCATGCTTGGTGTCTTCGGCCTTCTCGTCAAGCGCCAAAGCTTCGAACAGGGCGTCGGTGTTGGCCACGTAGTTGCCCATGGAAGCAAGAATGGAGTTCGGATCATCTGGCAGGCCGGTCGTGGTCTGCGGCTTCTCCTGGAAGCTCTTGATCATATTCGGGTGCTCCGGATCAACCTCGATCACGCCGAACTGGTTGGACTGGCTGATCGGCTGACGAATACCCGCTACCGTGAACTCCGCGCCGGATTCGATATGCTGCTGCACCATCTGCTGGAAATCCATGCGGTAGACGTGGTCGGCGCCGACGATCACCACAATATCCGGCTGCACGTCCTCGATGATGTTGATGGTCTGGTAGATGGCGTCGGCAGAGCCGAGATACCAGTGCTTGCCAAGTCGCTGCTGAGCCGGAACAGGGGAGACGTAGTTGCCGAGCAACGGCGAAAAACGCCACACCGTGGAAATATGACGGTCAAGCGAATGGGACTTGTACTGGGTGAGCACCACGGTCTGCATATAGCCTGAATTGACCAAATTGCTCAGCGGGAAATCAATCAGACGGAACACGCCGCCGAACGGGACGGCGGGCTTTGCCCGGTCTCTGGTCAAAGGCATTAGACGAGTGCCTTCGCCTCCTGCAAGCACGATGGAAAGAATTTTCGGATTCTTTGCCATGAGAACTCCTCTCCTAGAGCGTCGTTACGACACCGCACACATTGGTCGGTCTGCATCATCGCAAACCACTTACGCACTCAATAATTGCATATTTTTTGCAACATGCAAGGAGTTTGCATCGCGAGTCTTGAAAATTTGCTGACTGTTTCAGTGAACAGCTGTTGAATAGAAGGCCACGGCGCTCGATGCGGCGACGTTAAGACTGTCCACTCCGTGGCTCATGGGAATCTTGACCGTCAGGTCGGCGCGGGAGATGGTGTGATGCGACAGACCGTCGCCTTCGGTGCCGAAAATCAGCGCCAATTTGTCGATATGGTCCTTTTCGCCGTTGTCGTTGTTCAAACGACGAACAAGCTCCTCCAGCGAAATGGAATCGTCTTCAAGGGCCATCGCAACGGTGGTGAACCCAAGATCGCGCAATTCCTGCATGCCGGTGAATGGCCAGTAGTGTTTATCATCTCCGCCAATACGAGTCCACGGAATCTGAAACACCGTGCCCATCGACACGCGGGCGGCGCGTCGATACAATGGATCGCCGCAGGAGGGCGTCACCAACACTGCATCGACGTTCAACGCGGCGGCTGATCGCATGAGGGCTCCGACATTGGTGTGGTCAACGATGTTTTCCATGACCGCGATGCGTCGTGCGCCGCGACACACCTCCTCGACGCTGGGCAGTGGCCAGCGTTTCATCGCGGCCAGGGCGCCACGATGCAAGCGGTAGCCGGTCAGCTGCTTGAGCTGTTCAGGGGATGCCACGTACACGGGAATGTCGGTGCCCCAACGTTGGTCGATGCGTGCGAAGGTTTCCGACATGCCTCCGATCCACGGTTCTTCGACAAGCAGGGAAATCGGTTCCCGGTCGGCGGTCAGCGCGCGATCGATGACTTTCGGCGATTCCGCGATGAACAGGCCCTTGCTGGGTTCAAGCTTGTTGCGAAGCTGGATTTCCGTGAGATTCGTGTATGCCGACACGCGCTCGTCGTCAATGGAATCAAGATGGATGAACTGCATGTGATCGATCTTTCGCCGAATAGCTTTCAGATACAAGAAAACCCCTTGTTTCCAAGGGGTTTACTGGTGTCCGGAGCGGGACTTGAACCCGCACGCCTGTATAAATAGGCACTAGCACCTCAAGCTAGCGCGTCTACCATTCCGCCACCCGGACAGGTGCGTTGCTCAGCGGCAACAAACGAAAACTATAGCAGATGCTCGGTGTGATGCAAGTCTCGGCGTGTCGCGCGGAATTACGCCATTGGTATCCGAGGTGCTGGTAGGCTCTGAAACTATGACTGATGCCCTTTTCCTGCTTGATACGGAACATGATGATGTGCCGGTGAACAGTGACGAATTGAACGCCGGATGGAAATTGACGTTGCCCCAGTCGGTGCGTCGACATGCCATTCAGGCCATGCGTCTGAAAGACGGTGACGAATTGCAGCTTTCCGACGGTAAAGGGCTACGTATCCACGCGGTGTTGCGCGATGCGCAACAAGGAATCGCGGAAGTGTCGAGCTTCGGCAAAGAACCGCAGCCTACCACCAAACTCGCTTTGATCCAAGCGCTGGCAAAAACAGGACACGATGAGCAGGCCATCGACACCGCAACGCAGATCGGTGTGGATGAGGTGATTCCATGGCAGGCTGATCGTTCCATCGCCAAATGGAAGGCGGGGCGCACCGATAAGAAGTGGCGGCAAGTGCTTGATGCCGCCACTGAACAATCCCGACGCTCCTGGACGCCGGAATTGGGGGAGTGCGTGACCAGCAAGCAGTTGATTGCCATTTGCAAGCGTGCCTGTGTGCACGGCGACATGGTGATTGTGCTGCACCAGGATGCTACCAAAACTTGGAGCCAGCTGGAGGAAGCGATCGCGGTGCTTTCCGACAAATGCTTGCAGGACGGGCGCCAGCGTACCGTGTACGTGGTGGTCGGCCCGGAAGGCGGCATCAGCGATGCTGAAATCGAATCCTTCACCAATGCGGGAGCTGAAGCATGCGTGCTTGGAAGCAATATTCTGCGAGCGTCGACAGCTGGTCCCGTCGCGTTATCGCTGCTCGCACGGGCGTTGGGACGATTCATCTGACGCCACACGCCGGCGAAATGCGGCGGATTATCCCGGTTGCGCAATAGCATGGGTACCGAAGGACAACCAGCATTAAGGAGCATTATGAGCGACAAGGATTGCCTGTTCTGCAAGATCATCGCAGGAGAAATTCCAAGCGAAAAAGTGTATGAGGACGATACCACCTACGCATTCAAGGACATCAATCCGAAAGCCAAAGTACATGTGCTCGTGGTGCCTCGCAAGCATTATGCGAACGTGGCCGAGCTTGCGGCGGCCGATCCCCAGCAGCTCGCCCACATGGCTCAGGTCGCGCAAAATATCGCCGACCAGGAATTCCACGGTGCCTTCCGCCTGATCTTCAACACCGGAATTGATGCTGGCCAGACGGTATTCCACGTGCATGCTCACGTGCTGACCGGCGAAAAGCTTGACGAATAATCTTCCCTTTCCCCATATATCGACGTCAGAAGAGGTTTTGTGGCCACTACTACACGTACCATCGCGATTCCGCAGCAGCTTGACCCGGTGACCGTGCTCGGACCGGTCGACGAGGTCCTTCGGGAAGTGGAACGTGCGTTCCCCGACTTGACCATTATCGTCAGAGGCAACCGCATCGCGATCATGTCACGTTCCAGCAAATCCGAATCCCAAGCCGCACAGGCCGAGCATGTGATCGAAAACATCATCCAAGCCGCATATACGGCTCCGATGGACGCCGATACGGTGCGACGCATGCTCGATCAAAACGTGTTGAAAAATCCTGTGCGTGCTACTCGCCCGGGCCATGGACGTGTAGTGGAGGAACTACGGCTGGCCGATCGGCAACAGGAGCATACCTCCAATCGCGAGAATCATGCGGACCGACGCAAACCGCATGTGCCCGGAGTGATCACCTTTGCGCTCGGCAAGCCGGTGCGTGCCAAAACGGCTGGTCAGATCACATATGTCAATGCCATCGAATCACATACCATCACATTTGCCATCGGACCGGCAGGCACCGGCAAAACATACCTTGCAGTGGCGAAAGCGGTACGCGCATTCCAAGATAGGCAGGTGCGCCGCATTATCCTGACCAGACCAGCCGTCGAGGCGGGAGAAAGCCTTGGTTTTCTTCCCGGCACATTGAACGAAAAAGTCGATCCATATCTGCGTCCGCTATATGATGCGCTTTCTGACATGCTCGGGGCGGACCAGCTCAAGCGCTACATGGACGACGGCACCATCGAAGTCGCACCGCTCGCATACATGCGTGGACGCACGCTCAACGATGCATTCGTGATCCTCGATGAAGCGCAGAACACCACCGAACAACAAATGAAGATGTTCCTGACCCGACTAGGCTTCAATACGAAAATGATTATCACCGGCGACGTGACGCAGGTCGATCTGACAGTACCGAAATCCGGGCTCGCCACCATCGAACGCATCCTTGACGGCATTGACGACATCGCATTCGCCCACCTCAAACCGGAAGACGTAGTGCGACACGCGCTTGTCGGCAAAATCGTCGCAGCGTACGACCGACACGCGGCCATTGCCGGCGACCACAGCAGACACGCCACGGGCAAAACCACATCCAGGCAAACAAGCGAGCAAATCGAAAGGAACGCTGAATGAGCGTCGAGGTAACCAACGAAACCGTCTGGCAAATTGACGGCAAGGTGTTCTCCGATCTTGGCATATGGGTGATGGACCAAATGCGGGTCAGCACGCAATCCGACCTGACCATCATGTTCGTAGACCCCGATCCCATCGCCCAACTGCACATGCGTTGGATGAATCTTGAAGGCCCCACCGACGTGATGAGCTTCCCCATGGACGAGCTGCGCCCAGGAGACGGCCGAACTGTGATGGAAGGCGTGCTTGGAGATATCGTGATTTGCCCGTGGGTGGCTGCGCAGCAGGCGCTCGCGGCCGGACATAACACCATGGAGGAAATGATGCTGCTGACGATTCATGGCATCCTCCACCTACTCGGATACGACCATGCCACCCCAGAACAGGAGCGTCAGATGTTCGGTCTGCAGCGACAGCTGCTACTCACCTTCTTCGCGCTTCGCCAGGGAGCGGGGACGCAGGCCATCCTTCCGCCGGATACGCCGGACGCGCTCGCCGAATGGGATAGGCAGCATGGCACGGGACGGCAGATCGCCAAATAATGATTGACGTTGCCGGTAGCATATCGTCCGGCATGATGGGGGCTGAATTATGCAGGCAACAATGATTGCGATGATCGTGGTGCTCGCCGTGGTGGCGCTGCTGTTGGTCTGGCTGTCGCTTTCAATGGCCGCGACTGAAGGCGCTGTGGGACGTGTGACCAGGGCGAGCCTGAATAACCTTATTCTCGAAATTCAAACGGATGCCGAGCTTTCGCAATTCATACGCGACAAGAAAATCAGGCGCATTCATAAGGTTCAGCGGTTGGTGGCCGATCGCTATGCCACCGCCGGATCGTGCGCGTTCTTCCGCATCTGCTGCAATGTGGTTGATGGTGTGCTCGTGACGGTGATTGCGGGCATGTTGGACGCTCCACTATGGGCCGAATTGCTTGCCGGATTTGTTTTTGCCATCGTCGTTGCGGTGATTTCGCTGTTGGTGCGTCCGCGTAGCGCCGGGGCATCCAAGCCAGCCGACATTATGCTGCAGCATGTGGATGCTGTTTCCATTGCGGTTCTATTAACCCCATTCGCAAAAATCGGGGGGCAAAAAGGCGCGAAGCGTCGCGGCAGTGATCTTTCCGACGACGAGGAGCTCGAAAAAATCCAGATCGAACAAGGACGGGCAACCATTGACCGTCTGGTCGAAGCCAACGATTTCGATCCTGAAGTTTCCGAAATGCTGCGCAATGTGCTCACGCTTTCCGAAACGCTGACTCGCGAGATCATGGTGCCGCGCACCGACATGATTTGCATCGAGCGAGACGAAACGTTGGAGAATATGCTTAAGCTTTGCTCCCGTTCCGGATTCTCACGTGTGCCGGTCATCGGCGACGATGTGGACGATCTGGTCGGCGTGGCTTATTTGAAAGATGCCGTGCGCGCGACGGCCTTCAACCATGCGGCGATGACACGAGAAGTCGAATCGATAGTTCGTGACCCCATGCTCGTGCCGGAATCCAAGCCGGTCGACGATCTTTTCCACCAAATGCAGCGCACACGCCAGCATGTCGCCATTGTGGTGGATGAATATGGCGGAATCGCGGGCATGGTCACCATCGAAGATGCCATCGAGCAGATTGTGGGCGAACTGGAAGACGAACATGATCGCACGCAACATGCCGATCCGGAACGGATCGGTGACAAGAAATGGAGCATGCCCGCACGCACGCCTATCGCCGACTTGGAAGAGATTTTCGAAATCGACATTGACGAGGATGATGTCGACACCGTTTACGGCTTGCTGACCAAGCTGTTGGGACGTGTGCCGATCGTCGGATCCTCCGCAGTCACTCGAGGCTTGCGCATGACCGCGGTCGACTCCGCAGGACGCCGCAAAAAAGTGTCGACCATTGTGGTGGAGCCGGCCCACGTCGAGGGCGTGGACGAAACTGAAACACGTAACGAAGAACATGCGGATGATGCCGAAAAGGCATCCGACAACGATAAGGATTCCAAAGACAAGCATGACTGACGCAGCAACAACCGAGACGACTTCCGACCATTCCGATTCCGCCACGCCCGTTCCATATCGGTCCGGTTTCGTTGCCGTGGTCGGGCGTCCTAACGTGGGCAAGTCGACGTTGATCAACGCGTTGATCGGTACGCAGATCGCCATCGCATCATCTCGCCCGGAAACCACTCGTAAAGCCATTCGTGGCATTTTAACCACGGATAATGCGCAGATCGTTTTGGTTGATACGCCTGGCATCCATCGACCGCGCACACTACTTGGGCAGCGTCTGAACGATGTTGTGGACGAGTCGCTCGCCGACGTGGACGCCGTTGCTTTCCTGCTGCCTGGTAATCAGGAGATTGGTCCCGGCGACAAGCGCATTTTGAGCCGTCTGCGTTCTGATTTCGCAGTCAAGCGAGATGATGGCACATTCAAATGGAAGGTGCCGCTGGTTGCCATCGTTACCAAGATTGACGAATTAAGCCGTGACGGGCTGATCAATAAGCTCATTGAAATCAACGAATTCGCCGACTTCACCGATATTGTGCCAGTCAGCGCGCTGAAGCATGACAATCTTGCGGAAGTCAAGAACGTGCTTATCGAGAACATGCCGGAAGGCCCGCAAATGTACCCGGCCGAGCAGATCACCGAAGAGCGTCCGGAAGAAACCATTGCGGAACTGGTCCGTGGCGCTTTCCTGGAAGAATTGGATGACGAGTTGCCGCATTCACTGGCCGTAGTCGTGGATTCCATCGAATATCCGGAAGACAACGATAGTGGCGAAGCTTACGATGGCAAAGCCCACGTGATTGTGTCGATTTATGTGGAACGCGATTCCCAGAAACCGATCATCATCGGCAAGGGAGCGGAACATCTTGTGCGTGTCAAGAAGAAGTTGCGTACGCCGGTCAACCGTATTGTTGGACAGAAAGCCAAACTCGATTTGCATGTCAAGGTTGCCAAGGGATGGCAGTCGGATCCTAAACAGCTCGAGAAGCTAGGCTTCTGATCTGTTTAGGATCCGCTTCGCAGCGAAGCTGCTCACTTCACCTAAGGACAGTCCACTGGACTGTCCTTTTGACGGTTCAGCCAAACAGCTCGAGAAGCTAGGCTTCTGATCTGCTTAGGATCCGCTTCGCAACGATTGCGTGGAAAATAATAAATGAGGTCTGATTCCCGTAGGAGTCAGACCTCATTCTGCTGTTTCGAAGACTACTTCTTCTTGGTGTACATCTGCGTATTCAGCAAAGTGGCATAACGCTTGATGACCTTCGGACGAATCACCTTCATGGAAGCGGTCATCAAACCATTCTCCTGAGTGAATTCCTCCGGCAGAATGATGAACTTACGTACGGACTCCGCACGGGAAACACCTTCGTTGGCCTGATCGACCCACTTCTGCACTTCCGCACGGACGGCGGCATTGTTGGCGGCCTCCTCCATGGGTATGTCGCGATTCAGCCCCTTGCTTTCCAACCACGGACGCAAGGATTCCTCGTCAAGCGTAACAAGTGCGGAAATGAATGGACGCTTGTCGCCAAGCACCAAGGCCTGGGAAACGAATTCGCAACGCTTGATAACCTCTTCGATCGGACCGGGCGAGACATTCTTGCCGCCTGCGGTGATGATGAGATCCTTCTTACGTCCGATGATATACAGGAAGCCGTCATCGTCGATACGTCCCAAATCGCCGGTACGATACCAGCCGTCTTCAGTGAATGAATCCTCGGAGGCTTCCTCGTTCTTGTGGTACTTCGGGAACACGGCGGTACCCTTGACCTGAATCTCCTCATCTTCGGCGATACGCAGCTCGAAGCCAGGGAAAGCCACGCCGACGGAACCCTGATGATAGGGCACACCAAGCGGATTGAACGCGCAAGGAGCCGTGGTCTCGGTCAAGCCATAACCCTCATACACGGGCACTCCGGCGCCACGGAAGAACGCCATAAGTTCCGGGTCAAGAGGAGCGCCGCCCGCCACGATCCACTGGGCACGTCCGCCGAGCACCTCGCGTAGCGAAGCGTAGACCACCGGGTCGAACGCCATACGGCGAGCCTTGGCCAAAGCTCCGGCCTTACCCTTCGCACTGACCTCCTTCATGTAATTCTGGGCTGCCACAACGGCTGCGGCGAACGCCACGCCCTTGGCGCCATGACCAGCCTTCTGCGAGGCCGCGTTATACACCTTCTCAAGAACACGCGGAACAACGATCATGACGGACGGCTTGGCGACCTGAAGATCGGCGATCAGCGTCTTGATGCCCTGCGCGATGTAAATATGCAGTTCGCTGGCTACGCAAATGTAGTTGATGGCACGTGCGAAAGAGTGCGCCTGTGGAAGGAACAGCAGCACGCTGTTCTTCCTCTCATGCAGCAGTTTCGGCATATACGCCGGAAGATTCAACGCGGTGGTGCAATAATGCTCATGGGTCATCTCCACACCCTTCGGCGCGGCGGTAGAACCAGAAGTATACACAATGGAGCACAGGTCGGTTTTCTTGATGGAAGCGATGCGCTCGTCAAGCTCTTCGTCGCTCACGCCGGAGCCGTAGGCCATGATTTCGTCGAGACCGCCGTTCTCGAAGCAGATAATGTGTTCCAGTGCCGGGCATTCCTTATCGGCACCATCGGCTTTGGCGCGCATATCGGTGGTCTCGACCACCAGCAGGCGGGAATCGGAATTATTGACGATATTACGGATCTGCTCCGCGGAATCCGTGTCGTAGATCGTGGCGAGCACACCACCACATGCCATGACGGCCGCGTCGAACACATCCCACTCGTACGAGGTACGGCACATGAACGCCACGCCGTCGCCCTTCTTAAGACCGTAATGCATCAGACCCTTGGCGATCTGACGAATATCGGCGAGCACCTCGTTGCCGGTTTTGGTCACCCATTCGCCGTTCGTCTTATAGGTGTAGAGCGGCTCGTCACCCATACGCTCGGCTCGATCGGCGTAAATATCGTAGATGGTGGTGCCCTCGTCCAGCGGCGGCTTGCCCTCGGTTTTGGTGGTCAACAGACCGGTTTCCGGATCGAGGAACGTGGTGGATGGGAATCCTTCGCCCCATTCGACGGTGTGCGGAAGGTCGATATGGCCGTCGGGGGAGATGATGTTGTTCGGATCGTTGTAATCCGGAGTGTTGCCGGAATCGTCGCTGACGGGGTGAACGAAGTCACCTCCCAAACGCAGTGCCTTCTGCGCAAGATTTGCAGCTCGCTTGTTCAAAGAGGTGATGACAGACACGTGACTCTCCTACACATTTAAATCCAATATCTGTAGGAATGATAGACCCATGAATGCGACACGTCACCTTACGGTAGCGTAGGGAAAGTGCGCATCCAGCGGGGCCTGCGTAAAGGAATTGCCATGCGATGCCATTCAATAGGTGAACTTTTCTTCATACAAAGGTGTGACCTACGTTACACTGGTGCGCTGTATCTGTTCATTTTGATTTCTTTAACGAGGAAGAAAGGGCACCTATGGCTGAAACAGCTGAAGCCACCGTGGTCTTCGGAGTTCTCAATGAGACCTCCGAACACGAGTCTCGTGTTGCTCTGACACCGGATATCGTAACGAGGTTGCGTAAATCGGGTGTTAACTGCCTGATCGAATCCGGTGCGGGCGTCGCATCGCATTATGTTGATGAGGATTATAGTAAGGCCGGAGCGCAGGTCGTCTCCGCCGATGAAGTGATTGCGCGTGCCGACGTGCTTGGTTTCGTCGATCGTCCGAGCAGCGCGCTGCTCGGACGCGTTAAGCAGGGTACCTGGATTATCGGTATGCTCGGTTCGTTCACCGACGCCGATTATGTCACTGCGATTGAAAAGGCCGGTCTGGTCGGTGTTGCCATGGAGAAGCTGCCGCGTCAGTTGAGCTCCGCGCAGTCTATGGACGAGATGACTTCTCAGAATTCCGTAATGGGTTATAAGGCGGCCATCGTGGCGGCCAACGCGTACGGTTCGTTCCTGCCGATGATGACCACCGCCGCTGGCACGATCCGCCCGGCCAAGGTGCTTATTCTTGGCGCAGGCATCGCGGGTCTGCAGGCCATCGGCACCGCCAAGCGTCTTGGCGCGGTTGTCACCGCGTACGATGTGCGTCCGGCTTCCAAGGGCGAAGTTGAATCCTTGGGCGCGAAGTTCCTGGATCTGGGTCTTGACTTCTCCAAGGGTCAGGGCGAGGGCGGCTATGCCCGTGCGCTGAGTGCCGAAGAGCAGGCCCAGCAGCAGGCTGCCGTCGATCAGAAGGCTGCCGGCTTCGATATCGTCATCACCACCGCCAAGGTTCCCGGCCGCAAGCCTCCGGTTCTGCTGACCAAGGCTGGCGTGGCCGGACTGCACCGTGGCGCTGTGATCGTCGACTGCGCGGCAAGCGACCTCGGCGGCAACGTCGAAGGTTCCACCGTCGGCACCCAAGTCACTGAAAACGGCGTGACCATCATCGGCGCTCCGTACCTGTCAAGCGGCGTTTCCACTACCGCATCCAACCTGCTGAGCCGCAATGTGGCCGATGTGCTTGCGCATTTCGTGCGTGACGGCAAGCTGGCCATCGATCTGAACGAAGAGCTTGACAACGCCATGGTCGTGGCCGGCCGCGGCGAGGAAGCCAAGAAGGAAGGGGAGTAAGCAATGGATATCGTTGTTGCGATTACTCTGTTCGTCCTCGCGCTGCTGATCGGCGTTGAGGTTATCGGCAAGGTGCCGGCCACCTTGCATACTCCGTTGATGTCGGGCGCGAACTCGATCCACGGCATCGTCATCGCCGGCGTTGTTATCGTCGCCGCGCATGCCACCAGCCCGCTCGCCTGGGTGTTCATCTTCCTGGCTGCAGTGCTGGGCACGATGAACGTGGTCGGCGGCTATGTCGTCACCGACCGCATGCTGGAGATGTTCAAGTCCGACAAGGGCAAGAAGAAGGAAGAGGAGGCCAAGTAAATGGGTACCATGGCTGAAATGCTGAGCACGCCGCTCGGCGTCATCGAATGGTTCGTCTATCTGCTGGCCGCCGTGATGTTCGTTATCGGCCTGCACTTGATGAACTCTCCGAAGACCGCTCGCAAGGGCAATATGGTCTCCGCTGTCGGCATGATCCTTGCCGTGGTCATGGCGTTCATTGTGCTGTTCGCAGGTGAGATCTCCAACGGATTCCAGCATGGCGTTGCCGTTGTGCTGCTGATAGCCGGCATCATCATCGGTGCCGTCGCCGGTGTGGTTTCCGCCAAGAAGGTCAAGATGACCGACATGCCGCAGCTCGTTTCCGTATTCAACACCGTGGGTGGCGGCGCCGCCGCGCTTGTGGCTTTGAACGACATTCTGACCTCCGAGGGCACGCCTTCCATCGTGGTGTTGATCACCGCTGGTTTGGGCATCATGATCGGTTCCGTCACGTTCTCCGGCTCTCTGATCGCAGCCGGCAAGCTGCAGGGCATCAAGTGGGTGAAGAAGCTGAACTTGCCGGGCAAGGGCTTCTGGAACATTCTGTTCGCCGTACTGACCGTCGTATCCTTCGTCATGCTGTGCGTGCAGCCGGGCCAGCGTCTGCTGTGGTCCGTGCTCACCACCGTGTTCGCGCTGTGCTACGGTCTCGTGTTCGTCATCCCGATCGGTGGCGCCGATATGCCGGTGGTCATTTCCGTACTCAACGCCTGCACCGGTACTGCAGTGGCCATGTCCGGCTTGGCTATCAATAACATCGCTCTGATCGTGGCCGGCGCACTGGTTGGTGCCGCCGGTGTGACCCTGTCCATCGCCATGTCCAAGGCCATGAACCGTCCGCTGCTGTCCGTGCTTGCAGGCGGTTTCGGTGGTGCCAATGCCGCCGCTGGCGCTGGTGAGGGTCCGGAAGGCAGCATGAAGGAAACTTCCGCGGACGATCTGGCCGTACAGCTCGTATACGCCGAAAAGGTCATCTTCGTGCCGGGCTTCGGTCTGGCCCAGGCTCAGGCCCAGCGCGAGCTTGCTGATCTTGGTGTGCTCCTCAAGAACCACGGCGTCGAAGTCTCCTACGCCATCCATCCGGTGGCAGGCCGTATGCCTGGCCACATGAACGTGCTGCTCGCCGAAGCCAACGTGCCGTACGAGGAGCTCGTCGATCTGGATGACATCAATCCGCAGTTCCCGCAGGCCAACGTGGCTCTTGTGGTCGGCGCCAACGATGTGACCAACCCGGCCGCACGCAAGCCGGGCACCCCGGTCTCCGGCATGCCGATCCTCGACGTCGACAAGGCCCAGAACGTGGTGGTCATGAAGCGCGGTCGCGGTACCGGTTATGCCGGTATCCAGAACGAACTGTACTTCGAAGACAACACGCAGATGCTTTTCGGCGACGCCAAGGCAAGCCTGCAGGCCGTTATCGCGGCAGTCAAGGAGCTCATCAACTAACAGCTGAAACGTTGCGTTGATGCTTTTCCTGAAAGGTCTCTTCCGGTGAGGGAAGGGACCTTTTTGCATATGGTGATTTTCGTAAGATCAGGTCTGTTGCATGCGAATTGTGAGTTATCCACAGTCGTTATTCGCCTGTGGATATGGGTGGAGTTTTCCACATATCCACAGATTTTCAAGGTTCGGTGGCGCAAGATGATTTGAATATGAGACAGTAGGTGCACCCTACAACAAAGGAGTTGCACATGGCGGAAATAATCACTGGCCCGTTCCATATGGATGAACAGAGATTTTTGGCAACGATCGAAGAACTTATCGAGCGGTTTGATGGATACAGTTCTGGCAAATATCTTGCGGAATTGGGAAAAATCCACGATGAATACGGTGAGATCGGATCTCTTTCGCTTTTTGACGAAAAAGTCTGTGAACTGGGGAAGGAATTATTCTGCAGCACATCATGGGTGGCGAATCTGGCGTGGGCCATGATTTCGTTCGATTATGATCTGGTTGAGCATGATGCGAATTTTCTTGATGGATGCCGTAACATCGTGCGTAAGTACGGTATGAGCGTTTGGCTCTATGAAATGATCAATGACGCTTCGATAGCGGTGGCTTTGCAAAGGCCCAGCAGCAGAATGCCATTCCAGATTGGATTGACCTACACCAAGGATGTGTTTCGGAGAAGCAAGAAAAAGGGTGGAAAATACGCTACCAGCAAAAAGAAGAGACTGGCCTGCATGGCTGAATATTTGCAGGAAGTATATTGGCTGGCCGCGTACAGTCTGCTACGTTGGGGTGAGGAAGAGCCGCGTGCGGCCGATGTTGCGTTGATGGTGCTTGGATATGGCGGTATCGGCATGTGCATGCTGAGGGACGATCCGAAAGTGGTGGATTCCGGATGCGATGAAGACTTCTCCTATCGAAATCTGTGCGACCATCTGCGCGATCTTAGAATTCAAGCCGATCTGGACTATGCTTGCAATGCCGACCTTGCCGAATCCATGTTGCTTGAATATCCCGCGTGTATGGATGCGCGATATCTGTACGATGCGGGGAAAATCGTGGAAGCGTATCGTGCTTTGTGGAACAAGCAGACTGAATCAGCTTCGCAAATCATGGAACGCGTTTACCAGAAGGGCGCGTATCAGGTGACGAACATTTGGGAGGATCCGCTGTACCTGCATGATCTTGCCCTGTCGCTGTTGGGGGCAGTTGGCTCGCGGCCCCTTACTGAAGGGTTCCGGACTCGTGATGACAAGATGTTCCAGCAGGGAGTGGAAAGTCTGAGACGAACGACTGAATCCGTTAAAGGGATGGGGTTGGCGATGACATTGGGAGGGTATATCTGCTTCCCGGAACCGGAAAGTAGGGATGATGCGCTTTTCGCACCGCGAAAGGAGAAGAAACGATTAATGGACGCCTGTAACGGGCTTAGGGATTTGTCGGCAATGGTTGCGCTCTACCGTTTTCCAAGGGATATCGAATCCCTGCGTGCAACGCGTGCGCTTCTCGCTCATGACGCGAAGGGATATATCGATCTGATGGGTCCATACATGGGAAGCGCGGATGAGACGGGAGGAAACGAGGGGAGGCCGGTTTCAATCGGCGACTGATCGGCCTCTCAGATCGCGAACGTCAAAGCGTATGCATCATGGTTGTGCCGAGATTGAATGGCGGAACGTTCAGATGAACTTTGTCTCTTCGATCTCGGTGCATGCTATGCCGTATTGCTCCAACAATTCGCGAAATGCTTTTACGTATCTATCTGTGGCGAACTTCTGTGTGAATGACAGACAGAAGTTCTCGTTTACGTAATTCACTTCCACCAGCGTGGACGTCCAATCCGCATAGGCGTAACAATTTTGGACATGCCGTACCAAAGAACCCCGATCGAACATTCCTGTATAACTGATGTCAGCCGTTGAACATCGCATGCTGATAACTTGTCTGCACATCTGTTTCTGGGCTTCCAGATTCGGCAGGCTCTCAAGATAGTGATTCAGCCAAGTGGTTCCTGCCAGTTTGGGAATCAGTGTTTCAATATCGCACTCGTCTACCTGTTCATGGGGTATTTTCAGCTTGGTCCGGCAGATGCGGCCCTTGGCACAATCTTTGCACAGACCATCAGTGTGATCGTCGCGCTGGTGGTGATTCGTTGCAAGCAGAAAGGCATTCGTTTAAGGAAGGCTGATTTCAAGCCGAATCGCAATATGTTGGGCGGCATTCTCAGCATACGGACGTTCGTATATCGGCTTCATTACCCTGCCTTACTTGGAAATCGTATCGTCAAGGTGCGCAAACAGTGGGCGAGCCAACCATGCCAAGGGTAGTGATGCCAGTGCTGAAATCAGCAGAATAAGCCAAACCGTGCAATGTGCGTGCAGCCATCCGTAAAGCATTTGCCCGAGTGGCTGGGCGCATATCGTCAATGATGAAATAATGGCCATGACCTTGCCTGTAAGCGCGGTTGGTGTCCTCATCTGAATAGATGGTACGAGAATGAGGTTCAAGAAATCAACGGCGATTATGACTGCCGCAGTGCAGAGCACCAGCATGATGAGCTTGGTTTGCGTTGAACATGGAAGCAGGAAGGCGATGGCCGGTGGGAGCAGCATAAGACTTTCCACGAACAACAACGAAGGGGCGTTTCGTGATTTCAAACGGTTGGCGAAACAGCCAGCGATGAATGTTCCCGCTATGCCGGCTATGCCGATAATGCCATCGCATAGACCATATGTCGCCGCATCGTAGCCTAACGTAGTTCGAATAATGTAAGGAAAGCTTACTGAACTGAATCCAGTCAGTATCAGATTGATCCATGTGCAAACACCGGCTAATCGTGCTACGGTCGGCTCCTTGCGAAGCAGGAAAGCGGTCGCCGAATGCATATCGCCAATGATGACGTCGAGCAGGCAGATGCCGGCATCATCTTGATTCGATAGGGGCTTTGCGAGTCTGATGAAGCATTCAACCATGGCTGCCGACATAAGACATGCTGCGGTGATGAGCATCATCGGTCGAATGCCGACCAGCCCGTACATCACGCCACCTAGGAAACTCGGGAGTAATTGGCTGAGCTGCTGCACTTGGTTGATGATGGCCGCGCCTCGGCGAAGATCAGTGGAGGACTCTCTTCCGATGATTTGTGGCAGTGCGGATTGCACGACGGGAGTTTCCATGGCATCGAGTACTGCCAACACTATCTGCATGATGGCGATGGCGAGAATGTTGAATCCGGATAGTGCGAAAAACACAGTCGCGAGCAGTGTGACGATTCCTGAGATGATATCGAGCGCCACCATCATGGCACGTTTGCTTACTCGGTCGGCCATAACACCTCCGAATGGGCTAATAAGTATGGTCGGAATGACGGATATGGCCAGCACGGTGGCGAAGGTCGTGGATGATGCGGTTTCGTCCAGTACCCACATGGACATGGCAAATCGGAGCATGGTATTGCCGAACAAGGAAATGCCTTGACCGAGTACAAGCAGGATGAAGTTTGCGGAGCACAAGCTGGATTGGAGTGTCTTTGCTGACGAGTTTTTCATGACTATTCCTTTCGATACCGACTGACGGTATGTAAAAAAGGTACAAATAAAGACAGATTGACATTGCCGAGCTTTTATTGCGGATTACTGGCGAGTAGGAAGAAGCCTTCCGCAAGCCGATCTTCCATATCACTGTCGTGATCGATAAGTGGAACTCCGAGCGAGTCCATAATCAATCCAAGACAGTGGATGCGATGCTTGAATTCACTTAGGGTAGTGATGGGGTAGAAGTTTGGGGCTAGCCAGTAATTGAACAGCAGTGAAAAAAGTTCCGCGGCTTCTTGAGGGTATTCGGTTGTGATTGAACCGTCCCTTAACCCCTCTTGGATGAAGTCGTACGCGATTTTGGTGCTGTCGGTTCGCCAGATGCGAAGATTTTCGGCGAGAATTTTCGGGTCGTTCAGCAGGGGAAACGCATCGCGCATGAGGGTCATATGTTCGGTGTCGGTAATCTGCATCATGAGCGAATTGCGTAGTTTCTGCAATCCGTTTCGTGAGCCATCCTCTTGATTTGCCTGGGGAAGAAGTCGTTCGTTGTCGGAATCTATCAGCGCATGCAGCATCGCTTCTTTGTTTTTGAAATGATGGTAGATAGCGCCTTTGCTGAGGTCTTCGAGCTCGTCGAGAATATCTTGAATCGTGGTGCGCTCATACCCCTTTTGCGCGAACAGCTTTTTCGCGGCGTCAAGGATTCGCTGTCGTGTCACTTCAGGGTGCGCATTGCGCGCCATATGCCTCTCCTTCGATGATGGAGTCGAATACACCGACATTATACATACCGTTGGTCGGTATGGTATGTCGGATATCTCCCAGCTCGGTCGAAAAGTGTGCCGAAAGACTCTCTGCAGATTTCTGCGAAGAAACCTGAATCTGCGTTGCCGGGGTGCGGGTTGTCTGTCTTTTCTGCGGTTGGTGCATGATTGGGTGTCCAAGGTCAACTTGAGTGAGTGACGGCTGGGTTCCCGAAGGGAATAAGACCCTGGTTCCTATATGCCTTTTTATGGCATGGGGCTTTCGGTGAAGAACGATTGCATCCGATGTGAAAAATCCCACAAATCCGGCCCACGTCCTGCTCTAGAACTTCAAAACTGTTGCCAATACTGGAAACACGCCGTATATAGTGTTTGAAAATGTGACGAGACACTGTATGTTGTGGTCTTGATTTTTATTTTCGTTCGGATAATGTGTGCCACATACCAACGACGTACGGTCGTGAAAGGACGTGGAACATGAACATTACGTTATACACCAAAGCAAACTGCCCGCAATGCACGGCGACGAAACGCCAATTGGACAAACGAGGCCTTCCCTATACGACTGTCGACATTACGGCCAACGCACGTATTTCCGACAGATTGCGGAACGAAGGATGGCGGCAGATGCCAGTCATCATCGCAGACGACGAATCCTGGTCCGGGTATCGTCCCGACAAAATCCACGAGCTGGAGGCTCGCTGCCGGTGAGCGCGTTGGTGTACTTCTCGTCGGCATCGGGCAATACGACACGCTTCGTCGAAGGATGCCGATTGGATGAATTCGGCATTCATACAATGCGCATCCCGCTGCGGCCGGACGAGCCGGAGCTGCATGTGGATGAGCCCTACGTCTTGCTGACACCCACATACGGCGGAGGAACAATCGGCAAAGCAGTGCCCGTGCAAGTCAAACGATTCCTCAATGATGAACGCAACCGCAGTGGCATCATCGGCGTCATCGCATCGGGTAACACCAACTTCGGCGAAGCCTACGGCATCGCAGGCGACATCATCGCGGCTAAATGCCGCGTGCCGCTACTCTACCGGTTCGAACTGATGGGCACTTCAGAAGACACCGCGACCGTGCGCGAAGGACTGCGCAGATTTTTCGACGAATACACACAACAGGAACAACGATAACCATGCCAGAAGATTCAACGACACCACACGCAGCAACCGACGTCATAGCCTCCTACGATCGCGCCCATGACTGGCACTCGCTCAACGCGATGCTGAATCTCTACGACAAGCAGGGGCGCATCCAATTTGATAAAGACATCCAAGCCGTACGCGAGTACGTCGAAAAGCACGTGCTGCCGAACACCGTCCGCTTCAACTCCACACAAGACAGACTCAGCCGACTCATCGCAGACGGCTATTACGACGAATCCGTATTTGCCCAATATGATGCCGAATTCCTTGACAGGTTCTACCGCAACGTGGATGACTGCGGATTCGAATTCGATACATTCCTCGGAGCTTTCAAGTTCCACCGCTCATACGCATTGAAAACCTTTGACGGCAAACAATACCTGGAGAACTTCCCGCAACGCGCGGCCGCCGTTGCGCTCGCGCTTGCCGCCGGCGACCATGCGGCCGCCGAATCGTATTTCGAAGAACTTATATCAGGACGTTTCCAACCGGCGACGCCCACTTTCCTCAACCTCGGCAAAGCCCAGCGCGGAGAGGCGGTCAGCTGTTTTCTCGTACGTATCGAAGACAACATGGAGTCCATATCGCGTGGCATCAACGCCGCATTGCAGCTGAGCAAACGAGGTGGAGGCGTCGCGCTGTTGCTTAGCAATCTGCGCGAGGCCGGCGCGCCCATCAAGCGCATCAAACACCAGTCCAGCGGCGTTGTGCCTGTGATGAAACTGCTTGAGGACTCTTTCAGCTACGCCAACCAGTTGGGCGCTAGACAGGGTGCCGGTGCGGTGTACCTCAACGCTCATCATCCGGACATCATGCATTTCCTCGATACCAAACGCGAGAACGCGGATGAGAAGATCCGTATCAAATCTTTGGCTCTTGGAGTAGTGATACCCGACATCACATTCGAGCTGGCGAAGAGACACGAACCTATGGCCCTGTTCAGCCCATATGACGTCGAACGCGTCATGGGTAGACCCTTCGCCGATGTCTCCATCAGCGAAAACTACCGGAATATGGTGGACGATGAACGCATCGGGAAAACCTACATCGACGCACGAGAGTTCTTCATGACTTTGGCCGAATTGCAATTCGAATCCGGATACCCGTACATGGTGTTCGAAGATACTGTGAACCGAGCCAACCCGATCGACGGACGAATCGCCATGAGCAACCTGTGCTCGGAGATCCTCCAAGTGCAGGAGCCAAGCACCTATCATGAGGATCTGTCCTACAATCACGTGGGACGTGACGTGTCCTGCAATCTTGGATCGCTCAACATCGCCAAAGCGATGGACAGTGATTTGGGACGAACCGTGGAACGTGCGATTCGCGCATTGACCTCGGTGTCGGAACATACGGACATCGCGTGTGTGCCATCCATCCGACGCGCCAACGACGAAGGTCATGCCATCGGCTTGGGACAGATGAACCTCCATGGATTCCTTGCCAGAGAATCGATCATGTACGGTTCACCGGAAGCCCTCGACTTCACCGACATGTACTTCATGACCGTTGCATACCATGCCTACCGTGCCTCGCATGAGCTCGCAGTCGAACGCGGAACACGGTTTGCAGGCTTCGAACGGTCCGCCTATGCGAAGCCTGCAGGCGCAGGCAACTATTTCGACAAATATACGAACGGCGAGCGATCGCTGGCGCCGAAGACCGAAAAAATCGCGTCGCTGTTCGCACGGCGGGGCATCCATATCCCCAACGAGGATGATTGGCGTCGTCTGCGTGACGACATCATACGTGACGGTATCTTCAACCAATATCTACAGGCCGTGCCGCCCACCGGGTCAATTTCGTACATCAATCATTCCACGAGCTCCATCCATCCTATCGCCTCGAAGATTGAGATTCGCAAGGAAGGCAAGATTGGACGGATCTACTATCCAGCTCCGTATATGACCAACGACAATCTCCAGTATTTCGCGGATGCGTACGAAATCGGATGGAAGGCCATTGTTGATACGTATGCCGAGGCAACGCGGCATGTCGATCAAGGCCTGTCGTTGACCTTGTTCTTCCCCGATACGGCGACTACCCGAGATTTGAACAAGGCGCAGATTTATGCATGGCGCAAAGGCATCAAAACGCTGTATTACATCCGCATTCGTCAGCAGGCGTTGTCTGGCACCGAAGTACAAGGCTGCGTCAGTTGCATGTTGTGAAACCTGTGACTTGAAAGGAAAAGAAAAGACATGTCTCGTTTGGTTTACCGCGCGATGCTTCGTCTGACGGCTCCGGACGAATACAGGCGGTTATACGGCCGCGACGATAAGACGACGATTAGAAAGGACGACCATCATGGCGCCGATATCCGTACCTCGACAGAGGATTAAGCTCATTGACCGTGTGAGTGCCATCAACTGGAACAAACTTGAGGATGACAAGGACCTTGAGGTATGGGACAGGTTGACCGGCAATTTTTGGCTGCCGGAGAAAGTGCCCGTCTCCAATGATTTGCCCGTTTGGCGCACAATGAGCGAGGCCGAGCATACGTTGACCATGCGCGTGTTCACCGGTCTCACCTTGCTTGACACCATCCAGGGAACCGTTGGCGCGGTCAGCCTCATACCCGATGCGCTTACCCCGCATGAGGAAGCCGTCTATACGAACATCGCGTTCATGGAGTCAGTGCACGCCAAGAGCTATTCCTCGATTTTCTCCACCTTGTGTTCCACCCGACAGATCGACGAGGCGTTCTCTTGGAGTGAGGAGAACGAGTATCTGCAAAGGAAAGCGCGCATCGTGCTCGACTATTACGAGGGGGATAGTCCACTCAAGCGAAAAGTGGCCTCCACGCTGCTGGAATCGTTCCTGTTCTACTCAGGCTTCTATCTACCGATGTATTTCTCCGCGCATGCCAAACTCACCAACACCGCCGACGTGATCCGTCTTATTATCCGCGACGAAGCCGTGCATGGTTATTACATCGGATACAAATATCAAAAAGGGCTTGAGCGGGTCAGCGAGGACAAACGCGGCGAACTGCGCGACTACACCTACGACCTGCTCAACGAGTTGTATGACAACGAGGTGGAGTACACGCGCAGCCTCTACGAGCCTGTCGGATTGACGCAAGATGTCGAAAAGTTCCTGCGATACAACGGCAACAAGGCGTTGATGAATCTCGGATATCCAGCGCTTTTCCCACAAGAGATCTGCGACGTGAACCCGTCGATCCTTGCCGCGTTAAGTCCGAACGCCGATGAGAACCATGACTTCTTCTCCGGTTCGGGAAGCTCGTACGTAATGGGCAAATCAGTCGAGACCGACGACGATGACTGGGATTTCTGACTGTATCCCAGACAACCCCGAGGAAAGCAGCTATGGGAAACCGTCACGGGCGAGTTCGCGTCGGATCATCCACGCAGATATCTGCCCGTGACGCTGTCAGGACAGGCACGGACCGTTTCCGGTGTTCCCTCGCATACGATGCGACCGCCGGCCATGCCTCCGCCCGGACCCATGTCGATGAGATAATCCGCGTTCGCGATTACATCAAGATCATGTTCGATTACTACAACTGTCGCCCCAGAAGCCACCAACGAGTCGAACACGCGTAGTAATACCAGCACATCCAACGGGTGTAGCCCGATCGTCGGCTCGTCGAACACGAATACCGAACCGGACTGTCCGCGTCCCATTTCGCTGGCCAGCTTCAGCCGTTGCGCTTCGCCGCCTGATAACGCAGGAGTCGGCTCGCCAAGTGTCAGATACCCCAGGCCAAGCTCATGCAGTGTGGCCAGTTTCGATCGAACGGGGCGTAGGAAATCCAATAGAGGCATCATCTCGTCGACGCTTAGCAACATCAATTCCGGCAGTGAACGGGCGACGCTGTCCGCGCAAACCAATCGAATGTCATCGGCGGTCTGTGCATACCGTGTCCCATGGCAATCGGGACACGTGACGTCAACATCGGGCAGGAACTGCACGTCCAACGAAATGGTACCGGTTCCATCGCAAGTGGAGCAGCGCAACTTGCCCGTGTTGTATGAGAATGCGCCAGGTTTGAGATTCTTCTTATGGGCATCGGAAGTCTTCGCAAACGCACGACGCAGATCATCGTGAACACCGCAATATGTCGCCACGGTCGAACGGATGTTTGCTCCAATGGGCGTGGCATCGATCAGTTCCACTTTCGAAATGCCATCCGCGTCAATCAGACGAATCGAGCTCGGGGAAACGGTACCATCAGCGGCCGAGCGCAACGCAGGGACCAGTGTCTCCAATACCATCGTCGTCTTACCGGAACCCGACACGCCAGACACCACAGTGAGACGTCCTCGCGGAATGTCCACCAATAACGGATGCACCGTATGCACGGTATTCGTCTCCAAATGAATCCGACCCTTGGCGAACATCGCATCTAAGTCAATCTGCGGCCGCGCCCGCTCATGTATTTTGCCACCATCACGCAGAAAAGGCGCTATCTGAGAACCAGGTGCCGTCATAACATCCGCCACCGCACCCTGAGCGATCACATGACCGCCTTCGGCACCGGCCGTTGGACCCATCTCCACCAAATGATCCATCGCGGCAAGCACACGGGTATCATGATCGACCACAACCACCGAATTGCCGTCAGCCACCAAATCGCGCATCACGCCCAACAGTCCATCCACATTCGCCGGATGCAATCCGATAGACGGTTCATCCAGCACATACAGCACGCCTGTAGTGCGGTTACGCACCGAACGGGCCAACTGCACACGTTGGCGCTCGCCGGTGGACAGTGTCGCACCTGCGCGGTCAAGCGACAAATAGCATAATCCGAGTTCCACGAGCCGCTCGGCCGTATCCTCGAACGATTCGCAGATGGCTGTGGCCATCGCACGCATCTCCTGCGGCAATGACTTGGGTACTGAACGCACCCAACGTATCGTTTCGTCAAGTGTCATCGCCGTGGCTTGTGCCAGATTAATACCGAGAATCTGCGGTTGACGAGCCTGCTGTGAAAGCCTCGTACCGGAACAATCCGGACATGGTTGCTCGCTGAGGAATCTCGACACGCGTTTGATACCCTTCTCATCCTTGGCTTTGGCGAGCGCGTTCTCCACGGTATACACGGCGTTGAAGTACGTGAAGTCAAGTTCGGCGAAATCATTGCCTTTCTTCGGTTTGTATAGAATATGCTTCTTGACGGCCGGGCCGTTGAACACGATGTCCCGCTCGGCGTCGGTCAGCTGGTTGAATGGAATGTTCGTGCGCACTCCCATCGCGCCGCACACCTGCTTCATCAGATCCCACATCAACGATCCCCATGGTAATACTGCGCCGGCGTCGATGCTTTTGGTCTCGTCTGGTACCAGGGAAGCACGGTCGACGGTTCGCACGATGCCTGTTCCGGAGCAGGTCGGGCATGCGCCGGCGGAATTGAACGACAGCTGTTCGGCGGATGGTGGGTGCATGAGTTGATTGCAGGATGTGCATCGTATAGGCAACTCGGCCGCCACGTTCATTGTGGGACGGTTGCGTTCGCCACAATGCTCGCAGACATGTGAGGCGCAACGGGAGAACAACAGACGCAGACTGTTGAGCAGCTCCGTCATCGTGCCGAACGTGGATCGCACGCCGGGCACTGAAGGTCTTTGATGGAGGGCGAGAGCCGCGGGCACATGACGTATGTCGACTACCTGCGCTCGACTCGCTTGGGTGAGACGTCGCCTGGTATACGTCGACAAAGCCTCCAGATAACGTCGGGATCCTTCAGCGTATAGCACACCTAAAGCGAGAGAGCTCTTTCCGGACCCGGAGATACCGGCGATGCCGACTAATTTGTTCAACGGAATGTCGACGTCGACGTTCTTGAGATTATGTACGCAGGCACCGCGCACTTCGATGCGGGACGGCGGGAAAGCTCCAGATGATTGTTCCATACCCACTACAGTACCTGTGTGGCGGAAAACACGCGGGCAGGGGAACCTTGTTCGTCATGGTATTGCTGCAATTGTGGTATCTGATCCATATATTCGACCGCAACGGAGGGGATGCCATTGTTTTTTACGGCTACCGTCAGCGTACGTGAATCGGAAGGCGATGCGGTGGAATACGGGGAAATGGATTGGGAAAGGAAGGAATCATATACATCGTATATATCAATGGGAAGAAGTTCGCCGGGGAGCGGGACCAAAGTCTGTTCCCCGGCGCAGGGCGGCTAACAAGCGAATGCCCAGAACATCCGCATAAGGCGTTGATGGGCTCATCCGCCGTGTCAGCGTGTTGAACGATGTATCATGCCGCTCAACGTGATGATAAGGCGTTGGCGCCCTTGCCTTTCGTGGCGAGCGTCACGGCGATGATGGACGCGAGAGCGACGGCGTACGGTACGGTGATGATCGGAATCAGCGCGCTGTATCGGTGGGCTGCATCCGTCGCATGAGAGACGACGAAGGATGCCAACTGGTTGCCGGACAATCCGGCGAACGCCCACGCGCTCAAAGCCAGTCCGTGCACGGTGGACACTGACTTCATGCCAAAGTGCTGCTCAAGCAGCACCGGCAGCGTTGAACACGGCATCGACGGTCAGGATGACGCTGATGCTTCCCGCGATGGCCTTGGCCAGACCGAATCCCGCGACGGCGATGCCGGTGGCGAGACTTTTGGCGAACCACAGCATTAGGTTCTTCACCGGCGTCAGATAGCCGACGCCCAATCCAATGCCCATGATTACGCCATAGAAGATGAGCACGCCGGGGGCATCCTGCCGCGATACTGGCTCCGGTACCGGCGAACCTGCAGGCGAAGCAGACCGTTGAGATCAAAGCCGATTTCTTGATGTCCTTTTCGACGAAGGGTCCAAGGAAGGCGGCCGACATGCCAAGGATGTTGATTGGCCATGTAATATTCGTTCCTCTCTGTTGTTTGTTCGCCCTGCGACGAACAAACAACAAGATAATGGTGAAGTATTCCGTGGCCTTGAGCGTGCCGGGAGGCGGCAGAAGTGGGTAAGCCGTTGATTTCATTGGATTTTCCAACAAATGAACATTGTGTATGTTCACCTTGGGGATAAGCATGAGGAAAAACTCATGTGAACCTTGACACAGTTTTCATGGCTCACAATTCGAATGCGCGTTTGATGAAGGCATTGACGGTGTTCCAATACAGTTCGGGATCCACGACGGATGCTTCCATATGGCGTGCGTCGGGAACCATGAGCTTTTCTCGATCGATGCTCGAGCACGCTTCGTAATTGATCTTGAGAAAACGTGAGCTCACGATGTCGTCCTGTTCGCCATGAATGAACAGCATCGGAATGACAGTATGTCTGAGCGACTGCAGACAGGTGGCTTCCGAAAAATCGTACCCTGCATAATGTTTGCAGAACAATCCCGCGGCATCCACACATACCGCGGCAAGCGGTTTCGGCAGACGCGACGAATGCCGAAGGCTGTCGATGAACACCATGCGCGCAGACGTGTAGCCGCTATCGACAATCGCGGACACCACATTGCGCGGCAGACGCGGGTCTCCCGTCGTCATCATCACCGTTGCCGCGCCCATCGAACCGCCATACAGCAGGATACGGGCGTCGGCGTCACTCGACGCGATAAGGTCGATCCAATTCAGTAGATCATTGCGTTCAAGCCAGCCCATGCCGACGTACCGTCCCTCGCTCAAGTCTTGGGCACGCTGTGACGGAACCAATACGGTGAAGCCCATGCGGGCGTAACGATGTGCCCATTTCGCGGTTTCCTCCGGTACACCGGTATAACCATGCATGCAGATTGCGTACAGGTGTGGTTTTGGCGCAGTGCAATCCGGATCGAACAGCCATCCATGCAGTCGAAGTCCATCATCGCTGGTAATCGTCACAGGCTGTTTGGCTTGCGCGAACCATTCTCCTGCTTCCTGTGCCTCACCCTGCTGAAGTTTTTCGATACGCTCCGGCGCAATCAGCGATCGATGGAAAACGGAACGTTTCCATTGCGTATCGATGCAGAAATGGAACAGGTATTTCGCAGTCGTAGCCAACGATGCGATACAGGCAGCCGTCACGGCTCCCGTGGCGATGCAAATGTCGCGAACGATTGTGTCATTGTCATGCTTCATTGCTGTCTCGTTTCCTTGCGATTGACGGATTGTTCACAATTACTATCGATTGTACGTGCGTACGGCGTTTTCGTGGGCTTTGACAGATTTTTTCATTTTTGATGTGAGACGTTTTTCGATAATGTCCGCCCTCGCCGTATACTGGTTAACTGTTGTCTTGGCGAGGGAAGCGTATGGCTTCCGTAATCGACTCGGCGTGTGATTGTAGGCTCCTTGTGGGTTGATTCACGGCTCGTTGATGCGCCGAAACAGAATGAACGAATAAAACATAAGGAGAAATAGCCCATGGCTACCACCATTACCCTCGAAGGCGCTGCCCGTACCGAGTTCGGCAAGGGCGCTGCCCGCCGCATGCGCGTCGCCAACCTTATTCCGGCCACCGTGTACGCAGGCGGCGAAGAGCCGGTCTTCGTGCAGCTGCCGATGAAGGAAACCACCCTGTCCCTGCGTCACACCAACGCTCTGTTCACCATCAAGTTCGGTGACGAGACCAAGATGGCCGTCGTCAAGGACGTTCAGCGCAACCCGGTGAAGCGCATCGTCGAGCACGTTGACTTCTACGAGGTCAAGGCCGGCGAGAAGATCGACGTCGAGGTGCCGGTGTTCGTCGAGGGCACCCCGAAGGGCGCTGCCGTCGCATTCGTCGACATTCAGGAGCTCAAGGTTCGCGCCGATGTCGCCAACCTGCCGGAGAAGATCGTGGTCAACGTTGACGGCCTGACCGACGGTTCCAAGGTCTTCGCCAAGGATGTCGTGCTGCCGGAAGGCGTTGTGCTCGACGTCGAGGATCCGGAAGAGTCCGTCGTCACCGTCGAGGTGCCGGAAGACGCTGCCGATGAGGCTGCTCCGGTCGAAACCGCTCCGGCTGAAAACGCTGAGTGAGTTCAGATAGCTTAAGGAAGCAAACTTCCATTCTACGGTTTTGAACAACCGTAAGAGATGATGAAAAGCCCATGTGCTCAGACGCGCATGGGCTTTTTCATACCCGGCAACACCCGTTCTATGAGCTGGAAGACATAAGAGACTGACGGCAAATCCTGCATTCCTTACGCAATATTGATACAACGGGTGGATACGGACTATACTCGCCTATACGTTCAGTGAACCCGTATGGCACTGTCGGGTACGAAGGGAGCGATTGCGTACTGCCGGAGACGGACTGCGTGACGATCCGTTTTCCCGGCAGCCATCCTGATGCCGCACATTAATGGACTATATCGAGAATCATCATTTGACGGTGGTAGGCTTCCCACGTGAGATCACACTGATCGACAATGATCTGACGTAGGATTCCAGCAAATACGTGGCATGCATCAGCATTCCAATCGAATAACGACTAGCATGACTGACGATGCATGGAAACAATGCACGAGAGACGAAGTGAGACGGTGCGGAAGAGAGAAACATTTGAATAAGCATATTATTCGGCTTGATGTGGTGACGGTGGTATTCCTTGGCGGATGCGTCGGCACGGGACTGCGGTATGCGAGCTCGTCCATTGCGGACGTGGGCGGCTTCCATGTCGGTACGTTCGCGGCCAATATGGTGGCCTGCTTCGTATATGCGGCGCTTTCCGCATGGCTGGGATCTTCCAGCCTGTTGAAAGGCCGTGCAAAAGAATACGTGAATCGTGGATTCGGCATGGGCATGTGCGGAGGCCTTTCCACCATGTCCACGCTCGCATTGGAAGAATTCATGATGATTGACGATCACGCGATTCCCGGAGTCCTCACCTATTGCTGCGTAACGTTCATTGTCGGTTTTTCGCTCGCCTACGCCGGTGCCTTATGCGGTTCGTGGTTGGCGGAACGAAACAAAGACGAACATGCTGACAAGGAGGCGATCCGATGAGCGCAATGCTTGCGATCGGCGTATGCGCATGCGGTGGCGTCGGCGCGGCCGCACGCTATATCTGCGATTCGTATATCAAGGCATTGTGGCGCAAAACGTTCCCGCTTTCGACGTTTGCCATCAATGTTGTGGCCGGTCTGCTTGCCGGCTTGGTGGCGGGATTGTTCGCGGCGAACACCATAAGCCCCGACTGCCGCCTACTGCTCGCAACAGGATTTCTCGGCGGTTTCTCAACGTTCTCAACCATGATGAACGAGACGGTTACGCTCCTGCGCAATGGGAAAATCGCTTGTTTCATCGGCTATGCGCTGGCTTCGATCGTCGTGCCCGTCATGGCCGTTGCGTGCGGTTACTGGCTGGCCTGAGCCAACGTAAACGTGATTCCAAAATCACGTCCGAATGTAGAGACTGGCTTCAGTCCGCGCGTAGCATGCAACCACGCTCGGGACTATGGGAATCACGTATACCGATGAAAAGAAGTTCACCAAAGAACAGACGCAGCAACTGTTCCGATCCGTAGGATGGGTGTCAGGCAAATATCCGGAACGTCTGTACAAGGCTCTGATGGGATCGTCCACCGTGTTCAGCGCATGGGACGGCGACCGCTTGGTAGGCTTGGTGCGCGTGCTCGATGACACTGAGATGGTGGCTTATATGCATTACGTGCTGGTCGATCCGGAATATCAGGGTCATGGCATCGCAGACCACCTGGTGGGCATGGTCAAAGAGAGATATCGCGACTACCTTTATATTGAAGTCATGCCGGAAGAAAGCAAGAACGCCACCTTCTACCAGAAGCACGGCTTCTCAATCATGGAAGACGGCGCGGCCATGCAGATCCGCAATCCGGGAGAACGCCGCTGAAACAAGCATCGTGACGCCAACAATCTTATTGCCCTCGTCTAATGACGGGGGTATTGCTTTTTCGAGTATCCGCCAATACATCGGAGGGTTGGCTTGCATGCTTCACCCGAAAGGATCGCAGCATGACCGGAAGCGACGAACGGAACACGCAGAACGCGACGAGCGTTGGGAAGTCTGCGTTTCCAGCGCCTTCCGCCATGAAGTCTCCTCACCCCAATAGGCGACAGCGGCATGTTGTACTACGACGTCGAAACTACTCGCCCCATCATTCTCACCCACATCCCGCTGTCAGAGACCTGAACGTCATAATGGTGTTTTGGGGAATGAGGCACAGTCATTTTTTGAACAATTCAGAATACATTCCGAGTCTATAGAGCATCAATCAGGCGTGAGGGCGGCGACTTTTTCGCAGGATGTTTCTTCCTATCTCATATCGCGAACGCTTGTAATCGAAAGAGATTATGATGTGGGAAAGTTACTAACCAGAACCGGTGCCACAAGCACTGGGATACCAACAACCGCGGGCCGCTTTCGGGCGGCTGCAACAAGAAGAAGTAAAGAATGACTGAACAGAATCATCACGATCCGGCAGAGCTTGACAAGCTCACCGAGAAGTTCACCGTGCTCCCGAACGACAACCCGGCATCCGACGCCAAACGTGCCGAACTCATCGACAAGCCGGCATTCGGTCAGGTCTTCTCCGACAACATGGCCCACATGACTTGGACCAAGGGCGAAGGCTGGGGAGACCGCCGCATCGAGCCGTATGCGCCGCTGAAGATGGATCCGGGCGCATCCGTTCTGCACTATGCTCAGGAATGCTTCGAAGGTCTGAAGGCCTACCGTCATGCCGATGGCTCCACCTGGCTGTTCCGTCCGGATGCGAACGCCGAGCGTTTCCAGAACTCTGCCAAGCGTCTGTACCTGCCGGAACTGCCGATCGACGATTTCATCGGTTCCGTGGCCGCCCTCGTCAAGCGTGACGTGAACTGGGTTCCGACCCGCCGCGAGTACACCCTGTACATGCGTCCGTTCATGTTCGCTTCCGAGCCGTTCCTCGGCGTGCGTGCTCCGCAGGAAGTGGACTACTGCGTGATCGCATCCCCGTCCGGCCCGTACTTCCCAGGCGGCGTGAAGCCGGTCAGCATCTGGGTTGAAGACAAGTGGTTCCGCACCGGCCCTGGCGGCACCGGCTTCGCCAAGTGCGGTGGCAACTACGCCGCATCCCTGCTGGGCGAATACACCGGCATCGACCACGGCTGCGAGCAGGTCTGCTTCGTCGACGCCGCTACCAAGACCTACCTCGAGGAGCTTGGCGGCATGAACATGATGGTCGTGCACAAGGACGGCCACGTAGAGACCCCGTCTCTGACCGGCAACATTCTGCCGGGCGTGACCCGTCGCTCCCTGATTCAGCTCATCCAGGACAACGGCCACGACGTGGTCGAAACCATGATCGCTCTGGACCAGTTGCTCGAAGACATCAAGTCCGGCGAAGTCACCGAGGTGTTCGCTTGCGGTACCGCAGCCATCATCACCCCGATCGGTCGTTTCAAGTCCGAGAAGTTCGACGTGACCGTTGCCGACGGCAACTCCGGCGAATTCACCGTGAACCTGCGCAACCAGCTGCTGGGCATCCAGCTTGGCGAGATCGAGGATCCGCACAACTGGATGTGGAAGGTCTGCTGATTTTTCGCGACTGACTTATAGTTCAAAGTCCGCCGAGGGGCGGGGAACATGGTATTCGACACACTCAAGGCCGTTCGGCCAAGCCTACGGTCGAACACCATGTTTCCCGCCCCTCGGCTTATTGTGTACGATGGGAAGTCGCGAAATCCGAGAGTGAGGGAAGTGAGGGAAGGGAAAAGGATGGGAAAGCATGTCGGTGGCGTTGGAGAGTAATGCCTTCTTTTGGGGGATTGAATATTTGGCGACGTTCTGCTGCGGCATGTGCGGCGGACTTGCCGCCGTGCGCAAAGGCTACGATATCTTCGCGATTCTCGTCACCACATGGCTCACCGCATTGGGCGGAGGAATCATCCGTGACGTGCTGCTGGGCATCGCGCCACCGGTAGGCGTGTCGGATAAAGGACTGGTGATCGTTGCTCTGCTGGCTTCGGTGGCCGTCGCGGTGTGCCATCCCGAAATCAACAGGCTCAAATGGTCCATGCTGTCGTTGGATGCTCTGGCATTGGGATTGTATGCGGTCAACGGTACCAGCAAAGCCATGATGTACCACACGTCAGGCATGACCGCGGTTTTTCTCGGCATGTTCACCGCGCTTGGAGGTGGCCTGATTCGAGACATGCTCATCAACGAAGTGCCGATGGTGATTCGTGACAAACATTGGTATGCGGTTCCATCTGCCGTGGGGTGCGTACTGACGGTGCTTGTCTGCAAAGGCGTGGACGCTGGAATCGTCAGTTTTCCAGCCGAAGTGGTGCTTGATCTGCTGATCGTCGCATTGATGGTCAGCATGCGATTGGTATCGGTGATTTTCGACATTCAGCTTCCGGGAGCGTTGGTGCGTCATAATACATATCTGCCAAGTGAAGCGAAATATTTGAAACGACCGGTCATTCATTCTGATAAGGATTCCGACAAACGCAAGTGTGACAAGCGTAGGTAGCGACAGTGAGATGGTAATTAAACGGAAGACATTTGCGTAACAAAAAATCCCGCAGGAAAAACCTGCGGGATTTTCGTTAGCTGTGAGCTTCTAAAACTCAGAGAGCGTTGATGGCCACGGCAAGACCGGACTTGCGGTTAGCAGCCTGGTTCTTGTGAATCACGCCAGCGCCAGCAGCCTTGTCGAGCTTCTGAGCTGCGACCTTGTAGGCGGCTTCTGCTGCGGACTTATCGCCGGCGGCGATAGCTTCACGGGTGGCGCGAACGGCAGTCTTCAGGCTGGACTTCACGGCCACGTTGCGCTTGTGGGCCTTCTCGTTGGTGAGAACGCGCTTCTTCTGCGACTTAATGTTTGCCACTATTTCTCCAAACGACGTTTTCTATAAGGACATACAAACGATGATGATAACATGGCGCGCGGATAAATTGCCAACGGGCTTAGGAGTGTCGCGACTCACCATGCCGATACTAGCAGTTAGAATCGTTTGCGTCGAATATTTCAAGAGGAGGATGGCGTGGGCCAGCAGCATAACCAGCCCGGTTTCACCGATCAGTCGTTGATTCGCAATTTCTGCATCATCGCGCATATCGATCACGGCAAGTCCACGGTGGCAGACCGTATTCTGCAGCTCAGCGGCATCGTGCCCGAACGTGAGATGCGTGATCGTTTCCTGGATCGTATGGATATTGAGCAGGAGCGTGGCATCACCATCAAATCGCAGGCTGTGCGCGTGCCGTGGACGTTCGACGGCACCGAATATACCCTCGGCATGATCGACACTCCAGGCCACGTCGATTTCACTTATGAGGTTTCCCGCGCTCTCGCCGCATGCGAAGGCGCAGTGCTGCTTGTCGACGCGACGCAGGGCATCGAAGCGCAGACCCTGTCGAACCTGTATATGGCCATCGACCATGATCTGGCCATCATTCCTGTACTGAACAAAATCGATCTTCCCAGCGCGGAACCAGACAAGCATGCCGAGGAAATCGCAGGCCTGATTGGTTGCGATCCTTCCGAAGTGCTGCGCGTGTCCGGTAAAACCGGTGAAGGCGTGACCGAACTGCTCGACCGCATTGTTGCCGACGTTCCTGCACCAACCGGCGATCCGGAAGCTCCCGCGCGTGCGCTGATCTTCGACTCCGTCTACGACTCCTACCGCGGCATCGTCACCTACATTCGTATGGTCGATGGCGAGTTGCGTTCCCGTGAGAAACTGCACATGATGGGTATCGGCATGACCCATGATCCGATTGAAATCGGCGTGATCAGCCCAGACATGATGCCTACGAAGGCGCTTGGTGCGGGTGAGGTCGGTTATGTTATCACCGGCGCGAAAGACGTCAGCCAGTCCAAGGTGGGCGACACCATCACTTCCGCGCTCAAGCCTGCGGCCGATCCGCTCGAAGGCTATCGTGACCCGCAGCCCATGGTCTACGCTGGCCTGTTCCCAATCGACAACGCGCAGTATCCGGAACTTCGTGAGGCGCTCGACAAGCTCAAGCTCAACGATGCGGCTTTGATCTACGAGCCGGAAACGTCCGTGGCGTTGGGCTTCGGTTTCCGCTGCGGCTTCCTTGGCCTGCTGCATATGGAAATCGTGACCGAACGACTGAGCCGCGAATTCGATCTCGACTTGATCTCCACCGCACCGAACGTGCCATACGAGGTCACCGCGGAAGACAATTCCGTGCATCGTGTGACCAATCCGAGCGAATTCCCCGACGGCAAGATCAAGCAGATCGTCGAACCGGTGGTTGCCGCCGACATCATCACTCCGAAGGAATTCATCGGCGCGGTTATGGACTTGTGCCAGGACCATCGTGGACAGATGGGCACTATGGAATATATTTCCGCCGACCGTGTGGAAATGCATTATCGCATTCCGTTGGCCGAAATCGTGTTCGACTTCTTCGACCAGTTGAAGAGCCGCACCAAGGGCTATGCGTCGCTCGACTACCATGAGGACGGCGAACAGTCCGCCGATCTGGTGAAGGTCGATATTCTCATCCAGGGTGAGAAGGTCGATGCGTTCAGCGCCATCGTGCATAAGGATAAGGCGTATTCCTACGGCGTGATGATGACGAAGAAGTTGCGTGAGCTCATTCCTCGCCAGCAGTTCGAAATTCCGATTCAGGCCGCCATCGGCTCCCGCATTATCGCACGTGAGAACATTCGCGCACTGCGCAAGGACGTGCTCGCCAAGTGTTATGGCGGCGATATTTCCCGTAAGCGCAAGCTGCTCGAAAAGCAGAAGGCCGGCAAGAAGCGTATGAAGATGCTCGGCCATGTCGAGGTGCCGCAGGAGGCGTTCATCGCCGCATTGTCGACCGGAGACGCAGGCAACGACCGCGACACCAAAGACAAGATTCGCGCCGCCCAGAAAACCGAAGGCTGATGTTCGAAGCCTACATTCATGTGCCGTTCTGCATACGGCGCTGTGGGTACTGTGATTTCAACACGTATACCGCTGTCGACATGGGAGCGGGCGCTTCGCGTGGCAATTACGCCAATATGGTGATTCGCGAGATGTCAATCGTCCATGATTGGCAGATCGCGCATGGCGTTAACGAACCGGAAGCGGCCACCGTCTTTTTCGGCGGTGGCACTCCCACGATTCTGAAAGCTTCGGATCTGGTCGCCATGTTGAATGCCGTGCGTGACACGTGGGGCATTGCCGACAATGCGGAAATCACCACCGAAGCGAATCCGGACACGGTGAACGCCGATTACGTGAAGGAACTCGCGGACGGCGGATTCAACCGCATCTCTTTCGGCATGCAGTCGGCTGTGCCAAGCGTGCTGAAAACATTGGATCGTACGCATACCCCGGCCAATGTGGCGGCGGGAATCGCAGCGGCAAATGCTGTCGGCATGCGTTCCAGCGTGGATTTGATTTACGGTGCGCCGGGGGAGAGTCTCGACGATTGGCGTGTTTCCGTACGGACGGCGATCGACTTGGGTGTTGACCATATTTCGGCATATGCGTTGACCGTCGCACCGAACACGAAAATGGGACGTCAGATTGCTGTTGGAACCTTGCCTACGCCTGATGATGACGATGAGGCGACCAAGTATGAGATTGCCGACGATCTACTGAGCGCAGCCGGTCTTAAATGGTATGAGATCAGCAATTGGGCACGTCCTGGTTATGAATCGCAACATAATCTTGGCTATTGGCGCAATGTTGATTGGGCGGGGCTCGGTCCCGGCGCACACAGCCATTACGGCAATGTGATGGATGTTGAACAGTCCGCGTCGGCTGAAACATCTGAAACGGTCAAATCGTCGGGCTTGCGCAGCTGGGATATTGCGCATCCTCGCATGTGGGGGCAGGCTATCAACGATGATAATGTGCCATGGTCGGGAAGCGAACGAATCTCCAACGAGGAGAACCTCGAAGAAATCATCATGCTTGGTCTGCGCATACGTGAGGGTCTGGATTTGAGTCGCCTTGGAAACATGGTTGATATGGCTCGCATCCAGCCCATGGAAGACGAAGGCCTTATCGTTATCCGTGACGGACGTGTGATTCCAACCCGAACCGGACGCTTGCTCAACGACACCGTCATCGAGCGTTTCTTCGACGCCTGCTCGTTGTAATGCCGATAATCCTCTGACGAATTGGTTTTAGATGATCCATCTTGGTATGGGTGGATACAGTGTGCAGATTGAAACGGGCCTCGGATGCAAGTTGTTGCATTCCAGGCCCGATGGCATAGAGCCTAGAACGAGGCTGTCACCGGATGTTCGTAATCAGCGCATCGTGAGTCCGCCATCGACATGCAACGTCTGACCGGTGACGAAACGAGCGTCCTCGCCAACCAGCATCGCCACACCGCCCGCAATATCATCAGCCGTGGCAAGCCTGCCCAAAGGCGTCTGCGCGATGATGCGCTCGCGGACGTCTTCGGTGGTGGCGCGGCTCGAATCCGTGCCCACGGTCAAACCGGCCGCGATGGCGTTCACCGTGACGCCCCACGCCCCGGCCTCCTGCGCCAGCGAGCGCGTGAATCCGATGAGTGCTCCTTTGGCTGCGATGTAGTCGTGGTAGGGGACGATCGGGCTGTCTACGAGGTTGCTGGAGATGTTGACGATGCGTCCCCATGATTGGCGTCGCATGTAGGGCAGCGCGGTCGTGCAGGTGTTGTAGGTGCCTTTGAGACATCCTTCGAGTTGGGTCGCGTAGTCGTTCCAGCTGGTGTTGCTGAAGGTGTTGCGGTTGCGTGGGTCGAACGAGTAGTGGCTGAGCGCGTTGTTGATGAGGATGTCGATGCCGCCGAAGGTGTTGGCTGTGGTTTGTGCGAGTTCGTTGACTTGGGTTTCGTCGGTCACGTCGGCTTTGCATGTGATGACGCGTCCTTGTGCGTCCGCTTCGTTTTCGATGTGTTGCTTGGTGTGTTGGGCGCGTTCGTCGTTGCTTAGGTAGTCGATGGTCACGTTGGCGCCGAGTTGTGCGAGTCTGAGTGCGATTGCGGCGCCGATGCCTCGGCTTGCGCCGGTGATGATGGCGGTTTTGCCGGTGAGTGTCCGGTGTTCGGATTGCTGGTTCACGTAAGGTCCTTTGGGATTATTCGTAGTCGATGTCGAAGGTGTCGGCGTAACGGTCGGTATTGCGTTCGATGTCGACGGCTCTGACGAGGTCGAGGATGTTGAATCCGCCGTCGTGGTGCCATCCGGATTTCGCGCGGTTCATTTCTCCGACGGGGCAGATGCGGTCGATGCCGTATTCGCCCACTTGTTGCGCGAGTGCGAACAGTCTGGATGAGCTTGTGGCGATCGCGCAGGTTTGCAGCCACTCGCGGTAGGGTTTCAGTGTGGGCAGCGCGTGTTTGAGTTGGTCCACGGCGACGATGTTAATGGTGCGGTTGAGCGGTGTCCCCAACGAGGGGAGACTGCTGGTATTGGGGTAGTAGAGCACGGTCCAGTCGGTGCCTTGCGGCGATTCGATGACGAACGGTGCCTGTGGGTCGGCCTGTGCGGCGCTGTCTGGAGTCATGGACGTCATGAACAGCGCTTGCATCTCGGTTTGAGAGCGTGCCCTGCGGATGGCGAGGGATTCCGTGTCGGAAGGGGTTGATCGTGGATATTTGCGTTGTTGCGAGTCGAGCTCGCTGGCGAGCAGTTCCGCCGTCTGAGCGGGGGAGATGGCTCCGCCGCGTTCCACGAAGATGGTTTGCGGCGCCAGGCAGCTTTGCTGGTCGTAGGTGGCCACGTCCACGGCCATACGGTGCACGGTTTGCACGTGAGTGTCCGCGCGTAGCGCTTCACGTCCGATGAGTGAGAAGCCGATGCGTGCGCCATAGCTGAGGAACGGTTTGCCCGCGCTCACGCGTGGACGGATCGCCTCGGTGGTGTGCGACGAACCGTAGGCGATCACGGCGTTCGCTTCGCCGATCGCCACGTCTTCAAGCTCTACCGTGCCGCCGCGCCACGGCACTATGGCCAATACGTCGGCGAGATCCGGGTTGATCTGTGTCAGAGAACGAGCGAACAGTACGGGCATCAGCGGTTCGTCGAACGATGATTTGCCGATGATCGCGCTTTTCGTCAGCAGACTCATGGTCATGCTCCATACGGGAATGCCGGGAACATTGCTGGAAAACACGTGGAATGTCAAGTCCGGCCCGTACAGGCGCGTGTATCCGCCGGACTTGTTCGGTCGGTATTCGTCCAGCATGCGCGGGCTTGGCAGTTCGTCATCAAGAAAACGCAATAGTTCGCGTCTGCGGAACATGCGCATGTAACGTTTCAGTTCGATACGCGTCATCGTCGCGTCATAGCTGGTGATGGAGGGAATCAGAGACTCCGCTATCTGGCGACCCTCATAATCGGGATTCGTCCACAATTCCACCGCCTCGCCGATGATGTCGACGATGTGTTCGACGGAATATGCTGCCAATGTCTGCGATCGATTGCAACGCGTTGTCTCGCACAAATCTTGGACAGTCTCAGGCGTGAGTACCGGATAACGCAACGTGACCTCACCGCGGTCGGTGAGAACGCCGCGTGTTTCGAAATCCTCAAATACGAAGCCGCGCGGCGCATGGAAAATGTCGATGACGCTCATGCGTTTGCCGCCATCACCTCGTCGACGGCGATGGAGCAGCCGCGTGCCTCCGCACCCTTCGCACGACCGTTGAGCTCGTAACCGGAATCGGTGCGCACGCCAAGATCTTCGGTCAGAATCGCCAGACAGGAATTCCAATTCGCCAAATCGTAATGCGCGATCACCCCCTGCTCGCCATCGGCGACAGGCGTGAGCGTCGCCGGATCGAGGAACACGGAACGAACCCACGACGGCGTCGCCTTCAGATAATTCGACGAACCATCCGTATAGTACGACAGCAGATTCTGATCGTAAATCTGCGAACTCAACTCCGTCATACCGTACATGTTCACGCAATGCGTGCGTGCGACGCCAAACACCTCAAGGAACTTCGCATACAAATCATCGACGGTCATATCGGTTTTCGTACTCTTGAAACCACCGGTATCGAAAACACGCGAATCCTTCGCCAACGCATAGGTTTTGCCCCGCTCGGCAAGATAGTCAAGCAGATACAGATACGCGGACGAAGCGCCCATCAGCATCACCGGCTCGCCGTCTGCCACCGACTGATCAAGGAACTTTTCCACACCAGCGAAGTCCAAACCATCCTCATGGAAGAAGAAGCCGCTGCCCTCGCTGCCGCACTGCTCCACCGCACGCGTCAGATAACGGGCCAACGAACCATTATGATTCATCTCCCAGGCAGGGGAGAGCACCGCGATACGCATGCGCTCACGGTCAGGCATGATGAAATGACGGAACGGGCCGATCATCGACGCATCCCACACCTCAAGATCAGGATGATAGTTGCGTCCACGCTGACCCGGATGCGTAGTGCCGCTGGTCATGAACACTGCCTCGCAATCATCTTCAGGCACCGAAGTGAGCGTCAGCATCTTGAACCCATCCACCGGCATCGGCGGAATATCCATCCAATCCGACAACATCTGCGGAGTCACCCTACGAGACATGCAATACGCGCGATACTGCATGTTATGGGCAAACTGGAAAGCGAAAATCTTATGTGCGAGCGCGTCGAACGCCTCATCCGGAGCGACCTCGCAACCATACTTTTCGATGAACTCAAGCACGTTTGCCTTGACTTCCTGCGCGTCGGCACCCAACGACATTGATGTCATATGCGGTATTCCTTTCTATAAACGATACTGATATTCGAAAGCAAATCAGATCTGCGACGGAACTTCAGCTTCGCTGTTTCCTTTACGACGATTGATCAGATTCGGCAGGTCGATCAGCAGTGCCTTGAGAATCACCACACAGAACGCCCCGACCAGAATCGAATTGGAGAAGAACACGTGAGCGCCGCCCTCCAAGCCGCTCAACGCGCTCGGCAGCGCGATGCCCAACAGCAGGGACAATCCAATGACCGCCTGGGAACGGTCGTTCGACTCCACCTTGCGCAGCGTATTGAAGCCCGTGCTGATCAGGCTTGCCGCGGCCGGCAGGAAAATGCCGCCGATCACAGGGGAAGGAATCAACGACAATACCGCTCCGGCCTTCGGAATGAAACCAAGAACCACAAACACCACGCCGGCGATGATCACCGGCACACGGGTACGGGTCTTGCCCTCATCCGTGACCTTAAGCAACGCGACATTCTGCGGATACGCGGTAGTGGTGAAACCGCCGATCAGCGAAGAAATCGCGGAACCGGCAGCCTCGCCGGCCAAACCATAACGAACCTGACGATCCTCAAGCTTGACGCCCTGGATCTCACTGGCCGCCTGATACACGCCAAGCGCCTCCATAATCGCAACCATATATGCGATGAAGAACGGCACAAACACCGCCGCATCAAAGTCAAAACCGCCATACGGCATAATCTGAGGAAGACCAAACCAAGGCTTCGACGCGACACCGGAAAAATCAGCCATGCCAAATACCATCGAAAGCGCAGTGCCGGCAACCAGAGCAATCAGATAGGAAAGCGCCCTGACCATACCCTTGCCGAACTGGGAAAGCGCCACCACCAGCACGCAAGTCACGATAGACACGGCCAACGTCTTCGGATCGGCAAAACCATCATCGCCGGGAGCGCCACCAAGAAACTCGCTCAACGTGAAACTCGACAGCGAAACGCCAACCAGAAAAATAATCACGCCCGACACCATCGGCGCGAACAGAAAACGCATCTTCTCAATCACACGGGTCAGACACAGCACCAAGAAAATCAGCGAACTGACAAAAATCGACGTACCAGCGGCAGCCAACGAACCAGCAGTGCCCGCAGCGATCATCAACGCATCGAACGCGGCGGACGGACCCTGCACAATCGGCAAACGCACCAACCTCGTGGCCTGAATCAATGTGACCAAACCAGACACAATGAAAATGGCATTCACCATATTTGACGACAACGCCAACGGCAAGCCAATGGCACCAGCCACAAACACCGGATCAAGCCACACATTGGACACCAACACATGCTGCAAACCCAGCAGCACATTCTTCGGAGTCAACTTCTTCGAACCCGAACCAAGCTGCTCAGGCACCTGCGACGCATCAGACACGCCAAATCCCTTCTCTTTCCACGAAACACACGGCCAAACACCAGCCGTCAGCACAGAGAAGACGCGCACGCGCACCGTTCGTAACATCCCTACGCAGGCACTACCCTGTTCAGGTCATAAGGGTCCGGGCAAACGCCCATCTCAGTCACATCGGCTCCCCTGTACTCTTCGGACAACCACCAGCATAACGACACGCATCGATACCGGCAACCACCACAACCCAACACATATCCTCCACATTTTCCCAAGAAAAAACAGTCTTGACTTTTCCGAGTATTCGTTATATGGACACGCGAAACGTATTTGATACAGGGGCGCGGTATTCTAAACCACGCATTAAAGAACCGCAAGACTTTTCTTGCCCAAAAACATTGAAGGTGGTTTCGGTGACTTTCCACGCCCCGTTAGATCTCACGATCCATGATTCCCAAGGTATGTACGATCCCGGCGCCGAGCACGACGCCTGCGGCGTGGGTATGGTCACCACCCTCAACAAGCGCCCCGAACGCAAAATCGTCGACGACGCCATCGAAGTGCTCGTCAACCTCAACCACCGCGGAGCCGTAGGCGCCGAAGAAAACACCGGCGACGGCGCAGGCATCCTCATGAGCATGCCCGACGAATTCATGCGCGCCACCGCAGGCGTCGAACTGCCCGAAGAAGGCCACTACGCCGCCGGCATCGCATTCCTCGACCGCGACATCGCCACCTCCGGACAACAAGAACAAGCCATCGCCAAAATCGTGCGCGAAGAAGGCCTCGAAGTACTCGCATGGCGCGTCGTACCCACCAACCCGGACGGACTCGGACTGCAGGCGCTCGCCAGCATGCCCGCGTTCAAGACGCTGGTCGTGGCCGACCCCGAAGGCCAGCTCGCAGGCATCGAACTGGACCGCAAGACCTTCCGCATCCGCAAGCGCGTCGAACACGAGGTGGGCATCTACTTCGCGTCCCTGTCCGCACGCACCATCACCTACAAGGGCATGCTCACCACCATGCAGCTCAAGCCCTTCTTCCTGGATCTTTCCGACGAGCGCATGAAGGCGAAGATCGCCATCGTGCACTCCCGCTTCTCCACCAACACGTTCCCGAGCTGGCCGCTGGCCCAGCCGTTCCGCCAGCTGGCCCATAACGGCGAGATCAACACCATCCAGGGCAACCGCAACTGGCTGTCCGCACGTGAAGGCCGCCTAAGCTCCGAACTGCTCGGCGAATTCAAGCCGCTGCTGCCGATCGCTACCCCGGGCTACTCCGATTCCGGCACGTTCGACGAATGCCTCGAACTGCTGCACCTGTCCGGACGTTCCATGCCACATGCCATCTCCATGATGCTGCCGCCGGCATGGGAGAAGAACGACCAGCTTGACCCCGATGTCGGGGCGTTCTACGAATACAACAATACGCTGATCGAACCGTGGGACGGTCCGGCGCACATCATCTTCACTGACGGCACCCAGGTCGGCGCGCTGCTCGACCGCAACGGCTTCCGCCCCGGCCGCTGGCAGCTTACCGACGACGGCTACATCGTGCTCGCATCCGAAACCGGCGTGCTCCCGGAGAACGCCGAGGAACACATCGTGTCCAAGGGCCGCCTGGAACCGGGCAAGATGTTCCTCGTCGATACCAAGGAAGGCCGCATCATCCCGGACGAGGAGATCAAGAAGTCCCTCGCGTCCCAGCATCCGTACCGTCAGTGGGTCGAAGGCAACACCGTCGAGATGAGCCAGCTGCCCAAGCGCGAGCACGTCAACCACTCCGGCCAGTCCGTGCAACGCCGCCAGCGCGCCTTCGGCTACACCGAAGAGGATCTGAAGCTGCTGCTCGCCCCGATGGCCAACACCGGCAAGGAGCCGCTCGGATCCATGGGCAATGATGCGCCTATGGCCGCGCTTTCCTCCCGCAGCCGCATGCTGTTCGACTACTTCACCCAGAAGTTCGCGCAGGTCACCAATCCGCCGCTCGACTGGGAGCGTGAAAAGATCGTGACCTGCCTTGAATCCGCCATCGGTCCCGAGCCGAACCTGCTGGCCGATTCCGAACTGCATGCCAAGAAGATCCTCATTCCGTTGCCGGTGCTCAACTCCGACGAGATGGCGCAGCTCAAGCGCCTCGACCGCGCCAAGATCCTCGGCGGCTACTATAAGCCGTTCGTCGTCAAGGGTCTTTATCAGGTCGCTGGCGGCGGCAAGGCGCTGAAGGAACGTCTCGACGAGATCTTCCAGGAAGTCGACGAAGCCATCGAAAACGGATCCAACTTCCTCGTGCTCTCCGATCGCGACTCCAACTACACGTGGGGACCGATTCCGTCGCTGCTGCTCACCTCCGCGGTGCAGCACCATCTGCTGCGCAGACACACGCGCACCCAGATCTCCATGGTCGTCGAGGCCGGCGATGTGCGTGAAATCCACCATGTCGCTCTGCTGATCGCCTATGGCGCGGCGGCCGTCAACCCGTATCTGGCGTTCGAATCCGTCGAAGACCTGTCCCGCAAGGGCTATCTCAACGTCGATGCCGAAACCGCGGTGAAGAACCTGACCAACGCGTTGTCGACCGGCGTGCTCAAGATCATGGCGAAGATGGGCGTCTCCACCATCATGAGCTACCGTGGCGCACAGCTGTTCGAAGCCATCGGCCTGAACAAGGACGTCATCGACGAATACTTCACCGGCACCACCTCCCGCGTCGGAGGCGTCGGACTCGACGAACTGGCCGAAGAGGTCGCCATCCGCCATCGCGTGGCCTACCCGTCGCAGTGGACCGCCCGCCCGCACCGCAACCTGCGCACCGGCGGCGACTACAAGTGGCGTCGTACCGGCGAAGACCACCTCAACGACCCTGAAGCCATCTTCCTGCTGCAGCAGTCCACCCAGCGCGGTGACTACGACATGTTCAAGAAGTACTCGGCGCACATCAACGACACCTCCAACCGTTTGATGACGCTGCGCGGCCTGATGAAGTTCAAGTCCGATCGCAAGCCGATCGACATCAGCGAGGTCGAACCGGCCAGCGAGATCGTCAAGCGTTTCTCCACCGGCGCCATGAGCTATGGCTCCATCTCCCAGGAGGCGCACGAGACCCTCGCGATCGCCATGAACACCATCGGCGCACGTTCCAACTCCGGTGAAGGCGGCGAATCCGAAGACCGCATCAATGATCCGCTGCGCTACAGCAAGATCAAGCAGATCGCATCGGCACGTTTCGGCGTGACCAGCGACTACTTGGTGCACGCCACCGACCTGCAGATCAAGCTCGCCCAAGGCGCCAAGCCTGGCGAAGGCGGACATCTTCCTGGCGCCAAGGTTCCGCCGTGGATCGCCAAGGTGCGTCACGCGACTCCGGGCGTCGAGCTCATCTCCCCGCCGCCGCACCATGACATCTACTCCATCGAGGATCTGAAGCAGCTGATCAACGACGCGAAGATGGCCAATCCGAAGGCCCGCGTGCACGTCAAGCTCGTTTCCGAGTTCGGTGTGGGCACCATCGCCGCAGGCGTTGCCAAGTGCCATGCCGACGTGGTGCTGATCTCCGGCTACGACGGCGGCACTGGCGCGGCTCCGCTCAACGCCATCAAGCACGCCGGCACCCCGTGGGAGATCGGCCTGTCCGAAACCCAGCAGACGCTCGTGCTCAACGGCCTGCGTTCCCGCATCACCGTGCAATGTGACGGCGAGCTCAAGACGGGCCGCGACGTGGTGATCGCAGCCCTGCTCGGCGCCGAGGAATTCGGTTTCGCCACCGCCGCGCTGATCGTCGAAGGCTGCGTCATGATGCGCGCCTGCCAGAAGAACACCTGCCCGCAGGGCATCGCAACCCAGGATCCCGAACTGCGCGCACGCTTCAAGGGCAAGCCGGAACATGTCATCAACTTCTTCATGTTCATCGCCGAGGAAGTACGCGAGCTGCTCGCCCAGCTCGGCTTCCGCACCTTGGAAGAGGCCGTCGGCCATGTCGAATGCCTCGACCAGAACGAAGCGATCAAGCGTTGGAAGTCTGACGGCATCGACCTGAGCAACGTGCTCATGCAGCCGGGACCGGTGCCGGGAACCATCCTGCACCAAACCATCGAGCAGAACCACGAGCTCGACAAGGCGCTCGACAACAAGCTCATCGAGCTCGCGCAGCCCGCCCTTGAGAAGAAGGAGCCGGTGCGCATCGAGATGCCGATCCGTAACGTGTACCGTACGCTCGGCACCATGGTCGGCTACGAGATCACCAAGCGTTACGGCGAGGAAGGCCTGCCTGACGACACCATCGACATGACGTTCCATGGTGCGGGCGGCCAGTCCATCGGCGCGTTCATTCCGCGTGGCGAGACCATCCGCGTGTACGGCGAAGTCAACGACTACGCGGGCAAGGGACTTTCCGGCGGACGCATGGTCGTGCGTCCGGAGGCGGGCATCACCTTCGATCCGCATGAGAACGTGATCGCGGGCAACGTCACCGGCTTCGGTGCCACTTCCGGCCAGATGTTCGTGGCAGGTCGTGCAGGCGAACGCTTCGGCGTGCGCAACGGCGGCGCCACCTTCGTGGTGGAGGGCGTCGGCGACCATGGTTGCGAATACATGACCGGCGGCACCGTCGTGATCCTCGGTCCCACGGGTCGCAACCTCGGCGCAGGCTTCTCCGGTGGCCACGTGTACGTGCTCGACCTTGACATGAAGCAGGTCAACCCGGCTGCCGCCGCCAACGGCGCGTTGCTGTTCGAACCGCTCGACAGTGAGTCGAACGAAATCGTGCACGGTCTGGTCAAGCAGCATGCCGAAGAAACAGGCTCCGCATTCGCGGCCGGACTGCTCGCCGACTGGGAGAACGCATCCAAGCGATTCACACACATCGTTCCGAAGCACTTCCTCGCCATGCAGAAGGCGATGAAGAACGCCGAAGAGAACAACATCGATTTCAATACGCCCGGCGTCTGGGAACAGGTGTACGAGCAGGTTATGGAAGGAGCGCGCTGACATGGGAGATCCACGTGGATTCCTGAAGGTCCGTACCCGTCGCGAACTGGCCGAACGCCCCGTCGAGGAGCGAATCAAGGATTGGTTCGACGTCCACGCCGAATCCGGCCTGCAGCCTTGGACCACCGAACAGGCGGCCCGATGCATGGACTGCGGCACGCCGTTCTGCATGAGCGGCTGCCCGCTGGGCAACATCATCCCAGAATTCAACGATCTGGTGCGCCAGGAGAAGTGGGAGGACGCGTACAACCGCCTGTCCGAAACGAACAACTTCCCCGAAGTCACAGGCCGCATCTGCCCCGCGTTGTGCGAGGCGGCCTGCGTGCTCGGCATTCACCAGCCGCCGACCATGATCAAGAACGACGAATGCACGATCATCGATCAGGCTTGGGAACTCGACTACGTCAAGCCATTGCCTCCGCAGCGCCTGACCGACCAGACCGTCGCCGTGGTCGGCTCCGGCCCGTCCGGTCTGGCATGCGCCCAGCAGCTTACCCGCGCAGGCCACACCGTGGTCGTATACGAGCGTGATGACGCCATCGGCGGCCTGATGCGCTACGGTATCCCGAACTTCAAACTCGACAAGAGACTCATCGACCGCCGCGTGGAACAGATGGAAGCCGAAGGCACCGTGTTCCGCACCGGCGTGGAGATCGGCAAAGACATCTCATGGGACGATCTGCGATCCCGCTACGATGCCGTGGTCGTCGCCATCGGCTCCACCGTGCCGCGCGACATGAAGATTCCGGGCCGTGAACTCAAGGGCATCCACTTTGCCATGGAATTCCTGCCCGACGCGACCCGCCGCGTCTACGGCGTCAAGCCAGTCAACGACATCACCGCTGAAGGCAAGCACGTCGTGATCATCGGTGGCGGCGACACCGGATCCGACTGCCTGGGCACGTCCATCCGCCAAGGCGCCAAGGACGTCACTGTGCTGCAGATCATGCCGCAGGAACCAAGCGAACGCCCGGCCAACCAGCCATGGCCGACCTTCGCGCGCCTGTACCAGAAGACCTCCTCCATGGAAGAAGGCTTCGAAACCCAGCGCGCCGAGTACGTGTACAGCACGGATTCTGTGAACTTCGTCGGTACCGAAGAGGAACAGGCCAAGGTGAAGGTGGAGCACTCCACCGCTACTGAAGGCTTCGTGGCCGATGAGAACGGACATGTGACCGGTCTCAAGGTAGTGAACGTTGCACCCGGCGAAAACGGACCGTTCACCCGTCAGCCCGGCACCGAACGCGTGATTCCGGCTGATTTGGTGCTCATCTCCGTCGGCTTCCTGCACCCGGACACCACCACGCTCGTGGACCAGCTGCCCGTCGACCTTGACGGACGAGGCAATGTGGCGCGCAACGACAAGTTCGCTACCAGCCAGGACGGCGTGTTCGCCTGTGGTGACGCCGGACGCGGTCAGAGCCTCGTGGTGTGGGCCATCTCCGAAGGCCGTTCCTGCGCGGCCGCCGTGGACGAATACCTCACCGGCGCCACCGAACTGCCGGCACCCATCGTCGCATCCAAAAGGCCGATGATGCTGCCGCGCTGAACATAAGCAGTTAACGTAACAGAAAAATCGTCCGATTCTCCGCCAAAACGGAATCGGACGATTTTTCATATCCCCACTTCCCGGAACCTCGAACAATACAGACGTGGCATAAACGTCCGAATGACGTGCCGTTCGGCGAAAAACCGGCAGTCATGCAGTAAAGTGAACTGCAGCACATCGCAACAAAGGAGTGACCCAATGCCAAATCGTGCAGAACGTCGAGCGCAGGCAAAGAACAACCGTAGGGGAGTGCCGCAGCAGTACGACCAAACCCATGGCCGCGCACGTTCCGGAATGCTGGACGAATACCAGCTGCAGGAAAAGTCCCGCCGACTGCAAGACGGTACCGATGGACCTTGGAAGCCGACCGGCGGCACCATCGAAGAAACCGAAAGCCTGCTGACCACCAGCCCGAACTACACGAACCCGAAGATGTTCAAGGCACCGCATTCCGCACGCCAATGGTTCCGCGTGATCAGCTGGCTGCTCATCGCACTGTCCGCAATCGCATTCCTGGTGATCATGTGGCTGCCGTCACATCCCATGTGGTTGGTCGCCACGGTCTCCATCGTCTTCGCTGTCGGTGTGCTTAGCCTGTTCTTCACGGCGGGTAACCCGAAGCATAATCCGAACCTCGATCAGAATGGTACGGCCGTCTGATAGCAAGGCGATGAACGTAAAGCGGGGCTGCATCCGATGGAAGGATGCAGCCCCGCTTTCACATGCGAGTCACGAATGACGGCACTATTCGTTCCTGGTTTATTGACCTCCTTGCCTGCATTTTTAGGAAAGATGCAAAACTTTGTGACACGAATGAAACAATCAGGCGTTTCATTGAAAAATTGCCTTACAGTAGTGATGGAACAACTGCCTGACTCGAAGAGGAGAGCACAGATATGAAGGTTGACATCCTTTCCCGTGAATATCCGCCCAAGGTGTATGGCGGCGCAGGCGTGCACGCGGAGGAGCTTTCCAAAGTTCTGGCGGAACGCGTGGATGTGACGGTCCGTGCGTTTGACGGACCACGTGCCGAGAATGAGATTCCCGAAATCCCGGGTGACAATCCGAAAGGTTCGCTCAAGGTCGTCGGATACGACGTTCCCAAGGAACTCCAGGAAGCAAACGGCGCGCTGAAGACGTTCGGCGTCGATCTGCAGATCGCCGACGATGTGGACGCCGACATTATCCACGCGCACACGTGGTATGCATGCTTGGCCGGATACCTTGCCAAGATGCTGCACGGAACGCCGCTGGTCATCACCGCGCATTCCCTCGAACCGTTCCGCCCATGGAAGCGTGAACAGCTGGGTGGCGGCTACGATTTGAGCTCGTGGGCCGAGCGTGACGCATACGAGCATGCCGACCGCGTGATCGCCGTGTCCGCAGGAATGCGCGAAGACATCCTGAGCGCCTATCCGAATCTTGACCCCGACAAGGTGGTCGTGGTGCACAACGGTATCACCATGAGCCAGTTCGAAACCCCATCCGACGACGATCCGGGCTGGAAGGTGTTCGAACGCTACAATATCGACCGCAACAAGCCCACGCTGCTGTTCGTCGGACGTATCACCCGGCAGAAGGGCCTGCCATACCTGCTTCGGGCGTTGCATTTCGTCGATCCGGGCATCCAGATCGTGCTATGCGCGGGCGCGCCCGACACTCCGGAGATCATGAACGAGGTCAAAACCGCGTTCGCCAAGCTTGACGAGGAGCGCGGCAACATCATCTGGATTGAGGAGATGCTGCCGAAGCCGGAGCTCAACGCGCTTGAGCACGGTTGCGACGCGTTCATCTGCCCATCCATCTACGAGCCACTCGGTATCGTGAACTTGGAGGCCATGGCGTGTGGCCTTCCGGTGGTGGCCTCCGCGACCGGCGGCATTCCCGAAGTCGTCGTCGATGGCGAAACCGGATATCTCGTGCCTGTCGACCAGCTGCACGACGGCACCGGCACTCCGACCAATCCAGACAAGTTCGTGCATGACATGGCCGACGCTATCAACCGCATCATGGCCGATCCTGAAAAGGCGAAGCAGATGGGACAGGCCGGTTACGAGCGTGCGCGCGACCACTTCAGCTGGGAGTCGATCGCCGACAAGACCGTCAAGGTCTATGAAGACGTGCTTGCCGAGCAGGGCAAAACCGCCGAATAACCAGTTCACCACGTAGACGATGCGTGGAACGCCTTCCGCTGAAAGCATTATGCTGGCGGAAGGCGTTTCCATATCTACAAGCCGAACAACGATAGGGGAGGAAGAATGCCGGAGCAGAACATCGCACTGGAACTCGCTGACGTGGAATTTCGTCGCCGTGGACGCGTGATTCTCACCAAGGTCAATCTGAAAATCAACAAGGGCGAGAAATGGGTGCTGTTCGGACCCAACGGCATCGGCAAATCCAGCTTGGTTCAAATGATGAGCACCAGAGGATTCCCGTCGGAAGGCACCGTCGACATTCTCGGCAATCGCTTGGGCAAGGTCGATGTGTTCTCCTATCGCAACCGTATCGGTTTGAGCTCCGCGGAACTGAGTCGCGCGTTCCCTCCCCAAGAAGATCCGCTCGACGCCATCGTGACCGCATTGACCGCGACCACCGGCCGTTGGCGCGACACCTACACCGACGAAGACTATGCCAAGGCGCGTTCCCTGATGCGTGAATTCGGTATCGAATATCTCGAAGGTAAAATGATGTTCAAACTTTCGGAAGGCGAGCGTACGCGCGTGCTGATCTGCCGTGCGTTGATGGCTGATCCGGATCTGCTGATTTTGGACGAGCCGACTACCGGTCTTGATTTGGGCGGTCGTGAGATTGCGCTTCGTGCGTTGAGCCGTGTCGGCGCCGAGCAGTCGGATCGTGCCGTGGTGCTGGTGACGCATCGTCTTGAGGAGATTCCGCAGGGATTCGACCATGTGGCGATCATGGGCAGGATCACCGGCAGCGAGGCCGACGCCTACGCCGACAATGTCGCAGGCAACGATCCGGCTCCGGGCACCATCGTGTACTCGGGTGATCTGGAACACGGTTTCACTTCGGAACGGTTGAGCGAAGTGTTCGGTTTGGAGCTTGAGGTGACGCATGCGAATGGACGTTGGAGCGCGTACGCGCGGTAACGGGTGCTGTGTGCGCCGGAATATGCTGTAGCATGAATAGCGTCGGACAGGAGTCATTCGGTTCCGTGCTGTCGTGATGGTGGAATCCGTGTGGGTATGAAGGAGTGATTGATGCGTCGAGGACCGTTGACGGCGGGTGAGAAGGTACAGTTCACGGATCGCAGATCCAATAAGATCACCGACCAATTGGTGCCGGGCGGTGTGACGCAGACCTCGCACGGCATCATTCTGCATGACGATGTGATCGGGCAGTCGGAAGGGTCCGTGGTGGTGACGGTGAGCGCCAAACGTGAGGCGCAGATCAATCAGGATCATCCGGAACGCGACGCCAACAAGCCTTGGAAGGGAACGCGCGCCATTGGCGGATGGCAGTTCGCGGTGATGCGCCCTCGGTTGGCCGATTATGTGCTGTCGATGCCTCGTGGCGCGCAGATCATGTATCCGAAGGACATTGCCCAAGTGATTCAGCTTGGCGACATTCGTTCCGGCATGAACGTGTTGGAATCCGGTGCCGGATCCGGCGCCATGAGCGTCAACCTGCTGGACGCGGTGGGGGAGCGTGGAAGACTGACCACCATCGAGATGCGTTCGGAATTCGCCCGCGTGGCCGAAGCGAATGCCACGGTCTATTTCGGTGGGCGCCCCGCATGGTGGGATCTGAAAATCGGTGATTTCGATTCGGTCGCCGCCACATTGCCGGAGCATTCCTTCGACCGCATCATGCTTGACATGCTTGACCCCTGGAACCGTCTTGAGCAGTCATACCGAGTGATTGCGCCCGGCGGTGTGCTCGTGGCGTATGTGACCACTACTACGCAGCTAAGCCGTATGGCGGAGGCGTTGAGGGAGGCTGGCTGCTGGACGGAACCGGATATCCAGGAGACTCTGGAACGCGACTGGAAGGTTCAGGGATTGGCGATACGTCCCGACCATCAGATGATCGGACACACCGGCTTCCTTATGGTTTCGCGGGCTATGGCGCCGGGATTTCAGGCGTTGCGCAAGCGTGACCGTGCCACGAAAGACACGACCACCGATATTGATTCGCTGAGCGCCGAAGAACGTGCCGAACAGCTCGAAGATCTTGAGTTGCGGGATATTTCCGATCGCAAGTTGCGTAAGGTGCTGCGTGATCTCGACGCGCAGGTCGAGGCTATCGGCGATTGATACGGTGTTTCTTGCCGTTGTTCTGAGACAATAGTCATAGCGCGTTGCGTTGGTACATACGCTGGATCGTTAAGGATTGGAGCATTCGTCCATGGGAACGAGCCTCAAGAAGGTTGCGAAAAAAGCCAAGGATTACAAGTATGTGTTGCTGGTGATGCGTCACGCCAAAACCGAGCCGTTTGGTGACGGTGGCGACGCCGGGCGTGAGCTGACCGACAAGGGGCGTAAGCAGGCGAAAGCCGTCGCCAAAGGCCTGGCCGCGCACAAGATGGTGCCGACGCGCATTGCGTGCTCCAGCGCCACCAGGGCTAGGCAGACCTGCGATCGCATGCTTAAGGTGTTCGGCGACGACCCGAAGGTCGACTATCGTCAGAGTCTGTACGAAGGTGGGGTGCAGTCGGTATTTGACGAGCTTGCCCAGACCAAGGAGAAGCATCGCGAGCTGTTGGTGCTCGGCCATGAGCCCACTGTGTCGATCGCATGCCAATGGCTGGCGAGCTCCGAATCGGATGCAATGCTGCTCGACATGCTGAATCTGGGCATGTCGCCGGCATCGCTCGCCGTGTTCGGATCAAATGAGCCATTCAACCAATGGCAGCTGCACAGTGGCGAACTCATCGCATTGCTGACGGCCAAGGATTTTGAATGATTCCTTCGCCTCTCGACATGATGCTGAGAGGCGTGAAATGTTGCCATGCCAACTGATATAAATCGTGCTAATAACGACACTTAAATTTTCTTGATGAGTTATAGCTGGCGATTTCGTGGTAGCTTGAGCGGGTTGCATTGTTCATATCAGATGGAGGATTCATGTCCGTTCTCACTTCCGTCTCCGGTTTCCCTCGCATCGGCCAGAACCGCGAGCTGAAGAAGATTATCGAAGCTTATTGGAAGGGCGTCGCAACGCTCGACGACGTGCGCGCTACCGCCAAGGAGCTGCGCGCCAAGCATTGGAAGCTGCAGCAGGAAGCCGGAATCGATTTGATTCCGAGCAACGACTTCAGCTATTACGACCAAATGCTCGACACTGCCATCCTGCTGAACGTCATTCCGCAGCGCTACCAGCGCCTCGCCTTCGACAATCCCGAAGAGACGCTGTTCGCCATGGGCCGCGGCTACCAAGGAGACAAGGGCGACGTCACCGCGCTGCCGATGAAGAAGTGGTTCACCACCAACTACCACTATCTGGTGCCGGAAGTCGACGAAGCCACCGACATCAAGCTCAACAGCACCAAGCCGTTCGACGAATTCAACGAGGCGAAGGCGCTCGGCATCACCACCAAGCCGGTGCTCATCGGCCCGTACACCTTCCTCAAGCTCGCCCGCAATCCGCAGGCCGAAGAACTCGAATACGACAAGGGCCTGGTCAACGCGATCGCCGCCGTCTACGCCGAGGTCGTGGCCAAGTTCGCCGAGCTGGGCGCCGAATGGATCCAGATCGACGAACCGTACCTCGTGCTCGACAAGGAGCCGGGCGACGTCGAACTGTTCAAGAGCCTGTACACCAAGATCCTGCCCGCACGCGACGGCAAGATCAAGGTGCTGCTCAACACCTACTTCGGCCACATCGCCGACGTGTATGAGACCGTCAACCTGCTCGCCTTCGACGGCATCGGACTCGACCTCAACGAAGGCAAGGACGAGAATCTCGCCGCCGTTGAAAAGTTCGGCGTCGCAGAGAGCACCACCATCTTCGCCGGTGTGGTCAACGGCCGCAACATCTGGCGTAACGATTACGCCGTCAGCCTTGGACTCGTCGACGCGCTGAAGAAGGTCACCGACAACGTGGCCGTCTCCACCGCAAGCTCCCTGCTGCATGTGCCGTTCAGCACCGAAGGTGAAGACGGTCTCGCCGATGATGTGCGCAAGCATTTCGCCTTCGCCGTTGAAAAGCTCGGCGAACTGCACGACCTCGCGGTTCTCGCCGACGCCAGCGAGGAAGACAAGAAGGCATCCGGGGCATTGGCAGCCAACCAGGCGCTCTTCGACGGTACCCGCGTCGCCGCCGACAAGAACGTGGCGGAACGTCTCGCAGCCCTGACCGACTCGGACTTCGTGCGCCAGCCGGCACGTGCCGAACGTCAGAAGGCACAGCGGGAGGCGTTGAACCTGCCGTTGCTGCCGACCACCACCATCGGATCCTTCCCGCAAACCAAGGAAGTGCGCGCCGAACGCGCCAGACTGCGCAAGGGCGAAATCACCAAGACTGAATACGACGAATACATGAAGGCGCAGATCGACGCCTGCATCAAGCATCAGGAGCAGATCGGCCTTGACGTGCTCGTGCACGGCGAATTCGAGCGTAACGATATGGTCGAATACTTCGGCCAGAACCTCAACGGTTTCCTGTTCACCAAGAACGCTTGGGTGCAGTCCTACGGCACCCGTTGTGTGAAGCCTCCGATCGTATGGGGCGACGTGTCCCGCGCCAACCCGATCACCGTGGAATGGAGCGCCTACGCACAGTCCCGTACCAGCCATGTGATGAAGGGCATGCTCACCGGCCCGGTCACTATTCTCAACTGGTCCTGGCCACGCGAGGACATCACCCACGAGCAGCAGACCCAGCAGCTGGCCCTCGCCATCCGCGACGAAGTGCTCGACCTCGAAGCCGCAGGCATCAAGGTCATCCAGATCGACGAGGCCGCCCTGCGTGAAAAGCTGCCGCTCAGGAAGACCGACTGGCACAAGAAGTACCTCGACTGGGCAATTCCGGCATTCCGACTGGTGCACTCCGCGGTCAAGCCGACCACGCAGATCCACACCCACATGTGCTACTCGGAGTTCAACGACATCATCACCGACATCGACGCCATGGACGCCGACGTGATCTCCTTCGAAGCCTCCCGCGGCGATCTCGTGGTGCTCGACGCCATTCACGACGCCAACTTCGAAACCGAAGCTGGCCCGGGCGTCTACGATATCCACTCGCCGCGCATCCCGTCCGAAGCCGAAATCGAGGAACGCATCTACGAAATCCTCAAGAAGATGGACGTTGAAAAGGTGTGGATCAACCCCGACTGCGGTTTGAAGACCCGCGGCAACGCCGAAACCTGGCCAAGCCTCGAAAACCTCGTGGCCGCAGCCCAGGCTGTGCGTGCCAAGCTGACCAAATAAGGCGAAACGTTAGGAACAAGACGACAGCCATGCATTCGCCAATGTTCTCGCTCGAGGTGTTCCCTCCGAAGCGAACCTCCCCTGTAGGCACCATCTACGACACGTTGGATGGCCTGCAGGGGTTGGACCCCGATTTCATTTCCGTCACCTACGGCACCGGCAAATCATCCGACCGTACATTGACCGCGCGCATCGCCCACACGGTAAGCGAATACGGCATCCCCAGCGTGGCCCATCTGACCGCGCAGTATCTGAACAAGGATGACGTCGACCAGGCACTCGACATGTTCGAACAGGCCAAGGTCTCCGGCGTGCTCGCCTTGCGTGGCGACCGCATCGACGGTGCCGAACCGGCAGGAGTATTCGAACATGCCAGCGATCTGGCCGTATACATCCGCCAGCAACGTCCGGACATGAAAATCTACGGCGCCTGCTACCCGGAAAAGCACCCACAGTCGGCAACGCTGGAAGAGGACATCGACAATCTCAAAAAGAAAGTCGATGCCGGCGTGACGCATCTGATTTCACAACTGTTCTACGACAACGAGGACTTCCTGAGATTCCTCGACAAAGCGAGGGCTGCGGGAATCGACGTGCCGATCGAAGCGGGCATCATGCCGGTCATGAACGCGAAATCGGTGCTGAACATGTCGAACAAATGCCAGTCGAAAGTTCCTGAAAAACTCGGCATCATGCTCGATAAATGGGGAGGTGACAAGGCTCTGCTCAAAGAAGCGGGCATCGCCTACGCATCCGAGCAGATCTGCGAACTGGTGGCGCGGGGCGTCGACGGCGTGCACCTGTACACGATGAACCATCCATGTGTCAGCCGACGCATTTGGTCCAACGTCAAACCATTCTTCGTCTGATTTCAGGCGATGCAACAAACATCAAGGGTGGTTGCGGGTATTTCGCAACCGCCCTTGGTTTTATCAGCGGTTACTATAGAAACCATGACTTCCATGCAACACAAGTTCGGGGCGCTTGATCTGATTCGAGCAGGGCTGCAAGATCTCGACAGGGCTCGCACGTTGTTCGACGAGCTGCACAATGACGGCATCGATGACGACAGGATGCGGCTGCTACTAGCCACGCTGGAAAAAGCGTGCGATCCCGACATCGCACTCAGCAACCTGGTGGACATCATCAAAGTGATGCAAAGTCAAGGCAAGGATTTCACCAACATCATCGCCGATGAAAACTCTTTCGTGCGACTGATCACCGTGCTCGGCGTATCCGATGAAATGGGCAAGCTCATGCGATTCCGCCCGGAACTCGTGGAAGCCGCAGCCAACGATGCCTGTGAAAGCCATCTCTACAATCACGAACAGCGCAAAGCGCATGTGCTCAAATCGGTAGGTGCTGATCCCAATGACCATGCCATGCCGACCGCAAGCCTGCCACTTGCCGAAGCTGCGACGGCGCTACGTAAAACCTATCGCAAACAACTCGCCGCAATCATGGCGCAAGACGCCACGGCGAACGATCCCATCGAAATCCAACCGCGCATCAGCACCGAACTTTCCGACCTTGCGGACGCGGCGCTTGAAGGCGCGCTCGCCATCGCACGCCATGAAGTGGACGGCAGCGAACATGTGCGTTTCGCCATCATCGGCATGGGCAAACTGGGCGCACAGGAGCTCAACTATGTATCCGACGTGGACCTGATCTACGTGGTGGAACCCGCCGACATGGACACCAACGGCATGACACTCAGCCGAATCGGCACCAAAATGGCCACCACGCTGCAACGTGTATGCCAATCCGTCATCATGGGCGTCGCAGAACCGACACTCTGGCAGATCGACGGTGGACTACGCCCCGAAGGCAAGGACGGTCCGCTGGTACGCAGACTCGAATCCCACGAAGCCTATTACGAGCAATGGGCGGAAAACTGGGAATTCCAGGCCCTGCTCAAAGCCCGCCCGGTAGCCGGCGACACCGACCTCGGACAAGCGTATATGGATATGACCCGACCGTTCGTTTGGACAGCTTCCAAGCGAGACAACTTCGTCTATGACTGCCAGCAGATGCGCAAACGTGTCGAAGACCTTATTCCCAACCCGCTGAAAGACCGCGAAATCAAACTCGGCAGGGGAGGCTTGCGCGACGTCGAATTCACCGTGCAGATGCTCCAACTCGTGCACGGCCGCTCCGACGAAGCATTGCGTACCAGCTCCACACTCGAATCCCTGCAGGCCTTGGCCGAAGGCGGGTACGTCTCACGCAAACAAGCCAAGAAACTTTCATGGGACTACCGATTCGAACGTGTGATGGAACACCGCCAGCAAATGTGGGCGCTCAAACGCACCCACCTGTTCCCAGACCTCGGCAAAGCCAACGCTGGCGGTCTTGAACGCAAACGAGACATCACCATCGACGAGCTGAACCAAAATCCCGAACTACGTCGACTCGCGCGCGCATTTCACATGCATCCCGAAGAACTCGTCAACAAATACGATGAGACACGTCGTGAGGTGCGTCACCTGCACATGGACATCTATTACCGGCCCATGCTGCCCATCAACGCGGGACTCGACGACGAACAGGTGGAACTCTCCACGAAAGCCACGCAGGAACGATTCGAATCCATCGGATTCGCCGATGCCGACGCGGCCATGCGGCACGTCACCGCGCTCACCGCAGGCATCTCCCGTGCGGCAAAAATCAACCGCATCCTGCTCCCCGCAGTACTGCAATGGCTCGGCGAAGGGCAGAATCCCGACATGGGACTGCTTAACTGGCGCAAACTTGAAGAAAACTTCGGCTCCGAAAGCGGATACCTCGGATTCCTACGCGATTCACCATCCGCGGCACAACGCCTATGCCACGTACTATCCAACTCACGATTCCTCGGCGACGCACTCAACAAATCCGTCGAATCAGTCACATGGCTCGGCAACGACGACTCTTTGCAACCACGTTCGCGAGAAAGCCTCGACATTCAAACCAAGGCGACGCTTGAACGCAATGCCGGCAACATCAACGATTTCGCCAACTCCATCCGAGCCATGCGCAGACACGAAATCGAACGCATCGGTCTCGCTTGGATGAGTGGCGTGATCGACGATGAAGCATCGCTCGCCGGCATGACCGACGTATACGACGCGGCCATCGAAGCATCGCTGCAGTGGGCCATCCAGCATCGCATCAACGACATACAGATCGACGAAGCTCCGGCGGCGATCGCCATCATCGGCATGGGACGGTACGGCGGTAGGGAAGTGAACTTCAGCTCTGATGCTGACGTGATCATCATCTACAGGCCGGCCGAAGGTGCCGATGACGACCAAGCCAACCTTTTCGCACGAAAAGTGCAGGAAGACCTACGTGCGATCCTGCAAGGTCCAACCACATTCGAACCAAAAATCGAACTTGACATGGATCTTAGGCCTGAAGGCAAAAACGGACCGCTCGTACGTTCCTACGCATCCTGCGAGGAATACTATCGATCCTGGGCAAGCACATGGGAGCATCAGGCGCTGTTACGCGCACGATATGCGGCAGGCGACGCGTCTCTTGCCGAGGATTTCCTCATGAACATCGCCGACCCGTTGCGTTATCCGAAAATCGATCTTACGGAAACGCAGATCGCCGAAATCCGCAAACTCAAGGCACGTATGGAAGCTGAACGTCTGCCGCGCGGAGTACGTAGGGATCGCCATCTGAAGCTCGGCAAGGGCGGACTGTCTGACGTTGAGTGGACGATCCAGTTGCTGCAATTGCAGCATGCGGGAGACAATGCCAACTTGCGTGTCAACGGTACGTTGCAGGCATTGAACGAGTTGGAACATCGCAAGCTGATTTCCGCTGGCGATGCTGTGGTGTTGCGTAAGGCATGGCGTATGTGCACGGCCGCGCGCAACGGCAGTTATCTGTGGAGCGGACGCGTCAATCAGGCTGATATTTTGCCGGACGATTCATATTCGCTGGGAGGCATCGCCGTGTATCTCGGTTACGATGCGAATCGCGGCCAACATTTCGAAAACGACCTGCTCGCCGTGATACGCAAAGCCCGTGACGTAACGGAACGCCTGTTCTACGGTCGTTCGTGAGTCGTGCCATTTGAACGGCTAGGAGCATGGTGTGGCCGTCGGACCGAAGTTATACGGCTCTGACGGTTATGCTGATTCAGGGTTTCGTGCATGGAAGGATGGAGGTTGCGCCACGAATACTTGTGAACACGCGGTGAACTGGCAGGGTCTGCATTTCAGGCTATAGTTGGCTAGGTCACTTCGAGTGGCCACCTTCAACCACAAGTTGCATGAAAGGTGAGCCGTTGTCTTCAGTACTCGAACAGGCGGTTGAAACGCCGATGGTCGGGAAAAGCGTCATCACATTGGATGATCTTTCCATTCGCCAGATTCAGGAATTACTCCACAAGGCGCAGTACATTGATTCTCATCGTAAAGAAGTGGCGCACACCTGCGATGGCAGGGTGCTCGCCACTTTATTTTATGAGCCCAGCACCCGTACGCGTCTGAGCTTTGAAACCGCCATGCTCCGACTCGGCGGCAAGGTGATCGGCTTCGCCGGCGCCCAGCTCGCTTCCGTGACCAAGGGCGAAACCATTTCGGACACCCTGAAAACCGTGTCCAACTACGTGGACGTGGTGGCGATCCGCCACCCGAAGGAAGGCGCCGCGCTCGTGGCGTCCCGTGCAGCCTCCGTGCCGGTCATCAACGCCGGCGATGGTGGACATATGCACCCCACGCAGACTCTGGCCGATCTTGCGACGATGCAGTCGCGCTTCGGTCGCGTGAACAATCTGACTGTCGGACTGTGCGGCGATCTGACTTTCGGGCGCACCGTGCATTCCCTGATCGAAACCCTGTGCCGTTTCGGCAACGTGAACTTCGTGCTGATCAGCCCGGATGAGCTCAAGACCCCGCAGTATGTGCTCGACCGCATCAACGCCACCGACTCCTGCTCCTACGCGGAAGTCAAGGATCTCGTTTCCGTGATCGGCGATCTCGACGTGCTGTACATGACCCGAGTGCAGAAGGAACGCTTCTTCAACGAAGACGACTATCTGCGACTGCGCGACACCTACATTCTCGACGAAGCCAAGATGGCTTACGCCAAGAAAGACATGGCCGTGCTGCACCCGCTGCCGCGAGTCAACGAAATCGCCGTCGAAGTGGATGACGACCCACGCGCCGCCTACTTCGAACAGGTCAAGAACGGCATGCTTATGCGCATGGCATTGGAAAGCTCGGTGGTCGGAGACGAACTGCCGGGATATGAACCGCTTGAATCCAAGGAGGTTGCAGCCTGATGGAAGTCACCAGCATTCAGAACGGCATCATCATCGACCATGTGCCTGCTGGCACCGCGCTCAAGGTGCTCGAATACCTGAAAATTGATCCGGCTAAGACCAAGCTCGCGCTGATCATGAACACCGACAGCCACATGTTCGGCACCAAAGACATCATCAAAATCGAAAGCGAAGAGGAAGCCGAAACCATCGACCTTGACGTGCTCGGCCTTGTGGCACGCACCGCAACCGTCGGCATTGTGCGCGGCGGTAAAATCGTAGAGAAAAAGCAGCCTACACTGCCGGAACATGTGGTCAATATCATCAAATGCGTGAACCCGCGCTGCGTGACTACCACCGAGCCGGCCGTACAGATGTTCCACCTGGTGCATTCCGACCGTCAGGAATACCGCTGCGACTACTGTGACGAGGAAGCGAAGTTCTGACCCATGACCCTCACCCTTCACGACATCAAGGTTTGGAACACCGGCGAAGTCATCGACCTGATCGTCCCATCTGACGCTGATGAAACGGTGGACGCTTCGGCCATGACCATCGCCCCGGGATTCGAAGATCCCCACGTCCACTTCCGCGATCCGGGCCAGACCTACAAGGAATCCATGGTTTCCGGTTGCGCGGCTGCCGCCTCTGGCGGGTACACGAACGTGCTCATCATGCCGAACACCGTTCCCGCCATGGATGGTGTGAAGGTGACGGCGGGGGAACCGGGCGCCAGTGAAGTGCTCGACGCCGGTTTCGACACGGTCATCGACTATTTGCAGCATTACGAACAAGCCCATGATGTGACCTTGCCGGTGCGTTATGACCTGTGCGTATGCGCTTCCAAAGGGCGTGCAGGCAAGGAAGCAACCGACGTGGCCGACTGGATCGGCTACCTGCCTGAACACGATGACGACAACAAGGACGCCTACCAGCTGTGCCACCCGGTGACCGCCATCAGCGATGACGGTTCCGCGGTAACACCGGAAATCCTCGACCAAGTGTTCGACAACGTCAAGAAATCAGGCTTATACCTGATCGAGCATTGCGAACACCACGACACCGGGGCGGTCAATGAAGGTCCCGTATCACGAGAACTGGGCGTACCCGGCATTCCCGAAGATACCGAACTGAAAATCGTCGAACGCGATATCGAGATGGCGCGCAAAACCGGCGTGCATGTGCACTTCCAGCATGTCAGCACTGCGATTTCTTTCGACGCGATTCGCAAGGCCAAAGCTGAAGGCTTACCGATCACGTGCGAAACTGCACCGCACTACGTTGCGTTGTGCGATGAAGCATTGCTGAAATATGGCACTCTCGCCAAGATGAATCCGCCGTTGCGCTCCGAAGAGGATCGCAAGGCAACCATTGCAGCCGTAGCTGACGGCACCGTCGATCTGCTGGCCACCGACCATGCACCGCATACCATGGAAGAGAAGGACCTTGGTTTCCTCGATGCTCCGAACGGCATCATTGGTCTTGAATGCGCGTATGGCGTATGCCACAAGATTCTTGTGGACGGCGGCTTTATCTCCGACGAACGCCTGATTGAACTCATGTCGACTGCGCCAGCCGAACTTATGGGCCACAGCAAGGCCGACGTCACAGCGTTGCTTGACGAATACGCAGACGCTGTCCCCGGAGACGACGACACCAAACGCGTGCTGGACCTCGTCAAGGTTCCTGCAGAAGACCGCGCGGATCTGGTAGTGCTCAACACCGACGAGGCATGGACCGTGAATCCTGAACGATTCCATTCCTCGGCTCGTAACACCCCGTTTGGTGGATGGCAGGTCACCGGCCGTCCGCTCGCCACCATCATCGGCTCGAAACTAGTCTTCAGCCGTATCAACAAGGAGGATTGATGGATCGCCTGATCGAAGCAATCGAAGCCAAGCAGAATCCGAGCGTTGTGGGACTTGACCCGACCGAAGCGCTCGTGCCAGCGCAAATCGTGGCCGGCTTTGCCGAGGAAATCAGCGAACAGGTTGAAGATCCGGCGGAAGCGCCGTCCATGCAGCTTTCCGTGGCCTTCTTCGAATTCAACCGCGCCATCATCGACGCCGTCGCAGACATCGTGCCTGCGGTCAAACCGCAGATCGCCATGTATGAGACGCTCGGTCCGGCAGGCATCGACGCCTACACCATGACCTGCGAATACGCCAAGCAGCAGGGCCTGTACGTGCTCGGCGACGTCAAGCGCGGAGACATCGGCTCTACCGCGGCTGCATATGCTCATCACCTCAGCGGTATAGGATTGGACGACACCGCCTATGATCCATGGCATGAGGATGCGGTGACCGTGAACCCATACCTCGGCACCGACGGCATCACGCCATTCGTCGACGCCGCCACCGCCAACGACAAAGACATTTTCGTGCTTGTACGCACCTCCAATCCGTCTAGCAGTGAACTGCAGGAACTCGAACTCGCCTCCGGTGAACGCGTATACGAGCATGTCGCCGATCTGGTGGAAGGCTGGGGAGCCGAAACCATCGGCAAGAACGGCTATTCACGTGTAGGCGCAGTGGTCGGAGCCACGCACCCAGAGGAAGGCAAGGCATTGCGCGCACGCATGCCGCACACGTTCTTCCTTGTACCGGGATACGGCGCTCAAGGCGGCACCGCGCAAGGCGTGGCCGGCATGTTCGACCGTGACGGCATGGGTGCGCTTGTCAACTCGTCACGTGGCGTTATCGGTGCATGGAAAAAGTCCGGCAAGTATTCTGAATCCATGAGCGCCGACGATGCTCTGGATCTGGTTGCGGAATCAGCCCGTGAGGCAGCCAAAGATATGCGTGACAATCTGCGTGCGGTCTTGCCGTAACCTGCCGACTGGCCAACTGTTCAATCTGAAAGAAAAACAACCACCAAACCATCGAACGTAACAGAGAGGGAGTTCATGACCACCGCAACAACGTTCGTTCCGACCGTTGCCGAAGCGACTGCGGCAGGCTTTTTCCCGAGCCGGCATGAAGTCGAGGTCGTTGACAATCAGGAACTGACTGACGGCGTGTACCGTTTGACGTTCCGTGACGAATACATCGCCAGCCATGCAAAGCCGGCACAATTCGTTGACGTATATTCCAACGATCCAAGCAAGCTGATGCCGCGTCCGTTCGGCGTTTGCGAAACCAACGGCGACGAAGTCAGCCTCATGTTCGCCGTGGTAGGCAAGGGCACCGCAGAATTTGCCGGATTGAAAGCTGGGGACACCATTCGTGTGATGGGCCCGCTCGGCAATTCGTTCAAGACCAAGGAGCCCGCCAATTATGTGCTCGTGGCAGGAGGTCTTGGCGTGCCTCCGCTCGTGCATGCGGCACAGCATATCGCCGGCGTCGAAGGCGCGGTCAGCACCGCGGTGTTCGGCTACCGCAACGTGCGTTTCGGCGACGAATATGCGGGCAAGTATGCCGACAAGGTGTACAGCATCGACGAGAGCGAAGGCAACGTGATCACCTTGCTTGACCGCATCGAAGGCGAGTTGATGGATTCGGGACTCAAGCCGGTGATTCTGACCTGCGGTCCTCTGCCGATGATGAAGGCCGTCGCCGCATGGGCCGTGAAGCGTGACATGGCGTGCCAGCTGAGCTTGGAACAGCGCATGGGCTGTGGCTATGGCACTTGCGTGCTGTGTACGGTCGACACGTTGGACGGACGTTTGAAGGTCTGCTCCGATGGTCCGGTCTTTACTCGCGAACGTTTGGGATGGGGTGAATGAGATGATCGACGATACCCAGCATGAGAACCTGTACGGTTCGTACGAGTGGAAGCATCCCACGCAGGTGGCGGGCGTGCCGTGGAAGAATCCGGTCGCCACGGCTTCCGGCACCTTCCAGTATGCGGCGGTCCGCTGGTTCTACGACGTGAGCCAACTGGGCGCGGTCACCACCAAGGGCGTCTCCCCGGTGCCATGGGAAGGCAATCCCGGCATTCGTACCGCTGAAGGCCCATCCAGCAACATCAACGCGGTCGGCCTGCAGAACCCGGGTGTGGACCATTATTTGGAAGACGACCTGCCCAAGCTCAAGGCCATCAACGCCACGGTCATCGCCAATGTGGCCGGTCACTGCGACGACGACTATGTCGAAGTCGTGTCCAAGCTGAACGATTCTCCGGCAGACATGCTGGAAATCAACGTGAGCTGCCCGAACGTGTCCGCCGGAGGTATGAGCGTCGGCACTGATCCGGTGGCGTTGAGCCGTCTGATCACCCGCCTGCGCAAGCTCACCGACAAGAAGATGATTGTCAAGCTCACGCCGAACGTCACCGACATCACCGTGCCTGCCCGCGCGGCCGTGGAAAGCGGCGCCGACGCGCTGAGCATGATCAACACACTGCTCGGCATGCGCATCAACATTCGCACTGGAGAACCGATCATCGACCATGTGACCGGCGGCGTTTCCGGACCGGCCGTGCTGCCGATGGGACTCGTGGCCGTGTGGAAGACCCGCTCCGCATTACCGAACACTCCGATCATCGGCATCGGCGGCATCGATTCCGGTGAGAAGGCGCTTGAATACCTGTATGCCGGAGCGAACGCCGTGGAAGTCGGTGCGGCCGCACTGTTCGAACCGACCGCGCCATTGCGTGTGGCCCGCGAACTCGACGAGCTGCTCGACGCACGTCCCGAACTCGCAGACAAGCTCGCCAAGGGCGAAACTTGGCGTTGACCTCGATCATTCATCAAAGGAGCATGACATGACTGAATCCCTCGACCACCGTTTTACCAAGTTCCTGCTGGAAGCGCAGGCGCTGAAATTCGGCGAGTTCACGCTGAAGTCCGGTCGTAAGTCGCCGTATTTCATCAATGCGGGCGCATTCAACGACGGACGTAAGATCGCCACGCTCGGCGCATTCTATGCGGAGAAGATCGCGGCGGAAATCGAAGTAGGCAATCTGCCGAACGACATCGACACCATTTTCGGTCCTGCCTACAAGGGCATTCCGCTGGGCGTCTCCACCGCGATCGCTCTGACTTCCGGCCACGGTATGGAAGTCGGCTACACCTTCGACCGCAAGGAGAAGAAGGATCATGGCGACGGCGGCATGATGGTCGGCACCCAGCTGACCGACGGCATGAAGGTACTGCTCGTCGACGATGTGATGACCGCAGGCACCGCAGTACGCGAGGTCATTCCCAAGCTCAAGGCCGAAGCGGATGTGGAGGTCGTCGGCTTGGTGCTTTCCGTGGATCGTATGGAAAAGACCAAGGATTCCGACACGTCCGCGGTGAAGGCCGTCGAAGCAGAGTTCGGCTTCCCGGTATTCGCCATTGCCAACGTGCGCGAGATCTTCGAGGCCGGCCAGCATATCGAAACCGCTGACGGCACCGCGTATGTGACCGACGAGATCAAGGCCGCTGCCGACGCTTATCTGGAGCAGTATGGTGCCTGAATTCTATAGGCGGGTCCTACAGTTGAACATATGAAAAGTGCCTCACACCAATCGAAAGCATCGGTGCGAGGCACTTTTCAATCTCATATCAGAGTGCATCCAGTTGATGAGTGCATTCAGTCGATCAGGTTGTATCCATGGTCGGCCACCACCGACTTGAGCTTCTCCAAATAGTTTTCCGCGGCCTTCGACAGCTTCGCACGCTCGTTCGTGATCCAGCCGACCAGCATGGTCTCATCGGTGTCAAGCGGCACGGTCACGATTTTCTCATTGTTGAGATCGCCGTTGTCGATGCCGGTGCACACGGTGTAGCCGTTCAGACCGATGATGAAGTTCAGAATCGTCGCACGGTCGGTCACGTTGATCTGCTTGGGGGAGTATTCCGGCCAGACCGCCTCTTCGGCGAAGAAGAAGCTGCCCTCCTCGCCCTGCTCGTACTGGATGAACGGGAACGGCTTCAAGTCGTCCATCGTGACTTTCTTCTTGCCGGCCAGTGGATTGTTGCGTGAAATGAACACATGCAACGGAGCACGGAACAGTGGATGGAATTCCAAATGCTTTTCGCGCAACATCTTGCCAATCACGTCTTTGTTGAAATCGGACAGGTAGATGATGCCGATTTCGGAAAGCATGTTCGCCACTTGGTTGATGATGTCTTTGGTGCGCGTCTCACGAATGGTGAACTCGTATTCGTCGGATTTGATGGAGTTGATCATTTCCACGAACGCTTCGACGGCGAACATGTAATGCTGTGTGGACACGGAACACAGCTGCTTGCGTGGCTTCGCGTTCTTGTAACGTTCTTCGAGCAGCGACGCCTGATCGAGCACCTGGCGCGCGTAGGTGAGGAATTCCGCTCCGTCCACGGTCAAGGCGATGCCTTGCGACGAGCGGGTGAAGATCTCGATGCCAAGCTCGTTCTCGAGTTCCTTCACAGACGAGCTCAACGCGGGCTGTGACACGTACAGCTCGTGCGAGGCTTCGTTCATGGAACCGCATTCCACGATTTTCACAATATATTTCAGCTGAAGAAGAGTCATAAATTCAGGTTAGAGCCATGTACTGACCGTGGGGGAGTGCTTATACCCTCTTGTCTGGATAGTGGACTGCCGATCGCGCAGATCAAGGACGTGAAAAACCAATTGCAGCTTGACGAGGATCGCACACAGTTGGAAACCCCACAAACCGTGCTCGACAAAACCGGTCAGGTGTTCGCCCAATGGGAGCGGACCGGCTTGACGGGTCAGGCCTACAAGCAAAAGAGTTGTCCCTATCGGAGTGCTCCATATCGGCATAAGCGACAAAAAGGGATTGCCCGGCTTTCTACACACCAGACAATCCCGTTCGTCACAACCTACTACAGTTCGGTCTACTGGTACAGATGGCCGCCCTGCTCGCGGAAGCGCTCGCTCATCTCTTGCATGCCGGCAGCGATGGTTTGCGCGTCGGCGACGAGCTTCTCCTGTGCTTCGGCATTACCGAATTTTTTGCGGATGTTTTGGCTGATGGCCATGGAGCAGAACTTCGGACCGCACATCGAACAGAAATGCGCCATCTTCGCAGGCTCGGCCGGCAAAGTATCATCATGGAACGCGATGGCGGTGTCCGGATCGTAGCTCAGGTTGAACTGGTCAAGCCAACGGAATTCGAAACGTGCCTTGCTCATGGCATTGTCGCGGTCGATGGCATGCGGATGATGCTTGGCGATATCAGCCGCATGGCAGGCGATCTTGTATGCGATCACACCTTGCTTCACATCGTCCTTATTTGGCAGCCCAAGATGTTCCTTCGGCGTCACATAACACAGCATGGCAGTGCCATAGCGGGCGATTTCCACACCGCCGATCGCCGACGTGATGTGGTCGTAGCCGGGAGCGGTGTCGGTGGTGAGCGGTCCAAGCGTATAGAACGGCGCGTCCTTGCAGATCGCCTTTTCCATCTCGATGTTCATGCGCACGGTGTCGAACGGAATATGGCCGGGTCCTTCGATCATCACCTGCACGTCGTGTTCCCATGCGCGCTGCGTAAGCTCGCCCAAAGTCATCAGTTCGGCGAACTGTGCCGCATCGTTCGCATCGGCAAGCGATCCCGGACGAAGTCCATCACCCAGTGAGAATGCGACATCGTACTTGGCGAAGATCTCACACAACTCATCGAAATGCGTATACAGGAAGCTTTCCTGATGATGCTGCAAACACCATTCGGCCATGATCGAACCGCCACGCGAAACGATGCCCGTCATACGATTCGCCGTCAACGGCACGAAACGCAGCAGCACACCGGCGTGAATCGTCATGTAATCCACGCCTTGCTCGCACTGTTCGATCACTGTGTCGCGGAACAGTTCCCAGCTGAGCTTGGACGCATCATCCTCCACCTTTTCGAGCGCCTGATACATTGGCACGGTGCCGATCGGCACGGGGGAGTTGCGCAGAATCCATTCACGAGTGGTGTGAATGTCGTTACCGGTAGACAGATCCATCACAGTGTCGGCACCCCACTTGGTGGCCCACGTGAGCTTCTCCACCTCCTCGTCAATAGACGAAGTGACCGCCGAATTGCCCATATTGGCGTTGAGCTTGGTGAGGAACTTCGAGCCGATGATCATGGGTTCAGCTTCGGGATGGTTGATATTGCAAGGCATGACCGCACGCCCTGCGGCCAGTTCGCTGCGTACCAATTCCACGCTGCAATGCTCGCGCTCCGCCACATAGCGCATTTCCGGCGTGATGATGTTGTGGCGCGCGTACCACATTTGCGTCACCGGATGATCCTTGGCCTTCAGCGGCTTATGCTGGCGACCACGCCATTCCTTGGAAGCCTTGCCACGTTTGATGGCGCGTTTGCCGTCATCTTCCAAATTGCGGCGACGTCCTTCATATTCTTCGACGTCTCCACGGTCAAGAATCCAGTCCAAACGTAGGGGAGCGAGACCCTCCTTCGGATCGCATTTCGGACCTTCGGTGTTGTAATCCTTGAATGGTGCGTTCGGTCCGACGCCAGGAGTGTCAGACAGTTTGATTTCAGTGTACGGCACTTGCAGATCGTAGGAACCGAATTCGTTTTCGAAATGCACCGGCGTGGTTTTGCGAATATGTGCTTTGTCTCGCTGCTTGGAATCGCGTGCGGCAATGTCGACGCGCTGTTGCTTGGCAAGCTTGGAGGCGGCCTTGGCTTCCTTCGCATTGGTGAACTTCTTTTCGCCGGATGCGCCGTCGGCTGTGTTGTCAGTGTTGATTTCCGCTGTTTTCTGGGCTTTCACGCGCGGCGCGTACCCGTGCTTCGTGTCGCCACGTACGGCTTTCCAGCGCGCTACCATATTGCGGGTTGCAGCTTCCGGATCATCAGCTCCTGCAATCGCGGACACCACGAACCAGCCTGCCGCCTTTGAATGCGCCAGCATCTCCATATCATCTGCGGTCACGCCACCGCCTACCACTACCGGAAAACCACTGGCTGAACAAATGGTGTTGATCTGCTCTTCGTCAAGCGTGCGACCGGAACCGTCATTGCCGCCTACGGACGCTTCCGGCTTGGTGACGGAAACATGCAGTGGTGCCGCACCGATATAGTCGATGCAGCCGTCGGGCAATTCGTTGATGAGTTTGACCAGGCTTTCCGTTTCGGCGGACAAGCCCACGATGGCATCTTCGCCAAGCAGTGCACGTGCTTCGCGCGGTTCCATATCGGTCTGTCCGATGTGCACGCCGTCAACCTTGATGCCTTTGCTGCGGGCCTGCCAGACCACGTCCACACGGTCGTCGATCACGAATGCCACGGAATCCGACTTATTGTTGTCTTCGATGATTTGCGCGATATCACGCGCCATGTCGGTGAGATCCTTCGCGTCAGCGTCTTTGACGCGCAGTTGGATGAAGCTTGCGCCCCCGCGCAATGCGTCATCGATGACGTCGGTGATCGGTCGGCCTTTGCAATCCTGTGGTCCTACCACAAAATAGGCGCTCAGGTCGAAGCTGTCTCGCATCGACGCATATGGATAATTGCTCATGATTCCCCCTTGATTATGATGTTTTGGGTTGGGAAAACTTGATTTCGCAGGCAATGGGTACGCTGACGCGCCCGTATGCTCGGTTATACGGGATAGAAAACGGAATTACGATTGATGATTGCGCGATGCAGACTGTTTGGTCGACGCATCTGCTGCGCAGACTTTTACGGATGCCAATTGACGCTGGCAATGCGTGTGCGCTACGACACTCATTCTTCGCTCCCTACGATGGTGTTAACCAACAGGTTCAAAGGGTCAGGCATTCGCCTATCTCAGCTCCGTTGGGGAGCCCCCCTGCTTTACGTGTTGGCTATGAATCTACGCCCTGCACTGGACGTAACTTTCATCGAAGCCCACAGGAGAGTTAGGCCAGCCGTCACTTTCGCATGTATCGCCTCCATCCGCGTCACGCCTCCGCCGCGCAACTTACAGCAAACCCTCCTTGCAGGCTAATCTATACTTCAGTTCAATGCATTGCGTGTGAAAGAGGTCGACTACATGTTGGAAACGGAACGGCTGACATTGAGGGCTTGGGCGGAAACAGATGCGGAAAGCTTGTACTCCTATGCGAAAGATCCGGATATCGGGCCTATCGCGGGCTGGCCCGCACACCGATCGAAAGAAGAAAGTCTCAATACGATTCGTCATGTGCTCAATGGCAAGGAATGCTACGCGATTTGCGAGCGCGGCAGCAATAACCCCATTGGTTCGATTGAGTTAAAGCTTAATGGTCATACGGATATGACGGATCGTGATGATGAGTGTGAGTTGGGTTACTGGCTGGGCAAGCCTTTCTGGGGAAGGGGTTATATGCCGGAGGCAGCCAAGGAGGTTATCCGTCATGGTTTTGTTGATCTTGGTATGAGTGCGATTTGGTGCGGTTATTATGACGGCAATCTGAAGTCGAAGCGGGTGCAGGAGAAGGTTGGTTTTGTCTATCATCACACGTGTGATGAGGTGCCGGTGCCTCTTATGCACGAGGTGCGTGTCGGGCACGTGAATGTTCTTACCAAATCACGCTGGCAAAATTTAGCTGCCTGCTGATTGTGCTAGAAGCTAACCTAGAATGCTTTGGAAGGGTCTTGGTGGGCTTCGAACGGATGCTGGTCAAGACCCTTTAGAGCTTCATGATGTTTTCCTCGATGCGACGGATGACGTCAATGAAAGCTTCATCGTTGTGCCCGGTTGGATCTGGCAGATTCCAATTATCGTCGAAAGCCTTGCCGATATAGGGACATCCCACGTCGCAGCCCATGGAGATCGCGGTGTCAGGTTTTGGAATATCCGAAATCAGCTTGGAGTATTGCGTTTTCTCCATGTCGATGCCGTAAAGCTCTTTCATGAGTCGTACGGCATCCTGATTGATCTGCGGCTTGGTTTCCACACCTGCGGAATAAAAATCACAATCGGTTCCGCGTAGATGCTTTCCCAACGCTTCGGCAATCTGGCTGCGGCATGAATTATGCATGCAAATAAAAGCCACTTTTCTCATAGCTTTCCCTGTCTGCGATGTTATGATTTCACGATTGCTGTCCCGTATTATACGTTTCGCCCAATGCTCCGCGTTCACATCATCGAATAACACAATGCCCGGTACGACCATGTCATAAGCTGGTCGTACCGGGCATTGGCTTGGATTATTCGCCCCAGACTTCTTCGGCGATGGACCTTACGAGTGCGATCTTGGCCCACTGCTGCTCCTCAGTGAGCTTGTTGCCTTCCTCAGTGGAGGCAAAACCGCACTGGGTGGACAGGCATAAGCGGTCGAGCGGCACATGCTGGGCCGCTTCGGAGATGCGAGCCTTAATCACTTCCGGATCTTCAAGTTCCGGTCTCTTGGAGGTGACGAGGCCAAGCACAACCTGTTTATCGCCGGAAACCTCAGCCAGTGGCGCGAAGTCACCGGAACGGTCGTCGTCGAACTCCAGATAGTAGGCGTCCACGTTCTCTTCGCCGAACAGCTTGGCTGCGACCGGAGCATAACCGCCGGACGACAGCCACGTGGAATGAAAATTACCACGGCAGATATGGGTGTTGATCACCAAATCATCAGGCTGGTCTGCGATCACTGTGTTGATCACGTCAAGATTCTCCTGCTGCAGGCGGGCCGCATCCTCATCGCTCCAGCCGAGACGCTCACGCACGCTCTTGTCGCACAGGCGAGTCCAAGTGCAGTCATCGAACTGCACGTTACGGCAGCCGGCGGCATACAGGTCGGCAATGACCTGACGGTATGCGGCCACGATATCCGCGGTCAGCTCGTCGTCATCTTTGTAGAACTCGTCGTACGGGTAGGCGTTCTTGTTGCCGGTAAGCACGAAACGGGTCTGCGCTGGGGAAGGCATGGTCTGGCGAGCAACGGTATTGTCATCTTCAAACTGCTTGACGAACTTGAAATGCTCCACGAACGGATGATCGTGTCCGTCGAGCTTGCCGGTCACCGTGGCAGTGTCGGCGGGAGTGACCTCGTCATGGAAGGCAACGCGATGGGCGGCTGCGACATGGTCCACGCCGTTGAAGCCCCACATGAAATCGAAATGCCACCAGCCGCGACGGAATTCACCATCGGTGATGACATGCAGACCGGCGGCCTTCTGCTTGGCAACCAGATCAGTGATCAGCCTGTCTTCGACAGCTTTCAATCCAGCGGCATCAATAATACCTGCAGCATAATCTGCACGAGCCTGCTTGAGTTCGTCCGGACGCAGATAAGAACCGACCACATCGGCGCGGAACGGCGCATTCTTGGAATATGTCATGATTCTCCTTCGACTATTGACTTGCAATTAACAATCACAACGACAAAACCAACAATATGCTATCCCACCACCCACGAACGAGGCACATTCCATCCGCCTGGTTGACAACGTACTTCCGTCCATCCGCAGAGTTTCCAATGCTGGAATAAATGGGGGTAAATGACACTGCATGGCGTTCCGATATTGGCAGACGCGCGGCCGATGATTGTGCAAAGAATCGCGAAAGGCATGCGGAATCACGACATGAGTTGCGTTGTGTTCGTATATAATCGCAACGGACATGAACGACTGCAAGGAGGCTGCCATGACTGTGCCGCAACGAGTGCTTGACACTATGAATTCCGGACTGATCTACACCTGCGATGACGAAGAGATGATCAAAGCACAGAAAGAACAGATGGAACTGCTATACGACTTCAATGCAACCCGCCCCAGTCAAATGACGCAACGCAACGAAATCGCACGCCAACTGCTTGGCGAATTCGGCGAGGACGCTTATATCGAACCGCCGTTACATGCCAATTGGGGATGCAACACGTATTTCAGTGCGCACGCTTACGCCAATTTCAACCTTACGTTAGTTGATGATGGTGAAGTGCATATCGGCGAACATACCATGATCGGCCCGAACTGCACTATCATTACCACCGGCCATCCGATTCGTCCTGACCTGCGCGAGAAGGTCACACAGTATTCTCTGCCGGTCACCATCGGCCGTAATGTGTGGTTGGGCGCCAACGTTACCGTGCTTCCCGGCGTCACCATTGGCGACAATTCGGTGATTGGCGCATGCTCGCTGGTTACCAAAGATATTCCCGCCAATATGGTCGCATTCGGACAGCCATGCAAGGTGTATCGCGAAATCGGCGAACATGATGACGTCTACTATTGGCGTGACCGCATGATCAACCCACCCTATGACCAGAAGCAGTAAAACAAATCACTATCGACCAACCGTTCAAACAGGTCGAATCATCGTGGACTAGTCGTTATGACAGATCCACGATCCCATAATTTGCGACTGTCAAGCGAAATACCGGGCGCACCATTGCTCCACCACACGGGCAAGGTGCGCCTTCTTTGAAAACTCAGTCCTGGTTGCTCCAATCAATCATGCTTTCCACCATAACGTGCGAAACGTAACGCACGCATGTCCACGGTAGATATTTAGATAATTATCTAAATAAGAAAATGTGTAAACATTGCGAAGCGAAGGAGGAATGTATGGCAGGGGAGGGATTCAAAGCGCTCTCCGATCCCACGCGACGGCGCATTTTGGAATTGCTGCGCGAACGTGACATGACGGCTGGTGAACTTGCGGAACAATTCAACATGAGCAAACCGTCGATCAGCCACCATCTGACCACGTTGAAAACCGCGGGACTGGTAACCGACGAACGGCACGGGCAGAACATCATCTACAGTCTCAACACCACGGTGATGCAGGATCTGATCGGATGGTTCATGGGATTCATGGACGACGATGGAAACGTCAATCAAGCGAATGATCAAACAGACAATAAATAAAGGAGGGTCTTATGCGCGGGAACAACTTGAACGATTTAAAAAACAACATCAACAATGCCGAAGACAAGAACAAGACTGATTCGGGGGAGAAGATCGCTCCGATCGGACGCAATCTGTGCATTGCGCTTGTTGCACTGTGTGTAGTCAACATCATCGCACATCTTGCCTGCTATAGTCGGCTTCCCGAAAACGTGCCGATTCATTGGGGTGCCGATGGTTCGGTCAATGGTTATGGCCCGCGTGCCGTAACGTTGATTCTTGATGTATTGCCGTTGCTGTGCTTGGGACTTTTCCTCGTCATCCCGAAGATGGACCCCAAGGGAGAAAACTACATGAAGGCCAGCGGACTGTATCGTGGATTCGTCATCGCGTTCACACTCATCATGTGCGGTGTCACATGGTTCACTGAAGCCACCTCATTCGGTGTAATCCCAGCTACCGGCGGTCCCGTTGGGCTTATTGTCAGCGTGGTATTGGGCGCGCTGTTCGTCGGCTTAGGCAATTACCTTCCGCGCATGCGCCAGAATTACACTTTCGGCATCAGAACGCCTTGGGCTCTGGTCGACGAGAACAATTGGAAGCGTACGCAGCGTGTGGGTGGCATCTCTTTCATGGTGTTGGGAGTGCTGTTGATTGTGGCGGGTGTTGTCAGCTCTGTCGTGCCTGTGGGCGACATGCTCATGGTCGCAATTATTGTGACGATAGCGGTTGGTGCAGCGCTCGTTCCTTATGTATACAGCTACCTGTTGTTCCGCCGCAGTCGCGGTTCGCGGCAAAACTGAAGTAACGTCATAGCGACGCTAGATACCGTCGCCTTGACACAGAACACAAATCAACGTTGACAAACGCCGTTGGCAATCTGGGAAAGTTTAATGAACGGACTCAGGAGAACCAATTGCAAACAGTGAAGGAATCGAATCTGAATTTCTTCAGTCCAACAATCGGGGTGCGGTTCACATGCGTGCGATCCGCACCCTTTGTTAATTCAAGTGTTCGTTTTGAAAAAGTCAGAAATCCATGCCCAAAGATTTCAGATCGCGGCGAGCCTGACCGGCGTTAGTGAAGCGGAACGCGTGCATGCCCACGGCCTGTGCGCCAGTGACGTTCTTCGCGGTGTCGTCGAAGAACACGCTGGATTCCGGCCTGAGATTGAAACGGCTCAGCGCCAGTTCGTAGATGTCGGCATTCGGCTTGTGCATCTTCTCTACGCCGGACACCACCGTGCCCTGCAGCAGCTCGCCGAGCTGCGGGAAACGTTCGAATGCGAAATGGAACGTCTCATGCGACCAATTCGTCAACCCCCACACGCCGTAGCCTGCAGCCTTCAAATCACGAAGCAGCTGTTCCATATCCGGAATCATGCGGGGGAGCGCATCGCCGTAACGTTCGATGTAATCGCGGAAAATCTCGGCGATCTCTTCGCCCTGTTCACGTACCACGTCGGGATAAATGGCTTCGAAATCCTCGCCATGGTCCATGCGATCCTCATAATCGTAGAAGCCGCACGGATCATTATCCGCGCAAATACGGTCTACAACCACTTGGGGGTACCTGCCTTCAAGGCATGCGCGCGTCTGCCAGTCGATAAGCACGCCGCAAAAATCAAAGACCACATCGGTGACGTTGGCACTGGGGGAGGTCATGAAAATCCTTCCTGCAAAATACGGATTGGCAACGCTAGTGTAGCGCAAAGCCACCGATGTTGGGGCTGGTGTTCGGTAAATTTGTTTTGCAATTAAAGTAATTGCAAAAATGCCGGCTGAATGCCGCCGATAATATCGCTCGCGATGATCGGATGGCCGATTTCCCCGAAATGCTGCTTTTTGGAATGCCCATAGATCTGCGGACGATGCCATCCACGCTGTTCGGATCGCGATGCGATCGAGCCCGCAAGACCATGTATGTAGGCTCCGGCCGCCACGACTTCGGGAACTAATGCCGGATCCTCGGCAAGCATATCGTCCTGTTGCGCGAGCAGGGCGCCCAACATGCCGGCAAGCACATCGCCCGATCCTGCGGTGGACATCCACGCCGGCGCGCGTCCGGAAAGAATCACCCGCTCGTTGCCTTCGCCGTCCGTGCCGACCACCATGGTCACCGCGCCCTTCAACAATACGGTCGCGCCGGTCAGCTCATGGACCCTGCGGGCGCAGGCGAGCGGCTGCGAGCGCACTTTGTCGACGCTGGCTTCGTTTCCGTCTAGCCGAGTCAACATGCGGGCCAGCTCCCCGACGTGCGGGGTGACAACCACTTGAGCCGGCACTTTGCCTGGCAGCAGGTCCAAAGCTCCGGCGTCTACCACGATCGGCGGCATGCCCAGGGCGCTTTCATTCCTGGCGTCGTCATTGGAGCCGGTTTTTTCCTGCAGTGCGTAATGCTTCAACAACGCGGTTATGGTTTCGCGTTGAATGTCGGTGTCGGCGGCTTCGTCGTCACCCGTGGGAACGCCGGAACCAACCACCCATGATTGGACGCGGCCCTTGCCGATCACCGCCTCGGGCAACGAGGAAAGCACCATGTCCTGCGCTCGTTGCGGGCCGAGATAGCGCACCATGCCAGTGTTGGCGCGCGCCGCCGCCGTGGCCGACAATACGGCTGCACCGGGGTAACGGGCGGAGCCGGTCACCAAGCCGACCACTCCACGCGAATACTTGCCGTCCGAAAGTTGCGGAAGGCGAATCGAATCCGTTACGAAATCGCCGTCCGTCATTTCGGCCGCGGGGACGCAATCATCAATGTCGAAACCGAAATCGACCAAAGTGAGGCGGCCGCATGCGTATGAGGCGGGTGGCACCATCGCGCACGGCTTCATCGCGCCGAATGTTACCGTAACATCAGCAGGAATGTACGGTCCTGGAAGCGAACCGTCATTTACGCCAACGCCGGACGGCGTGTCGATCGCCACGACGAGCGGCAGGGCGGAGGAAGGCTCGTTGTTCGGCAGGGCGGGCCTGTCGGGAAGTTCGCCATCGAATCCCAAGGAGGAAGCGATGGCGCCTGCGATGCCACGCAATGCGCCGCTTACGCCGATTCCGGTCATCGCGTCGATGATCACATGGGAGCCCTGAACGTATTCAACGGCGGCCTGCAGTCGTTCTCCGGCCTCTCCCGCGGAAAAACCCGTGGTGCATCCTGGGATTTCGGCGGCGGGATCAAGTACGAGAACACGGCCTCCGGCATGCACGAACGCGCCGAACGCCTCCTCGTGCAGGGAACGTCCCACGGCGATCGCGGTGACATGCGCGCCTTCGTTCGCCAGTTCCGCGCCGGCGTATAGACCGTCGCCGCCATTATCTCCCGCCCCTACAAGGAGGGCTACCCGCGCGTCCTCGACGGCGAGGTCCTCATCATCGAGCAGTGTCATGGTCACATGGGCCGCAGCCGAGGCGGCCATGCGCATCAGCGGCACGCCGTCGTCAAGCAGCGGACGTTCCATCTCGCGCACGGTATCGGAATCGTAAGCGCTGTACAGCAGTGTTTGCAAACGGTCGGCGTCGTCGGCGATGTCCATAACGTTCCCTTCCTCGTCGTCTATGAGCAACAATCCCTACTGTAGTCGTAATATTGGGAGTCAAGGATTTTTCGGCGTGGAATGGAGACCAAAATGGCATATATCGAAATGCAGCATAGTTGCAAGCGTTACCAAATGGGTTCCACCACCATCACCGCGAACGATGATGTGAGCTTCGGCATCGAAAAAGGCGAACTGGCCATCATTCTGGGCGCGTCGGGCGCGGGCAAGTCGACGGTGCTCAACATTTTGGGTGGCATGGACACGAATTCAGAAGGCAGCGTGGTCATCGACGGACGCGACATTTCCAACTATTCCCCGAAACAGCTGACGGCTTATCGCAGGACGGACATCGGTTTCGTGTTCCAGTTCTACAATCTTGTGGCGAATTTGACCGCGAAGGAAAACGTCGAGCTCGCCTCGCAGATCGTTTCCGATGCTCAGGATGCCGTCAAAGTGTTGGAAGACGTCGGTCTCGGCGATCGTGTCGACAATTTTCCCGCGCAGCTTTCCGGCGGTGAACAGCAGCGTGTGGCCATCGCCCGAGCTGTGGCGAAGAATCCGAAGATCCTGCTGTGCGACGAGCCGACCGGCGCGTTGGACTACAACACCGGCAAGCAGGTCCTGCAGATTCTGCAGGACATGAGCCGTAAGAAAGGCGCCACCGTGGTGATCGTGACCCATAATTCCGCGATCGCGCCGATCGCGGACCGTGTGATCCGCATGCATGATGGCAAGGTCACCGCCGTCGACGTCAACGAGCATCCGATGGACATCGCGGAACTCGAATGGTGATGTCGCGACACGCTGTGCGACACTCAATTTGCGAAGACAAAGGATTTGTGTAATATATGTGACTTGTGCACGGAAGCAATTCCGTACAGGAAGCACATTCCTGCGTAGCTCAGTTGGCAGAGCATCCGACTGTTAATCGGACGGTCACTGGTTCAAGCCCAGTCGCAGGAGCCACATGAAAGCCCTTGGAAATCAAGGGCTTTTTGTTACTCTAACGAATCAAGCACGTCGTCGATCAGCGTGCGCTCGTGCGGTCCATCGGTCTTGAGCCGAGGAAAGCGCCGCAACGCGTTGGCGGGACTTGCCCCGGCCGCGCGCGCCACATTCGATTTCGACTCGCCGTGCGCCAAAGCCGTTTCCGCAAGACGGTCCACCAGCGAGTCCGACACCTTGCGGATCTGCTCGGCAACCCACAACTGCGCCAGTTCGGGGGAGAGCGCGTAATCGTCCTGCAATTCGCTTGACGCTTCCTGCACGGCCGCCCACAGCACCATAAAAGGCTTCTGATAGTAGGTGATCCGATCGTAATCGGACTCGCTTTCCAGTTGCTGCAACGCTTTGCGCTGTGACGTGTTATCGCTCATACGTTCCATCGTATGCCGAGACACGCCCGGAGCCTGTGGATAACTCATCCTCCGACCACAGGGCCGTTTCAGCTGGACAAGCACAACTTCACACTGTCATGCTGGCGATTTACCACAGCACAACGCAACGGCGCAAACACAGCAACGTGAAGGAGCCATCATGGACGAACGTGAATATCGCAGGCGAATCCGACGGAACAGAATCGCACAGGAGGAAAAGAAGCGCATCCGCCAGCAGTTGCGCCAAGCCATGGTCGTATGCGCTCTGGCATGTGTCATGCTGCTCGTGTGCTGCCTATGGTCGGCCGAACCGACGTATGCGAAAACGAATGCGGCGACCGCGTCCGGTTCCTGCGCCGTCCTGATGCGATGGCCGCTGAACGGCGCGCAGGTGGTCGGCAAGTACGATGCGCCGAAACAACAGTGGCTTCCAGGCCATCGGGGTGTCGACCTGCTTGCGGACCCTCAGGAAGCCATCGTCGCGCCCGCGGACGGCGTGATCGCCTTCAGCGGCAACGTGGGAGGCAAAGCCGTGGTCACCATCCGGCATGGAGGCGACCTTTCCGGCCTGACCTCGACGTTCGAACCCGCCATTGCGGAACGCGATGTCGGCGCACATGTTGCGCAAGGGGAGCGTTTCGCGCGTGTGGAGGGCGAATCCGACCATTGCGACGAGCGGTGCCTGCATTGGGGGATAAAATCGGAAGGACGGCAATACACCAATCCGGAAAGCAAAACCCGTACGGTGAGAATCGGATTGAAAGGCCTGTGAAACAGGGGTCGACAGAACCATTGATTTTGTCCATACGTCGTGGCCTCGTCGAAAAAAGTGAAGCTCTCAGGCTATGATGCTACATGTACGACGATTACGCAGGGGAGAAATGCCATGTACAAGGAATACACGCGGCCTTTGGAACAGCAGATCGACACGGATAAGAACATTTTCTCGGTGCTTGATGAACGAGCGAACCGCACTCCGAACGATTCATTGGTCGAATATAAGAACGAGCATGGCGAGTGGTCGTCGTTCAGCGCCACCGAATTCCGTGCCAAGGTCATCGCCATCGCCAAAGGCCTGATCGCCCAAGGCATCATGCCCGGCGAATCGGTGTCCATCATCTCTCACACCTGCTGGCAGTGGACTGCGCTCGACGTGGCCATCATGTCGATCGGAGCGCTCACCGTTCCCGTATACGAGACGAATTCTCCCGCGCAGGTCAAAATGATCTTCAACGACGCCAACGTCAAAATGGCGTTCGCAGAAGATGACGCGCAACGCGACAAGATCGAATCCATCAGAAACGAATGCTCCAATCTTGGCGACGTCTACGTCATCGGACTTGGCGCGATCGACACGATGATCGAATACGGACATGCCGTGTCCGACGCCGAATTCCAAGAGCGCGAACATGCGGTCAAAGGATCGGACCTCGCCACCATCGTGTACACCTCCGGCTCCACAGGCACGCCAAAAGGCATTGAGCTCACCCATTCCAATTTCGTGTTCATCACCTATTCGGGCATTAGCTCCATGCCCGATATCGCGATGAAGCCGAACCGTCGTCTGCTGCTGTTCCTTCCACTGGCGCACGTGTTCGCACGCTACATGCAGTTCTTCTGCTTCGCAGGTAACGTCTCGCTCGGCCTATCCAGCAACTTGAAGACGATCCTGGCTGATTTCAAAGCGTTCAAGCCGACGTTCATCCTTGCCGTGCCGCGTATCTTCGAAAAGATATACAATGCGGCGTCGCAAAAGGCCGGAGCCGGCCTCAAAGGACGTATTTTCGCAGGTGCAACGCAGACGGCGCGCGACTGGTCGTACGCACAGCAGTCAGGCGAAGGCATTCCGGTTGTCTTGAATCTCAAGCATGCGCTGTACAACAAGCTGGTGTACTCCTCGATCATGGACGTGTTCGGCGGCCATGTGGAATACGCGGTTTCCGGAGGCGCTCCGCTTGATTCATCCATCGCGCATTTTTTCAATGGCGTCGGACTGCCGCTGCTGGAAGGCTACGGCATGACCGAAACCTGCGCTCCGTCAAGCGTCAATCCGACCTCCGGATACAAGATTGGCACCATCGGACTGCCTCTGCAGGGCGTGGCCATGGGTGTCGACGAGGAAGGTGAACTGTGCATCAAGAGCCCGGCCGTATGCGCCGGCTACCACAACAATCCCGACGTCACCAGGCAGCAGATTGTCGACGGCTGGCTGCATACCGGTGATCTTGGTTCCATCGACGACGAAGGCTTCGTCTCCATCGTCGGACGTAAGAAGGACCTCATCATCACCGCCGGCGGCAAGAACGTCTCTCCATGCGAAATGGAAGCGTCGATCATGACGTCGCCCGTGGTGAGTCAATGCGTGATGATCGGCGACCGCAAGCCGTTCATAGCGGCCATCATTTCGTTGGATCTTGGCGAAACGAACGCATGGCTTGCATCGAAAGGCGCGGAATGCGCGGCATCCCTCGAGGAGGCCTCCCGCAATCCGATCGTGCGCGCCGAAGTGGAACGTGCCGTCAACAAAGCCAACGAGCTCGCATCCCGTGCCGAATCGATCCGTAAGTTCGAAATCGTGCCGGACGAGTTCACCGAAGAAAACGGCTTGGTCACGCCGAGCATGAAGGCACGCCGTCAGGCGGTGGTTGATCACTACCGCATGCTGATCGACACCGTCATCTACGTTCCGAAGAAGTAGAATGCGATGATCGGCGGTAGGAATGTGCCGGCCGCAACATAAAAAGCTGGCTTCCGTCGCGGCGGTTCGACGGAGGCCAGCTTTTTCCATCTCTTGTCGGATTTCCTATGTCTGATAATCCGGATTACCTTGTTGCCGGTCTACAAGCCTGCTTCGGCGAGCGAGATATATCCCGGTTCGATCAGCGTTTTCTTCAGATTGCTGGCGCTGACCGCAAGCGCCTCTTCCTGAATGGTCGGCACTTTCATGTCTTCCATGGCGACGGATGAGATGAACGTCAGCTTCGCAAGTTTGCCCGACGTGTTGAGCTGCACGCAGGTCTGTGCGATGTCGGATGCTAAGGTCTTGCGATTTTCCAAAGCGGTCATCCACTGTTTGCCGTTCACGATATTCGGTATGGAGCTGACGTAGGCGCCGTAACCGGTGATGATCGGCCATTGCGAGTTCTGCTCGTCAAGGGAATCGCTGGTATCCTCCGTATCGGAATCGCCGTCATCGGATTCAGGCGCCTGCGCAGGATCGGGAACGGACTGTTTTTTCAGGTCTTTCTTGCCGGTGATATTGTCTACGATGCCGGAAATGGTGATGGATGGGTTGATGTCGGCCGCCGAACCGGTATATCCAAGATCGTTGAGCTCTTCGGAAGCATAGCCGGCCACATAATCATTGCAGGAGATGATGCCGTCGATGCGGGTATGGCGCGATGTGTCCTTATCCATGCCGAGACGTCCGGCGAGCGTGGATTTGACCCGCTCACTTTTCGCCGCGTCGAACGCCACGGACACCCAATCGGATTCCGTGCTCGACGAGGTCAGCGTGCCGGATGGGGAAACGGCCTTCCCATCTTTGAAATACGGTCCAAGCACTGACCAAATGCCTTTGAACACGCCTTGCGCGAAAGTCGCGTCCGCTGTGCTGCCGCTTTCATTGGCGGCATCGTAGGGGAGTAGCACTTCGATATGCTTCGGATTGTCGGAGCTGGTTTTGTCGAGCTCGAGCTTGCTGACCAGCTGTTTGGCTTGAAGCTGGCCGATCTGCTCGGCCGTGGTCATCGGCACGTACACATCCGGAGTGAAACCCTGCAGCGTGTTCGACACTAACACGACTTTCATGCCCTCGTTTTGAGCGAGCTGCAATGCGGAAACCAAACGTTCCGCGGATTGGGCGTAGTCCTGGGCGTCTTCGTCGGAGGAGCTCCCATTCCATGTGATGGCGTGCGACACATAGTCTCCATATTGGCGGTCGGATTCGGTGGTGTCGGCCACCGGCGCCACTACCAGAGTGGTTTTGTCGGAGGAATCCGCATCGTCGCTGGTGCTGTTGACGTGATTCACCACGTAATCCTGCACGCTTTGGCTTTGCTTGTCGAGACTTGGCGCCGCTTTGACGGTGATGTTGGCGCCTTTGACATCATTGTCTTTCAATGATGAAACGATTTCCGGCACCAGCTTCTCCCATTTGCTCAGAGGCGTCTGCTGGGAGATGGTGATGCCGTCCGAAGGGGTGAAGATCACCACGTTGCCGGCATCGGTGGCAGTGGCGGTGCTGGGGGAGTCCGTTTCATGCGATTGCGTTTCATTGGCGGATGAGCAGGCGCCCATGGTCATGATGAGCGAGGTCGATGCCAACAGTGCGAACAGACGTTTCGTCACGGTCGTGCGGTGCAGTGTCATGCCGTTTCCTTCATGAAAATCGAATGATGATTCCTATGCTGAGCTCCGATTGTAATATCCGGACGTCAAAAAGGGCTGGATATGCGTGTGAACCATACATATCCAGCCCTTTTGAGCCTGCTGCTGGCCGTTCAGCCAAAGGTTATTCGGCTAGGTCATTCGGCCAGAGCCTTGGCGAGATTCTCGTCCAAAGCGTTCATGAAGCCTTCGGTGTCAAGCCAGGCCTGATCCGGACCAACGAGCATGGCGAGATCCTTGGTCATCTGACCGCCTTCAACGGTAGACACGATGACCTTCTCCAAAGTTTCGGCGAAATACTTGACTTCCGGAGTGTTATCCAAGTCGGCGCGGTGCTTGAGACCGCCGGTCCAAGCGAAAATCGATGCGATCGGATTGGTGGAGGTCTTCTCTCCCTTCTGCCAGCGGCGGTAGTGGCGGGTCACAGTGCCGTGTGCGGCCTCGGCCTCGACGGTCTGGCCGTCAGGGGTCATGAGCACGGAGGTCATGAGGCCGAGAGAGCCGAAGCCTTGCGCCACGGAATCGGACTGCACGTCGCCATCATAGTTCTTGCAGGCCCAAATGTAGCCGCCATGCCACTTGAGGGAGCTGGCCACCATGTCGTCGATCAGACGATGCTCATAAGTCAGGCCCGCTGCGGCGTACTTGTCTTTGTATTCGTTTTCGAACACTTCGGCGAACGTATCCTTGAACTGGCCGTCGTATGCCTTGAGAATCGTGTTCTTGGTGGAAAGATACACCGGATAGCCGCGCATCAGACCATAGTTAAAGCAGGCGCGGGCGAAACCACGGATGGAATCGTTCACGTTGTACTGCACCTGGGCCACGCCGCCGTCGGCACCATAGTTGTACACGACATGTTCGATCGGCTCGGAACCATCTTCCGGAGTGAAGGTGACGGTGAGCGTGCCTGCCCCCGGAACCTTGAAATCAGTGGCCTTATACTGGTCGCCGAACGCATGGCGGGCTACTACAATCGGCTTGGTCCAGCCGGGAACCAGACGCGGAACGTTGCTCATCACGATCGGCTCGCGGAAAATGGTTCCGCCGAGAATATTGCGGATGGTGCCATTGGGGGACTTCCACATCTTCTTCAGGCCGAATTCCTTGACACGCGCCTCATCCGGCGTGATGGTGGCGCACTTTACACCGACATGCTCACGCTGGATGGCCTTCGCCGCGTCGACGGTCACCTGATCGTCGGTGGCATCGCGGTTTTCGATGCCGAGATCGTAATATTCGAGATCCACGTCGAGGTATGGAAGGATCAGGCGATCCTTGATATCTTTCCAGATGACGCGGGTCATTTCGTCGCCGTCGAGTTCGACGACCTTGCCTTCGACCTTGATTTTGGCCATGTGTTGCCCTCCTGTCGGGATTGAAGGTGATAAGTTCCTGTCTTATAACGAACGTGTTAACGGCACCTGTTAATGTCCAAAAAAACGGTGTGGCGGCAGGTGACACGCTCTTGCATACTGTCATTGCTGAGCATTAGCCTTGAAAACATGTCTCAGGAAATTGAAATCGGTTTGGGCAAGAAGGGCCGTCTGGCATACTCTCTGGACGACGTTTCCATTGTTCCCTCCCGTCGTACTCGCGATCCGCAGGATGTGTCCACCTCGTGGCAGGTTGACGCTTATGAATTCGACGTGCCGGTTATCGGCGCTCCGATGGATTCGGTGACCAGCCCGGCCACCGCCATCGCCATGGGCAAGATGGGCGCGCTTGGCGTGCTCGACCTCGAAGGCCTGTGGACCCGCTACGACGATCCGCAGCCGCTGCTTGACGAGATCGCCGAACTGCCGGCCGAAAGCGCGACCGAGCGTATTCAGCAGATCTACGCCGAGCCGATCAAGCCGGAGCTCATTGTCGAGCGTCTGCATGAGATTCGTGACGCCGGCGTCACCGTTGCGGGCGCCCTGTCCCCGCAGCGCACGCAGGACTATTATTCGACCGTGGTCGAAGCGGGCGTCGACCTGTTCGTCATCCGCGGCACGGTCGTTTCCGCCGAGCACGTCTCCCAGGATCACGAGCCATTGAACCTGAAGAAGTTCATCTACGATCTGGATGTGCCCGTCATCGTAGGCGGCGCCGCCAACTACACCGCGGCCCTGCACTTGATGCGTACCGGCGCGGCCGGCGTGCTCGTCGGCTTCGGCGGCGGCGCAGTATCCGCGAACCGCAACACCATCGGTGTTCACGCTCCGATGGCCACCGCCATCGCCGACGTGGCCGAAGCCCGCCGCGACTACATGGACGAGTCCGGCGGCCGTTACGTCCAAGTGATCGCCGACGGCGGCATGGGCGACTCCGGCAGCTTCATCAAGGCGTTCGCGCTTGGCGCCGATGCCGTGATGCTTGGCTCTCCGCTGGCCCGTGCCGAGGAAGCTCCGGGCAAGGGCATGCATTGGGGTGCCGAAGCCCGTCATCAGACGCTTCCGCGCGGCTTCCGCACGAACGTCGGCACCGTCGGCACCCTGGAAGATATCATGTTCGGCCCCAGCCACAATGCGGACGGCACCACCAATTACATTGGCGCGCTCCGTCGTGCCATGGCAACCACCGGCTATGTCGATCTCAAGAGCTTCCAGCGTTGTCCGGTCACGGTCGCTCCGACCCGCTGAACGAGCTTTGCGGTAAAGCCTGAATAACGGTTCATTGATCCTGCAGCGTCATGCTGCAGGATCTTTTTTTGTTATGTTTCCCCGGCTAAGAAAGTCAGGTTGGAATGATTAAGTTATACATCGCAAATGAAAGAGCAGAGGTGAGATGAATGGCAGCGCATAGAAGTGGCGATTCCCGACGTTTGGACCCGTTGTCCGGACGATTCACGGATTACATCGTGATCGATACGGAAACAACCGGATTGAGTGTGCGCAAAGGTGCCAAGCTCATTGAGATCGGCGCGGTCAAAATCCGTAATGATGAGCTGGTTGACAAATTCGACCAGCTCATCAACCCGTTCGAACACGTCCCGTCAAGAATCACTGGTTTGACGGGAATCGACGATGGCATGCTGCTCGGCAAACCGGATGTGCGTGAAGTCATGGATGAGTTTGCACGCTGGTGCTCGGACACAGCCGTGGTCATGGCGCACAATGCGTCCTTCGACATGTCGTTCCTCGACAATGCTGTACAGCTCGCTTACTCGGAGCGAGACGCGCGCTTTGCGCACCATTTCGTCGACACTCTGGACCTCAGCCGTCGACTGCATCCGGAAAAACGAAGCCACAAAGTTTCCACCCTCATCGTCGACTACCACATCGCCGACATGGAGGAGCACCGCGCATTGTCCGACGCCAGGCAGGAGTGGATGCTGTACCGCGCCATGCGTGACGAGGCCGAGCTGCTCGGCATGCTCTGACAGCCTAACGTCGTTCGAACACTTCGATCCGGTATTCTCCCACAGGTGTCTGTTGATTTGTGGATGGATTATTTGTTCGGCTTCGTGCCGCAGCAGGCGTCATCTCCACTGGCGGAGAACATTGCATTGGGTGCGAAGTTCAGAGCGAAACCGCTCTGTTGGTGGGAGACGTTGGCTGAATCGGATTTGGCGTCATTCGTGATATTTGCCCTCTGTGAGGGCTCCGTTCCGGCAACGAACGAGGCGATATCTCCTGGAACGCCTGCGCTACGTAACTGACGCACGGTGACTGGAACCGTGCCGATGCTGCTTTCCGAGGTGAACGCGACCACTCCGGCAGGGAAGAACGCTTTGAAGAAGTGGATTGGATTCAACTTCGTCAGTGTTAAGCAGCAGGAAGAATACGGTTTTCGCACCAATACTCTTTAAGCGCATGGACTCTCCAAGGTTCGTGATGCTGGAGATGATGCTGAACAGCAGCAGCGGAACCACCAGTGCGGTAATTGCGTTGGACCAGATGGAACCCACCGCGCCGACATAATCAGTGTGGCCGTTGAAAGCGATTCCCAAAATGATACCGAATGCCGTTGCAAGCAACACGCGTGTGGTGAAACCCGCGTTTTTCTTACGTTTGAGAAACGCCAGGATGACGAACAGGATCGCGGCTACGCCGAGGGCGATCCAATCATATGCGATGTCTGACATTACTATCATTCCCTTCCCAAAAAATGGTGATACATTACGTGAGATACCCCCACGTTCATGTCGGACATCAATCTATCCGCTCCGTCTCCGGCGCAACGCCTTGTAGTTATTGCTGTTTTCCATAGTCGTCTATCAGACGGTAGTCATTCCGAGGCACGCATGCTGACATTCCAGCGCTCCACAAGTCATTCCGAGACGTGGTTGTTTTGCGTTTAGGGAGGGCTCGTTTTAAGATGGAACGTCGGATAACTGGCTTCGTGTCTGGATTTGTGAGAGCCGGAGGAATTGGAGATTAGACATGGCATTAAGTGCCGCGATTATTCTTGCGGCGGGTGAGGGCACCCGCATGCGTTCCAACAAGCCGAAAGTGCTGCACACTTTGGCCGGAAAGACGTTTTTGAACCGTGTGATGGACTCCGTGTCGGCGCTCGACCCTGAAACGTTGGCCGTGGTCGTGCACTACCAGGCGGAACGAGTCGCCGAAGCGGCCCGCTCCTACAATGAGCGTGTCACCATCGTCAATCAGGACGACATTCCCGGCACCGGGCGAGCCGTGCAGTGCGCCATGACGCAGTTGAAGGAGCAAGGCGGTCTTGACGGCTCGGTGCTGATCGCAGCTTCGGATATGCCGCTGCTCGACGCCGACACGTTGAACCAGCTGCTTGCCTTCCATGAGCAAAGCGGCAACGGAGCCACCGTGCTCACCACCATTCTTGACGATCCTACTGGCTATGGTCGCATCATCCGCGACAGCAAAGGCAACGTGCTGCGCATCGTGGAACAGAAGGACGCCAACAGCAGCGAACTGGCCGTGCATGAAGTGAACACGTCCGTCTACGTGTTCGATGCCAAACTGCTGGCTGAAGCGATCGCCAACCTCAAATCCAACAACGCCCAAGGCGAGTTCTACCTGACCGACGCACTCGAAACCGCCAAAGCCAACGGTGCCGTCGGTGCGTTCGCCGCCCCCGACCCGTTGAGCGTCGAAGGTGTCAACGACCGCGTGCAGCTCGCAGCGCTCGCCAAAGCTCACAACAAGCGTATCTGCGAGCATTGGATGCGTAAGGGCGTGACCATTCTCGACTCTGAAACCACGTGGATCGAAGATGACGTGCGTATCGAACGCGATGCGGTGATCCTTCCCGGATGCTTCCTGGAAGGCCAGACCGTGATCGGCGAGGGCGCGCAGGTCGGCCCATACACAACACTTATCAGCGCGGTCATCGATGCCGACGCCCATGTGGAGCGTTCCCGCGTGCAGGAAACCCACATCGGTCGCGCGGCCAACATCGGTCCGTGGACGTACCTGCGTCCGGGCAACGATCTTGGCGAGGAGTCCAAGGCCGGCGCCTTTGTGGAAATGAAGAAGGCGCACATCGGCAACGGCACCAAGGTGCCGCATCTGAGCTATGTCGGCGACGCCGACTTGGGTGAGCACACCAATATCGGCGGCGGTACCATCACCGCCAACTATGATGGCGTGCACAAGCACCACACCACCATCGGATCGAACGTGCACGTCGGTGCCGGCAACCTGTTCGTGGCCCCTGTCGAAGTCGGCAGCGGCGTCACTACCGGAGCCGGTTCCGTGGTACGCCACGACGTTCCGGACGATTCCATGGTCTATTCCGAAAACACACAACATGTAGTAGAGGGCTGGAAGCCCGAATGGGAGCGCTGAATATGCCGGCAGTACAAGATTCCATCGACGCCATCCGCATCGCCGCCGCCGCGGCCGACCGTATGAAGGCCACCGACCTTGTTGCCTTCGACGTCACCGAACCATTGGCCATTACCGACGCGATGCTCGTCGCCACCGCTTCGAACGAACGTCAGGTGTTGGCGGTTGCCGAAGAGATCGAAAAGGACCTGTATCTCAAAAGCGGCAAGCGTCAACCGCGTTCCCGCGAAGGCTTGACCGAAGGCCAGTGGGTGCTGCTCGACTATGGTGATTTCGTGATCCACGTCATGCATCAGGAGTCCCGCGACTTCTATCGCCTCGAACGCTTGTGGAAGGATTGCCCGAGCATCGACCTGCAGCTCGAACATCCGGAGACTTCCGACGAAGAGACCGCGGAAACCGCGGAATAACACGTATGAACATGCCTTCCCGTATAGATGCGGAAGGCATGTTTTCATATCAAGCGAAGCAGTTTTCGCAAACATTCCATAATCGAGAAAGCAACGGAGAGCAGCAGCATGCCTCGAAACGTCGAACTTGAGCATAACAGCGCAGTACCGGAACACGTGCACGCCATCACGCTGGTGCGTCACGGACGTACCGCCTACAATGCGCAGCATCGTCTGCAAGGCCAGATCGACATTCCCCTCGACGAAGTCGGACAATGGCAGGTTCGCCAGACGGCCGACGCATTGCGTGAACTGTATGTTGATCGTCGTCCCGATATTCCGAACCGGCTGGTCATCTGTTCCGATCTGGGGCGTGCCGCAGCCACCGCGCATGCGTTCGCCGACCCGCTGGGCTTGGAAGTGCATCCCGACATCCGCGTGCGTGAACGCAGCTTCGGCGATTGGGAAGGCATTCCGGTTGAGGAACTCGCGCAACGGTACCCGGAAGACTATCGTTCCTGGGCTGAATTCCGTGGCGGCGAACTCAAATACGGTGCCGAACCCAAGGAGGAAGTCGGACGTCGTGGCGTCGAAGCGTTGAACGATTGGGCGTTCCGTGCCGGATCCGACACGGACTTGTACGTGTTCTCGCATGGTGCATGGATTTCCCAAACGTTGCAGACGCTGCTGGGAATGGCGGATGCGCATGGCGATTTCGCCGACATTTTGTCGATGCGCAACGCTCACTGGGTGCGGCTCATTCCATTGGAGATCGGTTCCACATTGCGTTGGCGTTTGATGGACTACAATCACGGTCCCGCTATCGCCGATTCCGAGGAATGGGAGCATCCCAGCCTGTAGCCAGCCTGTAGCCGGCCGATACATGATGTCGGACGCTGGTCTGTCACCGCTTTTTCAAGCTTTTCACAGAATCGCCAGTACTTTCATAGCGAAATTAGCTATCGTCATGGCTTGTGAAAAACTTTTTTAAGGGAATCTCTTTTTCGTCGATTTGCGCGGGTGCGCTGGCGGCGGTCACGTCATTCCTACTTTCCGCGAAAATCGGTATCGCGGGATCGGTGATTGGTGTGGCCGCGGGTTCGGTTGTTTCCGCGGTTGCCACGCAGGTCTACAAGAACGTTTTGAAGGCATCAGGGGAGAAGATCCAACAGGCCGTGCCGTTCCCGTCGAGTAGCGAGACGGTTTCGAATGAGCGAGCTGCGGATGAAACGCAGGTGCTTGGCTCTTCCGAACAGGATGATGAGACGAGGATTATTGGATCGTCTCCTGTTGCGTCGGATGTCACGATGGTATTGTCTGCCGATACGGCTGCGGTAGCGCAGTCCGGTTTACCGCGCGTCATTTCCTCCGGACAGGAATATGCGGATGCGACTCGTGCGCTCGGCGATATTGCCGGGGCAGGGGAGACTTCCGTTTTCCCGAACGGACAGCGTGGCGTCAGCGATGTTGGCGTAGTTACCGGTAAGACCGGAACACTCGGAAGCGCGCATGATGCCCGAGTACAGCATGCTGGGCAGCGTTCCTCGAATTGGTTGCATAGCAAGTACGCTCCGGCGATCATCGCATTCGTCAGTGCTTTGGTTGGTGTGGGAGTGAGCGCGGGATTGATTCTTGCTTTCACCGGCGGTCAGGGGACGGACACCGTGGTGCGTGACGTGGTGCATGAGAAGGTTGTACCTTCGCATGGAAATACCGATGACTATCAGACTGGCGACGGGCAGACCCCCGTGCAAAAGCCTAAGTCCGATTCCACGGATTCGAACGACGAAACCACCACGGACGGCAGCGACAAAACCACCAACGGATCCACCGACTCGTCCACTTCCAACGGCACATCGAGCAATACCAATGGATCCACGTCCGGAAACAGCGGGTCGTCATCCGATAATTCCAGCAATGGTTCCAGCCAGAACGGAACGGATTCGTCCAACGGCACTGGCTCAAACGGAGGCACGTCCGGCACCACTGGTGATGGCTCATCATCCGGATCCGGAAACAGCGGAACCGATGGTTCGACTGGCACTGGCACGTCGGGATCCACCGACGGTACTACCGGCTCGACGGGAGATGCAAGTAGTAACTAATGTCGCTGGTGGCGCACTTCCCATGTCGCCCGCATAAGGTTCACATAAGGTGATTGCGTAGTGCGGTTTTACTCATGCCAATTCCTCAGTGCGGGCGACACGCCGAAATTTGCGTGACTTATGTCTGCGATGTATATTATACAGAGTTTGCAGGGCAGACTTTGGGGCTATGGCGCAGCTGGTAGCGCATCTCCATGGCATGGAGAGGGTCAGGGGTTCGAATCCCCTTAGCTCCACGATTATCGAGGGCCACTCCGTAAGGGGTGGTCCTTTTTGTTGAAACGACACTGTTTCGCGGACGTGCTTGCCGAACCTCAAAAACGGGCCTATAGGAACTTTTGTGGTGCTTTAGACTGGTTTTCGTTGTCAGTCGGTGGTGTTGGGGTATCGCGTGGTGGTGTGGAATTCGTTCCAGTCGATGCCGGTCCCGTATGCGGGCGCGACGCTGTCGTCCGGTTCGGGCGTCGTTGCCTTTTCGCCCTTCCGCAGGGCGTCGGGGATGAATGACTCCGGTCGTGGGTGCGCGGTCTTCATGTAGCATACCCATTCGCACGCGCGGCGCATGTGCTCCTCGGGCAGCCCGCGATGGTTGCGCAATACGTCCTTGACGACCGAGTTGACGCCGCCCTCCAGCCGGTTCGTGGTGCGCGCCACCGGACCGCCCTTCAGCAGTTCCGGCTCGAGATAGGCGAACAGCCTGCCCTCGCGGAACAGCCTCTCCAGCCGCCGGTAGCAGCGCCGCAGCTCCTCGTGCGTCCACCACCACCGGTGCCTCGACGCCTTGGGGTTGGACGGGTCGTCGCGCGCGTAGGTGCGTTCGGCGATGAAGTCCTTCCACCGTTCGTGCCATGCGTTGAGGGCCTCGCCCCACCTGACGGCCTGCCCGGCCGTCTCGACCGAGGTGAGCCTGTCGGACAGCCTCTTCAGCTCGCGGCCGGCCTGGAGCCTGGGCCTGGACGTCAGGTCCGTCCTCGTGTTGCGCTGCACGTGCACCAGGCAGCGCTGGATCCTCGTTCCCGGCCACGCCTGCGTGCACGCCGCCTCCGCGCCGCGCAGCCCGTCGGTGATGAGCACGTCCGGCGCGGGAAGCCGGGAGAACAGGGCCAGGTATGCGGCCTTGGACTCGTGCGCGCACCACTGCCAGTCCAGCACCTCGCCGGTTTGCCCGTCGATGGCGATGCTCAGGCACCAGCCGTGGCCCATGTACGTGCCGTCCGCCATGACCGTGTGGCGCCTGGCGTCCGGCGGGGCGATGCGCGGGCGGATGCGCCAGCACCATGCGATTCGTTTGCGCAGGGCGCGGGCGTCGCCCGCGGAGTCCGCCGCCCTTTGGGATGACGGCCCCAGCAGCCAGGAAAGGAACTCCTCCAGCGTCCGCTCCCGCCTGCGCCGCCGCTGCGGCATCGTCGAGCTCAACCGGCAGGCCGGGCATTTCCACCGCTGGACGCCCTTGCCGGTCCGCCCGTTCTTCTTCATCGCACGCCCGCACACGGGGCATCTCTTCGCTTTGCTGGATGGTGTTCTCACGCCATCCAGCCCACCACCGGGGGCGCATCATTTTCCACGCGACAAAAATGACAGGCCGACACGCCTGCTCCCACAAGGCCGGGCCACGGTTATAAGCACCACAAAAGTTCCTATAGGCCCAAAAACGGTTCAAGGTGATAGAAACCGGTTATAAGGCGGTAAAGAAACAGGACTTCCACGACGACGCGGAGAACCTTCGGCAAGATCGTATACAAGCCGAACAGACGGACGCATGAACGACCTGTGTCGGCAGGGGTGTCGGCGACGGACGGTAGAGCCGACATGGGCTTATTGTTAATTTTCATTCATAGATGCTTTGTCTTGTCTTATGAGTGCTTCTAATTTATAATTCTCATAAAATATAAATGACTTTTTGAAAGCAGTGACCGTTATGAGCATGGAATACAGGACTTTGGCGCGGCTGTTCCACGCCGACAGGAGCATGGACTCCTACGCCAACCACGACCGGCTCGTCAGACAACGCCTCGAAGCGGACTCCACATTCACAACCGGAATCGGCACACCCTTGGGCGAACTGTTCATCGCCACGCCGCGCTGCGTGTGCATGCTCACACAGAAGGTGCTCCTCGCCGAACGCCGGGTATCGGCCATGTGGCGGAGCATCCCAGGAGTCATGCGGTGGAACTACATCTACCACGCCATATCCGAGGAATTGCTCGCCACCAACGAGATGGAGGGGGTCAGGTCGACGCGGAAGGAGACGGAAGCCGCCGTGGCCGCAGCCCGGCAGGCCAGGACCGAGGGCGACATGGAGAAGGCCAGGTTCGGCGAGTTCGCGAAACTGTATCTCAACCTCACCAATCGCGACGTTGAACTGCCCAAGACTCTCGAGGACATCAGGGACATCTACGACAAGATAGCCCTCGACGAGATCGACGACAAGAACAGACCCGACGGGGAGCTGTTCAGGAAAGGCGATGTCGAGGTCCAAGGACCGCACGGCACCGTCATCCACAGCGGCGTCAGCAGCGAGGCGCGGATATCAGCGCTGCTCGCACAGATGATGGACCTCGCCCGGTCGGATACCATACCGTTCCTGCAGCGGGCGATAGCCAGCCACTTCCTGTTCGAATACATCCACCCGTTCTACGACGGCAACGGCAGGACAGGCAGGTATCTGCTCGCGCTCTACCTCAGCAACGATCTCACTCTGCCCACCGTGCTGTCCCTCTCCAGGACGATCGCGGAGAACAAGAACGAATACTACAAGGCGTTCACTGAGGCCGAGGACAAACTCAACAGCGGGGAACTCACGTTCTTCGTATACACCATCCTCGGACTCATCGAACGGGCGCAGGAATCCCTGATCGAGGAGCTCGGCGTCAAAATCGACCAGCTCGACAAGGCGACCGTCCTGCGTGACGAGCTACGGAGGGAACATGCACTGTCCACGAACGCGACCCTGCTTCTCTACGCAGTCATGCAGGAGGAGCTGTTCGACACCACCAAGTCCATGACGCTCGAAGATGCAGGCGGCGACCTCATGCTGACGAAACAGACGATCCGCAAATACGTGGATGAGCTGGCGGGCGCGAGCCTCATCGAGTTCACAGGAAGACGCCCTCTCAGATTCAGGGCCTCCGGGGCGTTGCGTACGCGCATACAAGCAAAGCGAGAATGGGGGATGGAATAAAATGCCTTTGTGCTTTCTCGGGCAGATACTGTCTGACATATCTAAGCCAGCAAACAAGAATTGCCACATCGCAAAAAGCCCAGGCTAAATCGGAAATGTCTGAATCTGCATAAATTCTTTTGAGGGAAAAACCCATCAATGGAATAAAGGAATTCACACACAATATCTAAACCAAGTGCGGATATCGGCATGCTGCAGGCTTTGTCTTTGAACCCATTGCGAATCAACTCGACGTGCATATCGTCCAGCAGATACCGCTGATGCCAACCCAAAATCAATCCTTTCTTTTCCATGATTGATTGGATAGCGGATGATCGTGGTCTGACGCCTCAGCAAAGTGCGAAACAGGTGTTATCTCTCCTAAATTCGGTTTCAGATGGAGCGCGTATGTGATGTTATTCACGTTGGGCGAACATGCGTTGTGGTGTTTCTTGTCGTAGTCTGAAAGTATGCCCGCATTCCATGGGCATATAGACGAAAGGACGGCATCATGGCAGATCTCACCGATGAGATGAAGGGATTCCTCAACAGCAACCTCGCATGGGTGGCCACCATCAGCAAAGAAGGCCAGGTCGATCTCGGTCCGAAGATGAGCATGTTCATCATCGACAACAACCATATCGGCTACCACGAGCGCACCGCGGGCCAGACATACCGTAACCTGCTTGACGGCAGTGATCTGGTCGTCGCGGTCGCCAACCTCGAACAGAAGAAGGGATACCGTTTCCGCGGCAACGTCGTGCTGCATTCCGATGACGCCATCTATGACGAACAGGTCAAAGTCGCCGAAGAACGCGGCACGAAAAAGCCGATGACCATTCCGGTTTTGGAGATCACGGAAATTCAGGATCTCACTCCGGGCGCTACGGCAGGCAAAACCATCGTCAAGGACTGATCGGTTCCATACTGAACCAGTCGAAACGACAATATCGGAGAACCGCAGACGGGACTGTATGTCCGGTCTGCGGTTCGCTGTTATCGGAACGGAAGATCGCGAATCTGCAGCATATCGTTCGCGGCGGTTCGACCATGGATTCCTATACGGCAGTTGCATGCATGGGTTGTGGATAAGTGTGGATAAGTGTTCGCTCATCCACTTATCCACAGATTTTCTTAAAGAGGTGGCGGGCGAATATTGGTTTCTGCCATGCTGGTCTGCACGCATAAGCGAAGACGCCTATGCGACAACCAACAACCAAAGAAGGTGAACCATGACACAACACACCATACGCCGCCGATGGACCTCCATGCTTGCGCTGGGCATGATCGCGGCTCTTGCCATGCCGGGCACGGCCCAAGCCACGCCGCAACTCGGCGATTTAGGCGTCAAGCAGTCCATGAGCGTGAAGGCAAGCAACGGGGAAAGCCTCGAAGGCAAGGACCTCCGCGCCATCCAGCTTGCCACATATACCGCCGCAAGCGTGGACGGCAACACGATCGTCGGCTACGATCTGACCACGAACACGGCATTGGCATCCGACATCACCGCGGCAGCCAAAGCGGCCGGAGCCACCGATACGAACCTTACCGTCAACGGCAAAAACGATCCGATGGTGTGGGTGGTGAAGAACCTGACCGACTCGCGCAGCGATCCATGGAGCGGAAAGCTACGCAACTTCTGCAACAGCCTCGCCAAACAAACCAACTTCGCCAAGCAGGATGGAACGGCGGTTTCCACACTCAGCCAAGACAAAGCCACCATGTCGACCGGCAACGTACTCGTACCGGGAATCTACGCCATCGTGGACCGTACACCGGCGACAACCACACTAAGCAGCGGCACCGCCATCAAAACAACCGCGTCCATCATGATGATGAACGGCACCGCGGTCAACGGCGTCAACCAACTACGTACGGCCGGCGGCACGACCCTGACCCTCGGGCAAGTGATCTACAAGGTATCCAACGTGGAATCGCCAGACAAAAAAGTCAACGTCGGCAGTGCCTGGAAAGACAGCGCATCCGAAGCGATAGGCAAGGACCTGACCTACCGCGTGACGCAGAAAATCCCCAACTGGACAGGCTACGAGCACTACTATCTTGCGTTGAACGATACGCTTGGCGCGGGTCTCGACTATGGTTCGCTCACCTCGATCACCGTCGGCGGCAAAGCATTGGCGAGCACGTTCTACAAGGAAAACGTCAACGGCAAAACCATCAGCTGGCTGTTCGGCGTCAACGGAGACATTCTCGCCTCGGACGCATCAAAGGCGGCCCTGCCGGTCGGCGCGACGATCACAGTCACCTACAAGGCCAGACTCAACGGCAATGCGGTCATCGGAAGCCCCTGCAACGTCAACTCCATCGACTTGGAATACTCCCACAATCCCAACGCATGGCAGGACCACAACAACCAGCCCGGCAACGAGGTTAAAGTCTGCACCGGTGAAATCGCATTACGCAAGGTCGACGCCAAAAGCCAAAAGCTCACCGGCGCGAAATTCGCCATCGCCCAAGGCGCCAGCGACAAAACGCCTTTGAAACTCGTGGCCCTCGGCAACGGCACCTACCGCCTCGCCACCAGCGGCGATACCACCACAACCACCACATTCGAAGCCGGCGAAACCAAAATCCAAGGACTCAAAGGCGAATACACCATCACCGAAACACAAGCGCCCCAGGACTACTCGTCGCTCATGCTGCCCAGCGCAGTCGTCACCGTCAACGTTGACGACACCAACATGACGTGGAGCCTCGACGTCAAATCCGACCCCAACAACCTCATCAAAAAAGGCGACAGCCACACCGTGGTCGTCACCAACATCCGTACCATCACCGAAATACCGTTGACTGGTGCGGCAGGCCTCACCATGCTCTTCAGCATCGCGGCACTCCTCTTCATAGGAGGCATCGTCATGCTGCGCATGTGCCGATCAAGCAACGACTAGCCAACATCCGACAATAGGCAACACATGGCGATTCCTCCGCATAGCAAACCACGGCACAAAAAAGCGCCCAACAAACGCAGCATCATCCGATGGTGCGTGGGAACCGCCATGCTCACCGCAACGGCACTCATCATCAGCATCCCCCTGATCATGCGCGCCGAAGACAACATCCAACAAGCAGCCAACGTCAAAGCGTACGCAGCCACCATCACCAACACCGCAAACAAGGCGATCCAAGAAAGCAAACGGCAGGCGAAACTCTACAACGCGCGCCTCGCAAACCAAACCAGCAACCAAACAGACGGCGAACCCGCAACGCAAAATCCCGACGAATACAATCGGCAACTCGTCATCCCACCCAGCGACGTCATGGCAACCATCAACTACCCGAAACTCGGCATCAGCCTACCCATACGCCACGGAACAAGCGAACAGACGCTCGCCATCGGCGCAGGGCATTGGGAAGGCACATCCCTGCCAATCGGGGGAGCGGGAACCCATACCGTCATCACCGCACACCGGGGCCTCGCCGACAAACTCATGTTCACCAAACTCGACCAAGCCCGAGAAGGTGACGAATTCACCATCACCACCCTCGGCGAAACCCTCACCTATCAAGTGCAAACAATCCGCACCATCACCCCCGACGATTTCACCTGGATAAACAAACACGACGCCAGCGCCGATCAGGCCACCCTTATGACCTGCACCCCATACGGCATCAACACCCACCGGCTTCTCATCACAGGAACGCGCGTCCCCAACCACGACGAATGCCCGCCAGAAACAGGATGCCTCACCGACGGAACCCTCTCCACCACGGCATTCGCGCTCACAGCCATCTGGGCGACCCTCACCACACTCGCACGGCATAGCTACAATGAAATGCATGATCGACGAAGTACTCTTCCTGCGCCACGGACGCACCGCATACAATCTCGCAAGACGACTGCAAGGCCAAATCGACATTCCCCTCGACATCGTCGGCAGGTGGCAGGCCGACCAAAGCGCTTATGAACTCGCCAAAACATACTATTGGGCGAAAGTCGCGCACATCGCCGACCATAATGATGAACTCGCCCAACCCGCGTACGAGGGCGCGTATCTCGCCGATCTTAACGAAATCAACGAGGCACCGGCCGCGAGCCGACGCATGGTCGTCGTATCATCCGACCTTTTCCGCGCCCAACAGACCGCTCACGCCATCGCCGACCTTCTCGGACTTGACGTAGCCCTCGACCCACGCCTGCGCGAACGCAGCTTCGGCGAATGGGAAGGCATGACCCGCGAGGAAATCCTCGAACAGTACGCCGACGACTACCATTCATGGCGTGCCCACACCGGAGGCGAAACCAAGCATGGCGTCGAAAGCCGCAGGCATACCGGCCAGCGTGGCTCCCAAGCCATACGAAGCATCATCGCCGAACATGCCGATGATCCGACGGCCACCACGCTGCTCGCAGTCGGCCATGGATCGTGGATCGTGGCCACCGTCGCCGTGCTGCTCGACATGGATCCGGACGACCTCAACAATCTCGGAGCCATGCGCAACGCCTTCTGGACGAGCATGAGCGTCAACACAGGCGGTTCCAACGGTCCTGCGGATCCCGACACATGGCAGTGGAAGCTCGACGCCTTCAACCAAGGTCCCGCCATCGCCGCGCTTACCGATTGGGAGAATGGGCCGAAGGAATTGCGAGGCCCCAACATGCCATTGTGGAAGCCCATCGTGCAGTGATCCGCAGTAACCGCAACGATCTGCAGTGACTGTCGCCTGCCGCGGACGCATGCGTCGAACATGAATTCTCGATGAAATCTCAGGCACGCGGCCGGCCAACTCTCAAGGTGGGACTATCCTAAATAAGGTTGTTTGCCCGAATGTTCCAGATCGATCGCAAGAGACCGATCGCCGGAGATGTTGGATTCGGGCTGCCGTACAGCGATAGAACGTTGGAAAGCGCGAAAGGCGGGTGAGAGACATGTTGAGAATGTTCAGAACGATTAACGGCCAGGTGGAGCAGATCCAAAAACCCGAAAACGGATCTTGGTTATGCCTTTCGGATCCGACGGATGTGGAACTCGCCAACGTTTCCATGGAAACCGGCGTTGATCTCGCCGACCTGCGCGCCCCGCTTGATGACGAAGAACGCTCCCGCGTGGACGTGGAAGACGATTACACGATGATCATCGTCGACATTCCAACCGTCGAAGAGCGCGGCGGGCGAGACTGGTACGAGACCATCCCGTTGTCGATCATCATCACGCAGTCGGCCATCATCACCGTCTGCATGCAGGACACTCCGGTGTTGCACCCGTTCATGGAAGGTACGATCCGCGGTTTCAACACGTATATGAAAACGCGTTTCATCCTGCAGATCCTGTACCGCAACGCCACCATGTATCTGCGGTATCTGCGTATCATCGACCGCGAAAGCGACAAGCTCGAACTCAAACTGCGCCATTCCATGCAGAATCGTGAGATTCTCATGCTGCTCGAACTGAGCAAAACGTTGGTCTACTTCACCACGTCGCTCAAATCGAACGAAATCGTGATGGAAAAGCTGACCACGCTGCCGCGCATCAAGCAGTATCCGGAAGACGAGGATCTGCTCGACGACGTCATCACCGAAAACAAGCAGGCAATCGAGATGGCCAACATCTACAGCGGCGTTCTTGCCAACATGACCGACGCGTTCGCGTCGATCGTGTCGAACAATCTGAACAACGTGATGCGCATCTTCACGATCATCTCCATCACGCTGTCGATTCCGACATTGATCTTCTCAATGTACGGCATGAACTTCCAGGAGGGCATGCTAGGCATGCCGTTGACGGACAAGCCGTGGGGCTTCGCCGTGATCATCGGAATCTCGCTGGTCGTTTCGGCCATTGTCACCTGGTTCCTGACGCGTTCGCGCATGTTCAAGTAGAATCGCGTAGAATCGCGCGTATGCTACGTCTGTCACGTCTGTCACGAAATATCGCGGCGCTGGTATGCGCCGCTTCGACCGTATTGTGCACGAGCGCGTGCGGCACTTCCATTTCCGTAGTGACCAATGGTCTCGCGCAGGGGCCGACCATTGCGATTGGCGTGGCCGCGGACCAGCCTGGTTTGGGTTTTCTGCATGGGGGAGAGTATTCGGGTTTCGATATTTCCGTGGCGCAATATGTGGCGAACACGCTGGGATTCGCGAAAAAACAGATCGTGTTCAAACAGGTGCTGCCGTCGACGCGCGTTTCGTCACTTGAAGACGGCACCGTGGACATGGTGGTCGATGCTTTCGCCGCTGATGACGTTCAGGATGGTGAGGTTGAGCTTGCAGGACCGTATCTGACTGTGCATGCGGCATTGTTGGTACGTTCCGACAGTGCGGGAACCATCACCGGAACCGATGATCTTGCCGGAAGGACGGTATGCGTGGCCAAAGGAGGAGTACCCTCCTACAGCGTGCGAAATCTTGCGGAAGATGTGACCGTGAGCGAACGCGACACGTATCCGCAATGCGAAACGGCATTGATGATCGGGCAGGCGGACGCCATCGCGGCAGATGACGCCATAGCGGCGGGCCTCGCATCCAACAGGGGAGGCGGATATCTCAAGGTCGTAGGCGAAACGTTCGGCGAACGTTCGTACGCGATCGCGGTCAAATCCGGCCAATCCACGCTGGCCAAACAGATCGACGCCGCATTGCAGTCCATGATGGACGACGGCTCGTGGAAGCAGGCCATAGACAAGATGAAACAGTCGATCGGCTACGTTCCCGACATGTCGCTCAACCCTCCCGCGATAACGCTCTCGGCAGCGTCGGAAGGCTGACGGCCCCCGCCTTGCGTGACGCTTTGCAAAACGCTTCTTGCATAATGATTGACGCCTTGCGAAGTGTCCAGTTGCGCGGCTAGTTTCATGCATTATGAGTGACATTGAGAAAAGCGCGCAGACGCAGTCGAACGAACCAGCCGAACCGTCGTTCCGTTACAACGCGGATTTGGCTCAGGGCATTGAGGAAAAATGGCAGAAGATTTGGGATGACGAAGGCACCTTCTGGGCCGCCAACGTCAATGGCGATCTGAAGGACGGCAAGGGTCGCAACGCCGAAGGACGCCCGTCGTACTTCGCCATGGATATGTTCCCGTACCCGTCGGGCAAGGGCCTGCATGTGGGCCATCCGCTCGGCTACCTCGCCACCGATGTGGTCAGCCGCTACCACCGCATGAAGGGCGAGAACGTGTTGCACGCCATGGGCTACGACGCCTTCGGTCTGCCGGCTGAGCAATATGCAGTCCAGACCGGCCAGCATCCGCGCATCACCACCGAGCAGAACATCGCCAACATGCGCCGCCAGCTGCATCGTATGGGCCTGAGCTTCGACAACCGCCGCTCCTTCGCCACCATTGACCCGGGCTATGTGCGTTGGACCCAGTGGATCTTCTCCCGCATCTACGATTCCTGGTACGACGAGGATGCCACCAACCCGTCTGGCTCCAAGGGCTGCGCACGCCCGATCAGCACGCTGGTGGAGCAGTTCGAATCCGGCGAGCGTGAGATTCCGGGATTCGCAGGCAAGCAGTGGAATGATCTGACCGAAGCCGAGCAGGCCGACGTGCTCAACGACTTCCGCCTGGCATACATCTCCAAGTCTCCGGTGAACTGGTGCCCGGGCCTGGGCACGGTGCTCGCCAACGAGGAGGTCACCGCCGAAGGCAAGTCCGAACGCGGTAACTTCCCGGTGTTTCAGCGTGAGCTGCGCCAGTGGTCCATGCGCATCACCGCATACGGCCACCGTCTGATCGAAGATCTTGACGGCATCGACTGGCCGGAAAAGGTCAAGCTCATGCAGCGCAACTGGATCGGCGAATCCCACGGCGCTTCCGTGCATTTCGACGTCGAAACCCCGAACGGCGTCAAGGACATGGAGATCTACACCACCCGTCCCGATACCCTGTTCGGCACCACGTTCGCCGTGGTCTCCCCGGAGCATCATCTGCTCGAGGATGTTCCCGCCGAATGGCCGTCCGAGACTCCGGAAGACTGGAAGGGCGGCTACGCCACTCCGGTCGAGGCTGTGAAGGCCTACCGTATGGCCGCGGAATCCAAGACCGCCAAGGACCGTGTGGACGAGGCGGGCGAGAAGACCGGCCTGTTCACCGGCCTGTACGCCATCAACCCGATCACCGGAGCCAAGCTGCCGCTGTTCACCGCAGACTATGTGCTTATGGATTACGGCACCGGCGCCATCATGGCCGTGCCGGGTGGCGACCAGCGTGATTACGATTTCGCGGTCAAGTTCGGTCTGCCGGTCACCTACACCGTGCAGCCGCTGCCGGAATCCGGCGACGATCTGGCCAACTATGAGGGCAAGGCTCCGTTCGTCTCCCACGACGGCATCGTCATCAACTCCGCTGTGGACGCCACCCGTGCCAAGGGCGACGCGTTGAGCCTCAATGGACTGCGCGTGGACGAAGCCATCGACAAGGTGAACGCATGGCTGGAAGAGGCTGGTGTCGGCAAGGGCACGGTCAGCTACCGTCTGCGCGACTGGCTGTTCAGCCGCCAGCGTTACTGGGGCGAGCCGTTCCCGATCGTCTACGGCGAAGATGGCACCCCGCATCTGTTGCCGGACGACCAGCTGCCGATCAACCTGCCGGACGTGCCGGACTACAGCCCGAAGACTTTCGATCCGGAAGACGCCGAATCCAATCCTGAAGCGCCGCTGAGCCGCAACGAGGATTGGGTGAAGGTCGAACTCGACTTGGGCGACGGCAAGAAGACCTACTACCGCGACACCAACACCATGCCGAACTGGGCCGGATCCTGCTGGTACTACATGCGCTACCTCGACCCGACCGACACCGAACACATGGTGGAGAAGAGCGAGTTCGACTACTGGATGGGCCCGAACCACAACGAGACCACTGGCAAGTCCGGCGGCGTGGACCTGTACATCGGTGGCGTGGAGCACGCCGTGCTGCACTTGCTGTACTCCCGCTTCTGGCACAAGGTGCTCTTCGACCTCGGCTTCGTGGATTCCGCGGAACCGTTCCACAAGCTGTTCAACCAGGGCATGATCCAGGCATACGCCTACACCGACGACCGTGGCCAGTACGTGCCGGCCGCCGAAGTGGTGGAAGGCCCGGCCGACGCCAACGGAGAGCCGACCTTCACCTGGAACGGAGAGCACGCCAACCGCGAGTTTGGCAAGATGGGCAAGAGCCTGAAGAACATCATCACGCCGGACGACATGTATGCGAACTACGGCGCGGACACCTTCCGCCTGTATGAGATGGGCATGGGCCCGCTGGCCGAATCCCGTCCGTGGAACACGCGCAACGTGGTCGGATCCATGCGCTTCCTGCAGCGCCTGTGGCGCAACGTCGTCGACGAGAACACCGGCGAAGTGCGCGTCACCGATGGTAAGCTCGACACGAAGACGCTGAAGCTGCTGAACAACACGATCGCCGACGTGACCGTGGAAATGGAAGCGATGCGTCCTAACACGGCCATCGCCAAGCTCATCGTGCTCAACAACCATCTGACCAGCCTCAACGAAGTGCCGCGCGCGGCCGTCGAACCGTTGATTCTGATGCTTTCCCCGATCGCTCCGCACATCTGCGAGGAACTGTGGAACAAGCTCGGACACGGCGAATCGTTGGCCCACGCCGAATGGCCGAAGGCCGACGAACGCTATGTCGGCCAGGACGCCGTCACCGCGGTCGTGCAGATCAAGGGCAAGGTGCGCGCCAAGCTCGAGGTCTCGCCCGACATCGATCCTAAGGAACTTGAGAAGATGGCGTTTGAAGCCGTCGCCGATCGTCTGGGCGGCAAGGAACCGCGCAAGGTCATCGTCAAGGCTCCGAAGATCGTGTCCATCGTTCCTGCGGAATGATATTTCGAAAAACGGATCCAACGGCTTCTGGCGAGACCTTTGACGAGGCTTCCAACAGGGTGGGAACCGTTTCCGCATAAGGCGACACGCCGAACATGTGGATAACTCCCATCCTTCGACCACAGGGGCCGTTTCGACTGGACAACATGCCCATGCATCCTCCACTTTGGATGCATGGGCATTATCGTTACCCCGCCGGGCAGGCGCAACAGGCAAGCCGAAACCGCATCGCAGTCCGCGCAACGGCTGCGCGGACTTGGCATGCCCGAAACACGTGGAAAGAACGCGCGCGGGCAGAACGTTCGCAACGAACATGCTGTTCCCGCGATATCCGAAACAACCTCAATATCCGAGATTTCCGCAGCGGCTGAAACGTCCACTGCAATCGCGACAACTGAACAATCGCCTGAACCCGCAAAACCCACATTGCGGGATCTGGCCGGCGTCAAGCCTTCCGATAAACCGACTGAACAGGACCGGCCCAAACGCGACCGTCCACGACTCGTCTTCCAACCAATCCACGCGGTCATCGCCATACTCACCCTGTCGTGCGCGCTCTGCGCAAGCCTGACCATGCTCATCCAACAGGCCGTCCACTACAGTGCGCTCCAACAATCGCAGATCACCCAATCCGAACAATCGAAGGCGAACGGAACCGAGAAAGACAAGACGGCGTCCACGCAAACAACACCAAGCCAGCAGCCATCCACGGAACCCGACAGCCAGAGCGAACCAACATCCGGACCAGCGGAGCCCGCCGATCCGGCTGACGGTCTGCTGAACATCAACACCGCAGGATCCGACGAACTGCAGACCTTGAAAGGCGTCGGCCCCGTGACCGCGCAACGCATCATCGACTATCGCAATCAGATCGGCCGTTTCGACAATGTCGACCAACTGTTGGAAGTCAAAGGCATCGGCGAGAAAACGCTGGCGAAATTCCGAGACCAAGTGTGCGCACGATGAGAGGAAACACGTTCGAATGGCGGGATGGGGAGCAGGGGAGCAGGGATTGGCGTCTGCTGCCGGCCGCCCTATGCGGGTGGGCGGCGAGCTTGGCCACGCATATGGGATTCGACTATTGCGTCGAACGGGATGGTCGGTTCGGCATGCTGCCGCTCGTTGTGGCATTGGCGGTACCGTTGCTGGCATTATTGGGATTATTGGGATTGCCGTTCCTGCGATCGCCTATGCTGCGAGTGCCGGTTGGCGTGCGGCGGGCGGTCTCGGCATGGCATTTCAGCATTATCGTATGCGTGGTCGCGGCGATGGCATGCGCGTCTTCCGCGTTGACCTACGACGTATTGCAATGGAGAGATGCGGCCTCGTACGCGGCCAGAAACGGCGAAAGCGACGTTGTCACGCTGGTACGTACGACATCTCCCGCAGTGAATTCGAACAGACGTGCAAACGATTGCCAGATTGATGCGACGATCTCAACGATCACGGCAAGCCAAGTCACGCAGCCAAGCATGATGCGGGTGCGCGTCTATGCGGACCGGCCGGACTGCGGCACGCTCAAACAAGGCGGCGAATACCGGATGCGGGGCACGCTCGCCATATCGCAATACGGTGCCATGCCGCTATGGCTGACGGACATCGCCTCCGTGGAACGCATACGGGGACCGAACCTCGCATTGCGCACGATCGGCATGATGCAGCAGGCGTTCTTCGAACAGACGTCACGGCTTTCCGACCAAGGGAAAGTGCTCGTTCCCGGCCTGACCTTAGGTATTCTTGGGCAGGATTACGTTCCTCCAGATAGTGGCAATGGCCAGACGGGCACGGGTATTGATTCCACATACGCCAATCTGCTTGAAAACGCCTTCCAACGTTCGGGCATACTGCATCTGATGGCGGTCAGCGGCGGGCATCTTGCGGTCGTCGCCACCCTGGTGCGCGCCGTCTGCTCGTTCCTGCTGCTGCCCAAACGCGTCACGGCCATCGCCATCGGCGCGTCGTACATCATGCTGGCGATGTGCGTGTTCCCATCCGATTCGGTGTCGCGCGCCCTGCTCATGGGTTTGGCGGGAGCGGGCTTCCTGTTCCTCGGCCGAAGAACGCAAGCCCTGTCAGCCCTCAGCTGGACCACGTTGGGCATGCTCATGGTCAATCCGCACATGTCACGCAGTTTCGGATTCGCATTGTCATGCGCCGCCGTACTTGGCATCGTACTGTTCGCAGGACCGTTAGGCGCATGGCTCACACCGATCATGCCGGCATTCATCGCGCAAACCATGGCCATGACCATCGCCGCGCAACTCTTCACCCTGCCGATCCAAGTGCTTATCGAACCAGAATTGCCGGTCTACTCCATTCCAGCCAATCTGGTCGTCGCACCCTTCGTGGGATTCTCCACACTTGCCGGACTCGCCAGTCTCGCCATCTCATGGATACTGCCAAGCCTCGGGTTCATATTCGCCAGCCTCGCCTCATGGGGCACCGCCATCATGGAATTCATGGCCCTCAACCTCGGATCAGGAGACCACGCCACCATTCCATGGACCGGAGACGCAGGCGGCGCGCTACTGATCATCCTCGTCGAAATCATCGGATACACGACCGCACGATTCGCCGGAACACTCTTCGCCCGCATCACCACAACGGAACCAAACCTGCCGGGCCGACGCCTCATACACAATCCGATCGAACGGGCGAAAGCATGGGGCGAACGAACCTACAACGCGCTCAAAACCATGAAATGGAACGAATGAATCTTGTCCACCGATACAGCGAGATTGAATACTATGCCGAAACCATCCGCAACAACGCCCTTCCACCTCATCTACGGAGGCGACCCGTACCTCAACGAGCAGACCGTACGCGACCTGCGCCACCAAGCGCAACGCAAACACCCCGACGCGGAAACCATCGAACTCGACGCAACCAACGCCGATCATTACGCCTTCGACGAAGCGGTAAGCCCATCACTGCTCTCCGAACGATCAATCGTCATCGTATCCAACCTGCAAAACGCCGACGACAAACTCGGCGAAACCATGGTCGCCTACTGCAAGCAAGCCGTCAACAATCCAGCCGAAGCCAGCATCGTCATCTGCCAACACGAAGGCGGCATCAAAGGCAAACGACTCATCGACCAACTCACCAAAGCCGGAGCCGTCAAAGAAACCGTAGCCGACCTCAAAAAAGCCGAAGCGAAACTCAACTTCACCATACAATGCTTCGAACGACGCAACCGACGCATCGAACCCATGGCCGCACAACAACTCGTGGCCGTACTCGGCGACAAAACCGGCGAACTCGCAGCCATGGCAGGACAACTCTGCTTCGACTTCGACGACAATCCCATAACATTGGAACGCGTCAACCAATACCTCACAGCAAATCCCCAAGTAGACGGCTTCCGTGTCGCCGACCTCGCACTCTCCGGACGTGCCGCCGACGCCATCATCGCCATGCGCGCCTCAATAGAACAAGGCACCGCGCCAATCGCACTCATCGGAGCGCTCGCCATGAAACTACGCACCATGGCCAAAGCCTCAGCCGTACGCTCCGGCACCATCAGCGAAGCGGAAGCGAAAACCAATTCATGGGTGCTGAAAAACGCCACCAGACAGCTCTCCGGATGGACCTCCGACGGCATGAGACGATGCATCCAAATGCTCGCATGGGCCGACGAACAAAGCAAAACTAACGGATCGGACCCTGTCTACGCGCTAGAACGATCCATCGAACTGATCAGCAGCAAAGGACGAACCAACTAACATGAGCGAGGCAACCATTACTGACGCCAACGAAAACACCAGCGAAGGCACTGCCAAAACCGTCACCGTCGAAGCGACAACCGGCGAAGCCATGCGCGAACTCGGCAAACAAGTCGCACACCTCACCCACGGCGGAGACGTCATACTCCTCTCAGGGCCACTCGGCGCAGGAAAAACCACCTTCGCACAAGGCTTCGGCGCAGGACTCAACATCAGCGAACCCATCGTCTCGCCAACCTTCACCATCGCACGCGAACTCAAAGGCCAATTCCCCAGCGGTAACTCCGCCCACCTCATACACGTCGACGCCTACCGACTCGGCGGCAACGCCTACGCCCCAGGCCAAAATGCCATCGAACGACTACTCGATGAACTCGAATCCCTCGGACTCGACGAAGAACTCGAAGACCCCAGCGACAACACCATCATCCTCATGGAATGGGGAGAACAGATGGCAGCCGCGCTCGCACCGGAACGCCTCGAAATCCACATCGACCGGCCACTCAACACCGTTAGCACAGACGAAACAAGCAGAGCCGACAACGAACTCACCAGCAACGGCACCCGCACCGTAACCTTCATTCCCGTCGGCGCATCCTGGCAAACCTTCGACATCACACGCAACAACCGCTAAAACACCAGCAGCAAGCACGATTCCAGCATCGGTTGTACAGTAGTTCCCAGCTTGGCATAAGGAGTTTCCACAAAATGCAGACACTGGTGATCGACACCTCATACGGCTCAACCGTCGGCATGGTCGGACACGACCCCATCGTCGAAACCGACTCACGCACCCACGTCGAAAAACTACAGGTGAACATCGCCACAACCGTGGAACAAGCCGGCCTCAAACCGGAAAACATCGACCGCGTCATCGTAGGCATCGGACCTGCACCTTTCACCGGACTACGCGCAGGAATCGTTGCAGCCAAAGCGCTCGCCTTCGCCACCGGTGCACAGCTTATCGGGCAGAATGTGCTTTCCCCGCAGGTGCTTGTGCGCAACGCGGAGCATGACGGCCGCCATCATCTGACGCTCGCCGTGAACGATGCGCGACGCAAGCAGCTGTATTTCACATTGTTGGATGGCAGCGGCTATGAGGCCGGTGGCAGCGCAGGCGAAGACCATGACGCAAACGTTGAAGACGGCTGTGTGGAAACCCTGATCGACATGGATATCGACTATCCCGAATCGATTGCGAACCGTGTCAACGAGGTGCTGGAACGGCTTCGCCAGGCCGATCCGAACGTGGAATATGTGGTCGACGTCGTCGGCCATGGAGCGGCGAAATACGCGCAATCGTGGGCAAGCCTTCCCGAAGGCGGCGAAGTGCGCGATCAGGCGCTGCTCGACGAGGGCGCGTCCGGATTGGAACGATTCGCGGCCTTCGCCACTTCGCAACAGTCTTTGGTGAATCCGGAGCCGGTCGAACCGTTGTATTTGCGCAGGCCGGACGTGTCGGTGCCGAACCCGTTGAAGCATGTACTCAACCATGCCGGCGCGGAACGCACGGAGTGACGATACGGCATGATCGTTGACCATACAAGCATCGATGAACAGATCGCAGTGCCGCAGATGGCCGCTTTGGAAGCGGACCTGTTCGGCAGGGGAGCGTGGAGCGAACAGTCGATTCGCCAGGAATTCCAAGCGCCAGCACGCACGTATCTGTTCGATATTGATGATGACGGCAAGACCGCGGATTGCGGGATTGCGGGTTGCGTTGCCGTGGATGAGCCGGTTGCTGGATCGGTTGCAGGCGATTCTGCTAGACAACAGCCCGTTGTGCGCGGCTATGCCGGTTTCTGGTATGACGGCGACGATGCGGAAATCATGACGATCGGCGTCGGCAGACGGTTCCAACGGCAGGGAATCGCGGCTTCGTTGATGGAGGCGTTGATTGCGCGGGCACGTGAGCAGGGGGCCAAACGCATGTTGCTTGAAGTGCGAGTCGACAATACTCCGGCCTTGGCATTGTACGAACGGTTCGGTTTTGCCAAAATGGGATTGCGCAAACGCTACTACCAGCCCGAAGGCATCGACGCGTACACCATGAGCCTTGACCTTGAGCCGAGGATCGTCGGCTTCGCAGCAGCGGAACAATAAACAGAACAACCAAACGGAACAGCAAGCAAAGCAGCGAACGGAGCAGCAATGAGCGGACCAATCGTACTCGGCATCGAATCCACCTGCGACGAGACCGCGGCCTCGGTAGTGCAGGGGCGCACCCTGATTTCCAACGTCGTCGCATCCTCCATGGATGAGCACGCGCGTTACGGGGGTGTGATTCCAGAAATTGCGTCACGCGCCCACGCCGAAGCGTTCGTGCCATGCGTTTCCAAGGCGTTGGCCGATGCGAACATGACGTTGTCTGACGTCGACGCGATCGCCGTGTCCGCAGGTCCTGGACTTGCTGGCTGCCTCGCCGTTGGCGTGTCCGGCGCGAAATCGCTTGCCTGGGCGGCGAATAAGCCGATTTACGGCATCAACCATGTGATCGGGCATATTGCGGTCACACAGTTGCAGTTCGGCCCGTTCCCCGAAGACACGCTCGCCTTGATCGTGTCCGGCGGACACACGTCCTTGCTGCATGTTGAGGATGTCGCACGTCATATCGACGTGGTCGGCACCACGCTTGATGATGCGGCCGGCGAATGCTTCGACAAGGTCGCTCGCCTGCTCGGTTTCCCCTATCCGGGCGGACCGCATATCGATCGTCATGCGCAGTTGGGCGACCCGCATGCCATCAAAGTGCCGCAGGGACTCACCCAAGGCAAAGCGGGCCAGCAGCATCCGTACGATTTCAGCTTTTCCGGCGTGAAAACGGCCGTCGCGCGTTGGATCGAGGAACAGCAGGCGCAAGGCAATGAGATTCCCATCGATGACGTGTGCGCGTCGCTGGCGGATTCCGTGGCGACTGTACTCGCCAAGAAGGCGATGCGCGGCTGCGAGCAGTACGATTCGAAGACGTTGATTGTAGGAGGTGGCTTCTCCGCGAATTCGCAGCTTCGTGCCAAACTGTTGGAAGTCGGGGCCGAGCATGGGGTAGAGGTGCGTGTGCCGCAGCTCAAACTGTGCACCGACAACGGTGCCATGGTGGCCATGCTGGGCGTCAACCTGGTCGAAGCGGGAGTGGCTCCGTCAAACCCGGATTTCGCCATCGATTCGGCCATGCCGTTGACGAAGATCTCCATGTAAGATTAGGCCGAAAGCATCGTATGGAAACGTTTTGCAAGTCGAAACACACATGTGACACGCTGAAGATTTGAAATCCACAAGTTTTGGTGTAGTATTTTTGTCTTGTGCACAGCGCATTCCTGCGTAGCTCAGTTGGCAGAGCATCCGACTGTTAATCGGACGGTCACTG